>Ga0224749_1119_pt1 | contig 9437 bp, 11 predicted proteins | sample LIM_F_Vancomycin_3_FD_182078 | JGI IMG/M metagenome (GOLD analysis project Ga0224749, IMG submission 182078) | Enriched cells from gastrointestinal tract of the lab mouse from Pacific Northwest National Laboratory (PNNL), Richland, Washington... | ecosystem: Host-associated > Mammals > Digestive... | reverse complement strand
TTGCTTGATTCTTTGCCCAACTTAACAAATATGGATCAACCACGGAAACAGGATCAGGCTATTAAAGGCTTTTTACGGTATATGTTAAGGATGACGATGAGACCGACACCTTATGGTCTATGTTCTGCCGTAGGTTTTGGAAGGTTTGGGAATAAGTGTTACTGATGCCAAAATTGCAGCCCAACATGGAGCAGACCGTCTGGAATTAATAACAGGCATCAAAGAAGGAGGACTCACACCCAGTCTTGGTCTGATTGAGGGAGTTTTGGAAACGGTAGACATTCCTGTCCAAATTATGGTCCGGCCCCACAGCCAGTCTTTCGTGTATGGGGAGGATGAGATTCGAACAATGATCCGGGATATTCAGAAGCTTAAGCCCTTTGCACCCAAAGCGGGTATCGTCCTGGGAGTTTTGACCCCCGAAGGGCATATTCATGAGGAAGCTTTGAAGAGAATGCTTGATGCAGCCGGGGATTTGGAAGTGACCTTCCACCGTGCTTTTGATGAATTGTCCGACCAGTTCTCCGGACTGCAGATTCTGTCCCAATATCCCCAAATCAAACGCATTCTGACATCAGGAGGCAAGCCAAATGTAATGGATGCTGCAGATCGGATAAAGGAACTTGTTCAGGCGAGCCGGAAGACGCATCTTGCCATCCTGGCAGGAAGCGGACTTAGAGCTGAAGGCCTGGCTGATTTTGTTGCCGGAACAGGGGTGACCCAGGTACACTTCGGTTCCGCCGTGAGAGGCCCCGGAGGTTCATCCGCTCCTGTTTCCGCTGAAGAAATAAGCAAAGTCCGGCGTATTCTGGACCAGTTGTCTGCCCAATCGTAGCCTGAATATAATAAAACAGCCGGCTTTTTCAGTTAACTGAAAAAGCCGGCTGGCTGTTATTTTAACGGAAACCTGCCGTTTTTAGAGGCAATAATTTTTTCAGTTTAGGCACCTGCCATGAAGTTATAGACAAACAATAAAGAAAAAGTGAGAACCATCGCCCCAAGTGCATAAATAAACGGTTTTGCCTTTTCCCTCGTCATCAGTCTACCCCCAATCATCCAATTAATATCCTATATTGTTTTTATACCCCAATGGATTAAATTTTAGCCAAATTTTTTGTAAACTCCATGTAAAACAGCAGACCTCCTGATCCGTTTTTAGCATAAATTTTGTTTTGCTCTAGAAGAATTGTTCTATCCGTTTTTGTCTATAGACAGAATGCAGTGCTTATGGAACAATAGGAAAAAACACCAAAGGAGGGAGCTCATGCAGGCGGAACATCCTGTTTCTTCTAAAGGATATTGGAAAAAAGTAAAAGGGGAAGAACTTGCGTCCCATTTATCCGAAATCGTACCAAGCTTTGGGGACAATCCTCCTGTTTTTGTATGTATTGGTACAGACCGTTCCACAGGGGATGCATTGGGACCGCTTGTAGGGACTTATTTGGAGGAACACGGATATCCTTTCGTAATCGGGACTTTAGCTTATCCATGCGATGCCAGTAACATTCATCACCGGCTTAATGAGGTTCCTTATCCCTCTAAGGTTATAGCTATAGATGCTTGCCTGGGAAGAACGGCTTCAGTGGGGCTTTATCAGGTTTCCAACCAGCCTCTTTTTCCGGGGAAATCACTCGGAAAGGATTTGCCGTGTGTTGGGGATTTTACGATTGCAGCTATTGTCAATAGCGAAGGCCCGCGGCAATATGCAGTTTTGCAAACAACTTCTCTGCACAAAGTTATGCTTATGGTTAAAGAAATTACGACTGCGATTCTGCAATCTTTTCCTCTTCCATCCTTGGCGGAATCTTGAATACTCTTAAATAAGTGTTTCAGTGCTAAAAGCGGCTGAGAGCAAACTGTTAAGTGATATTTGGCTATTTGGTATTACGCAAGCGAAAAATGAATAAGATGAAAAATGCAACTAAGGTTGGGTGGTGCAACACGGATTCGTTCCGGATCCTAAGGTTACCTGAGATTTTTTCCTGTCAGCCGAAGGCCCGCTGTTAAAGCGGGCTTTTTTGAAAAAGATAAGAAGGTGATTTCATATGATAAGGCATATCAATTTAAAGAATACAAACGGAGAAGTATACTGCTGTTTGCGAAACAAAGTGGTCAGTCTTAATGAAGAACAAATGAGCCGTTTCTGTAGAGGGTGTCCCATGTTTGCCGGAACCGCTGAAGGAAAGGGAGTTGAATGTGTATGGGAGGATGTGCGTGATGTCAGCAATCCGCTTGTGGTGCATGATCCGGTTCGCGAATTTATCAGCAATCAGCATAGAAAGGTTGCCGCGCGGGATAGCAGCGCATTCTTGCAGCACCACGTTACGAAAAAAACATCGTCCAAAGCTGTTTGCCTATAAATAAAGATGTATTCAAAAGAAAAAGCAGCTTCACATAGGAAGATCCCTTGCGGATTGCAACACGTGAACCAATTAGCGCGCCAGCCACCATGGCAATCCCCAGTGGGAGAAACTGAATCAATAAATGCGGCCAGAAAATCTGCTCCCACTAAAAAAAGATCATCTCCAGGCCAGACTATTCCATATAATCCCTCTCTTTAGAAAAATGATATTTGTAGCTTAATCTATATTTTTCCGCTTTTCAATACTGCTCCCGAGAATTATAAGAACTTGCTGGCCCAAAACGGTCATTCCCACAATCCTAAAGCTTCATAATCCTGCCTTCCCATTACTCCGTCAATCGGCAGATCGTGATCTTTTTCAAACCGCTTAAGGGCCAGCTCTGTCTGCGGGCCAAATTTACCATTACAGACACCGTTAAAATATCCGGCACTTTTAAGGCGGTATTGAATAAGCTGCACATCGATCCCGCTATCTCCCGCAGCAAGAGGGCGGGGATCCTCGTAGGGAGGTCCCAGAGGATGGCCATAGATGGTGACTTTGGTGCCGATTTTTACCCACTCATATAAAATCTCTACATTTCGGTTGTACATACGTATACATCCGTGACTTTGGTGCCTTCCTATAGAATCCGGTCTGTTAGTCCCGTGAATGCCATATATCCCCCAAGGAACATTGAGCCCGATCCAACGGGTGCCGAACCCGGAACCCCAATTTTTATATTTATTGATCACAGTGAATTCGCCAATTGGAGTCGGAGTCTTCTGTTTACCAAGTCCTACAGGGAATTGTTTGATCCGCTTTCCGTCAACTAATACCCACAGTCTATTGTAAAGGGGATCGATTTCCAAAGAGAGCTCCCCCGGAGGGAGAGAGGGAGGACTTGGAAGTAACATTTCTTTTTGCCCGGCCTTTATATCCCCGGTATGGAAATAGAAAAAACAGCCTAAAAAAAGGAACAACATCAAGAATTTTTTCATATATGTTAACCCCTTATCTGCCTAAGGCTTATTAAGAGGCTTGGCCTGGTTCAAATTGCGCTGCCCCATCAGTTCGGATACAGTCACGAAACGAAATCCCCGTTTTTTCAACTCGGGCAATATTTGTTTGAGAGCTTCAATCGTTTGCGTACTTTCCACGTGGTCATGGAAAAGGACAATGTCGCCTCCACGAGCATTATTCAGTACTTTATTCACGATTTTTTTGACACCCGGTGTTTTCCAGTCAACGGTATCCTGATGCCAGGACCATAAAATAGGGGTATAATTATTGGCCTTGCATACGTCAACAAGAATTTGATTATAATATCCTCCTGGCGGCCGGAATAGGCAAGTGCGAACTCCAGATGCCTGAAAAATGGCTTCTTCCGCATCTTTAATTTCTTTTATCATCCGTTCTTTGGAAGCTCTGTTAAAGTACGCGTGACTATACGTATGATTCGCAAGTTCGTGCCCTTCGCTAGCCTCTCTTTTGACCAAATCAGGATAACGCATCACCCGGTTCCCAATCAGAAAAAAAGTTGCCTTGGCCTCATATTGTTTCAGCAAATCCAGTATTTGCACGGTTTCATCGGGATCCGGCCCGTCATCAAAGGTAAGTGCCATCATTTTTTTTCCCATCGGGACTTCCCATACGATATCTCCGCGGGGTTCAAAATAATCTCTTCCTTTAACCGGACCGTATAACATATTCACATCTTTGTCTTTATCAGAATAGCCGGCATGAGCGGGGAAAGAAGCTGTGGAAAACAAGACCAATGCCAGTATAGTTATAACAAAAGTGCGGCGCATATACAGGTCTCCTTTGTTCATGATAACTATTCTGTAGGATGAACGTTATCGGAAACAATTATGAATCCTGAGCGGAATTACCAAATAGTTAGGAAATAAGCTTAAGACCAACAGCAGCAACCAGTACCATACCGATAAAAAAAATGCGTTTCAAGTCTTTGGATTCACCGTAGAGAAACATCCCCACCAGGGTACTGCCTACTGTGCCGCACCCGGTCCAAACGGCATAAGCCGTCCCCATAGGGATAATATTCATAGCCAGCGACAGAAGCAGGAAACTAAGGCTAAAACCTATTATCATGAATAAAAAGGATTTTATGTCTTTATGCTTATGAATCATGTTTATTCCGGTTACACCGGCTACTTCAAAACAACCGGCCAAAATCAGGAAAACCCATGCCATTTATGATTCAGCCCCTTTCCGCAATGCCCCGTTATTATTTTTTTTATCTGTAACAAGCTTTAAACCGATGACCCCGCAAAGTAAAAGAAGGATCAGCGCCATTTTCATGAATTTAAAAGGTTCTCCGAACAGCATCATCTCGACAAGTACTGTACCGGCTGTTCCCATCCCGGCAAAGACTGCATAGACGGTACCTACAGGTAATTTGGCTGAGGCAATAATAAGAAGTGCGAAACTAATCATGATGGAGATAACAGTACCGGCCCATTCCCAGAAATAAAAGGAATGCTTAAGCCCGATAACCCAGCAGATTTCAAATACACCGGCGATAAATACAAGAAGCCATTTTTTATTCATTTCTTTTCCCTCCGTTTAAACAAATCTTTGTTTCTTTATCCATCTGCCCGAAGGCCTCTTAAAAACAGGGTCCATGCCGACTCAAAACGTTTCTCCGCACGAATAGGGCCTCCATAAAGCATTTCAACGGTTATTCCGTCAATCAGACATGTAAAGGCTGCGGCCGCTTGTTCGGCTGGCAAATTCGGAAAAGTGCCGTTTTTAGACGCCTCCTTAAAATGGGGAATAAGAATAAGCTCAACTTCATCCAAATACGTATTTGCCAATTCAATAAGTTCTTCATATAAATGCCCCGGCGGGAAAAACATAATACGGAACCAGAATTTTAATTGATAATCAGTTGTATATCGTTCTTTAAGATCAAGAAGGAAATCATGAAGTTTTTTTTTCAGAGAATTCTCTCTGTATGCTTTGAACGCTTTTCGGACAAAATAAATTTCTTCAGAACGGATATCTTTGGCCAGGCTTAGGAACAAATCATCTTTTCCTTTAAAGTGTGCGTAAATGGAAGGCTTTTTAATGCCCACTTCTTCCGCTATTTGAGCCAGTGAAGCACCTTCATATCCTTTTTCGGCAAAATGGCGCAGGGCAACTTGTTTTATTAGCCGGGCAGTCATGGAACAACCTCCTACCTAACGATCGTTAGGTAAAAGTATACACATGTTTCGTCCAAAGTCAATTGTTATGGGTTATTAAAATAAAAAAGTACGGGTTATCAAAACCCGTACTTTTCGGTACCCCTATACGTATTAAGCTGTTACGCTTTCTTCACGGTTTCCCGGAAGGTTGGAATAATGTTTTTTGAAACTGATGGCAAGCACTGCGTAAGTCAGGAGACCGAACGCGACGATGGTACATCCGAGTACAAGAGCACTATGCCACATTTGACTATAATTTCCGCTGGAGATGACGGCCTTATATCCGCTTACCGAGTAAGTCATCGGAACGAGGGCGTTAAATTTCTGCAGCGGAGTCGGAATCAGTTCCAGCGGAAATGTTCCGGCAGAAGTTGTTAATTGCAGAATTAACAAAATAATGGCAATAAATCTTCCGGCATCGCTGAATGCCGTAACAAGGAATTGCAGGATCGCCATGAACACCCAACTGGTTATGAGACTGAACAAGAAGAAGTATCCGACGTTTTGAACTTCGATTTTCAAGCCGTACAGCAGAATGGCATCAACCAATATGGCTTGAACGGTTCCGACAAGCAGCATCGAACTGAATTTGCTCAAGAACCAGCCGAAAGCGGATTTTGGTGGTGTTACCGGATTTTTAATCGGGAATACGATGGTTAACATCAGTGCACCGACAAACAGTCCTAGTGAAACGAAGTAAGGGGCGAATCCGGTACCGTAGTTTGGAACAGGTCCGCGTTTTTCTTCCGTCACTTTTACCGGTTCCGCAAACATGTTATAGTTGCTGTCATCAGCTTTGATATCCCCGGTTTTATCCGCTGCTTCTTTGAGCTTATCGGTCAGTTCAGTCTGGCCTTCAACCAGGGTATCCGCGCCTTTATCCAGTTTTTCTGTTCCCTCTGTCCGTAGCTGGTTTGTTCCGTCTGTCAACTGGTCAACACCGCCGCTCACTTGGGAAGTGCCATCTTTCAGTTTGGCGCTTCCTGAGATCAATTCATTCATTTTGCCGTCAACCTGTTTGGCTCCGGCACTTAGTTCATTCAGCTTCTGGCCGAATGTATTGAAGTTCTTCACGAATTCGTTTTGTCCCGCAGCTGCCTGGGCAATTCCATTACTTAATTTAGTAGCCCCCTGTTGAAATTCTTGGATTGTACCCATAAGAGCATCCATACTGCTTTTGTTTATTTTTTCATCAACTGTTGCTTTTAATTGATCACTTCCGTTAGCAAGTCCATTCGTACCATTTACCAGACTAGTCGGCTCTTTTCCATTTACCCCTTTATTCAGCAATTCGTTCCCGTTCGCTACATCCTCGGCAGCCTTTTTCAATTGTTTAAACTGGGGAAGCTCGGCCAGTTGGGGATTTAATTGGGCCAACTGTGATAATCCATCCGCAACAGCTTTTGAACCTGCTTCAAGTTGCGGGGTATTCTTTGCCAGTTCATTAACTCCGGCTTGGAGCATTTTTGCACCGTTATTTATTTTGTTGACTTCTTGGGGTAATTGGAGCAACTCATTTGTTTTCTGGCCGGCCAATTGTTCCATCAGACCAAGATTATCGCTTAAATCAGCAGAACCGGATTTCAGGTCATTTAATCCGCTCTGGATTTTATTTGCCCCTTCTGCAGAAAGCTGTTTTTGGGCATCGGCCAATTGTCCTGCGCCGCTTGCAACAACGGAAGTTCCTTCATTCTGAAGCCGGGAGGCCCCTTTATTAAGGTCACCCAATCCGTTGTATATTTGTGTAACCCCATCTTTCAGGGTAAGCGTTCCTTCATTGATTTTCAGCAGATTTTTATCCACCTGAACGATCCCGTCTTTAATCTTGATGGAGCCGTCCTTGAGCTGCAGGGAACCGTCTGCGGCTTGAGTCAAGCCGTCTGAAACCTTGTTAATACTTTCAAACATGGCTTCTGCGTAAGATTTTGTCAGGTTTTTTGAAAGTTTTTCCTTCATTTTTTCGACTGCGGTCGCACCAATTTGTGAAGACAGGAAGTTCAAGCTCTCATTTGGGATGTAAGTAAGATCTGACGCTGTGGGATGCTCATCCAATACTTTTGTTGCTTTCTCAGAAAAGTTTTCAGGGACGACTACGGTCATGTAATATTTATTGTCGTCCATTCCCTGGATAGCTTTTTCCTGTGAAACAAAATCCCATTTAAAATCCTTGGATTCTTTGATTTTATCGACGAATTCATCACCTACATGAAGATCTTTCCCTTCGAAATTAGCTCCCTTATCCATATTGACAACAGCAACAGGCAGCTCATTCAATTTTCCGTAGGGATCCCAGAATGCCCATAAAAACATGGACGAGTAAAGCAGGGGGATCAGTGCTACGGCACAGATGGAAACAAGCACTTTCTTGTTTTTGAAAATGGCTGCCCATTCTTTTGTGAAAAACCCTGTGTTTTTCAAGATGGTTTCACTCCTTTTTTATCTGTGTGTTGATTGGGCCTAACAAGCAAACGGGAAGAAAAGAAGAATGTCACATTTTCTGAATTACTGACCGTTTTGTCCATTTAGTCAATTTTTGCCGGTAAAAAAGGATGGCTACCGAATAGCCAATCCTTCCATGAAGTAAAGTTCAAATAATTCGGCAAGATCTTTCTTCTCAAGCGGTTCAGTATGATAGGCGGCCCAGTCATGAACAAAAGCGATATACATTTTCATCATGGCAAAGGCAGTTTTTTCCGGATCACAAGGCTTTAATTCTCCCTTGTCCACGGCTTCTTTCACTTTCTTGGCCACAATGGACAGCATCGCTTCCTCGACCTTTTCCATGCCTTCTTTGGCTGCCATCGTTCCCATTTCGTTAATCTCATGCGAAAGCCGGATTGTCAACTCATGCCTACGCCGGAAGTCCAGCATAGCATAAAGGAAGATATGCAAGTTTTCCACGAATGATTTATTCGGGTCAATAGCCCGTTCAGCAACGGAGATCAGCTCTTTGTTAAGCTGCCTGACAATTTCACCGAACAACTCTTCCTTATTGGAGAAAAACGTATAGATTGTCCCTTTCCCCACATTTGCAAGTTTGGCCACCTGATCCATCGTAGTCGCTTTATAGCCGAAGAAGGCAAACGATTTAGCCGCCGCTTCGACAATCATCTTTCGACGATCGACAGACAACAGTGTCACCTCCAAATGACCAAATGAGAGTTTTGGTCAAATCGTTATTTGTATCCTACCATGGGTATTTTCTTTTTTCAAGACCTATTTTAGTCAGGCTTGTCCTATATTATCCGGTAAACGGAAGGCTGTTCATTCGTCCATATAAAAAGGAGCGGGCCCGTTTAAAAAGCTGATATTCCCGTTCCGTTGCTTTAAATTCCATTATTCCTGTTGTTTCTGAATGAAGGGGAGAATGACCCTAAGGATTAAGAAAGTGCCATCCTTCCGTGTAACCAGAATGAAGAAGAGGCCGGTCCTTCAAGCAGACAATTCTGCTTTTGGGACAGCCTCTTCGCATCAGCCGCCGAACGCATCCCTGAATGCCCGGGACAGATCATGACGGTCTACTTCCCATAGCTCCGCAATAAAAGAAGAAACGTGCTCATCCCACCAATCCACAAGCTTCTTGCGGTTTTGTTCATTTTCTACGATAAAAGGCAAATGGAGCAGAACTTCTTTTATATAAAAATTTTCGGCTTCCTTCATTTTTGCCTTGGGTATTCTTTTTTTAAGTCTTTTTACCGTCCTGTACAGCTCACGGCTGCAGGCTCTGCGTATAGTACGATGAGTGGGGAATGGCTGATTGTGCTTTGCCCTGGGCTTCTGCATGGTCTCTCACCTGCCCTTATCTTTTCCTTACAGAATATGCCGAGGGACAGAAAGAGGACACTATTAGCGATTTAATTCTAATCCAAGACCTCAATATACCCAACCA
>Ga0224749_1009_pt6 | contig 9440 bp, 8 predicted proteins | sample LIM_F_Vancomycin_3_FD_182078 | JGI IMG/M metagenome (GOLD analysis project Ga0224749, IMG submission 182078) | Enriched cells from gastrointestinal tract of the lab mouse from Pacific Northwest National Laboratory (PNNL), Richland, Washington... | ecosystem: Host-associated > Mammals > Digestive... | reverse complement strand
GGACCACCCGTATGACGCCTCCAAAATTTTTGAACAGTGGGTGGCCGGGTGCATTTGCCTAGCGCTTGCCATGGTGGCTCTGTTTTTCCTGGTGAGAACGCGCGGCAGGAAAATGTCCCTGAACGGGAAAGAGGTGACGGCCGCCGGGGTGGTTTTCCGCGTGGATGACATTGCCCGTCTGGATTTGCGCAGATGGAAACTGAAGGGACTGGCCATAGCGACGCTGAAACCGGAATGCGGAGGATCCCGAATCAGGCTGGACGGCCTGACTTACGGCGGCTTCCGGAAGGAGGATTCTCCCCATAACGCGGAAGATTTCATGAAGGCTCTTCTGTCTCTCTACAGAGGAGAAATAGTGGATTATGAAGAAATTCCTGATGCCGGCGGGCCGCCTGCCCGGCAGGAGGACGAGGAACGTGCCGTATGAGCGAATCCCTTCCACCGGAAAAGGGCGCCAATGACCGTGCGTTCGGCGTCGCCTGCTGGACGCTGGGACCACCCGTATGACGCCTCCAAAATTTTTGAACAGTGGGTGGCCGGGTGCATTTGCCTAGCGCTTGCCATGGTGGCTCTGTTTTTCCTGGTGAGAACGCGCGGCAGGAAAATGTCCCTGAACGGGAAAGAGGTGACGGCCGCCGGGGTGGTTTTCCGCGTGGATGACATTGCCCGTCTGGATTTGCGCAGATGGAAACTGAAGGGACTGGCCATAGCGACGCTGAAACCGGAATGCGGAGGATCCCGAATCAGGCTGGACGGCCTGACTTACGGCGGCTTCCGGAAGGAGGATTCTCCCCATAACGCGGAAGATTTCATGAAGGCTCTTCTGTCTCTCTACAGAGGAGAAATAGTGGATTATGAAGAAATTCCTGATGCCGGCGGGCCGCCTGCCCGGCAGGAGGACGAGGAACGTGCCGTATGAGCGAATCCCTTCCACCGGAAAAGGGCGCCAATGACCGTGCGTTCGGCGTCGCCTGCTGGACGCTGGGTGGGCTGGCGTTTGTTCTGTTGCTGATGGTGGGCGTTTCTTTCAGCCTGTCTGTCCGTACCGTGGTGGTGGAAAAAGTGGTGGAGAAGCCTGTTCCCGTTCCGGCACGGGAGAAGCCGGAGCGTCCGGCCGGAGTCGTTGAGGATGGGGCGGCTGAGGAGACAGTGCATATGGCGGATGTTCCGGTATCCCCTTCTGAAAAGCCCCGTTCCGTGGAAGAAATGCTCCGGGAAGCCGATTTGTCAGATCCGGCTGCCGATTCTGTACCGGTGGCCGCGGCCGTTGCGGGAGGGGGGGATTCCGCTAGCGGGGCATCCCTTCCTGCTGAGAATCCGGACGAGGTTATGCCCCCCATGACGGAGGAAGTGGCGGAGCTTGTCAAGGTGGCTCGTTACGCCCAGATTGAAGGTGACCTCAAAGTAGCGGTCGTGAAGTTGGAGCAGGCCATGAGGCTGGAACCGGATAATCCGGTGGTGCTTTATTATTATGGACTTACCTATGAATGGCTGAGGAATGCGGATAAGTCACGGGAGTTTTTTCTGAAAGTATATACCCAGCGTGAGAAGGCGGGGAAATATTTTGCGCGTGCGGCGCGGCACCTTCAGGCCGGCTTTTCCAGCCCGGCGGATTTGCGGGGGGATATGTCCTTCGGCACTATTCTGGAATACCGGGATCCGGAATGCCCCGCCGGGGAGCGCGTCAAGCTGATGGTTCCTATTCTGATGAAGGATGGACTAAATGTCAGGCCGGAGGATCTGCGCGTCATTGTCCAGTTTTTTGACAAAGTCAATGGGAAGAAAGTGGAAAAGACGCACGCACCCGAACCTTCTTCCCGGTGCGTTACGGAACCCGCGGATTGGGCGGACGGTGAGGAAATCATGGAAATAACCTACTACATGCCTCCCCTGACGGAAGAAGAGACGATTGCTTATGGAAGCCTGAAATATTACGGATATACCGCTAAATTGTATTACAAGGGGGAACCGATGGATTGCCATGCTTCCCCTCCCGTGCTATTTTTACTGGAACAGATGAACCAGAGTTCCCCTTCCGGACTGCCCGAGATTTATGACGGCGGTTTGCTTCCCCCTGTAGAGGCGGCTCCGGTTTCTGAGTCTTATGAATCCCTTTTGCCTCCCTGATGCCTGATTTGCCCAATGTTTGATCTTCCCCACAACTTTGGCGATTACACGCTGGTGGCATTTATTGGCCGCACGCGCGGAGGAATTCTTTATCAGGCCATCCAGCAGGGCATGGACCGTTCCGTGTTTCTGGAGTTGCTGGATCCGGACAATCCGGAGGGGGTGGGCGTGGAGGATTTTCTGATGAAGGCCCGCACGCGCGCCGCCATTAATGCTCCGGTGCTGGGCACCGTCTATGAAGCGTCCCAGGCCCAGGGATACTGGTTCGTCACCAGCGAACAGCTGGGAGGCTCATCCCTCCAGTCCATGCTGGACCGCGGGCAGACCCTGTCCATGAAGGATTTGCTGAAGGTGATTGAAACGGTCGGCAACGTGTGCGGCAGGTATGAGCGTCTGCGGACCGCTTTCAATATCATGGAGCCGCGTCACATTTTCCTGGATGACAAGTCTGCCGTGCGGCTGATGAATACGGCCGTGCCCGGTGACTTTCACGAAGAAACATCCCGCGACCAGATGAAGCGCCTGGGCATCGACCTGCCTCCTCTGGTGACTCCGGATGTGCCCGGAACCACGCGGATGCGCACCCTGCTGGAATGGATGAGAGAAGGGCAGAACGGAAAGCCGATGCAATGGGACCAGGTTATGGAGCTGGTTGCTGCGGTCCGCGAACAGCTGGGGCTTTCCCCTCGGGTTACCACCCACCGCTATACCGTCCCCGTGGAATCCCGCAGAAAAGCCGGAAAAAAGCTGCTTTGGGCCGGAATGGGCCTGCTGGGCGTGGGGATAGCCGCGGCTGCCGTTCTTCTTTTATTCCCCCGGGAGAAGGAAACCGTATCCCGTCCCCATGTTCCGGCTCCTAAACATTATCCGGATTTTTCCTCCAGCGATCATACGGAAGTCCGCGTAACTCTTCCCGGAGGAGGGGAACTGATTGTGGGAGCCCATGAAATTACCCTGGAATCCTACCGCCTGTTTTTGGACCAGTGGGCACGCCTCACTCCGGAGCTGAGGGAGGAATATTCCCACCCGGACCAGCCGGACAAGAGGACTGCCTCCCATATTCCCCAGGACTGGGAGGCTATGTGGAAGGCGGCTTCCACGCCGGGAGGCAAATGGAAAGGCAGGAAAATAACACCCCGCTCTCCCGTCGTCAACGTCACTTTCTGGGATGCCTGGGCGTATGCGAGCTGGAAGCCCGTGGCCCCCGGAGAACCGCGCTACCGCCTGCCCGAGCGCGGGGAGTGGATGGCTCTGGGGAATATGCTGGAAACGGGTGAGAAGGGGGACAGGACGCTGGTGATTGACAGATACAGCAATGATCATGATTTAAAGACCGGCGTGTGCGGCATGGCTTCCGGCGTGATGGAATGGACTTCTTCCATGGAAAAGGATCCTGCGCGCGTGAAGGAGCCTCCGGGGCCGGTGGCCTGCGGCGGAGACTGGAGGCAGCCCGGTATCTCCAACCGGGTGGAATACCTGCGCTCCCGCGGTGAAAGCCGGGACAACCTGGGATTCAGAATCGTGCGGAATGTCCGCTGACCCGTTTAACGACAATACTTAACATATCAATACCATGAAACATATCCTTGCAATGCTGCTGGCCCTTCTGGGGGTGTCCGGGGCCCTGGCCCAGATTTACGTGAAAGTAGTCCCGGAAAAGAAGACGTTCCTCAGCGGGGAAGCCATGTACATGAGGCTGACCATTACCAACAATTCCGGCGTGCCGGTGGAGCTGAAAAGCCGGGAATATTCCTCCTGGCTGGATATCCATGTGGAGCATTCCACTGCGGGGGCGGAACTCCCCCAGTCCAAATTTGCCCTGTTTCCGCCTCTCAAGGTTCCTGCCGGCATGAGCGTTTCCCGCAAGATTGACCTGCGCCATTTCTATGACTTGTCCCGTGAGGGCAACTACCATGTGCAGGCCGTTGTAAAAATGCCCAACCAGAAGGACATGTTTGCTTCCCAGAAATCCCTGTTTGCCGTCCGGACGGGAACACCCATGTGGTCCCAGACCGTGGCCATTCCGGCCAGTGCCAAGCGGTGCACTTTTTCCATTTGCACTATTGCCGTGCGGGGAATCCAGAAATTGTATGTGCAGACGAAGGATCCGGATACGGGAGTGGCCTACAATGCCGTGTGCATCGGTGACTGGCTGGGGACCACGCGTCCGCAGTGCATGGTGGACGGCAAGGCGAATGTCCATGTCTTCTTCCCCACTACCCCCATGCTGAGCGCGTATTCCCGCATCAACTACCGGGGAACCATGGAAAAGCTGCAGTACTATAAAAAGGTGGTGGGAGCCCCCTCCATGGTCTTTCTTCCGGACGGAAGCGTACGTGTGACGGGAGCCGTCCATTATGATCCTACCGTGAAACCCAAGACGGTGCCGGATGCCGCTGATGTTCCCGGCATGTAAATCCGTCCTGTTTCGCCGGATGTCACGCAGGGGAAAAGGAAAGGAAAACGTACTGCTTCTTCCGTACCGGGAAAATAAGATATTCCGGTATTTTCCTGAGCTATTTTCCCGGCTGGGGAGTGTTTTTCAAGATGTTTTGCACGCTTTTCTGCACAACGCTGATGGGCAGGGCGTAATTTTCCGCCCGGTTCACTCTGGCGATGTTCATGCCGATGAGTTCCCCCTTGAGATTAAGCAGCGGGCCACCCATCAGCGTGTACCGGGAAGGGGTGTCATGCTGGAGGACCATAGGGAAATCATCCCTGCGTTTGCTGAACCCGCCGCTGATCAGGTCATTGGAATCCTCAGGAGCGTTTCCTCCCAGGGCCTGGCGTCTGGAACCCAGCGTGATGGTGTAGGATAACCTTTTATCCTTGCGTTTGACTTTCAGTGTCACTCTTTCTCCAACTTTTTTCCTGGACAGAATGGGGGAAACGGCATCCAGAGCAGTAACGGGCGTGCCGTCCACCGCCAGAATCTCATCTCCGGCCTGGGCTCCGGCCTGGGCGGCGGGGCCGTCCTTGGTAACTTCCTGAATGGTACAGGGGGTGCCGAAAACGACGCCCAGGTAGGCGGTGTCTCCGTTCGGGATGGGGCGCTGCTCCGCACTAAGGGTTCCCAGCTGGGGCCGTCTGGACGTACGGGTAGTGGAGCCGTTGCTGACTACCAGGGTTCCCATGGCGGCATCATTGCTGACAGGGCCGGGAGCGTGCAGCCCGGCGGCTTCCACTTTCACTACTGCGATGTCTGTGGACGGGTCCGAGCCAATTTCCCTGAACTGTCCATATTTGGAAGAACCTACCCTGATGGTCAGATCCCTGTAGGAATGGAGTTCCGAGGCTTTGGTGGCGATGTAGCCGTCCGGGCTCAGCACAATGCCGTAAATCACAACATCGTGACCGGAAAAGAAAACTGCGCTCAAGTCCTGAAGACGTTCGCGGATGGGCTCGATAGTTTTCAGAACGGCTTTCCCGTTGATTCTCTGTTCAAAATCCAGGCTTCCGTTATTTCCTTCCGCCAGAGCGGGGTGGAACAGAGCGAAAACCAGGGGAGACAGGCAGACGCAGAAAGGAAATTTCATGATGGCTGAGTGGAGAATGGCTGGCTGTCCTGTTCCGGTGACGGCGTCAGGGAGGTCTTTCCTTCCGCTGTCTCCTCCGTCAGAGCGTCGAAATCTTTCATGGGCACGTGCAGATTGTCTTCCAGACCGGAACCGACCCTGCTGTGAATGCCAATCAGCTTTCCATCCAGGTTGAAAAGAGGGCCGCCGGAATCCCCGCGAATCAACTTGCAGTCCGTCTGAATGACGCCGTTCTTGAGGGAAACCACCCTCCCCAGGCGCACCATCGGGCCGCGTTTCCGGTCCAGCCCCCCGCCGTGCCCCAGCGCGAACACCCAGTCCCCCACACGAGGCATTTTTTCCGCTTTTTCCACGCAGGGCAGTTTTTTGTTCAATTGGGATGTGATTTTGGCCATGCCTGCGTCCGAATTGCTGTTTTGCGCCGTGGTTTTTCCCGGAAGGCGCGTTCCATCCGGCAGGATGATTTTGAGCGTGGTTCCTTTCTTGTCCACAACGTGGGCCGCTGAAAAGACCAGGCCTTTTTCCGAAACCAGGATGCCGGAGCCGCTGCCGTTGTTTAATTCAATGCAGACCAGGGCGGGAAGCACCCGGGGAAGCATTTGCTGAAGCTGGCGTTCAATCCGCTGCAAATCTTCTACGGATTGCGGGGTGGAAGCCAGAAGACCGGCTCCATCAGCGGACTGAGCCGGCACTGGCGGGGCCAGCAGCGCCGTGCCGCAGAGAATAGCGGAAAAACAGGGATTCCGGAGAGCCGGGGTCATGATTGCCGGTGATTATTGCCCAGAGACGGAAGTTTCCGTCTTCTGCTGCTGGTCCTCCTGTCCGCCGCCCACCAGGGAATCATGGTAATACACGCCGATAAACAGGCCTGCCAGCGTAATAAGGGTGATGAGGAGCTCTTTCATGCCGTCACAGCATAGAATGTGTATTCGCGTCTGACGAGAGAATTTCATTGATAAGCCGCATTTTGATGCAGTTCGGCAGAACGGGGATGAATGCGGCTGAGAAAATAGCCAAAATAAAGGTTGCTTTTTCCCGTGATAGGCGTATAAATCCCTCAGCGGCCGTTTCCGGTTCGCTGGCTCATTTCAAGCGGATGTAGCTCAGGGGTAGAGCGCAACCTTGCCAAGGTTGATGTCGTGGGTTCGAATCCCATCATCCGCTCCATTTTTTTTAAATCCCGGCCGGTTTGATGTGGGAATAATGAGTTTGCCTGAACAGTGATATTTCCGTTTAATCGTTTGAAGGTGCGGAAGGAGGATATGGCGGTCGTTTATTTCTGCAGAGGTGAAACAAGAGCCGGATATCTTGTTTGCAGCGGGGCCTTATGCGCTGCCCCGCCTTTGTTGATCTCCTCCGGAAGGAGAGGAATTATTGCGAAAGTCCGCTTTCCTGAATGACGGGAGTTTCCCTTGGAAGGACTTTTCTTTTTAAAAACAGAGCTGTCAAATATTTACGGACCGGTTCATCATAGAGTTTCAGGCAGAGCCAGGCCAGCAGAATGCTTCCAATGACGACGGCCAGGGCTCCGGGAAGTGAGTCCAGGAAGGAAAGCTTTTCGTTTTTCACCCACGCATAGTACAAGTAGATGAACGGGTAATGCACCATGTACAGGGGGTAGGAGATGTTGCCCAGGAAACGGCATATTTTATCCGTATAGGGATTTGTAATTTTGCCGGAAGCGCCAAAGAGGAGGATGAGCGGGAAAAATACCGCGAAGCACGCTGTTTCATAGAGGCTGTTCATCCAGAAAGCATTTTGTCCTCCCAGCCGGGGAACGGCCAGCAGAATGGCAAGGGACAGACTGCATAACCAGAAAGAATTTTTGACGTTGAACGGCTTGAACAGCCGGAACAGGAGCAGCCCGGCTGAAAAGGAGTACAACAGGCGCAGGGAGCCGCCCGTCCATTCCGTGCCGGTCATGGAGAATCCGGAGCATATGTCTCCGTTAGGCCCCCAGAAGCTGAAGGAGGCAAGGCCGCACCCGGCCGAGACAACCAGTATTGCCAGGGAGCGTGTAGAGAGTTTCCGGATGAAGAGGGCATAAAGAAGGTTGCCGATGTATTCAAAGAACAGGGACCAGCTCGGGCCGTTGAGCGGGTACATTTCTCCCAGACCCCGGATTTCCATGCCGGGGGGAGACGGAATGAGCAGAATATTGACGAAGGTAGCGGCGAACAGGGAGATGACCGCTACCTGCGATACATCCCATACGGGGCAGCCCTGGAAATAGAAGATAAGCGCGCCGATGAGCGCCCCTATCGCTACCATGGGCTGCAGGCGTATAAGGCGGCGTTTGATGAATTCTCTGGTCGTCATCGTTTTCCAGCGGTTGTCATAGGCGTAGCCGATGACAAAGCCGGAAAGCATAAAGAAAAAATCGACGGCCAGGTAGCCGTGGTTGATGATTTGGTCCACATGGCTGGTGGCGTAGGCTTCAAAGATGTGGAACCATACGACGACAATGGCGGCTACGCCGCGCAAACCGTCAAGAATGTGGTAGTGGTGTTTTTCACTGCCTGGGGGAATGGGAGAATGCTGCGTTTTCAACATGAGAGAAGCTGTTGTTCGATGCTGTTTTTGTTTTAATGTGAAAAAACGGCTGCTCATTTTCCGCCTTTCCGGTAGATGCAGGTTCTCCGGAGGCGCAGTTGTTGAGCTGCCTAAGCAAATACCCTTCTTCCCGGCAGATTCTTTCAACAGGCGTTTCCTGTCTTATCTGCCGGCAGGGCGATGAGCGGAACGAACGGCGGTTTTCCGGAGGGAAGAATCACTTATGGCTCGGAAGGTGCAGGCAACCGGGAAACCCGTCAGGATGGAACCGTTTTTGTAAGTCTGCCGGGAAGAACAGGGTGTTGCTTGCTGCCCGTCCGATTTCCGGAAACAGGAGTTTCCTGCCCGCTTTTCTGCGCTGAGGCGTTTTTTCCGGAATGGGAAAAGGGCCTGGCAGGGGCGAATGCTCAGCCTTTGCGGTAGTTTACAAGGGTTTCCATATATATTCCGGAGATACTGCCGCCGTCCATGGGGGTTATGTCCTTGAATGCGGGGTTGATGGGCTGCAGCACGTATTCCGTTTTTCCTGTTTCCGCGTTTTTCCTGCGAATCAGTTTTTTCAGCGTAACGCCGCGTCCGTCGTTGTATTCCACGATGGTTCCCGGTTTGGGGATGGGCGGGGCGGTATGGCGCCGCATAATTACCAGGGAGCCGTCCGGGATGAGGGGTTCCATGGATTTCCCTTCTACGCGGACCACGTATTCGTTTTTACCCAGGGGCCTTTCCATGTAAATGGTAGACGGGACGGTGTCGCTTTCCGCAAGAGAGCCTGCGGCGATGTTGCCGATTATTTGCGTACTGTATTCATGCCTGGCGTGTCCAGCATGGGACGGAAATTGTCTGACCAGGGGAACCAGGGGGGAGTGCATTGGCCGCAGCTGGCGTTCCTCCGCCGCTTCGTCTGCCAAATCCGTCAGCCACTGGCGGAGGGGGACGCCTTTTTCAGAGGCGGCCCGTTCATATTTCCTCATGCGCTCTTCCGTGATTTCCAGCACGAGGCGATTGGTCTGGACAGGTTCGTCTTCTGGTTGAACCGTTTTGTATTGAGACATCAGGGATTGGATTTTCAACATGGCGCTGGCGGGGAAGGGGCCGGAGGGGGAGAGCCAGTTATTCACCGTACCTTTTTCCGTACCGCATTCCATGGCAAGCCAGTCACGGTTTTTCCCAATGGCCTTCAACCAGTGTTTCACATCCCCTTTTGTCGGTGTCATGGCTTGATGA
>Ga0224749_1118_pt1 | contig 9449 bp, 9 predicted proteins | sample LIM_F_Vancomycin_3_FD_182078 | JGI IMG/M metagenome (GOLD analysis project Ga0224749, IMG submission 182078) | Enriched cells from gastrointestinal tract of the lab mouse from Pacific Northwest National Laboratory (PNNL), Richland, Washington... | ecosystem: Host-associated > Mammals > Digestive... | reverse complement strand
CGTTCACCAGTTGCTGAAGTCTGGATTGGCGGACTTTAACAAGTGAAAACTCAGCCGCAACAAAAACCCCGTTTAAAAGAACTAAAATGAAGACAAGAGATAAATGAAGAACAATCTGTCCCCATTCAAATGTAGTATTTCCCAATGGTCTCTAAACCCCTTCATTCATAAATATCTGCAGCCTACCAGTGGGATTGCTAGATAAGGGCCTTCCGCCCCATAAAGTCCACTTTCGGATAATAAGCATGGGCTACAAGCAAGTTTGGCCCACAACAGTTTGCTTGTGGACAATGACAATTAACCTGATGGTTCAAGGGGTGTCCTTCCCACTTGGCAAACACATCGTCCATCCGGTCCTGTTTCACATTGCCCAACGGCGGAACATCTGCAAAATCAGTCACATACACGTCACCTGTAAAGAGATTCACATTCAATCTATTTCGCCCATCCGGATCATTCCGGACGGTTACATTCGGCTCGGAACGAAGCCGACGAATCAGCTTGAGGTCTTCTTCAGACGGATTACACGAAAAGAAAGGAAGCGTTCCAAACAACATCCACATCTGCGGATTCCGTACATCCAACAGTTGATGATAGGCTTCCCGGAGCTGATCAAGGGACAAAATAGGGAGATTGGAAGCAAATGAGCTTGGATACATAGGATGAACTTCGTGGCGTTTACAGCCCATCTCATCGATTAGCTTATGTATATGACCCAGTTTCTCATACGTCCGGTAATTTATCATGGTTTCCGCCGAAACAAACAACCCCCCTTTACTTAATGCTACTGTGTTTTCAACCATCCGGTCGTACAGCCTAGTAGCGGCAGTTTTCCCTACTTCACGGTCCGCACGCACGAAACCTACCTGATGGAAATCTTCCACATTCGTATAGTTAAAGGAAATGTGCATCACATCCAGAAAAGGCGCGATCAGCTCATATCTGGCTAAATCCAGAGTCAGATTGGAATTGAGCTGGGAGCGGATTCCTCTTTCCTTGGCATATTTCAACAAAGGTATCATTACATCCTTTACCGTTTTGAGGTGGAAAGTGGGTTCTCCGCCTGTAATACTGATTGTTTCCAGATGTTCCACCTCGTCCAATCGCCTGAATATCAGGTCAAGAGGAAGCTTGCTTCCTTCAGAAGACGTCAGGGTATCTCCTACAGCACAATGTTCACAACGCATATTACACATATTAGATACCGTGAATTCTACGCTGGTTAATGTATGCTTGCCGTACTGCCGCAAGGAACGGATCGGATCCCAAGGATCATTTTCCGGCGACAATAAAGCGTTCATAGTTGTTACAGATTGATTCATGCTCTCTCACATCCGATAAATATAGTTTGCTTTTATCAATTTTCCGAAATTGATTCTAATAAAACTTATGTATTCTATATTCTACCTGATGACGGTTAAAAACAAAACCATCCGCTTTCAACCTTCCTGCTTTTCCCTTTTGGAAACCTGGCGGGGCAATAAAAAACCGTGTTTCGTTTCAACACGGTTTGGTTGTTTCTCTGTCTGCTTTGCAATTTTTTATCTAAACCATAAATAGATCCCAAAAATAAGAGCCAATAGAAAACGATAATAAGCAAAATAGGTCAGCTTCATACTCTGTACCAGCTTAATAAAAGTTACAACAGCCAGCAATGCTACGATAAAGGAAACAACAAATCCAACTGCGAAAAATCCAATGACATCTCCGCTGAAATGCTGCAAATGCTTAAGCAGGGAATAGCCGGTTGCTGCGAACATAATGGGAATCGCCATGATAAAAGTGAAGTCTGCGGAGGCTTTACGGCTTACCCCAGATAGCATTCCTCCTGCAATCGTAGAACCGGAGCGGGAAAATCCGGGCCAAAGGGATAATATCTGATACAGCCCAATGACAAAGGCCTGTTTATATGTAATTCCATCCAAATCTTGAATCATTTTGGAATTATCTTGCTTTTCACCCGCAATCAGCAGAATTCCACCCAGTACCAATCCGATCAGCACCGTAACCGGAGAAAACAGATATTCATCAATAAAGTCATTCAGCAGAAATGCCAACAGCATGACCGGAACGATCCCGACCAGGATATGAATGACATTCATTTTCTGTCCCTTCTGCTTGTCCGTGCTGCGGAACCCTCTGCGGACAATATGATAAGCTTCCTTCAGGCGTTTGGGACCGAGCAAATCGATGATGCGTCTCCAGTAAATCAGGACGACCGCCAAGATGGCGCCAAGCTGAATCACGATTTCAAATACCTTCATCATCTGGTCGGATTCATTGATGTTCAGCAGGGCTTGGGTCAAAATCATATGGCCGGTTGAAGATACAGGTAAAAATTCGGTCAATCCTTCTACAATCCCGATAATAATTGCTACCCAATAATCGTACATATACTCCTCCTGGGAAAGGTAAGTGTTCAGAGCAGCCGAGCATCAACGGCTTGGGCTTGGCTCCCGATAATTCATTCTATACAGGTAAAGGCTCCGATACAACTAAAAAAAGATAACAAATTAGAGAATGTAAAAAGAAAAAGATTAGGAATGAGGGTAGGAATGATTTAACAAGATCAATTCCTCACAGAGCAGATCCCTTAGGAAATCCGGAAGCAAATACTCCACCTCTTCACCTTGACTGAGAGAAAGATAACCTACGCCGAATGTAAACATATCAATTGTTCCAACTGAATATATCCGATCATCCTGCAGTGGTCTGCCATTCACCCGTATGGAAGTCCATTTATGACCGGACGGTGCATTCGGATTAACTTCTCCTTCCAATCCACTCATACAGAGCGTTCCCAGTACTTTTCCCCGGAAACCAAATCCCCGGATGGGCTTTCTTATAAATTCATCCAGCAGTGATTCTTCCAGAGCCTTTCTTATTTGTTCCCCCCGCAATTTTATACGGCAGGGATTAACCGGGCTTGGGCAAATTTCCAATAGCCTCCCTTTTGTTACACTCCCGGCTTCCAATCCTCCAAGCAGTTGCCCGGCATTAACCAGGCTTAGTTCGGTACGGGTAAACCTGCGAAGAGAGTCGGCAAGTAAATTCCCGAGCGGGGAAGCGGCATACCAGTTATTTTTGAGGGGGGAGGACAATCTTGCAACCTCCACACCGAGGGCCAGTTGTGCCTCCTTCCTGCTTTTTGTAAGCAGATGTAGAATGTCCGGATCATCCTGCAGCCCTTCTATTTCAACTACTCCTGCATCCATACCGGTAATTGTATGATCACGCGGGTCAAATTCGATATGAATCTCACCTACATATTGTCCAAACTTGCCTGCTGCACAGATCATGGTTCCGTTAATCCGCTCCGGTTCCTCCAGAAGGTGATGAGTATGGCCCCCCAAAATAAGGTCAATCCCATCGACCTGCTCGGCCATCATGCGGTCCATAAGGATACCTGTATGAGATAAAACAATAAGCACATCCACTTTAGAGCGAAGCTCTGAGGTCCAATTGGCGACTGCTTCAATTGGATTGCCGACCTTCCAGCCAAGCAGATCGTAAAAGTCCGGATAAGTGGCTGTGACCCCTAAAAGGCCGATAGTCAACCCTCCTTTTTCAATTAACCGGTAAGGCACCATCCACGACGGATAGTTTCCTGTATTTGTTTCCGTTATATTACTGCCGATCACAGAAAATCCGGCATGCCTTGCAAAAACGGCTCCGATCGCATCCGGTGTAAAAGTCAGGCCTTCGTTATTTCCAACAACCATGGCTTCATAGCCGGTTGCATTCATAATTTGCACGTTGGCAAGCCCATCGGTTCCTTCGGTTTCAGGCCTCATCCGGTCCAGGTGATCTCCTATATCGAGAGTTAATACAAGGGAAGGGTCATGCTTTTGTCTGACCTCGTTCATATAAGCAGCAATCTTAGGTGTTTGCTCCAGATGACTGTGAATATCGTTCGTATGCAGCACAATCAGCTTTTTACGTTCGGAAAGCATGTGCCGTTCACCTCTCTCTGTATCCTATCCTATCTATGCAATGACAATCTTCACTATGACTGAATAGGCTTATTATATCACCTTTTACAAGTACTCTTCACCTTCTTCGTTTTATATTATACCAAGGGCATACGCAAAACACTGATGTATACGGATAATTGGTCTAATAAATTAGTCCATTCCTAAGTTCGTCCGTTCGCTAGGTTCCCGGATACTTTACCGATTGACTCTTGAACCGATTGGAGCAGGGTTGTGATGGTCTGCTTGGCCTGAAATGGAACATTGAACAGAGGTATCCTGATGCAAATTTCGTGTAACAAACCGGTTAACTGGGAAATCAGTTCTTTTGCAGGAAGGGGAGTTTGATGTAACAAAAATTGAACTCTGCCAATTAACGTGCTGATATGCGTAAAAGAGTCAGGATCAAGCCGGATTTGACTGAACATAAATGCAAGTTGGGCTACCATGTTCTTTAACCGCCTGATACTGTCGGAGTCTTTATTAACCAGAGCAAGGCAGATACCTACAGGAAGATTTTGAAGCAGGTGTATAAAAGGCTGGATTAGGCTCTCAGGAAACAATATCACTTCTTCTTCAGAAACGGGATACGATTCTTTAATCTGTCCGACAACTGATTTCAGTGCATTCAGCAGTTTTTCTTTGTAAACTTCCCCGGTACGTAAACCAGTAAAAATCATATCAAGTCCATCCAGCCAATACTGAATCCGACCGGCCAGATCAAAAGCGGGATAAGGGAATGAATGCAAAAGTGATAGTACATCATCTATACACGAACAGTTGCTTTCAGCCTGCGATACCGGAAGGGGGATGGTGAAAAACAAGGCTCTAAACTGATGAAACAAGGAATGAAGCCTGGACATACTTGCTGGATTTGGGTTGGACAAGGCAAGGGGGATTTCAGCCGATAAAACTTCGAGAAGTTTGACCAGATCATCAGCTTGTGACGAAGTGAAAACAATATCTGTAGACCCATCAGGTAAATGAGTATTGAATAGCCGTTGATATGCTTCCTGCCACTTGTTCCATCCTCGCGAGTCGCCCCTCTGCCTTCCTTTTTTTTGAACAGGCAGATGTCTGCGAGCCTCGGAAAGATGAGATGCAGGGGGGTGCTTCCGATCTCTTTTCCTCACTGGATCTCTCCTCCTTATACGGCTAATATATGAGGGTAGAAAACCTGCTGCTTCCATATTTGTCTATTCTCTTTTGACCAAATGTTCTGGTTTCCCCGGAACTTTCCATGTATTCCTGTTTCCAGTTCCTCTTCTTCTTTCTTGTGCTACAATAATAACCAAGCAGAAATAAATGGGAAGGAGCCCAAGGAAATGAATGATTTTCCATCTTCCTCCGCGGAAGACCAAACCCCAGTTCCCGAATTGGAATCCTTACCGGATTCTTCTGGACGTGTGCTGCCTGTTTTTACTCTTATATGCGGTATTTTGGCATTCGTGCTAAATGCATTGCTTATTCCCGTATTTCTCGGTATGATATTCGGAATCACCGGGTTTATAACAGGAATCATCTCTTTGGCTAAATATCGTAAATATGGAGGGCTTATTTTTTCCCTTCTGTCCTTGATTATCCTGTTTCTGTGGCTGATCAGTATTTTGGTCCCTCTCTTGAATGACCCTACGATTTTCCTTACAGATTGGGAATAAGAAAGTTTATTGTTAGATCAAGGAAAAATTGATACGATATGTCTTATAAATCCTTTTAATATGTCCTAAAGGCAGGGAAGAGACAATGAACGTACACATATATGAACTTCATAACGGTGACCGCTTGTTAAAAGACATCTATAACGAGACAGGACTTCACATTTTGGCAGCCGGTACAGAGATCAATCAGTCAAATATAGAAAAGCTGCTGCTCCACCGCATTGAATACGTTGATATTATCAGAATAGATAATTCTAACGGGGAAGAAACCACTTCTTTAATGTCACCTTCTTCCGGACAAGCCGAAATATTTATAGGTGCCATGGCTAACATGCAGCAAATGTTTGACCAGGCCAGTGTAAGCGGGTTCATTCAAAATGATCTGGTGGAAGAGCAGGTTCAACCTTTGCTTGAACACATCCAGAACGAAAAAGACATGGTATCCCTCTTGCTAAAGGTTAACTCACCCGATGATTACACTTACAGGCATAGCCTGAAAGTGAGCATGATCGCCTATCATTTATCCATATGGTCGGGTGAATCCGAAGAATACGCCCGATTTGCGGCAAAAGCGGGACTCCTGCATGATATTGGGAAAAGCAAAATCAACCCGGATCTGCTGGCCAAACCCGGTTCCCTCACTCCTGAAGAGCACGCTGCTATACAAAAACATACTATCTATGGTTATGAGATGATCCGGTCTTCTCTGCAGGATGAAATCCTTGCTCTAGTCGCCCTGCAGCATCACGAGAGATTAGACGGGTCCGGCTACCCTTATCAACGAAAAGAAGATCAGATTCATCCGTTACCCCGTATTATTTCAATTGCAGACGAATACAGCTCCATGACTTCTGAGCGTACATACCGTGCCAAGAAAGACCTTTTGGCCGTTCTTAAAGAACTTCATAAACTCAGTTTCGGGAAGTTGGATCCAAGGCTTACACATGTATTCATCGAACATATGATTCCTAATTTTATTGGCAAAAAAGCCCGGTTATCCGACGGACGTGAAGGAGTTATTGTCATGACGAACTCCACCTCCTACTTCAGGCCTTTAATCCAGGTAGAGGGAAACTTTATTAACCTGGATCATCTGCCCCAACTGGAAATTACCCATATTATGCAGGAGTAAATCGAAAAAAGACATGAAGCTGCTACCCGCGCATTCATGTCTTTTTGGCTATATTCAATTGTAGGCATTCGGAACCGGTTGATCATGAAAGAAAGGAATGAATGCAAATGTTTACAGTGGGTTTAACTGGAGAATCTTCGGCATTATTGATGGGATCATAGCCTTTTTTATTGGAGGTGCAGGTAGTGCCTTAGGAGCAAGCTCAGCTCAATCAGTAGGAACTTTAGGTTTTGTGGCAATATTATTTAGCATATTAGGTATTGTTGGAGCAGCAATGTCAAAAGCGAAGCCAAAGCTTGCAGGAATCTTTATGGTAATCGCGGGTATTGGCGGGTTTATTTCCGTATCAATGCTTTACATACTATCTGCTGTGCTTCTTATTATGGGTAGTTGCATATAGGACTGTTCAAGAAAACAGATAAAGCGATACCTACAGAGTCCGCATAAAGCATTAAATAGAAGTGTAAAGCCCTTCGGGGCTTTTTATTTTTGCATTTATCACTTTCCACAAAAAATAAGGGACAAAATACATTTAGGTGATGTTTATTTTGAATTGGTCTTTTTTTCGTATTAGTAAACTCTTTTTGTCTTTACTATTAATAGTTTGCCTTATGGTATTTACTAACAGCGTTTTAGCCAAATCTGATGAGAAGCCTCCTGCTGATCCTACAGCGAAAGTTACATGACTGATACTAAGTCTCTCAGAGACTCCGTTTAGGTAATCCTGAACAGATTCATCTAGTAACAAACAATAAGCTTCTAGAAGAAATAAGCAAAAAACATCTAAGAATAACGAATTGATAAAGTTCTCTGGTCTGAAACAAAAAGACATTAAGGATAATCTAAAAGCTAGTGTATTTCTTGGAAAAGTGCATAATCAGAATAATGTATATTTCTCTTCAATAGAAACTCCTGATCTCACCATTATTGCAACTATAGATGTCGATCGAGGAGTACTTATTGAAGCATTAAAAATTGAACATCCAATCGAATCCAACGTTAAAATCACTAGTCGAAATATCGGTAATACTTTTAATGGAACAATCGAGGATATCATTAAACTAAAGGGAGAAAAAAATCAAGAGCAAAAAGAAAAGTTAATGGATGAGTTTCGAACAAAAATAGAAAATAGATATATTAAAGAGGAGGGAACAGCTACAAATCTTTTATCGTCTTTATTCTTTACTCAGGTTGCCTATGCAGGTTATGGTGACGTATGTACAAATTTCCCTGGTAGCAATGCATGCTCATGGGTATCTGTTCCGTATTGTGCGGCTGCTGGACTACTTGGATTCTGGCCGGGTTTAGTTTGTGCTGCTGGGTATACGCTAATTTGTTCGCATGGGTGCCAAAAATAAGTCCACTGCTACTGACCATGTTTTCTTTTTCTCACTTTTATTATAAATTCATTAACTAAAATTAGCACAAAGATGATAATGACTAGAACATCCTTATAGTTGAAATCACTATCAAAGATGAAGCGTAAATTAAAAGCTAAAAATCCAAATAAGGCTGCTCTAATTAGATAATGGAATTTCAATTGCCTCACACTCCAATCATTTTATTCCTTATTGTGGTACAATGACCTAATTCAGGAAATACTCCCGCTTGACAATTGACTTGAAAATTTATAAGAGCCTTGAGGATATTCCTCTAAGACCCTTTTTTTGTAATATTGTACCAATTTTTATGCCCATAAAAAAGCCGGTCACCGAGCTCTTTTAAACTTCTTAATCATAGCTTCTTAAATATGCCGTTCCACTCAACCCTACCCAATTCACTTTAAGACGATATTGCTTATTTTTAGCCATATACACATTTGTTGATTTTTTATTTACATCTTCGGTTATATTAATTGAAAGAAACGCAATATCATTCCATTCGCCATTCTTATCATCATATTGTTGCACTACAGCGTAAATTTCTCCCCCACCTTCCACACTTTGTAATGTAAATCTCCCGTACTTGTTTTGACCAAAAATATACGATGAATACTTTTGAGTATTGTCCCGATCTACTGATGCAGATGTAAATGTGTCATTTGCTGCAAAAGCTTGCGGAACCGAAGTGAATACTAAGGCTACTACAAAAAACAAAGAAAACATAGCTCTTTTCATCTTCAGACCTCCTAAAATATGGTTTGGTTTCATTTATAATCTATCTTTTATCAAAATAAATGTAAACTCTAAATTGTTATTTGTAACATATTGGACATATTTTAAAATTAAGGTTTTACCCATTTAATCAAATGACGTTAGTATGGCCGCTGATTAATAGGTTCAAGGGGAAGTTAAAAGGGCCTTGAGGTGTTTCCTCAAAGGCTCTTCCTTCTGTATATCTAAAATGTACTTATATTGTACATATTTGTTTGAGAGAAATTCAGTTACATTCGACCCATAAGGGTATTGGTTTCTCCAAATCAGACAGCATGACGATTCACCACCGGGTTCATTGCTAAGATGTTTTCAAGCTTGAACGTTCTGACGGATTTACTAAAGCATGCAATAAGCCCGTACCATACTCCCTTGGATTGACCTAACATTTATCCTTCTTTGAGTAATTTGCCCTTTCCGAACTAAGTAAATAATTTCAACAGTCTTAAATTTTAAGTGGTGTTTGCTCTAAAGCCCACTAATGAACTTGGACAATAAGAGTGTGTATTGTTTTATACTACAAGTGATAGGGGAG
>Ga0224749_1117_pt1 | contig 9476 bp, 10 predicted proteins | sample LIM_F_Vancomycin_3_FD_182078 | JGI IMG/M metagenome (GOLD analysis project Ga0224749, IMG submission 182078) | Enriched cells from gastrointestinal tract of the lab mouse from Pacific Northwest National Laboratory (PNNL), Richland, Washington... | ecosystem: Host-associated > Mammals > Digestive... | reverse complement strand
GGGATTGGGGTCGCCACAGGTGAAGACCGTGCTGCGGAAGCCGCAAGAAAAGCCATCAGCAGTCCGCTTCTTGAAACTTCCATCGAGGGCGCACGCGGTGTTTTGATGAATATTACAGGCGGTACAAGCCTTAGCCTCTATGAAGTTAATGAAGCTGCGGATATCGTGGCATCTGCAGCTGACTTGGAAGTAAATATGATCTTCGGTGCTGTAATCAATGAAGAATACAAGGATGAGATTTCGGTAACCGTCATCGCAACGGGATTTGACCATAGTCCTTCATCGGGACCAGCAGCAAACCGCCGTCCGGCTCCTCAGCAGCAAGCGGAGAAACCAGCGGCTGAACATAAAAGTACACCGCCTCGTTCAATCCATAATCCGCCAAGTGCTGATCAATTGGATATTCCTACTTTTCTCCGTAATCGTGGAAGACATACGGATAAATAAGATAGGTCAATCTTATATGGCCGTAAAGAGAGTTCCTTAGGGACTCTCTTTTTTCTATTTCTCTGCAAAAGAGACATTCTACCAGTATGCGACAAAAAAAGAAGCTCATCCCTTGCAGGATTAGACAGACTTTGGATAAGGGATTATTTATACTAATCTCAATCACGGGAGGTGAGAGGGAAGATGATCGTCTATATGGATCTCATTTTCCTTGTGAACTTCCTATTGGATGGGGCCATTTTAGTCGGCACAGCCCGTACAAGAAAGCTGCCGGGCGTTTGGTGGCGATTGCTTTTTGCTGCAGGGATTGGCGCATGTTATGTTTTGCTGCTGTTCGTACCGGCATTATCGTTTTTGTTTACCTTTTTAATGAAGGGCGCAATTTCACTTTTGATGTTATGGATCGCATTTGGTTTTATTTCTCTTGAGCAGTATATGCGCAATGCCGGAACCTTCTACCTCATTTCTTTTGCAGCAGCAGGGGGCATTTACGGGATTCATTATTTTTTGCAGAGTGCCCCGGAATTTTGGAATGGCATCTGGTTTAATCGTACTGGAGGAATCAGGGTTTATTCAGAGATGGGTCTTCTGTTTGTACTGACCGTTTTTGGAGGATTGCTCCTGCTGTTCAAAACGGTTTTTAACAGTGCAAAACGAAAAGAGGAAATATCCGTACACCTTGCTCAAGTAGAAGTAAGAATCGGAGAGTCAGTGATGGTATGTACAGGCCTGGTGGATACAGGAAATCAACTTTATGATCCGTTAACCCGGACCCCTGTCATGGTTATGGAAGCAGGTGAGTGGGGGGACCAGTTGCCATCCGGTTGGCTGAAGCTCATTCAAACTTTGGAAGTGGAGCAAATTGTTTCTGCTATGGGTGAACAAGATTTCGCCTGGCAGGACCGGCTTAGGCTGGTGCCTTACCGTGGCGTAAACCGGAGTACCCAGTTTATGCTGGCCATTAAACCCGATAAGGTGGTGATCACTTATAACGAGAATGTATGGGAGAGCAAAAAAGTATTGGTCGGACTAGATGGAGGGTCATTATGCAATGATGGGTCGTACCAAGCCATTATCCATCCGGCGCTTGTTGCGGCCAGCTAAGGAAAGGTTATGACTAGGAGGAAGCTGATATGCTCTTGAAGTGGAAATTAATGCTGCAAATTTATTATTACCGGCTGTTGATTTTATTTGGTCTTAAAGGTCAGGAGATCTATTACATAGGAGGAAGTGAGGCTCTTCCGCCTCCTTTGACCCGTGAAGAAGAAGAATATCTTCTTGGCAAACTCCCGTCAGGAGATGCGGCTATACGCGCCATGCTGATTGAGCGTAATCTTCGCTTGGTCGTTTATATAGCAAGAAAGTTCGAGAATACGGGCATCAATATTGAAGATCTTGTATCCATCGGTGCTATAGGACTAATCAAGGCCGTAAACACGTTTGATCCGGAAAAGAAAATTAAGCTGGCCACATATGCCTCCAGGTGTATTGAAAACGAAATTTTGATGTATCTCCGCAGAAACAGCAAGATCCGTACGGAGGTTTCCTTTGATGAACCTCTGAATATTGACTGGGATGGAAATGAACTTCTATTGTCCGACGTGCTTGGGACGGAGAATGATACCATTTACCGGAATATTGAGGAGCAGGTAGACCGCAAATTGCTTCATAAAGCGCTTGACAAGCTTACGGAACGGGAACGGGTTATCATGGAACTTAGATTCGGCCTGCAGGACGGGGAAGAAAAAACTCAAAAGGACGTGGCAGATCTCCTTGGAATCTCCCAATCTTACATTTCAAGATTGGAGAAAAGAATCATCAAACGCCTCCGCAAAGAATTCAATAAAATGGTATAGCTAATTTTATATAAGAGAAAACGGATTACCGGTTTTAGGCCCCTGTGAGAGTTTTGAAAACGCGGAGGAGTTCTCCGCGTTTTTGTTTTCCGTAGAACCCACGTAAAGAATACAGGAGGCTGAATAATGTGATTATATCCGTATAAAAGAGGGCGGCCCATGTGGTTATCCACTCCACATGGGCCAAGAAAAGGTTATCCGTAATTTCTCCCAGCGCGGGAAAAATAGTTGTGAACCTGACCGTTCACAGGGCTATTATATCGTATATCAAATGTTATATACAAGTCCTATTAAAGAATATATATAAATTGAGTATATAATACTATATATATGAGTCTTTTTTCATGTTTGTGGAATAGGAAATAGTACGCATAAAAAAACTTCTCCCGGAGATAATGAACATTAATGTTTCTCCTTGGGAGGTAATCACGGTGACCCGAAATAAAGTCGAGATATGTGGTGTTGATACCGCCAAACTGCCTGTTCTGACAAATACGGAAATGCGCGAATTATTCGCTTTGCTGCAAACGAAAAATGAACGAGCGGCAAGAGAGAAATTGGTGAATGGCAATCTCAGGCTAGTCCTGAGCGTTATTCAACGCTTTAATAACCGTGGGGAATTTGTGGATGATTTATTTCAAGTTGGCTGTATCGGCTTAATGAAAGCCATAGACAATTTTGACCTGAGCCAGAACGTGAAATTCTCCACCTATGCTGTTCCCATGATTATTGGGGAGATAAGGCGGTACTTAAGGGACAATAATCCGATCAGGGTATCGCGCTCGCTTCGGGATATTGCCTACAAGGCACTTCAAGTCAGGGATCAGCTGACTAACCGCAATTCCCGTGAACCTACAATTTATGAAATATCCGAAGTGTTAAATGTGCCGAAAGAGGACGTGGTTTTTGCGCTCGATGCCATTCAGGACCCTGTATCCTTGTTTGAACCCATCTATCATGACGGGGGAGATCCGATTTACGTGATGGACCAGATCAGCGATGAACGGAATAAGGATCTTTTTTGGATTGAAGGAATTGCCTTGAGGGAAGCCATGAGAAAACTTGGTTCCAGAGAGAAAATGATCTTATCGATGCGCTTTTTTGAAGGGAAGACCCAAATGGAAGTAGCAGATGAAATCGGAATTTCTCAGGCTCAAGTATCCAGGCTGGAAAAATCGGCTATTAACCAGATGCAAAAGCATGTAAAAACTTAATAACAACCGGGCCGCCGCAAAGCCTAATTGGCTTGGCGGCTTTTTTGTTATATTCTTTGAGCGAAACAGAGTAAATTTGCTTAGGGTACCTTGGGGACTTTTTTATGCCTTCAGGACATTTTGACCAGGCTGCACATATACTAACTAACAAGGATGAAAATTTAAAGATGCGTGGTGATCCCTCCATGAAAATTTCCGACTTTCAAACCAAAGATGTCATCAATATTGTGGATGGAAAGAAGCTGGGGCAGGTCAGCGATCTGGAGCTGGACCTTCGGCAGGGGCGCATCGATTCACTTGTCGTACCAAGCCAGGGGCGGTTTTTGGGCTTGTTCGGCAGCAATGCGGAGGTTGTTATACCGTGGAAAAATATTGTCAAAATCGGAGCAGATGTAGTTCTTGTGAAGCTGGAGGAATCCCGTCAATACAGGACCAATGATGAAAGTGAAACTACCGCAGTGGATTACGGGCGAACATATCGGTCATAAGCCAGCAGACAGCCGCGTTCCTTGGAAAAAGGAACGCCCGGACTGTCCCCTGATAGGTCTTTTATGATAAACTGGGGTAAATTTCACCTACTCGTGTTGGGCAGAAGGAGGACAAGCATGGAACCATTTGTTGCTTATGAACGGCAGGGGGAACCCTCCTTATTTTTTCTGGAGCGCTGGATGAAGGATTTTCCCGAATTGACAGCAGGTTTTACTTCCCGCAGAGGTGGGGTCAGTCATCATCCGTTTGAATCATTTAATATCGGGCTTCATGTCCAAGACAGACCTGAAGATGTAATACATAACCGACAGCTGCTCGCCAAGACTATAAATATGCCATTCGATGCACTTACGTTTGGCGAACAGGTTCATGGCAGCAAGGTTGCCGTGGTTACTGCTGAAGATAGGGGGAAAGGACGCCTTTCCAGGAAAGAGGCTATCCAGGACAAAGATGCGTTTATCACAAATGAATCTAATTTGGTTTTGTGTGCATTATATGCGGACTGTGTCCCTCTTTTCTTTTTCGACCCTGTAAAGAAAGCAATGGGCATTGCGCATGCCGGATGGAAAGGTACAGCTTTGAATATTGCTTCAGCAACGGTAAAAGCTATGAATGAACAATTTGGCACAAAACCCGAGGATCTGTTGGGGGCTGTGGGACCCTCTATTGGAGCCTGCTGCTATGAAGTGAACGATACGGTGGTCGATCAAGTGAAAAAAGCACTGGGTGAACAGCGGGCTGAACCGGAAACGGTTGGACTTATCATTCAAGAGCAGGAAAAAGGAACTTATCAGTTGAATTTGCAAGAATGCAATCGTTTTTTTATGCAGAAAGCAGGAATTTTGTCGTCCCGTATCGAAGTAACTCAGTTATGTACCAGTTGCTCTAATGAGTGGTTTTTTTCACACCGTAAAGAACAAGGTAAAACAGGAAGAATGGCAGCTTGGATCGCGTTAAGAACGGATGATCCAACTAAATTGGAATAAGAGTGAAAGGAGATCCCTATGCAGCTGCAAGCAAGAATAAGTCAAGTTAGTAAACGCATAGAAGATGCATGCAGACGAAGCGGGAGAGATCCTGAAGATGTGCAGGTCATCGCTGTAACCAAATACGTATCACTTTCTGCCACTGAGCAAGTCCTGGAGCATGGTCTAACCCACATCGGGGAAAACCGCTGGCAAGATGCTAAAGGAAAATGGGAGAAACTCGGTTCGCAAGGAACATGGCACTTTATCGGACATTTACAGACGAATAAAGTGAAGGATGTAATTGGCAAGTTTACCTATATTCATTCCTTAGACCGGATGTCCCTTGCACTGGAAATAAATAAGCAAGCCGAAAAGTTGCAAATCGTTGTCCCCTGCTTTATACAAATCAACGTTTCAGGGGAAGAGTCCAAATACGGCATGCAGCCTGAAGATTTGTTTTCTTTTGCGGAACAAGTAAAACCGCTGAAGTACATCCGCATTATGGGATTAATGACCATGGCACCTTTCGAAACACAACCGGAGCAAACCAGACCGGTATTCGCCGGACTCCGGAACCTGAGAGACGAACTGAATGAGCGAAAAGTGCTTTCCTATGAAGTAAAAGAACTTTCTATGGGAATGTCGAACGATTTTGAAGTCGCTATTGAGGAAGGAGCTACATGGGTCCGCCTCGGTTCGGTTTTAGTTGGAAAAGAATAAGAAAAACCAAAGGAGGAAAGCATTCATGGGTGTTATGAACAGAGTCATGAATTTTCTTGGGCTGCAAGAAGAGGAAGAAGTTATTGAGCGTTCGCCTGTCATAGATAAAAATGGAACTGAGGAGAGCGAAACACACGTGCAAGAACCCCTTAATAAACAGCACAAAGGTAATGTAGTCAGCATTCATTCTCAAAAAAATACGAGAGTTGTCCTGCAGGAGCCCCGTTCTTTTGACGATTCACAGGAAATTGCGGATCATCTTCGCAGCAGAAAATCCGTCATCGTTAACTTGCAGCGCGTCCGACCGGAGCAAGCCATGCGTATCTTTGATTTTTTGAATGGAACTGTGTATGCTTTAAATGGCTCCATCTCCAAGCTGGGCCCTAATATCTTTCTTTGCGCGCCTGATTCTGTCGAGATTCAAGGTTCTATTTCTGACTTGATGAGTGAGGGATAAGGGTGGCGTGAGGGAATCTCAGAGGTGAAGGATTTGGATTTAGAATATTCGATTGTTACAACAATAGGATTGCTATCACGGATTTATTTTTATATGATTATTTTCTATGTCCTGCTTTCCTGGGTACCCAATGCGCGGGAGAGCTACATAGGGGAACTGTTGGGTAAAATTGTTGAACCTTACCTGAGCATTTTCCGCCGTTTTATTCCGCCGCTCAGCATTTTGGATATTTCACCAATTGTTGCGATTATTGCTTTTAATTTTGTAGTATCCGGGTTGATTGTGGTCGTACGCTTTTTGTTTGATTTATTCACCTGAGGTGTTGACTTGTGAATTATGACGTATACGCTCATTTTCACCCGGACGAGCGGACTTTTGTGGATAAGGCAATAGACTGGGTGGAACAGGCTGCTTATCAGCATAAATTGAAAAGAACGGATTTCCTTGATCCGAGGCAAGCTTATATTCTGTCTACTTTGCTCAATCGCAACGGCGATGTGCATATGAAGCTTGATGGAGGATATAAGGATGCCGAAAGAAAAAGGGCCGTGATTGCACCTGATTACCGCCCGTTGGAAGATGAAGAAACGGGGATTTCCGTGCTTTCCTTGTCTTCCCCGGATAACAAATTGGATGAATTGGACCATGGAGATTTCATGGGGGCTATTTTAGGACTTGGCATAAAACGTGATAAAATCGGGGATATTTTTGTCATCCCGGGAGGGTGCCACTGTCTGGCAGCTTCAGAAGTTGCGGATTTTCTCCGGCTGCATATCAACCAGGTCCATCGCGTGCGGGTTCATTCTGAGGTTCTGACGACGGATGCTTTGAAGACAATACCCGTGCAACTGGAAGAGCATGCCTTCACGGTTGCTTCCTTACGGTTGGATGCCATTGTCGGTGATGTGTACCGCTTGAGCCGGGCGAAAGCCCAGATACCTATCCAAGCCGGCAGGTGCAGAATTAACTGGAAACCGGCTGGAGATCCGAGTACCCTCTTGAAAGAGGGAGATGTCGTTTCGCTGAAAGGATTCGGACGGTTCCGGGTCTTGGAAGTGGAAGGGATAACGAAGAAAGGGAGAATCCGGATCAGAGTAGGGAAATATGCTTGAATGATCGTTTTTTCATGATTGTTGCAGGATTAAGAAGATGAATGTCGAATACATGAGCATGAAGAGCCGGAAATGATCTGGTTTCGTGCGATTACTTTAGGAGGTGCAGTATGCCGCTTACGCCGTTGGATATTCATAATAAAGAATTTGCACGGTCCTTTCGTGGTTATGATGAAGATCAGGTCAATGAATTTTTGGATCAGATCATCAAGGACTATGAATTGCTGATCCGCGACAATAAAGAACTGCAAAATCAGGTATTAGCCTTACAGGAGAGGCTTGACCACTTTGCCAATCTGGAGGAAACGCTCAGCAAAACGATTATTGTAGCTCAGGAGACTGCAGATGAAGTGAAAAACAACTCCAAAAAGGAAGCACAGCTTATTCTGAAGGAAGCGGAAAAAAATGCAGACCGTATTATCAACGAGTCTCTCGCCAAGGCACGCAAAGTTGCTTTGGAAACGGAGGAATTAAAGAAACAAGCTTCCATCTACCGGACACGTTTCCGGACTTTGCTTGAGGCCCAACTCGAAATTTTGAATGATGGCGGATGGGACACTCTGGAATCAGAAATTGCAAAGCTGGAACTGCCTGTGGAGAAGGCCAATGTATAGCCTCCGCAATGAGCAGGCTTATTGACTATATAGGCTCAATTCGGTATACTCCTGTTAACTGAATCGTGTGAAAGCAATGACTGGGCCGAGTAATCCGGGTCCTGTGGAGCCAGCGAGTTGGGAGATGGTGTGAGCCCAACCTCCGCATCGGATGAAAATCCCCCAGGAGTATCTCTTGAACCATACAACAGTAGAGATGATCGGGTCATTCCGTTATCGATGTTATGAGTGAGAATCAGGGAAGGCAGGCTTTAGTTCACCAGGGGCATTTTCAGCTATCTTTTGAACAAAGGCACTTTGTCTTCTTAGGTTCTAACAAGGGTGGTACCGCGAGTCAACTTCTCGTCCCTTCAGGGATGGAGGAGTTTTTTTATTTTCATAGAAGGAGTGAACAACGTTGGATTATGGAAAAACACTACAGCTTCTCAAAACAGATTTTCCGATGAGAGGCAACCTCCCGACGGCCGAGCCAAAGATGCAGGGGCGTTGGAAGGATATGGACATCTATAATAAGGTTCAGAAGCATCAAGAAGGAAAACCGAAATTTATTCTGCATGACGGGCCTCCCTATGCGAATGGAGATATCCATATCGGACATGCTTTAAATAAACTGCTGAAAGATTTCATTATCCGTTTCAAAACGATGCAGGGTTATGATGCTCCATATGTTCCCGGATGGGATACACACGGTCTGCCAATCGAGCAGGCAATTGCCAACAGTGGTAAAGTAAACCGTAAGCAAATGAGTGTACCGGAATTCCGTGAGTACTGCAAAGAGTATGCCATGAAATGGGTAGAGAAACAAAAAGAACAATTCATTCGTCTGGGAGTAAGAGGAGACTGGGAACATCCTTATATTACTCTTCAACCTGAGTATGAAGCTGAACAAATCCGGTTATTCGGGAAAATGGTACGTAAAGGATATATCTATAAAGGGCTTAAACCCGTATATTGGTCACCATCTTCTGAGAGTGCTCTGGCTGAGGCCGAGATTGAATATAGGGAAAAAAACTCCCTATCTGTTTATGTGGCTTTTGATGTGAAGGACGGTAAAGGAAAACTTCCTGAAGATGCTGCCGTAATCATCTGGACGACCACACCTTGGACGCTTCCGGCTAACCTGGGAATAAGTGTCCATCCGGATTTTGATTACGCTGTGATACAAGTACAAGGCAGGAAGTATGTTCTTGCTCAAGGACTGCTTGAAGCGGCAGCCAAGGAAATGGAGTGGACGGATTACCAGGTGCTATCCACAGTTAAAGGGAAAGAACTGGAATATGCCGTATGCAAACATCCATTCTATGACCGGGATTCATTGGTGATGAATGGTGAGCATGTAACACTGGAATCCGGAACCGGTTGTGTTCATACAGCTCCCGGACACGGGGAAGACGATTTTATTATCGGACAAAAATACGGCATTGGAGTGCTTAGCCCGGTCGATGACAGGGGCCATATGACAGCCGAAGCCCTTGGTTATGAGGGCCTGTTTTATGAAAAAGCCAACAAGCTGATTGTGGAAGAACTGAAACAAAACGGGCACCTGCTTGCAGCTAACAGTATCCGGCACCAATATCCGCATGACTGGCGGACCAAAAA
>Ga0224749_1115_pt1 | contig 9558 bp, 12 predicted proteins | sample LIM_F_Vancomycin_3_FD_182078 | JGI IMG/M metagenome (GOLD analysis project Ga0224749, IMG submission 182078) | Enriched cells from gastrointestinal tract of the lab mouse from Pacific Northwest National Laboratory (PNNL), Richland, Washington... | ecosystem: Host-associated > Mammals > Digestive... | reverse complement strand
TTAAAAGATACGAAATTCACTTTTTCTGGTGCAGGAAGCGGAGTCACAAGCGGTACCATTAGTGATTTTTACGGTTCTATGGTAGGACAAATGGGGGTTCAATCCAAAGAAGCTATAAGACAGTACAAGAATGAAATCCTTTTGGTTGGCCAGGCGGATGTCAGAAGAATGTCCGTAAGTGCAGTAGCTGAACAGGAAGAACTGTCCGAGATGATTAAATTTCAGCATTCTTATGGTGCGGCGGCCAGGTTTATGACCACCTATGACCAGTTGCTTGAGAAATTAATTAACGGTACCGGGGTAGTAGGCCGATAGGGGAGGTAAGTTTATGCGTATTACTCAAGGCATGATGCATTCGCAATTAATCCGCAACCTGAACAGTAATTTAAATAATCTGGACCGGCTAAACCTTCAGCTGACAACCAAAATGAAAATCAACAAACCGTCTGACGATCCGGTAGGCATCACCTATTCCCTACGGTACCGGAGCGAGCTGTCATCCAACGAACAATACATGAAAAATGCAGAGTTTGCGCAATCCTGGCTGGACTCCAGCGATAAGGCGATGCAGCAAGTTGAAAATGTGGTTCACCGCTTGAAGGAACTGATTGTTAAAGGTGCCGATGCCAATTCTCAGACAGTTACGGATTCTATTAAATCAGAGGTAGATGAGCTCAAAAAACAGCTTGTGGATATAGCGAACAGTCAAATAAACGGAAAATATATCTTTAATGGACAGAAAACGGACCAGAAGCCTTATAACGTGGATACAGCAGCTACTGATACGACAGATGGCGGAAATATCCAGTATGAATTGGGAACGGGGATTAACGTAAATTTAAATATTCCCGGTTCGGACATTTTTGGTCCCCCTGTTGAACCTGGCGATGAAGAAACCAGTGATAATTTATTTGCCATCATCGATCAGTTTACGGATGCGCTGTCAAAAGGGGATAACGAGAAGGTTGGGGATCAGGCTGATAAATTAAACAATCGTCTGGATAAAATGTTGTCTGCCCATGCAGAGGTCGGAGCCAGATCGAACCGGGTAGAACTTATGCATGACAGGCTTGATAATCTTAGAATTAATCTGGAAGACTTGCAATCCAAAGTAGAAGATGTTGATTACGCCGAGGCCATTATGCAATATAAGATCGAAGAAAGTGTTTATCAGGCTTCTTTATCCGTCGGGGCCAGGATTTTAACACCTTCACTGCTTGATTATCTGAGGTAAGACAGGACCTATGTTCCCGACTCTATCTATCCATCAGGAATTTGGCAAAATCGGAATAGAGGCTGGATCAGGGGAGTCTGAAATCCGACAGCCTCGGGCGGATATGCAGATAACTACAACCCCGGCCAAATTGGAAATGAGAAGCCCCAAGCCGGAATTGTCCATCGACCAGAGCCAGGCCTGGGAAGCGTTGACGGGAGGGAAGGTTATTCCTTTTAACAATCGGATTTACTCCCAAAACCCGCAAATTTTCCTTCAATCTCTTGCAAATATCGTGGAGCGGGGGAATAAGCTGGCTGCTTTTCATAAAGGATACACGGCTGCCAATGTGCTTGGTCCCGAGTGGCAGAATACAGGGACTAAATTGGATTATGTGGGACCTGCCGGTTACGATAATGTGGATATCCATTTTACCACTTACGGCCGGGATCTGCAGGTAACCGAAGGAGATGTTCAATTAAGTGTCCGGGTGAATCCTCCGGATATCCAGTACCATCCTAAAAACGTGAGGATCTGGATGGAGCGGTTCCCGTCTCTTATCATTACTCCTCCTTCCATTGATTTAAAGGGGTAGAAAGGTATAATCAGGCTATATGGATGATAGATAGAGTCATCCCTATAGCTTTTTTTAATGAACATACACTAGGAGTGATTCCAATGATTGTAGAAACAACCCGTTTTGGAAAGATCGAACTGTTGGAAGAAAATATCTATTCTTTTGTCAAAGGGATCCCCGGCTTTGAGGAGTATACGAAATTTGCAGGAATAGATATAGAAGGAACTCCTTTTTCCCATTTACAGTCCGTTGAGAATGGCAATCTGGCCCTGATTGTAGTGGACCCTTTTGTTTTTTACAGCACTTACGAATTCCAGCTGCCGGACTCGGTTGTACAAGAACTGGAGATTGAAACGCCTGAACATATTGACATACGCTGCGTGGTTACTGTGAGGGATTCTTTGGAGAAGGCTACAGTCAATCTGTTAGCTCCTATTGTGCTAAACATAAAGAATAAAAAAGGCAAACAAGTTGTTCTGCATCAATCTGACTATACTACCAAACACCCGCTCATCTCCTCTGTCAAGTCTGATCCATCAGGAAAAGAGGGGTGACGAAGACATGTTGGTATTATCCAGAAAAAAAGGGGAGACCATTATTTTGCAGGATCAGATTGAAATCACCATTCTGGGTGTTGAATCAGATAACATAAAAATTGGAATAACCGCCCCTAAAGAAGTAGAAATTTTCCGTAAGGAAGTCTATGAATGGATAAAAAAGGCAAATCAGGAATCGGTGCGGTCCCTGCTGGATGTGAACGAACTGGAGAGCATAATGAAAAAAAAGAATATAAAAAAGAAAAAAGGCTATTAAACTAAGGATAATTCCTGTCGATATAAATAATAACGCTGACTACAGGGGAACAGCCTTGTATGCAGGGTTCCACAGGGAAGTGGAAACAATCTATTTCAAGGAGGAATTATTCCCATGAGAATCAATCACAACATTGCGGCGCTGAACACTCACCGCCAGCTGGCCTACAATACAGGAGCATCCGGTAAAAACCTGGAGAAATTGTCTTCCGGTCTTCGCATTAACCGTGCAGGAGACGATGCGGCAGGCCTGGCTATCTCCGAAAAAATGCGCGGCCAAATCCGCGGTCTGGAAATGGCATCGAAGAATGCGCAAGACGGCATCTCCCTGATCCAAACAGCAGAAGGCGCATTGACAGAAACACACAGCATCCTGCAGCGTATGCGCGAACTGGCTGTACAGGCATCTTCCGACACGAACGAAGGCGTTGACCGCCAAAAGCTTCAAGCGGAAGTAGACGAGCTGTCCAAAGAAATTAATCGCATTTCCACAGATACCGAGTTCAATAACCAAAAAGTGCTGGACGGATCTTTTACGGATAAAACGTTCCATATTGGGGCAAACTCCGGTCAAAACATTAAGATTAGCATTAACGATATGAGCAGTGAGACACTGGGTGTTAACGGTTATGCCACTGCAACCACTGTAGGTGAAATTGATATTACCAACACAAGTACAACAGAAGCTTTTGAAGTTGAGTATGTCAAGGGTGATAATGACACGGCAGAAACTACTGCCAAGATTGATCAAAAAACCGGAAAAGTGACGGTAACATTGGCAACTGATAATGCTGGAGCTATTACCGCAAAGAATCAAGACGTCATCGATGCGCTTAAAAAAGCCGGCATTAACGCTGAACTTGCAAAAGGGAAAGACGCAGATACGGTTGCAAAAGAAGTGACGGCAACATCAGTAGCCGTAGCTACTGACGTGGATGATACCAAAGGTATTGACATTTCCAACCAAAAAGCGGCTGACAAAGCGATCACGACGATCAACAACGCTTTGAACAAAGTATCTGAAGAGCGTTCCAAACTGGGTGCGAACCAAAACCGCCTGGAACATACCATCAACAACCTGGGAGCAACCGCAGAGAACCTGTCTGCAGCTGAATCCCGTATCCGTGATGTAGATATGGCGAAAGAAATGATGGATTTCACGAAGAACAACATCCTGACTCAAGCAGCTCAGGCTATGCTGGCACAAGCGAACCAACAGCCTCAAGGCGTACTTCAGCTGCTTCGTTAATCGTTCATCATCGATTAAAGATCCTGAATATATTTCAGGGTCTTTTTTTTCTGAAATTTCCTATTCAAAATTATGGCGTTTCTGCCGATATATATGGTAACGCTAACCAAGTGCAAATAGCCTTGTATGCGGGTTCCACAAGGAAGTGGAAACAATCTATTTCAAGGAGGAATTATTCCCATGAGAATCAATCACAACATTGCGGCGCTGAACACTCACCGCCAACTGGCCAACAACACAGGAGCATCCGGTAAAAACCTGGAGAAATTGTCTTCCGGTCTTCGCATTAACCGTGCAGGAGACGATGCGGCAGGCCTGGCTATCTCCGAAAAAATGCGCGGCCAAATCCGCGGTCTGGAAATGGCATCGAAGAATGCGCAAGACGGCATCTCCCTGATTCAAACAGCAGAAGGCGCACTGACAGAAACACACAGCATCCTGCAGCGTATGCGCGAACTGGCTGTACAGGCATCTTCCGACACAAACGAAGGCGTTGACCGCCAAAAGCTTCAAGCGGAAGTAGACGAGCTGTCCAAAGAAATTAATCGCATTTCCACAGACACCGAGTTCAATAACCAAAAAGTGCTGGACGGATCTTTTACGGACAAAACGTTTCATATTGGGGCAAACTCCGGCCAAAACATTAAGATTAGCATCAACGATATGAGCAGTGAGACACTGGGTGTCGCCGGTCATAAAATTGTTGACGGTAAAGAAGATAATAATGCATTGAACATTACTATCAAGAATAGTAACCAGGAACAAGAATTGAAAATCACTTTTGCCAAGGCAGGAACTGATGAAGTAACTGAAACAAAAGCAGTAAAACAAGAAGACGGAAGTATTCTCGTTACCTTGAAACAAGATGCGAGTACTGATGGTACTGCTCCAGGTGCTATTAAAGCAAAACAATCCGAAGTTCTTGCAGCGCTTAAAGCGGCGGGTGTAGATGCTGAGATTAAAGATAGTACTGCAACAGATGCTACATTAACGGCTGCTCCTGCTGATATAAAAGTAGGTGTTGCAAAAGAAGATACTACACAAATTGATCCTAATAAAGGTGTAAACATCTCTAACCAAAAGGATGCCGACAAAGCGATCACGACGATCAACAACGCTTTGAACAAAGTATCTGAAGAGCGTTCCAAACTGGGTGCGAACCAAAACCGCCTGGAACATACCATCAACAACCTGGGAGCAACCGCAGAGAACCTGTCTGCAGCTGAATCCCGTATCCGTGATGTAGATATGGCGAAAGAAATGATGGATTTCACGAAGAACAACATCCTGACTCAAGCAGCTCAGGCTATGCTGGCACAAGCAAACCAACAGCCTCAAGGCGTACTTCAGCTGCTTCGTTAATGACTGCACATTTTTTAGAGACTCTGAATTTTCCAGGGTCTCTTTTTGTGTATAATTTTGCCATTTTCCCTACAAAGATACGATAAGCCTAACTATTCTGCGGAAATTGGCCGATAAATATATCATAAATATTCACTTTCGGAGGGATTGTTATGGATATTGATGGAGGTATTGGAAGAACCGGCCCGACTTATCCTAGCGGTACGACAATCAGGCAAGGGGAAGGAATAGAGCCTATTTTAAAGCTGAATGATGAGCGTGATTTGAAGAATGCGGAGCTTCAAGGAGCGAATATCCCGATCAGTGAAGAACAGCTTATCAGGACCATTGCCAAATCGCTAAAAATTTTGGAAGGGCCCCAAACATCTTTTGATATTTCCGTGCATGAGAAAACAAAAAACATCATGGTCAAAGTATTGAACAGGGAGAACGGCGAGGTAATTCGCGAGATTCCTCCGGAGAAAATTCTGGACATGGTGGCAAACATGATGGAAGTTGCAGGAGTTATCATTAACAAAAGAGTATAAGATACAAAGAAAGAGAGGAATCAAACAATGAGAGTAACAGGACTAGCTACAGGGATGGATATTGACAATATCGTAAGTAATTTAATGAAAGCCAGAAGGGCTCCCCTGGATAAATTAAAACAGCAAAAGCAGATGCTGGAATGGAAGCGTGACGATTATAAACAGCTGAATATCAAAATTATTAATTTCCGGAATAAATTGTTTGAGTACACCAAACCATCCTCTTTCATGGCTAAGAAAGCCGAGGTAACCGGAAGTAATCCCGGTGCAATAAGCGTAAAGGCTTCTACCTCTTCGAATGCGGCATTTTCCATAAAAGTAGATAAGTTAGCTACGGCTACTACCGTTCATTCTGACGGAGAATTAAAATCCGCGTCTTCCGACCCAATTACATCCAAGACGAAACTGTCCGATCTTCTTATTGATAATGGAGACGGCACTACCAGTACTCCTGGTTCCACCGCAACGTTTAAAATCGGTACCAAAGTAAATGATAAAGGAGAGAAGGAAGACGTTACAATCTCCTTTGATCCTTCTGTAGAAACAATTGGAGATTTTGTCAAAAAAATAAACGGGAACAAAGACTCACAAGTAACCGCTATATTCGACGACACATCCAAGAAGCTGATATTGACCAATAAGGAAACGGGAAATTCGGACATTCAATTTACACCCGCCGATCCGAAACAAGCCGGTGAAGAGTTATTGAAAGCTCTCAAACTGGATTACTCCGGAAGCAATTATAAAAAAGGCGAGAACGCGGAAGTGCAAATTAACGGAGTAAAAATGGAGAAGCCGGGCAATACTTTCGTTTTAAACGGAACAGAAGTGACATTAAACGGTGTGACTGCAGATGCTCTTCAGGTTAATGTAAAAACAGACACCGATCAGATCATGGATACCATCAAATCGTTTATTAAAGATTATAATGAACTGTCTGCTGCTATAGATGCTAAACTAGGAGAAGAGAAATATCGGGATTTCCCTCCTCTTACCGACGAGCAAAGAAAAGAAATGAAAGAAGATGACATCAAACGCTGGGAAGAGAAGGCAAAGAGCGGATTGCTGCGCAATGACGCTATCATGAACGGTGCCAAACAAATGATGAGGGAAGCTTCCATAACCCAGTATACAATTGACGGTAAATCCGTTTCTTTAACCAGCCTGGGAATTGAAACAGGGAAATGGTATGAAGGCGGAAAACTTTATCTGAAGGATGAGGAAAAGCTTCGTGAAGCCATTGAAAAAGATCCTGAGAAAGTTATGGCTATGTTTGTAGGGGACGGAACCAAGGAACACCCCGGAGTACTCAACAAGATGTATGATGGGTTAAAAGGAACACTCGATCAACTGGCTGAAAAAGCGGGTACATCCAAATATTCCGCCTCTCCAGATGCTAAATTCGACGAATCCAGAGACAGTGTCATCGGAAAAAGTCTGCGGGATTATACGAACCGGGTAAAAGAGTTGGAGAAAAAGATGAAAGAAATAGAAAATCGCTATTATAACCAATTTGCGGCAATGGAAAATGCCATTAATAAATTCAATGCGCAGTCGGCCCAACTGATGAATTTTGGACAATAAGAGTAAGGGAGTGAGCAGCTAAATGGCGTCTCCATATCAAACTTATCGGGATTTATCTGCACAAACGGCTTCTCCGGCCAAGCTTCTGCTTATGCTGTTTGACGGAGCTATTCGCTTTACCAAACAAAGTATAGAAGGCCTGGAAACCAGGGATTATGTCAAAGTTAATGAAAATTTGGCTAAAGTTCAGGCTATATTGAACGAATTGATGACTTCCCTGGACCGCAGTTACCCGATTGCCGAGGACATGCTTCGTATGTATGAGTACATGCATTATACAGCCATTCAGGCGAATATCCACAAAGATGTTCAACTCGCCCGGGAAGTACTAAACTATCTCCAGCAATTCAAAGAAACATGGACAGAGGCAAGCAAGATCGCCGGTTCAACAAGTATGGAGTCCCAATATGTGCAGCAGTCTTGATAAGTTAAACGAATTAACACTGAAAATGGTAGATAGACTTTCGATTGCGGATTATGAAGAATTAGTGGATTTTGTGGATAACCGTGAACAGCTTGCCGGGTCTGTTTTGAAACAAAGACAAGAGGAAAATTGGACCAAGGAAGACCAGGCTTTACTTGACCGTATCCTGGAGTACGACCAGGCCATACTATCGCGCATGAACTCCCTTAAGCTTGAAGCCGGAAGCCAGATTAAGCGAATGAATCAGGCTAAAATGCAAAAAACGGGCTATAATGCCCCTTTTCATCTTCCTGACAGTATTCTTATGGATCGAAGAAATTAAAAAAATCCAGCCTTCTATGCCTGCATAGAAGGTCTTTTTTTATGCAAACATTCGGCAAAAAGATCTCCAAACGTTGTGCACTACTTTATCCACAATTATGTGGATAATGTGTATAACTTTGTTGATAACTAATGAAAATAAGCTTTCATAAATAAAAGGGCCGTGTACAACCATGTGCATAGCAGAATTTTCGCAACATTTGAACAGGCAGAAAGAAAACCTTTAAAAACCCCTGCAGAATAAGGAAAGATCTGGGTTGTATGCGTTGACATCTTCTGAATGCAGGTGGTATATTCAAAGTGTAGGCTAGGACTTACATTTATTTGAAGACGAAGGGAATGTATTGCATGCAAGGTAAAGTAAAATGGTTTAATGCAGAGAAAGGGTATGGCTTTATTGAGCGCGAAGATGGAGGAGACGTATTCGTACATTTCTCCGCTATCCAAGGCGAAGGCTTTAAAACCCTAGAAGAAGGACAGTCCGTAGAATTTGATATTGTGGAAGGCGCTCGCGGACCACAAGCTGCTAACGTAATCAAATTATAATCATTTGGCCTAACACGGGCCGCTTGAATAGATGATTCGTGGGCCAGACACCCTGAAGGACAGCTTCAGGGTGTTTTTTTGTGCACTTGTAAATAAAGTGAGATTGATTTTAGTGTTCATACGAATCCTTCTTCTGATATACGCATATAGTTTCTTGTGAGGGATGCCAACACCGAGTATTCATTTTTAACCTTTTTGTTATTTTTGTGAAAAGAGATATGAATGAGACAGATTAAAGGGATTTAACATTGTTTTTTGAACCTGAATTTTTTGAAGATTCAGTCTCATTGTAGTATAATGAAGGCAGAAGGGAGGAGTTACAATGAAGTATAAAATTCGTGGAGTTAACATCGAGCTTACCGAGGCCCTTAAAGATTACGTGGACAAGAAAATCAGTAAGCTGGATAAATATTTTGAAGCCCCCCTTGCCTCGGAGGCCAGCGTGACGCTCAGCGTCATCAAGGACATGCATACGGTTGAGGTTACGATTCCGATTTCCGGTGCCCTGCTCCGTGCAGAGGTAAAAAACGACGATATGTATGCCTCGATTGATCTGGTGGTGGATAAGCTCGAAAGGCAAATCCGCAAGTACAAAACGAAAATGAACCGGAGGATCCGTCAAGAAGGCGGTAAGCGGGATCTCTTCGTAATGGAACCGAGCAGTGTTGCTACCGCCGTGGAGGAAGAAGAATACGAACTCGTAAGAACCAAACGGTTTACTCTAAAGCCGATGGACGTCGAGGAAGCGATCCTTCAAATGAACATGGTCGGACATAATTTTTTCGTATTTGCCAATATGGACACTGATCAGGTGAATGTGGTCTACAAACGTGAAGACGGCAGATATGGTCTGATTGAACCCGTGATTTAAACGAATTCCCTTCCCATCCAATAATGAAAACACAGGCTTGATCCTGCCCGGGATCAGGCCTTTTATATGTGT
>Ga0224749_1114_pt1 | contig 9593 bp, 6 predicted proteins | sample LIM_F_Vancomycin_3_FD_182078 | JGI IMG/M metagenome (GOLD analysis project Ga0224749, IMG submission 182078) | Enriched cells from gastrointestinal tract of the lab mouse from Pacific Northwest National Laboratory (PNNL), Richland, Washington... | ecosystem: Host-associated > Mammals > Digestive... | reverse complement strand
GCGTCTCCTTTAACTTCTCCATACTCTCTTCCCAGTTGCGCTGCACCTGATCGATACCATGCATTTCTGCAAATATCCGAAACCGTTCCTCAGGATGCATAACCGCAAATTGATTGACCTCCTGTTGATACCAGATAAGATAAAACATATCCGGATCGATTTTGTACTTATATTGGAGATCCTTCTTGTAAGCACTGAAATTGTATTGGCGGTCGCCAGAGGTATAACGAATTTTCTCCTCCCATTCCTCAGGATTATCCCCGGTGGAAATGATGAATTCCTTCTTGACGGGCTGTCCTGGCTCCTGAAGGATGGAAAGTGAAAACTCAACATAATCTGGAGCATCGATTCGTGCATAGCCCTCATTCTTAAAAAGCAGCCGGATTTGTGCCTTCCAGATTTCATCCGGGGCCAGATTGCGCGACCTCAAGCCTTCAATATCTACCTTGGAAGAATACAATACGGCCCCCATGCAATACGTTATCGTTGATTTTCCAGCACCATTCGGCCCAGTAATAAGAACATGCTCTTGCTGATGAGATAAATCCATTTTTGTACCCTCATAGTCTCGAATGCCACTAAACCACATTTTCCTAGGTATCATCGCCTATTACTCAATTCCTTCCTGGTACAGGTTATATCGCTTGAAGAATTTCAGTACTTCTTCTTTGTTCAATTGATTGGACTGGCTGAATTCGACCGTACGGCGTAAAAAGGAATCCGAGAACATATGTACCCCAATCGCTGTAAGCTGATATGCCTTCTCCTGAGAATTCGTATCGTATTCTTCTACCGCTCCAATCTTTTTGAGTGGATCAATATTAAGCAACAGGCGCTGGTTCGCTTTCGTAGTCTCATGGCCAAACGCATCTAGCAGCTGGTCAAAGAGCGTGAATTCATGCTGTAGTACCTCCTGTTGATAGAATATGAACAAAAGAATCGCCAGGCTTTCCTTTGATAAAGTACTGCGGGCGGCTCTGGCCGGAATTCTCATCATAGCAACAACCTGATCACGTTTTTCATCATAAATAACTTGGAAATAGCGGCTTACTGCCTGATTGACTCTTTGTAAAAATGAAAAAAATTTCTCATCTTGTTCTGAAATCCGCAGTTGCTTCTCGACCTCTCTTCTCGACAAACCAAAGTTCCCGCCACGAATCGTCGCGGAGGACGAAAATAAAATATTCATGAATGTCAGTTCCTCTTCCTCAGTCAGCATACCTTTCAACGATTGCATGATGTTGAGAGGGGTAACATTGGGACTTTCAGCATATCCAACGTTATCCGCACGCCGTTCTAACGGACTGGAAAACTCTTCATGCTTTCCAGTAATTTTTCCTGCTTCTAAAAAGCTAATCTCCTGTTCAGACATCTTCCTTGTTTCCTCCATTCCCCTGAGTCTCGGTCTGGTCTGAACGTACCCGGCTGTTCCGTTTCCTAACAAGCTGATTTCGATCATCTCGGCTCATCCATTCCCACTTTTTCTCGTAAAGCGGCTGATCGATAGTTACGCCCTTTGAAGCCTGATCGATCATCAATTTCTTGTTACCGACCAAGGCTGCAATAGCAGTCAACGCATTGATGGCATCACCCCATTCTGCAGAGGTTGCTTCGATCATCACCTGCTCCATCGGCGCCACTTCGACTTGTTCCATATATGATTCAATGGCATCAGTCTGAATCATCGATTTCGTAAGCATCCACTGTGATTCCCCCATCAGCTCGCTTAATTGATCAATATATATTTCCTCTTCCATATACTCCACCTCCATCTCTTCTTCCCTTAACGGATTAATTACAGGTTCATACGTTTCCAAGTAATGCACGGATTCACGAATAGCATTTGCCGATATAGGTGCTGCAAACTTAACGGGTACCCATAATCCATCTGCATATTCCCCTTTATATTGATTCTGCTCCATAAAGCTCATAAGCTGATGAGCGTTCGGAATATCCGATTCCAGTGGAGGATCATACATCCGCAAGATGAACTCCCTTACCTTTTCAGGATTAATGGTCGATAAGAGCACAGTTTGCTGCATCGTCGTAAACTTCAAATATTTATTGATCATTCCGATGCTAAGATTCGTTCCCTCCGCAAGAACAGCCGTACCTTGCTGCATCAGATTACCAAGAACGAGGCTATCTTCCAACGTCTGGAACTGGCGAAAACGCTCCGTAAGCTTCACCTCAAGTTCCTGCATGAGTTCATGGATAATTTCAAGTTGCGGCAAGGCGTTGCGGTCGGCAAGCATCTCCAGTTCCCTCTCATACATCAATTGAATGGCATTCTCAACATTTCTAATCATGCTGGCAATTTTATTGCCGCCAGATATTCCGTGATCATCATAGGCTTCGCTGAGCTCCGCATCCCGTCTAGCCTGAAACAGTGAACGTCCAATATCGTCATGCATGTAATAAGCAAGTGAATCGTTAGCCAATCGAATGAGAGCATCCATCATCCGTTTTCCGATATCTCTCATCTTCAACTGCCTTGATTGCTTGGAAATCCAGTTGTATTTGACGAGCACATTGATAATTTGCTCTACCTTTCTCCTGCTTGGCGGCTCCGGATCGCTATAACGGTTCCTATAGCGGTAATACAGCGTATCCGAATTCTCGATCTGGTCGTCAAGCCCAAGCGCTTCTTCATTAATCAATTGAATAATCCGCAAAAACTTCAAAATTTCAGCAGGTGTTTGGAATGCATTCTGAGATCCCAGATCACTCAACACTCCTGATAAATAAGATATATCCCTCATCGACTGAAGCATTTCGGGTGAACATTCGTTATTCTGGAAAATCGATATTAATTTATTATCCATCGTCTCCAATCCTTTGCCTTCCCTAATATCAATTCCTGCTCCAGACAAACTTCCTGAAGAAGAGCCCCCATATACTGTTGATATTCTGACCAATTTTTAATCACCTTGTGATCGTGACAAATCCATTTCAACGTAAGAGGATACACCGAAACCGCTTCAACCATTTCTCCCGCAATGAGAAGACCATCCTTATCGTAGTCGCTCCAGAAGATCGCTTGACGAATGCAGCTGTTTTTAAGCAAGTTATGGATGAATCTTTTATGTACGCTCCTAAGGTGACCATCTACACATACAATCAGCGAGCCTGTTTCCCGCAAAAAATTACGCTCAGCAGACAACCTTGTTAAAATTCCTCGATTTTCGACCAACCACAATGTCGTTGCATCCGTACTGTACTGATCCTGTGCGATAGAAAGATCCGTCAATGCATGAACAGGACCCGCCTGAAAGCACGACCACCACCCCCTCAGATGTCCCGAAAAATATAAAGGTATAATTTTCCCTGGGCTAATCATCCCCAAGATTTCCGCCGATTGCCCGCTCCACTCCTCTAGAACACAAATAAATTCATCTTTGTAATCATCAAATGCTTTAGATCCTCCGATCCCGCCATAATATTGCGCACCGATTTCTTTCCAATCGAACAACTCTTTATGATTGGATATCATAATGAATGCTAACAGAAAAATTAAACATTTGATTCTCTTTAGCGCACTCCAACTCAAAGGAAACAAGTCTGATTCGGCCAGTTCTTCAATCTTCCAATAAATGCTGTCTGATACACGACACGTGAGCGAAGATAGAAGAACTGCACGCTCTTTATCATCAAAGACCAGCCCTCTTAGCACCTTTTGGGCATCTAATTGATAGTTCGCAAACTGTCTTATCTTCTCCTGATGTTCTCGATCCGTTTTTTTCTGCAAATATACAAATAAACGGTAACCCATCCGATAGTGAACTCGTTCTATCGTTTTCCCGTCTTGCTTAAAGCGCATTTCCTTCATAATCCATCCCTTATTAAGCCACTCAAAGGCTTGTAAATCATCGAGAATCGCCCGCTTGCCAGGAGTCCATTTTAACAAAGGAATGTCCGGGATTTGTGCATCCTCTTGCGCATAGGCATCCAGTGATAGAGTTAAAGTACCAACTCTCCGGAAGGTACGTGCTGTCTGTTTTACGATATCGACATCAACCAAAGATGTAATCCTGGTATAATTTGTATCCAATTGCTCGCCGTTCTTTAAGATATATTGCGATACATATGAAAAGATGTTTTCTATTGCGCTCATTCAAATCCCTCACTGTATCCGTTATTTATTAAAATCTCCTTCCTCTTAAAGTTATTTTTAACAATAAAGTGGTAGAGTTGCAGGAGAACAATATGGGTATATGTCTATTATAGCTGTATTCACGACCTGCTTAAGACTTTATGTTCGAACATAATCTGAATAAACCATTGATGTTCTGATACACTGATAAAAGTTATGATTCGGCAACACTCTGTCTGGCAGATAACTCATATACAAAATATTTCCAAATCCACTTAAACTTCCCCGTCAAACTCAGCATCGTAATCATAGTTGTATTCGTTTCCGGTTATGTATTCAATGAGTTCAAAATACGCATCATATAAGGGAGAATGGTGTGTTACCATAAGTCAATCCTACTAAAGATGCAACCAGCCGTGAAAATTTCCGTTAATGATAATTATTTTCCTAACATTTCTGTAACTACTTTGGCTACTTAAGTGTCTTGTTATTGTTTAAGCCTATTATAACAAAAGTTCTCTGACAACAGATTGCCAGAGAACTTTTGTTCGATCTACTATTCAACGAACGCGATATTCAGCAAGGACGCGCTGGAGACCATTAACTGTTAAAATGAATGATGAAAAAAGATTTTAGGTTAGGGATTGAACTTATATTCCCATAACCATAACAGACTAAATGACTATTTCACAATTACTTTTGATTGTCGAAACGATATTCATGATTTCTTTTGCATCGTTCATATTATCCTTAAACAATGTCGTGATACTGCCTAGGCTACGAAAAGGCTCTTCCATGAAGATTCGATTATCCTCAATCATGCCATTCGCCACAATGTAATCCACGATAAGCTTCACAAACCGAATTTGTATTGCATTCAACTTCTCCTCTTTCAAGAAGGCACTGAAAGCCTCGTTCGCCGCGATACGGTCCAGCCCCACCATTCTGCGGACTAATTTGCTTACCGGGGTATCCCCGAACTCCTTCTCATACTCCAATCGGCTGCCTAGCTCTTCCCACAGGATTCGCTCCAACGTCTGGAGATCAAATCTGGTGAGCGGCTTGTTATAACGAAGCTTGTAGATGGCCAGTTCATCCTTATGTTCTTTGAGATAGTGCTCTACCTTCTTCTTATAGTCCTTCAGGTTGTTCGTATTGTAGATAGCCCTGCTCTCGCGGGTTTCGATGATTTGATCTTTGAAATCGGTATAATAAATTTTCTGTTTACCCTTCTCGATAAACTTAATCAACTCTCGCAGAGCAAGCCGTACTTCCTCCAATTCCAGCACATCTGCCTGCTGCCAGAACTCGTCGGTTTGTACCTTTTCAATTATGTATTTCTTCTCCATTACTTGAGGAATGGTTCCTAGCTTACTAAGCGCTTCAGCGGTTTGGACAATACTCCGGATGGGTTTCGTCGCATTTTTTTGCTGCAAATACGCTAGATCTAGGGTATAGATTAATAGGTCGAAACGCTTGGCCAGCTCGTCATCTTGGAGAGGGGGAATGAGCGGAGCAATATGTTCCTTGATCTCCGCCACGCTCGTGGCGCCCAAGCTCTGCCAGGCATCCTTATTCTTATAGATCTCCACATACCGCTGTTTTAATTTCACACGGAAACTCTCTTCATTTAGATCCCTTACGGCACCTAAGAGATCACGAAGCAGGTCGTCCCGGTAACGGATATAATCCTCTTCTTCCTGGTACTTCAGGTGTTGAAGTTCCCGCACGATATCCAGCTTGACATGGAACAGCTTCTCTGTCAGACTCACGCCAATTTCGCCTTTCAGCCCTTTCGGATTCGCCCGAAAAAAATCGAAGTTATTACAGAAATCAAAGATCAGGAACTGCTCTTTATCCATCCCTACGCCGAGTAGGTCTTTGCACAATCTTGTCCCTCTGCCAATCATTTGCCAAAACTTGGACTTCGAACGTACTTTCTTGAAGAACACGAGATTAAGTACCTCCGGGATATCAATCCCTGTATCCAACATATCTACAGAAACCGCAATTTGCGGGAATTTGTCCTTGGTACTAAAATCATCGATAAGCGAATCTACATAGTTAATACTGTAGTCGATTTGTTTAATAAAGTGACTGCCACATTCAGGGTATCTCTTGTTAAAACGCTCGACGATCGCCTGGGCATGACGACTACTTTTGGCGAAGACAATGGTTTTCCCGAGCTGATCCCCGCCCTCTACCCGAAGCCCCTTTTCCATAATCTGATCCAGCACCATATCAATGGTATTCGCATTGAACAGCCACTCATTGATCGCTGTGTTCGCTATAGAATCGTCTATGGTTTCGTCATCCTCGAAGGTCTTCTCAAACTCTTCCTTCTCTTCCTCACTAAGATCATCATAATGAATACCGTCTTCCATAATTTTCGATTTGATCTCGATCGTTCGGTAATCTACCAGATATCCGTCTTCTACGGCTTTCTCCAGCTCATAAGCAAATGTCGGCACGCCGTTTTCCAACTCGAAGATGGAGTATGTATTCTTATCAATCTCATCTTTAGGCGTAGCCGTCAGTCCGAGCAGCATGGCGTCGTAGTATTCGAAAATATCCCTGTACTTCTTATAAATACTGCGATGGCTCTCGTCAACGATAATCAGATCAAAATGCGCGGGAGTAAACAGCTTCTTGCCATCCTGCCGTTTCGTCTCATCAATAGCATTCATCATCGTTGGATATGTAGAAAAGATCATGCGGGACTGCTCCGGATTGTCCTTGTTCTCTAGCAAATTACACAGCGAAAGACTGGGAAGCAAATTGCTGAAATTATGTTTGGCCTGCTTCACCAGTGTCCTGCGATCGGCTAGGAAGAGAATATTCTTCACTATGTTATGGCGCATCCATATATCCACAATAGAGATGGCCGTTCGCGTCTTGCCGCTGCCGGTAGCCATAACGAGCAGCATCTTTCGCTGCTTGTTCGTTATGGCATGACATACATCCATAACCGCTTGCTTCTGGTAGTAACGGTTGGTGATCTTCTCATCAATCTCCACTGTAGTAAAAGGAAGCTTGCTGCTCCTCCGATCTACCATTAGCTGCAGCTCATCCTTCGTAAAGAGACCTGAAACTCGCCGCTGCGGATAACCCTCCGCGTCGTCCAACAGGTTGATTTCAAAGCCGTTTGTCATGAAGATAACCGGCCGCTGCCCAGTCTGGTTATGTAGATAGTCTGCATAGAGCTTGGCTTGTTGGGAGCCGACGATCGGGTCCTTCCCGGTCTTCTTGGCCTCGATGACGGCCAGCGGCCTGCCGTTGCTGCCATAAAGGACATAGTCAACAGACCCTGCACCCGTAGTATTAGGCATCCCTTTAATGGGTACCTCGGTCATACAGTCGCGGCCCATATCCCAACCTGCCAGCTTCAGCTCCAGATCAATATATTTAGATCTGGTCTGTGCTTCGCTGAACGCATCCACTTCAAAATCATAGCCCTCCGTGCTAGCTATGCGATGAGCAGTCATCGCTTCACGTAGTGCCTCATTCTCTTTGCGAAGTTCATCCAGTCTCTGGTCCTTGGAACTCAGCCTTTCATAGAGGTCCTGCAACTCCTGCGGTCTCGTACGCTTCTTTTGCCCTGTCCGCAAGAGTTCCTCGTCAAAGTCCGGACAAGTGTACGCTTCGGCGTAGCAATAATCTATCCAACGGACGACCTCATGTAGATTGCGGAGCGAGAGTACAGCCTCATCCCTGGCAATAGAAGCATTTGTATGAACCGCCGTGTTTCCCAACTTAATGATATACTTCATCAGTGGAAAGAGCTGCGGATCGATGATCTGCCGGAAGGTCGGTTCATGAATGAGACTGGAGATGTTATCTTGATACGGAATCGTCAGTTCATTATCGAACGTATATACCCACTTTATGGCTAACTCTAGCGCCCTTCTTACGAGAATAGCACAAGTTGCAGGGGACACGAGGAGACTCTTCTCGGCCTCTACGGCACTATCTGCGAAGGACTGAAAGGTAATCTTCTCCATTAAGAAATCGAAGTTCGTACTCATGGACATCCTCCTAGAATAATTCGCCTATGAACGCCCGCTGTATCAGTGCTTTGAAGTTATTCTCAAGTTCAGTAAGGCTTTGTTGGAATCGTTGTTTTTGTTGCTCTATTTTTTCTACTTGCTCGGCGAAACGGTTTTGGAGGTGGATGGGGGGTACAGGCATTTGATGTTCTTTTATTTGTTTAAACTCAATATTATCGGCAGTTACACCTCTAACCTTGCTAAGCAAATTTCGTTCTATTCCCTTAAAAAACCACATTAGATATTGAGAATTGACATACTGATTATTTACAATAAATGCTTTCATATCCTGATTAATTGCGACTGGGACTTTATTAATTGCAACGGGTATATACTTTTTTAGTATTCCACTTCGTATTACCATGAGCACAGAATTTTTAGGAATCAGATTTGTAGTACTATTGGCAATTGCATCTTCATTTATGTGCATTTGTGCATCCGTAATAACAAGCACCTTCATGTCTTTTGGAGTAACCCAGGGAATATTACCGATGTAATATTCCTTTTTGCTTTTGGTAGGCGTGCCTCCACCTACTATTTTTAAACATGCATTACTTATCGAAATTGATGCCCAACCTTTAGTGTTAAGATTCACATCTCCAAACATATGATAAAACAAGCCTTTTATCAGTTCATCACAAGCCTCGATTTGTTCTTTTCTTTTGTTTATTAGTTCTTGGGCTTTGTCGAGAATTTTAGCTATCCTCTTTTGAGAATCAATCTGTGGTATTTCCACTTTTACCGAACTAAGGTAATCTTGGAGCTTCAGGTTTATTATACCCGTTGTTTTATTCTGGAATTTCAATATTTTCCTTTGCTGGTAAAGATCTTTCAACATATACAATAAATACTTGGGATCAAATCCAGTTCGCGGCCTAAGTATTGCTGTAAAGTTGTTACAGAAGTAAACTCCCTCTTCCTCTAAAAACAATACCACTCGACCAACAGGTTGATTAGGACTCCCCCCTGATTTTTCTATGATTATATCTCCGACCTTCAAAACTTTTCGTCCGTGTTTTTCTACATTTATGTTTCTCATTACAACATTACTTAGGTCTATCTCTCCACTATTCGTAAAGTTTGTCGTTCTTATTACAGAAACTCCTTCTTGTCCTTCTTCGAGATCATCCCCCCATTCTCCACTAATGGGTTTCTCAAACAAGTCCTCTAGTAGGTATGTTTTCATCCTCATCTACCCCTCAATCATTCCAGCAAGCTCCTCGAGCCCTGACTGAATTTCCTCTTCCAATTGCTGAATCCTCAATAGGATCTCGCGGGGATGATCATAGATGACTTCTTCATACTCAATCTCTTTATATTTATTGATCGACAAGTCATACCCATTATCCCGAATTTCCTGTACATCCACCAAAAAACTCTGCTCAGTTCGTTTTCGTGTCTTCTCTCCCTGCAGATTGTCGAAGCGCTCCACAATATCTGGAATGTCATTCTGC
>Ga0224749_1112_pt1 | contig 9707 bp, 9 predicted proteins | sample LIM_F_Vancomycin_3_FD_182078 | JGI IMG/M metagenome (GOLD analysis project Ga0224749, IMG submission 182078) | Enriched cells from gastrointestinal tract of the lab mouse from Pacific Northwest National Laboratory (PNNL), Richland, Washington... | ecosystem: Host-associated > Mammals > Digestive... | reverse complement strand
GAAAGAAATTTCCATTCACGATGTAACGCCCGAAATAGCTGGGATGTATGCCCATTTGAATTTGCCCGTACCTCCATTGGTTGATGCTGAGAAAGTAGACGTGAATTCGGTACTACAAACGAATATCTTTTTGGGCCCAGACCAGGAAGCTGCTTTTATGAAAGCGGTAATGCCCAACTCGGTAGCCTCCAGGTGGACACCACTTTTTGCCGATGTAAACCCCATGGGCCAAAGCAAAAAAGTGGGCATTGATGTTTTTTGTGAGCATTTTAATATTGATCTTGCTCATACCATGGCTTTTGGTGATGGTGGCAACGATATCGAAATGTTGAAGCATGTAAATATAGGTGTAGCCATGGGTAATGCAAATCCAGAAGTGAAAATTATAGCAGATCACATTACCGATGATGTGGATAGTGATGGCATTTGGAATGCGTTAAAGCACTTTGGGGTGTTGTAGATATTTTTATATCGTCATTGCGAGTAGGCAGGACGAAGCAATCTTTGAAACTGTTGCTAATGCTGTTAGATGGGTTTATAGCAAATCAAATTTCTGCACTTTACAAAATCAGCCCCGCTTTTCGTTGCAATTCCCGATAAAATCGGGATATTTTTACTTCAATCGGGTTTAGAAGGCAGGGATAGTGCAAATAATTGTACATTTTTTTCAACGGTACGTCTTTCTGGGGAAGCCGGGAACAACGAAGATAATCTTATCTTACATAAAGAAAAAGCATGAAATCTACTATGACATGACGATGCCGAAATAAATTTGCTTCACAGCGTGGTCGGGATGAACGATGTGCAATAAACCTTATTGAAGCGGCAGCCCCAAAGCGGAATGGTGAGCTTTGGGCTATAGCGCAAAGAAGGGCTTTCGGGAGATAGGAGCAGTGCAATTGATTTTCAGAAACTACTCAATGCCATACCGCTCCATTTTGCTATAAAGCATTTTTCTATCTATATTGAGCAATTTGGCCGCTTTTGATTTGTTGTATTTTACCTTGATCAAAGTTTCGGCTATGAGTGTTTTTTCGTTGCTTTCGTTTACCGCCTTTAAATCTAAGGGGTTATCTAAAGGATTATCTTCAGAAACGGTCATTTTCATTTCATCGGGTAAGCCTTCAATAGTGGCCGTAGTGCCGGGGGTAAGTAGCACCATGCGCTTGATTACATTTTTTAACTCACGTAAGTTGCCAGGCCAATCGTACTTTAAGAGGAGAGATTTGGTCTCTTTATCAATATCTTTAACATTCCGGTTGAGTTCCTGGTTAGAGCGTTTTACAAAATGGTCAATAAAAAGCTCCAGGTCTATTCCCCTATCGCGAAGGGGGGGCAGTTGAATCTTAAATTCGTTTAAGCGGTGATAGAGGTCTTCCCTAAATTCACCATTCTTCATGCTATTGGCCAAATCATCATTAGTTGCGGTAATAATGCGTACGTCAATGGGCACTTGCTTGTTGCTGCCTAATGGCTGTATAATGCGCTCCTGCAAGGCTCTTAATAACTTTACCTGTACTTCATAGCTAAGGTTCCCTATCTCATCTAAAAAAATAGTACCCCCATTTGCAACTTCGAAAGAGCCTTTCTTGTCTGCAACGGCCCCAGTGAAAGCGCCTTTAATGTGGCCGAATAGTTCACTAGCGGCTAAATCTTTAGAGAGGGCACCACAATCAATGGCAATAAAGGTTTTATCTTTTCTTTTGCTTTGAAGATGGAGCGTTCTGGCCGCAAATTCTTTTCCAGTTCCACTTTCTCCCTGTATAATGACAGACATGTCTGTTTCTGCCACCAGATCGATATGTTGATATAAACGGTTGGCTACGTCGCTCTTGCCTTTTATAAAGTCTTTTTCTGTTGTTGCTTTTTGTTCTTTCTTCTGTAGGGCATTTTCGATGACCATTAAAAGCTCATCGGGATTGATAGGTTTGGTAATGTAATCGGAGGCTCCCAGTTGTATAGATTTTACAGCGGTTCTAACATCATTAAAGCTGGTCATGATAATGGCTGGAACATTAAGGCCGATTTCACGTCTGTAATTTAATACATCTATGCCTGTACCATCGGGAAGCCTATAATCTATTAGCCATAAATGAAAGTGCTCATGGGCAATGAGTTTGAGCGCTTTGGCAACGTTGCTTACTATGGTGACCTGATAATTGTTTTTTTGCAAAAAGCCTTCTATGATTTGGGCGAAAGTACTATCATCTTCAATAATTAAAACTGTAGCCATATACAAAAATAAAAAAAGCCAGAATATATCTGGCTTTTATATCAAGTTGTAATAGGCTAGTTACCTAGTTATTCTACTGGTTTACCTTCTGCATCGAATTTAAGGGAAGCGGTTTGCTCTTCTTTTTTAACGTCTACTTGGAAATATGATTTATCACCATCTTTTACGCTGAAAGCTGCAGTTGGTGTCCAGTCTTTATAAGGGTCTGTTTGAAGAACAGTTTTAATGGCATCTGGTAATTCTTCAAGTTTGATAGGCGTTTTAATTACACTGTCTTGTACGCTCACCATTTCAATTTTGTTAACTTCTGTTGCTTGTGCTTGTAATGTTGTAAATCCTGCGAATGCTACGATAGCTGCTACAAATAACTTTTTCATAATTATTAATTTTTTAAGTTTATACAATTTGTGAATTATATCAACTCATATGAGATAATGGTGCCAATTGGGCGTACCAAATCTTAACTGCTTTATAATTAATTGTTTGTGTTTTTATTGGTTGCTGTTGTATTGTAGAGCTTCTCCACATCTTGTGGCGCAAGGCAACAAAAATCCTTTTAATTTTTGTATTCGGGCATATTCCTTTTAATTTGTAAGATGCAAAGATATTTATCAGCGAATTGGATATTCCCAGTTTCTTCTGCTCCGCTTAACAAGGGCGTGCTTTGTATTTCTGAGGAGGGGGAAATAGAGGCAGTATTGACAAATGAAGAGGCCATAAGTTTGGGCATTGAACATATAGAGCAATTTGAAGGGGTGTTGGTGCCTGGTTTTATAAATACACATTGCCATTTGGAGCTTTCCCATCTCTTCCATAAAATAAAGGAAAGGACTGGACTACCTGATTTTGTAAAGGAAGTAGTGGCACAACGTAACCAGGGTGAAGAGTTGATCATAGCTGATATGACAGCTGCCGATAAGCAGATGTATGAGAACGGTATTGTGGCAGTTGGCGATATTTCAAATGAATTGATCTCCAAAAAGGTGAAAGAGCAGAGCCAGGTTTACTATCATACTTTTGTAGAGGTATTTGGGTTTAATATGCCGGCCGCACCCATCATAGAAAGGGCTATAAATATCAAAGAGGCATTTCGGCCTCTTAAAGCCTCTATAGTGCCGCACGCCCCTTATTCTGTAGCTAAAGATTTGTTTGAAGCCATTCAGGAACATACCGCTAAAGATGATGTATTGAGCATTCATAATCAGGAAACCGAAGCTGAAAATGAGTTTTTTGAAAAAGGAACGGGACAATTTGAAAGCATGTACCAGCGTTTGAACATACCGAAATCAGCAAGTCATGGTAATGGGCACAATGCTATTCGTTACCACTTGCCACACTTGCCTAAAAATAACCTATTGTTGGTTCATAATACCTTTTCGAGCAAGGCTGATGTGGATTTTGCACAACAAATACACCATAACTTGTATTGGTGTTTATGCCCAAATGCAAATTTATATATCGAGGACCGCTTGCCCGATGTGGAGATGTTGCAAGCTGAGGGGGTAGATATTACTCTTGGTACAGATAGTCTGGCGAGTAACCATCAATTATCTATATTGTCGGAAATGCAGACACTCCAACAATATAGGCAGGTGCCATTTGAGGAATTATTAAAATGGGCTACGCTCAATGGGGCTAAGTTTTTAGGTATAGATGCCCAATATGGTAGTTTCGAAGTGGGGAAAAAACCAGGTGTCAATTTGATTGAAATAACTGATGGTCAGGTCATAAGATCGAAAAATGTAAAACGATTAATTTAATTGCATGAAAAACCCTATCACTTCTTTGTTCGATATTAAATATCCAATTATACAGGCTGGAATGGTTTGGTGTAGTGGTTGGCGCTTAGCTTCTGCAGTTTCCAATGCGGGGGGCTTGGGCATTATTGGTGCAGGTTCTATGTATCCCGATACGCTGCGTGAGCATATCAGGAAATGTCGACAGGCCACTAATAATCCTTTTGCGGTAAACGTACCTTTATTGTATCCTAATGTACAGGAAATTATGGATATCCTGGTAGAAGAAAAGGTAGAAATTGTTTTTACTTCTGCGGGTAATCCTGCCACATGGACTGGTTTCTTGAAGCGGAAAGGAGTAAAGGTGGTGCATGTAATTGCCAATACAAAGTTTGCCTTAAAGGCTCAAGATAGTGGCGTAGATGCCATAGTTGCCGAAGGTTTCGAGGCAGGTGGCCATAATGGAAGAGAAGAGACAACCACTATGTGTTTGATCCCAATGATCAGTGCAGCGGTGGATATTCCCGTTATCGCCGCTGGAGGCATTGCCAGCGGAAAGGCCATGTTGGCTGCGTTTGCATTAGGTGCCGACGCCGTGCAGATAGGATCTGCTTTTGCCGTTGCAGAAGAATCTTCGGCACACCCGAATTTTAAGGAGAAAATAATAAGTTCAGCCGAAGGCGATACCAAGCTAAGAATGAAAAAGCTGGTGCCAGTTAGGTTGCTTAAAAATGAATTTGCTGATGCAGTGGCCCAAGCCGAAGCGAATGGTGCAAGCATTGCAGATTTAGCAGCGCTTTTAGGTAGGGCAAGAGCAAAACTGGGCATGTTTGAAGGTGATATGGCAGAAGGTGAATTGGAAATAGGGCAGGTATCGGCCATGCTAAATGAAATAAAACCAGCAGCAACTATCTTGAAAGAAATATGGAATGGGTTTTTATTAGAAAGAGATAGAGTTTTAGGTTATACGTTTTAAGTTATGCATTTGCCCTTCACTATTTTAGCAAACCGATTGTTAAATTGTTAGATTGTTAAACTGTTCCGTCTTATCTTTACACCCAATAGCAAATCGAAATATCTTCGGATTTTGAGCATCCAACTTTCAGACTGAAAAAATGAAACATATCAATATAAAAGTAATAGGTAAGGTACAGGGCGTTTTTTTTAGGGCGAGTACAAAAGCAGTTGCTGATCAAATGGGGGTAAAAGGAAAGGTGAAGAATGAAAATGATGGCTCGGTATTGATAGAGGCCGAAGCTGAACAGGCGGTATTGGACATGTTTGTAGAATGGTGTCAAGAAGGACCAGAAAAAGCAAAAGTAGAAGGCATAGAAATAATTGAAGGTGAAGTTCAAAATTATAGCAACTTTGTAGTAATTAAGAAAAACCTGCTATGGTAATACTAATTTGCGATGGTAGAATGATGAGTTACGATTTAGTCATCTATCAGCCCAAAAAACATATAAGTGAAGTATTGATTTTAGAAAATCGTAAATCTGGGATCGTAAATCTAACATCAACTTGTCTGAACTAAAGAAATTTGTTGGTCAAACGGCTATCTATGGGATAAGCACTGTTTTCTCCAGGTTATTTAATTTTATATTAACACCTATCTATACTGGGGTTTACCCTAAAGGTGTATATGGCATATTTACGAATATGTATGCGAACGCTTCCATTATCAATGCTATTTTGGCTTTTGGCATGGAAAGTACTTATTTCCGATACCTTAACAAGCATGAAGATAAAAAACAACAGGTCTATAATAATTCATTTTGGTGCATAGCGTTTATTGCTACTCTATTTCTGATAAGTGGTTTAGTTTTTCTAGAGCCTATTGCTCAATACCTGGCAAGTTCGCCGGAAAAGGTGGCTGATTATAAGCAATACACTATTTATTTTCTAATTATTTTATTCATAGACGCCATTTGCGTTATTCCATTTGCTAAAATTAGAAGTGAGGAAAGGCCCATAAAATACAGCATCGTTAAGTTTCTAAATATTGGCGTTTTTGTGGGTTTCAATTTGATCTTTTTATTCGTAGTGCCTGCGGTTATTAAACATGAATGGATGGGCTATGCCTGGATGGCCTCTTGGTACAAAACAGGTTGGATTGGTTATGTTTTCATTTCTAATCTTGTGGCCAGTACCGCAACCCTATTGTTACTTTTACCCGAGTTTACTAAAATACAATTGAAGTTTGAGCTAGGACTTTTTAAAAGTATGTACACCTATAGCTGGCCCGTGCTGGTGGCAAACCTTTCCTTTATTGTGAACGAAAACCTAGATAAAATAGCACTGAATAAGCTTTTGCCAGCCAATATTGCTGATGGCGAAGTAGGTATTTATGGTGCCGTTTGTAAGATTGCTGTCTTTTTGAGTATTTTTATTACAGCTTTTAGGCTGGGGGCTGAACCCTTTTTTTTCAGTCATGCCAAGCAAGATAATGCTAAGAAAACCTATGCTATAATCTTACAGTATTTTGTAATTGCATTGGCCATCCTATTTGTCGGATTAATCGCTAATATTGAAATTTTAAAATATTTTATCCGTAACAAAGAATATTGGGTAGGCTTACCGGCAGTGCCGTATTTGTTATTGGGATATGTTTGTTTGGGCATTTATATGAACTTATCTATTTGGTATCGCCTATCAGATCAGACCAAATTTGGGTTGTACATCTCCATTATTGGGGCTATAATTACCATTGTTTTTAACTTTTTGCTTATTCCTAAGTTTAGCTACATGGGATCGGCGTGGGTAAGTATGGTGGCCTATTTTACCATGATGGTCATTTCCTATGTTCTTGGCCAAAAACATTATCCAATTCCATATAACCTAAAGAAGATTTTGCTTTATTTAGGCATTTCAACCCTAATAGGCTTCAGCTCGTTTTTCTTGTTCAATAGAAATATATACATTGGCAATGCAATGTTGATTGCATTTTTAATACTGGTATATTTCTTTGAGAAAGATGACTTAAGAAAGATTTTAAAACGTACTAATTAACATGGAAATAAAAATTATAAATAAGTCAACCCACCAATTGCCTGCTTACGAAACTGTTCATGCCGCAGGGATGGATTTAAGAGCTTTTACGACAGAAGAAATAATTATTAAACCATTGCAACGTTTTTTAGTTCCAACAGGTTTGTTTGTAGAGTTGCCCATGGGTTGCGAAGCGCAGATTAGACCACGTAGTGGATTGGCTTATAAACACGGGGTAACAGTATTGAATTCGCCTGGTACTATTGATGCAGATTATAGGGGAGAACTTAAGGTGCTGCTGGTTAATTTGTCTGATACTGATTTTGCGATTAATAATGGCGATAGGATAGCACAGATGGTAGTTGCCAAGCACGAAATGGTTAAATGGCAGCTGGTAGAAGAATTAAGCAGTACAGACAGGGGAGAAGGCGGCTATGGGCATACAGGTAAAAAATGAGGCTTAACTTTTTATAGTCGGCCCAGTTCAAAATTAGGGAAAAATGAAAAAAAGCTTTTTCATCATATGGTTGTTTGGTATTGCTGTTGTAGCTCAGGCACAACAAAGGCCTACTGCTGTTAAAGACAGTAATGCCATAAAGGATCTTTTTTTTGCTGGATTGAAAGAAAAATTAAATGATAACTACAGTAGGGCAAATGCCAGTTTTTCTAAGATATTGATCATAGATCCTAACAATGATGCCGCACATTTCGAAATGGCCAATTTAAGCATGCGGCAAAATAAATTGTTAGATGCCGAATTATCCATTAAAAAGGCAATAGCGGTCAATCCCAATAATGTTTGGTACCTGAAATTGCAAACGGAGATTTATAAGCGTAATGGTAATATGGAGGCACTCGTCCAGGTTTTGGATCAACTGATTAAACTGGAACCAGAAACTGAAGCGTACTACTTCGATCGTGCCAATGCCTTGTTTATTGCAGGGAAAATGGAAGAATCCTTAAAAGCTTATGAAACCCTAGAGCAAAAATTTGGTGTTTCAAAGGCCTCGAGCTCAGCCAAGCAAAGGCTGAAGCTGAAAAATGAGACTACAGCGAATTCCGATTTACAGAAGCTTATTGTGGAGAATCCCGACGATGTCAAGAATTACCTCCATTTAAGTGGGGTATTGCTGGAAAAAAATAAACCAGAAGAAGCCTTAGGCTTATTATTGAAGGCAAAAAAAATAAAGCCAGACGATTTTGAAGTCGATTTGGCAATGGCCGATATTTATTATGCCCTTAAGCAGCCAGAAAATGCCGAAACTGCACTTAAATCTGCATTTGGTAATGCAGAAATGCCTTTGGCGAATAAAGTAGAGATGATCAGTTCTATGCTGCTAAAGTTCAATAATAAAGATATGGTGAGGAATGCAACCGAACTTGGCGGTGTTTTATTGAGAGACTATCCAGATGATCCTAAGATTAAGATATTGTATGGGGATATCATGTACCAACAGGGTAACCTTAGTGGCGCAAAAAATCAATATGAGGCAGCTGTTAAGCTTTCGGAACAGTTTTACATTGCCTGGGAGAAGGTGTTGGGCGTGCTAACCTTAATGGGAAATTATGAAGAGGCGATCAAAACAGGAGAAGAAGCTTTAACCATCTATCCTAATCAGGCTATCCTATATTATTATAGGGCTTTTGCCCTGCATCGTAATGGGCAAAATGCAGAAGCAGGATTGGAGCTTAAATCAGCTTTGCAGCTTGAATCTGACGATCACGGTTTAAAGGCAATGATTTTGGCATTGCAGGCAGAAGTTCTGATAGATCAGGGGAAATTGAAGGAAGCCGACCAGGCGTTTGATCGAGCGGTGAGCTTGGCGCCCCAAAATTACCTTACCATGAGTAATTATGCCTATTATTTGGCCTTAAGAAACCATGATTTGGCAAAGGCAGAAAAGTTGGCGGCAAAAGCAGCATCGGCTATGCCACAAAATGCTTCAATTTTAGATACTTATGCAATGGTGCTATTGAAACTGAACAAGTTTGATATGGCCTTAAGTTATATAGAAAGGGCCTTGCAAAACAACGAGGGTTCAAATCCTGTTTACTTGGAGCATTATGGAGATATCTTATTTTTAAAGGGAGATAGGGAGAATGCATTATTACAATGGCAAAAAGCACGACTTGCAGGAAATCAGTCGGAGAAGTTAACTAGAAAAATAAATGAAAAGAAGTATATTAAATAGCTTGGTTTTGGCCAGCATGGTAACATTGGCGTTAAGCTGTAGACCAAAGAAAGAAATCGTAAAAGCACCAGTTGTGCCGGTGACCACATCCGTATCGGATAAGAAAATGGAAAATATTGGCACTTTAACTTCTAAAGATTTGCCTTTTAATACCCTTTCTCTGAAAGGAAAGGCACAACTGAGCATCAATGGAGAAGAAAATGGGGTGACAATCAATATCCGTATCAAAAAAAATGAGAAGATATGGTTCAATATTACGGCACTTGGGGGAGCTTATGAGGTGGCCAGAGCCGTAATTACGCCGGATAGCCTATTGCTTATGAACAGGCCTCAAAGAACTTTGTTGAGAAAACCATTTAGCTATATTCATCAATTTGCCAATGAGCAGATTAATTTTGGATGGTTACAATCTATTCTTTCTGGTAACACTGTTAAGGAATTTATGGTGGAAAAATCAGATTTGGTACAGGAAAATGCAGTTTGGCTATTGAGTGGAACATCAGAAAGTTTGGCTTATAGGGTTTTATTTAATACCTTATTGAAACCATCGGCACTTAC
>Ga0224749_1110_pt1 | contig 9847 bp, 7 predicted proteins | sample LIM_F_Vancomycin_3_FD_182078 | JGI IMG/M metagenome (GOLD analysis project Ga0224749, IMG submission 182078) | Enriched cells from gastrointestinal tract of the lab mouse from Pacific Northwest National Laboratory (PNNL), Richland, Washington... | ecosystem: Host-associated > Mammals > Digestive... | reverse complement strand
GTTAATGGCTTCAATTTCAACTGTATCACGTCTTCGCCATCCGCGGGAGAACTGGCCGCAGGCTGGTTTACTTCTGCGCGAGCTCCTTGGGGTAAAAACCATCACAGTTGGTTCCAGAAGCATTTTGGTCATTCGATCGGGGTTTTTGCCATCGGTGACGATCTGCCAAATCCCGAGAACCGGGTGACACTCGATCCGGAATTGACCGATTCCGATGGAGTGCCAGCCGCCCGCACCCATTATGCACCGGGCGAAAATGACAAGCGCATGATGAACTATATGCTTGATCGCCTGGAAGATCTGGCAAAGGCATGTGGTGCGTTTGAGTATCGCTTGCATGATTATCGTGACAAGAATGGCGTCTATCGGACACCTGCCTGGCATATGATCGGCACATGTCGCATGGGAAGCGATCCCGAAACGTCGGTTGTTAATAAATGGAACCAGACCTGGGAAGTCCCAAATCTGTTCATCGTTGACGGAAGCGTGCTAGCAACCGGTGGTGTCGTCAATCCCACGCCGACGATATCGGCCTTGGCGCTGCGGGCCGCTGAATATATCAGGGATAATTTCGCGACCCTTACCACGACGGAAAAAACATCCATCGCGGCATGAAACCCTTACCCTGCCGACAACGATCTGTCGGCAGGGTAGCAAACAGCCGATTTCTGCCAGAGGATTTGAGAATGCTACAGGTTCCGCCGGCTCAGCCGGGAATGAGAGAGGCGGATATCGATACGCCCGCGCTGATCATCGATCTCGACAAAATGGAAGACAATCTGGATCGTATGGCAACCTATTGCGCGTCGTCAGGTATTCGATTGAGGGCGCATGCAAAAACACACAAGTCACCGGTCATTGCGCACTGGCAGATGGCGCGCGGCGCTGTCGGTCAATGCGTTCAGAAAACCGGTGAAGCGGAAGTGCTCGCATGGGGCGGTGTTTCCGACATTCTGGTGTCGAACGAGGTCGTAAGCGAACGTAAGCTTGCGCGCCTGCTGGCTTTATCTGGCATGAGCGATGTTGCGGTTTGCGCCGACAATGAATCAGTCGTCAATTTGGTCGAGAAAGTTGCGGCTGACAGCGGCAAACGTTTCAGGGTTCTGGTTGAGATCAATGTCGGCGGAATGCGCTGCGGAATTGCTCCGGGCGAACCGGCGGCGGAGCTTGCCGCAGCAATCGCGAACAGCAAACATCTCATATTCGGTGGACTGCAGTCCTATCATGGCGCAGCTCAGCATTTTCGCAGCGAAGAAGAGCGCTTTGAGGCCATAAGACAGGCGGTTGAGAAGACCGAAGCGACGATCACGGCAATACGAAAGCGCGGACTTTCATGCGACATCGTCGGGGGTGGCGGTACCGGCACCTTCCGATATGAGGCGGCAAGCCAAGTCTATACAGAATTACAGGCTGGCTCCTATCTGTTCATGGATGCCGACTACAGCCGCAACGATCCCATGCCGCCTTTCAGCCAGTCGCTTTTTGTCTTGAGTACCGTCATGAGCGCTCCGCGTCCAGATCTGGCTGTGCTGGATTGCGGCCATAAGGGCATTGCGGTCGATAGCGGCCTGCCGCTGGTTTACGGTCACCGCAACGTCACCTATGCCGGTGCATCCGATGAACACGGTGCACTCATAGTTCATGCGGATGGAGAGCGACTGCAGATCGGCGAAAAGCTTCGTTTGGTGCCGGGACATTGCGATCCGACAGTGGATCGTTACGATTGGTATGTCGGTGTACGAAAAGGGCGCGTCGAATGCGTGTTCCCAGTCGCCGCGCGGGGAATGATGCAATGAATATTGAACGTAGCAGTCTGGCTAACCAAAACCGACTCGCATCGATCGCGTTGCAGTGCACGCAATGTGCAGCAAGAGTGGCGGCCTCGCTCGTTTATCGCTGCGATAAGTGCGAAGGCATTCTAGAAGTTCAGCACCTCGAAGAAAAAAGCGGTTATTGGGCAACAAGTGATTTCGTGGATGAGGAGGTAACGCTGGGTGAGGGAAACACGCCTCTGCGTCGTGTTCCGGAGACATTGCTGCACGAAGCCTTTTGTGGAAGAGATAACGGCCAACCTGATCGTTGCTGTTCGCCAGATTGTCGGAAGCAAGCAGAAGGCGCGGCGTTCCGATTCCATTGGCGGCAACGATAACCAAGCGAGCCTTTTGGAATCGCTTCAAACCGGTATTGCGGTCGACATAAAGCGCGCCGGTCGCCCGTCCGTCACTATCCTTTTCGATACGCAGCACGCGCGCGTGGATACGCAACTCGCAGCCGGCATCAAGTGCCTTGGGCCAGATCGACATGGAGTACTTGCTCATTGAGCCGCGCGGACAACCGTTGCAGACACCACAATTGTTACAGGCTGGACGCCCGTCATAATCCTCGGTGATGGCTCCTGCTTCTACCGGCCACCAATGCCAATCGAGGTTGTCGAAACCGGAAGAGAGTCGTTTGGCCACTTTCGACACCGGCATGGGACGGGTTGGGCAGGGCTCCCGATCAGGCATGGCCGGATCACCCGCCAACCCGGAGACACCAACCAATTTATCCGCCGCTTCGTAGAAGGGCGCCAGGTCTTCATAGGAAATCGGCCAATCGGGTTGTAACCCATGTTCCGTCCCTTTTCGAAAATCGGATGGACGGTATCGCGGCCAGATGGCGCCATACACATTCGTCGATCCACCAACTCCGTTCCACATCAGTATTTGCGAGGAATCCGAGTTGACCGGAAAATCGTCCGGATGGGACCTCTTATTGACATCCGGGCTCCAATTAGTGCGCCGCTGCCAGGACCAATCCGAATGAAGATGCGGGTGATCTTCAGCCTCAACCCAGGAGCCCTGCTCAAGGCAAACCACATCAAGTCCGGCGTGTGCCAGTACCAGTGCCGCGAGAGAGCCGGTTGCACCGGCACCGATAATCAAAACGTCGCAAGTCCGATCCGCGGTCATCGTGCAACTCCCCAGTTTTCAGTTTTCTGCGTTTCAAGCGCCAGTTCGGAAATATCGACAGGCACGACAGCGTCCGTCGCGAGATAATGACCGCGATTGTGAGTGGGGATATCCTTGCTGAAGTCAAACGGCTCCATCGGATAGCCAGATAGATGAGGACGGATGGAATAAGGTCTGCCGCTTTGCTGGATAACCGATACGACAAACGGCGTCTCGTAATAGGCAAGCACGGTTGCGATGTAAATTTTGTCAAAAAGATCGGGATCACGAACTTCGAACGCAGCAACCGCTTCAGTCCGCTGCATTGGTTCGTCGCTCGATAGGCTGCCATTGAGCCAGCCAATCAAATCGGCAAATTTTTCAAGAGCTGCAGTGTCCCATGATGAAAGCAACCGCAGAGCAATAATCCCGTGGACGCCTGCCGCAGAAGCCGACGGCCAGATTGCATCGCCCGGTATGAGTTCATCAACAAGCGCCGCAATCATTCTCGCCTCTTCGTCCGCAGACAGCGCGAAATTGACCAGCCGTTCGTCCTTTCTCGATACAGATTCCATCCTATCGCTCCTACCTGCGATCCAGAGTGATCGTAATCATCTTGAGTTCCGTCATGGCCTCCATCGTATGCAGCCCACCAAGGCGCCCGATACCGCTCTTGGTGTTCGTACCACCGCCGAAAGGCAGATGGATTTCCCAATAGGTGCTGCCGGAGTTGATGTTCACAATGCCTGCCGGAATAGCTTTAGCAACCGACAGACCGCGTTGCATGTCCTTGGTAAATACGCCCACCGACAGTCCATATTCGCTGTCTAGAGCAAGTTCGAGAGCCTCGCTGTCATTTCGGAACGTCAGCACTGGAACGACAGGTCCGAATGTTTCCTCTCGATTGATCCGCATATCGCGCGTTACACCGGCAATGACAGTTGGCTCAAAATACAGGTCACTCCCCAGATCGGGACGCGCCTTGCCTCCACAAAGCAATGTTGCACCACTCGCCACCGCATCATCGACATGTTCTTTCACCTTGACCGCAACCTTGGCATTGTTGAGTGGCCCCATCGTCGTGCCTTGCTGAAAAGGATCGCCTAGCACATGGCGCTCGGCATGCTGGACAAGCTTTTCACAGAGCGCATCGGCCACGGTTTCATGGACGAGTACGCGCCCAGTCGCGGCACAAACCTGCCCCGCGTTAAAGAAAGCCCCACCAGCGGCAGAAGAAGCAGCAGCCTCGATATCGGCATCCTCAAAGACGATAACCGGCCCGTTTCCGCCGAGTTCCAGGAGAAGTGGTTTGCCTGCTCCACGTTCGGCGATGCGCTTGCCCGTCGCAGCACTTCCCGTGAAACCGATTGCCGCGACATCGGGATGCACAACAACGGCATCACCCACGGTAGCGCCCTCACCGATCACCAGATTGATAACACCGTCAGGCAGCCCCGCCTGTTCGATGACTTCCATCAGAGCACAGGCGATCAAGGACGTTGAAGGTGCAGGAACCCAGACTATGACATTGCCCGTCGCTATACCCGGCGCGAGATACTCGACCGGAATGTTGACGGGAAAATTCCATGGTGTGATCACACCATAGACGCCACGTGCCTGGCGAATTGTCATTGCCAGCTTGGTCGGGTCCTCAGTGGGCAGAGTTTCTCCCCCCATCTGTTTGACAAGTTCGGATGCTAGACGAAAACCGTCTGCAGCCTTGCCGACTTCTCCCATCGCCTCAGAGAGCGGTTTACCCTGTTCCCCGGACAAGATACGTGCGAGCTTTTCCCTTGACGCATCAATCGCCGATCCGATTTTCACGCAAAGAGCCGCTCTTTCAAATATCGGCGTCGATGCCCAGGAAGAAGAAGCCGTCTTGGCTGCCATCACCGCCCTGTCGACAGTCGCAACCGTCGATTTCGGCAACAGCGCTATCTGCTTGCCAGTCGCCGGATTGATCGCTGGCATGGTTTCGGGCTCTGTCTCCCAACCGCCTGCGATATAATTTCCGATTTTAGCGGATGTGTAACCACCATCCATGATCTTCCCTCCCATTCATTCTGCTGCGTTTGCGAACGATTGGCTGTCCATATCCATTTCACGCCCGCCAATGACGAGACCGGCAGCGAACAAGCGCTGTGATGCCGTCACCACTTCACCACGCACATCCTCAAGCGGGAACGTGCCGGCACGCAGGTCGAGAACACTGGCGTCTCCTACAGCACCTGGTTTCAAAGTCCCGAGCTCAGGCCGTTGGACAGCAAGCGCCGGATTGATCGTCGATGCTGCGATAACGTCGCTGATCGGCATGCCGAGCGCCAGAAACTTGGACAATGTCGTCACCTGATCATAGGCCGGCCCGGTGATGCACAGCGCATGCACGTCGGACGAAATCGTATCGGGCATAAAGCCCTGCCCCATCATGGCCCGAGCGGTTTTCCAGGCGAATGAACCCATGCCGTGACCGATATCGAAGATAACCCCTCGTTCACGCGCTGCCAGAACTTCCGGTTTGATATTGCCCTTGCCATCGATCGGTGCATTGGGAAACGGACGGAAACAATGCGTGAGTACATCGCCCTTGCGAAGACGCGATACGACCGCTTCATAGGAAGGCGGTGGCTCGTCGATATGCGCCATTAGCGGAAGGCCGGTTTCATCGGCCACCTGAAGCGCCACATCAAGCGGCTGAATACCGGCGGGACCAGATGCATGACGTCCGATGCGAACCTTCACACCGACGATCACATCACGGTTTTCATTGATGACTTCGACTGCCTCGCGCGCGGCCAGAAGGCGAATGTCATGGCTTTCACCCAGCATGATGTTCTTGGCAAAACCATAGATACCCGCAAAGGATATATGCAGATAAACCAATACACGCGCCGTGCTGCGTTCGATGACATGTTTGCGAAAGCCCGGGAAATTGCCGGGTCCGGCGCTGCCGGTATCGACACATGTAGACACCGCGCTCTTGCGAGCGAACAGATCGGGGTCCACCCCGAGCGAAGTGCCACCCCAATACACGTGGGTGTGCAGATCGATCAGACCTGGGGTCACGATCAGGCCCGAAACATCGCGCATTTTTGTGCCTGTCAGTCCCTCTCCAACCGCGGCAACCCTGCCATCCTTGAAGGCCACATCCGTCACACGGTCAATGGCTTGCGAGGGATCGATTACCCGGCCATTCTTCAATACCAGATCATACGACATGAATTCTGCTTTCCGGTTCCTTTAATTGCTGATTGATGCGCGCGCCGCTGTCGCTCGAAAAGAAACGCACTGCTTCCGCGCTCGCGTTGAGGATAATTCTCGATCCAGGAGACAAACCGCTGGCATCGGTACAGGTGGCACGCACCGCGTGGTCCCCGATTGCGACATCGAGAAATTGGTAGGGCCCGGCTGGTTCGACGAGAACCAGATCCCCGGACAAATTCAGCCCGCCTGCCGCCCTTGGTACGGGCTTAAGATCGTGGGGACGAACGCCGATGATTTCACCCTTGGACCCGCCACACAATTCCGCAGGAAGAAAATTCATCTGCGGACTACCGATGAACCCGGCGACAAACTGGTTGGCGGGACTGGAATAAACCTCCATGGGACGTGCAAACTGTTGCAGCACACCATCCTTCATCACCGCAATACGATCAGACAGAACCATCGCCTCCTCCTGATCGTGGGTTACGAAAATGACCGTGATCCCAAGCTCCTTCTGCAAGCGCCGGATTTCCGTCCGCATGCGCACGCGCAGAGAGGCATCAAGGTTGGACAGGGGTTCGTCCATCAAGAGAACGGAAGGATTGCGGACAATGGCCCGCCCCACAGCGACGCGCTGTCTCTGACCGCCGGAAAGCGCAGCCGGGAGCCGGTCAAGCAAAGCTTCAATACCCAAAACTTCGCTGGCCCAGCCAATCTGCCGATTGATTGTCGCTTCATCGACTTTCTGTCGGCGCAGCGGAAATGCAATATTGTCGCGAACACTCATATGCGGATAGAGCGCATAATCCTGAAAGACGAGCGCGATATTGCGATCTCTGGGCGACAGATCCGACATCTCCTGACCGTCAAAGCGGATCGATCCCTCGCTGATCTCCTCCAGCCCCGCTATACAGAAAAGCAACGTTGACTTTCCGCAACCCGACGGCCCGAGAAATGAGATGAATTCGCCATCATCGATCGAAAGATCGAGGTTTTTCAGGATGTTTAACGCACCATATTGTTTGTTCAGGCCTGCGATCTGAATTGATGCCATAAGAGTTTCCTTTCAGCCCTTGACCGCGCCTGAAAGCGCACCCTGAACGAGGTATTTTTGAAAGAAGAAGGCGATTGCCACCGGAGGAATAATCGCCAGCACGCTCGCCGCGAATAGCGGGCCATATTCATTGAACCTAGCCTGGCTGAGAAACCCGGCGATAACCACTGGGATAGTCTGAGTTTTCGGCGTGGATGTCAGGATCATTGCGAAGAGAAATTCATTCCACGAAACCAGAAAGCAGAATATCAGTGCCGCGATAATTCCCGGCTTTACGACAGGTATCAGCACCTTGCGGAACATCTCGAACGGTGTGCATCCGTCGATCAGTGCCGCCCGCTCCAGACTGAGCGGTACATTTTCGAAGCTGGTCTTCATCATCCAAGCGGAAAGCGGCATCAGGATCGTTGAATATGCGATCACAAGCCCCAGATGTGTATCAATGAGGCCCAATATGCGAAACAGCACAAAAAACGGCAGGACGAGAGTGAGCGCCGGAACCATGCGCGTTATGAGAAGCGCCCACAAACTCACCGAAAAGAACCTATGCGAGGCATAACGGGCAAATCCATAACCGGCGAGAGTTCCCAGAGCCACATTGATAACCGAGACGACGACGCCGATATCAAAGCTGTTGAGCAACGATAAAGGTACGCGTGCCGCCTGCACACTTGTCGTACCACCACTTGGCATCAGAACAGCCCGGTAGTTATCGAGCGTCAATGCCGAAGGTATCATGGAGGGTGGTGTTCGTATGAGATCCGTTGTTGGTGACAGACTGATGAGAACAAGCATGGCAACCGGGAGGAAGGACCACAGGAAGACTGTGATAACGGCAGTATAAAAGCCGATCGTGGTCAAACGCTTCGCCGTCTGCGGTTGGACAAGGCGACGTCTTGAGAAAGCAGGCAAGATTACCATGAATGCTCTGGTACGCGGCGCTGACGATAAGACCTCGGTCATGGCGTCCTGTGATGGTTGTTTCTGTTTTTTGGGAGACAGGAAAGCGAAATAGACCAGTGCAAGCAAAAGGCTAAGCATCATCAGCAAATATAGAAGTGCTGCCCCTTCTCCGAATTTCAGGAATTGAAACGACTGAAGATAGCCAAGCCAGGATAGCGTCGTGGTTGCCGCACCCGGACCGCCTCGGGTCATGATCCAGATAATATCGAAAGTCATCAGCGCATTGATGGTGGCAACGATCATCGCAAATAACAACGTGGATTTCAGCCATGGCAGGGTGATCGCCATGAAGCGCGTTACCGGCCCGGCCCCATCAAGCTCAGCTGCGCGATGCAGGTTGGAGGGCATGGATTGCAGGCTTGAGAGGAGCATGAGCGTCATCAGTGGCGCTTGGTTCCATATCTGGGTCAACGTAACGAGATTGAGCGCTCGAAAGCCGTCGCCAAACCAGGGACGTGCCAAATGCCCCATACCGATGTCATTCAGTAAACCGTTCAGCAGACCGAAGTTGCCTGCGTAGACGAAAGACCACAATACACCGATGGTTACCGGAGCCATTGCCCAGGGAATGAGGACGACACTGCGCAGAAATCCCCGGCCCGAAAAGTGCCTGTTCAGCACCAATGCCATGGCAGTTCCGACAACCGTCGTCCCCGCGACGGACAAAACCGAGAAATAAAGCGTTCGCCCCAATGCCGCCCAGAAGTCATCGTTGGAGAAGATGCGAGTGTAATTGCCTAAACCGACAAACACCCACTTCTTGGTAATGGGGTTCACACTTACAAATGAGAGATAGAAACTGTAGAGGAGCGGAATTCCGACGATAAGGATCATCAGGAAAAGTGTTGGTGTCACCGAAACATAGGCAAATGCCGGAAGCCGGAATAGTTGGCGCCGGTCTTTCGTGGGTATATGCGCTGAGCGACTGTCTATCGTAAGTGTCATCACGACCTCACACTCTTCGCCCGGCGAAACAGCCAAAAGCAGTCACCACCAGACTGGGAAACGGAAAGGGATAGACGGCGGTGGCCGGAGCGCTTCCAGCCAACAGCCTTATTGATACTGGGCCTTCAGCTCAGAAGCTTTCGCGGCAAGCGCGGAAACAAAGGCATCAGTCGAACTGCCTGAACGGATATATTCCTGGAGCTGCTGCATCATGAACATATCCCACTCCGGGAACCAGATCGCCTTGCCGATGGCGCGTGAGGTTGCCATGCCGAGTTGCTTGGCCGAGATGTCGAGGTCGCGCCACTTGGAAAAGCTCGCGACGATATCCGGGTCAGCCATCACTTCGCGATAAGCAGAACCCAGACCGAACTCGAGCGCCCAACGCTTGATGACATGGTACTGGCCATCCGAGGCCTTACCACCAAAAAACTGCAACAGATTCCAAACGCGCTGGTCGTCAACGGGCTGCGCGCCCATCAGATAGGCCGCGGTCCATGCCATGGTCGATTGGGTAGCACCTGGCATTAGTGCATTGCGCACTTTACCTGCGATCTTGGAAACGGCCGGATCGTTGACGACCTTGTGGTTGTAGTCATGCACCACCATGAATGTATGACGGCCGGAAGCATAGCTCGGCACACCTTCACCCGGCAGTGTCATGATGTCTTCCACAACGAGCTTTTCCTTGTAGACCGTCTGGAAAAATTCCAGCACTTTTCGAAGTGCCGGCTCATCGACGAAGTCGCCCTTC
>Ga0224749_1109_pt1 | contig 9857 bp, 9 predicted proteins | sample LIM_F_Vancomycin_3_FD_182078 | JGI IMG/M metagenome (GOLD analysis project Ga0224749, IMG submission 182078) | Enriched cells from gastrointestinal tract of the lab mouse from Pacific Northwest National Laboratory (PNNL), Richland, Washington... | ecosystem: Host-associated > Mammals > Digestive... | reverse complement strand
CGGAGATAATATTCATGAGCGTAGACTTGCCAAGGGCGTGAATAAGAAGCGCAAGGAGCTTTTTCGTGAATTTCTGGCATCCCTGCATCTTGGGCTGGAACATCGGCTGACGGCAAAGGTGGGATTGTTGTCGGGGGGCGAGAGGCAGGCACTCAGTCTGCTTATGGCAACGTTTACACAGCCAAAGGTGCTGCTGTTAGATGAACATACGGCGGCCCTTGACCCGGCACGGGCGCAGCTCATTTCGAAGCTTACCAAGGAAGTGGTAGAGCGTTCCAAGTTTACTACACTGATGGTTACCCACAATATGCAGCAGGCCATTGAACTGGGCAACCGTTTGATCATGATGGATGCGGGTCAGATTATTCTAGATGTGACGGAAGAGGAAAAGAAGAACTTGACGATCGAAGATTTATTGAAGAAGTTCGCCATGTTGAAGGGAGCAGCCAGCGACCGGTTGCTTTTGGCTAATTGAACAAAGATGAACGGAAGCAGAAGGGAGAGGTAGGAATGATTCAAAGTCAGGGACAGTCTTTAACCCCGCTTGTCGAGGAAAAGGAAGAAATAGCGATGAAACATGACAAGCTGCACGGGTTGCAGGAGCCGTATCAGGTTCTGAAGCCGGATGGAGAGCTTCGCCATAGAATCGGGGGGGAAGTTGACGAGGCTCTGATGATAAAAATGTACGAGAACATGATGCACGTACGGATGTTCGATCGGAAGGCAGTCAATTTGCAAAGACAAGGCAGAATCGGCACCTATGCTCCATATGAAGGGCAGGAGGCAGCACAAGTCGGCAGCGCAATGGCACTCTCCCCGGGAGATTGGTTGTTCCCCAGTTATCGCGATCACGCTGCAACTATTACACATGGGCAATCGCTCAGTCGTGTTCTTTTGTATTGGATGGGGCACATGGAAGGCTCTGTCAGTCCGGAAGGTCTGAAAATCATGCCGCCGTATGTTCCGATTGCCACCCAGCTTGTGCATGCTGTAGGAACATCATGGGCCGCAAAGCTGAAGGGGGAGAAGCAGGCCAGCATTGCTTATTTTGGTGAAGGGGCAACCTCTGAAGGTGATTTCCATGAGGCGTTGAACTTTGCCGGAGTATACCAAACAGCCACCATCTTTTTCTGCCAGAACAACGGTTATGCAATTAGCGTGCCATTTCACGCCCAATCTGCTTCCAGGACGATTGCCCAACGTGCGGCCGCCTACGATATAGCAGGGGTACGTGTAGACGGCAACGACATATTTGCCGTATGGCTGACGGTCCGCGAAGCGATTAAGCGGGGGTTGGCCGGAGGCGGGCCAACTCTGGTAGAGGCAGTCACGTTCCGGTACGGGGCACATACAACGAGTGACGATCCGAGGAAATATCGGGACCAGGAGCGCCTTGCCTCGGAGTGGCGGGAACAACGAGATCCCGTGCATCGTTTGCGTTTGTTTCTTCAGAAAAGGGGCTTATGGAACGAGAAGGACGAGGAACGGCTGCTGGAGAGGCTTACCGGTCTGATCGAAGATGCGGTTAGCGAAGCGGAGAGCTATCCCAAGTCCCGGCCCGCAGATATGTTCAAACATGTATTCGCTGATGTGCCGTGGTCTATAGACGAGCAGCAGAAACAAAGCGGCCTTTGTATGGAAAGGGAAGGTGAATCATGAGTCGCAGTTTGACTATATTGCAAGCGGTAACCGAAGCGCTGGACCAAAAACTGGCCCATGACCATCGCGTTGTTCTGTTGGGGGAAGACATCGGCGTCAATGGCGGTGTATTTTGGGCAACAGACGGACTGTTCGTTAAGTATGGTGAAGAACGGGTGCTCGACACGCCACTGGCCGAATCTGGCATTATCGGTTCGGCTATCGGGTTTGCACTGAACGGCTTGCTTCCTGTAATTGAAATTCAGTTTCTGGCCTTCATATATCCGGGCTTTGAACAACTTGTTTCACATGCGGCCAGGATGCGCTATCGAACCCGGGGGCAGTTCAGCGTTCCTATAGTCATAAGAACACCTTACGGCGCAGGAATCCGCGGTCCCGAGCTTCATTCGGATAGTATCGAAGCATTCTTTGTTCATACGCCCGGGATTAAAGTGGCCGTGCCGAGCAATCCATATGATGCAAAAGGCTTGTTGATCAGTGCAATTGAAGATCCTGATCCGGTCATTTTCCTGGAGCCTGCCCAGATCTACCGTGCTTTCAAGACTGAGGTCCCCGAAGATATGTATCGTGTTCCGTTAGGGAAAGCAAGCATTGTCCAGGAAGGTAACGATGTAACAATTATTTCGTGGGGAGCCATGATGCGCGTAGCGCTTACGGCGGCACAGCAGATGGAACGGGAAAACGGCTGGTCATGTGAAGTGCTCGACTTGCGTTCGCTTTATCCTCTTGATAGGGATACGATTGCCGCATCCGTCCAGAAAACCGGACGTGCTCTCATTGTCCACGAAGCGCATAAGACGGCCGGTGTCGGGGCGGAAATTGTTTCGTTAATCAATGAGGAAGCGTTAATGTACCTGCGGGCTCCGGTAAAGAGAATTACCGGATTTGATGTTCCGGTTCCGCAGTTTTCACTCGAAGATTTTTACGTTCCAACGGTAAAACGGGTTAAGGATGGAATTGCAGATACGATCCGGTTCTGACCTGTTTATGGAGGAGGAAAGAATGCGAATGATGGAATTCAAGCTCCCCGATGTGGGAGAGGGCATTCATGAAGGAGAAATCGGCAAATGGCTAATTAAGGAAGGTGAACAGGTCAATTGCGATCAGCCTATTGTTGAGGTGATGACGGATAAGGTGAACGCGGAATTAACCGCCCCGGCAAAAGGCGTAGTCCGAAGGCTGATGTTTGCCGAAGGGGATAAAGTCGAAGTGGGGCAGGTGCTATTTCTTCTTGACGTGGAGGAACACGAAACATTGGGGAGGACAGGGGAGGCAGAGCAGGCTGCAACTGCATCTCCGCCCGCTTCGCCGCCGGCAGGAAGCTTTGCTCCCGTTGATACACCGAGACGTGTACGGGCTGCGCCATATGTTCGCCAGCTTGCACGGCAGCTCAAAATAGATATAGAGCAGGTGACGGCAAGCGGGGCGGATGGCCGCATCTCCGAAGAAGATCTGAGACGTTATGCGGATAGCAGGGAAACTGCTGAACCGATAGTTCCGGCATTGGCATCCGAAGCGGCGGAATCAGATCACAACGGGTCCAAGCTGCTGTATTCTCCCCCTGAGGCTAAGGGAAACTCCGTAAACGCGACTCATATGAACAGCGAAGCGCCATCTTGTGCTGAGGAGCGAATCCCGCTGAGGGGCGTGCGCCTGAAAATCGCCGAACGAATGGTTAAAGCCGTAACGGTTATCCCTCATGTCACGCAAGTGGATGAACTGGAAGCAGATGCGCTTCAAGCCCTGCGGGAACGTCTGCAGCCGATTGCTGCTGAGCGGCAATTGAAGTTGACTTACCTGCCGTTTTTTATCAAGGCACTGATTATCGCGCTCAAGGAATTTCCGGTTTTCAATGCCTCGCTTGATGACGAGAGAAAGGAAATCCTGCTGAAGCGTTACTATCATATTGGAATTGCGGTTGATACGCCGGACGGATTGATCGTCCCCGTCATCCGGCATGCGGACCGTAAGACGGTCTTTCAATTGGCAGAAGAAATCTCCCAATTAACGATGCAGGCACGGGAAGGAAAACTCACTCTGAATCAGATAACGGGCGGCACCTTTACGATTAGCAACGTCGGGCCGATCGGCAGCCTACTGGCGACCCCGATCATCAATCATCCTGAAGCAGCCATTCTGACACTTCATAAGATGGAACCGCGCATGGTTGTACGAAACAGGGAGGGGGTTATTAGGCTGATGATGAACATGGCGTTATCGTTCGACCACAGAATAATCGACGGTGCGGGTGCAATCCGTTTTACCAATCGCATGAGGCAACTGCTTGAAAATCCTGATTTGCTATGGGCGGAGATGATCTAGATGGTAGTCGGTGAGATTGCAATAGAAACGGATGTTGTTGTTATTGGCGGGGGACCGGGAGGCAATACGGCAGCTATTCGGCTAGGGCAGCTGGGGAAATCCGTCGTGTTGGTGGAAAAAGATGAACTGGGCGGTGTCTGCCTCAATTCGGGATGTATTCCATCCAAAGCGTTGATTCACGCGGCCGGTCTGTTCTATGACATGAAAACGGCGGCAAAAATGGGGGTTCGGGCGGAGGGAGAAAGGATTGCTTTTGATTTTCCCGCCTGGCAAGAGTGGAAATCCGGTATAGTTGGCAGGCTGCGGGGCGGGGTCAAGCAATTGTGCACCGCAAGCGGTGTGACGACCGTAAAGGGAAGCGCTGTTTTCTTATCTGCCGACCGCCTTGGGGTGGAAACGGAGTCAGGCTTTGAAACCTATAAATTCCGGCAGGCTATTATTGCCACAGGTTCACGGCCATACCTTCCTTCGTTCGCGGAATCGGGTAATCCGCGCATCCTGACTTCTACGGATGTATTGGATTGGAGACAACTTCCCGATAGCCTGGCGATTGTGGGAAGCGGCTATATCGGCATCGAATTGGGCATGGCTTTGGCCAAACTGGGCTGCCGGGTTACGCTCCTTGAGCGGGAGGGACGAATTCTTCCGCTCGTAGATGCCGGCCTCTCTGAAGAAGTTATGAGACGTGCGCACAAGCTGGGCATTACCATCAAGACATCGGCGGCGGTGCGCATTGCCGTCGCACATGAAGATCATGTTGAACTCCATGTAGAATCACAGCAAAACGGAGAGGAGGTCATTGTCAGCGACAAGGTGCTGGTGACGATCGGGCGAACCCCGAATACGGAGGAGATCGGTTTAACCCAAGCAGGTGTAATCATGGATGAACGCGGCTATGTGAAGGTAGATGCAGAATGCCGTACCAACATAAGTCATATCTTCGCGATTGGTGATATTACACCTGGCCCAGCTCTAGCCCATCGCGCAGCAAAGCAGGGGACGGTTGCCGCAGAGGTGATAGGAGGATTGCCGAGCGCCATGGATTCACCGTATGTTCCGTACGTTATTTTCTCTGATCCGCAGGTTGCCGGAGTCGGGCTTACGAGTGAGGAGGCAAAACGGCAGGGAATAAAGGTGAAGACAGGGCGGTTCCCTTTCCGGGCCAACGGGTATGCGCTTGCTGCAGGGAAGACGGAAGGTTTCACGGAAGCGGTCGTCGATGCGGACTCTCATCTGCTGCTTGGCATGCACGCGGTAGGTGCGGATGCCAGCAACCTGATTAGCCAAGGTGTGCTGGCACTCGAATTATCAGCTAAGGCAGAAGACTTGGCACTTGCGGTACATCCTCACCCCACACTCAGCGAAGGCTGGCTGGAAGCTGCAGCCGCGGCCCTTGGGCATGCCATACACATCGTTAACGAAAGGAGGCAGGGGCATGAGTAATCGAATGGACACGGTTAGAATGCGGGAAGATAAGCGATTGGCGGAATTCTTGGAACGCATTGACCGGGGGGAGAAAATAGAGGCTGACGATTGGATGCCCGATAATTACCGCAACCAGCTGATTAAGCTTATATCGATGCATGGCGTAAGCGAAATTATGGGGGCGCTGCCTGAGAAGGAATGGGTGCCGAAAGCTCCAACCCTGCGGCGCAAATTGGCGATTATGGCCAAGGTGCAGGATGAGATGGGGCATGGACAGCTGCTGCTCCGTGTTGCGGAGGACCTCATGGCGCCGCTTGGCAAAAACCGGGAAAATCTGCTGCAGGATCTATTCTCAGGCAGGCTGAAATTTCACAACGTTTTTCATATGGAGGCTCCCACGTGGGCGGATGCCGGTGTTATAGCCTGGCTTGTGGACGGAGCGGCTATTATTACTCAGACAATGTCACTGGATACCTCCTATGCGCCTTATGCCCGCGCTCTCCAACGCATTTGCGCCGAAGAGAAGTTCCATGCCCAGCATGGAGAAAGCATTGTGCTTGAGCTGGCCGAAGGGACTCCGGCACAACGGCAAATGCTGCAGGATGCCGTAAATCGCTGGTGGCCTTCTCTGCTGATGTTCTTCGGCCCGCCGGAAGGTGGCACCATCTCCAGCAATCAGCAGTTGAACATGCGCTACAAAATTCGCTCGCAGACGAATGAAGAATTGCGGCAGGCTTTTTTTCATAAATATATAAAACGCATTTATCATCTTGGCTTAACTCTTCCGGACGATACAATCCGTTATGACGAAGCAAAGGGGATTTGGCATTATCAGCAGCCGGACTGGGAGGAGTTCGTGCAGATTGTGCGGGGGAACGGGCCCTGTTCAGCGCAGCGGCTGCGGCTGCGGAGGACATCTTACGAAGAGGCGAAGTGGGTGCGTGATGCAATGCTGGCTATACCACGCACACAATATGCGGCAGGAGGAAGATCATGAACAGCGCACATGAAAAACAGTTTTCCGTATATGAGGTGTTCAGTCAGAAAAATCCGGGTTCTGGCTTTGTACACCAGTTCAGCTTGCTTGCCCCGAACCATGAAGCCGCGCTGCTGATGGCGCGGGAAAACTTCATGCGCCGTGAATCCTGCAGCAATATCTGGGTTATAAACCGCGAGGACATTCACGGATTGTCCCCCGAAGAGCGCAAAAGCCTGGAGCGTTTGGACAATAAAAGCTACCGTGAGACAAGAGGATACGGCAATGTACAATCCAAATGGCGCCGGCACAAAGAAGCGTATGAGAACAAAATGGTTATGGAGCAGAAAGGGGGCTAGGCTAGCATGTCGGAAGTTATATATGTAGAGACGGCGGAAGAGGCAAAGCGCAATCCTGAATATAAACATGCTTTGGAGGACTTGCTATTACAAATTGCAGACGATGATTATATTTTGTCTTACCGGGGATCGGAATGGCTGGGGCTGGCTCCCCATATCGAAGAAGATGTCGCTTTCTCATCCATGTCGCAGGACATGATGGGGCATGCGGTAATGCTGTATGAAATGCTGGAGGAGCTGGAAACCGGCAATGCGGACGGCCTGGCACACATGCGCGATCCGGATGGATTCCGCAATTCGGTTCTTGTCGAGCGCCCGAACGGGCCGGGGGATTATGCGGATCAGCCGCACTATGACTGGGCTTACGCGATAGTTCGCTGCTTGCTGTACGGTATTTTCAAGCAAATCCGGCTGGAAGCTCTGACCCGGTGTTCCTATGTGCCGCTGGCGCAGATTGCGAGAAAAATGCAAGGCGAACACCAATATCATATGCAGTATTGGCATTCGTGGTTTCAACGGCTGGCCCTCAGCACAGACGATGCGCGGAGTAAATTAACTGCGGCATTGCAACAGGCCTGGAACGACATCGGCGATTTGTTTTTACTTGGCAGATTGTCCGCTTCTATTGTTAGATTTGGTCTGATTGAGGGTGAGGATATTTTATCAGAGTGGTGGATCGCCGGTACACGGAGCATGTTTGCGTCCGCACGAATCGATTGGCCGGGGGATTGGGGTATTCCCAAACAAAACGGACGCGAAGGGCAGCATACCAATGACCTGGTGAAAGCCGTCAGCACAATGGCGGAGGTATACCGGTTGGACCCTGCTGCCAGTTGGTAAAGGGGGACCGGCTATGGTGCATGATACACCGGTATTGCAAGTGGAGCGGATCTGGGAACTTCTGCAGGATGTCAAAGATCCGGAGATTCCCGCCGTCAGCATGATAGAAATGGGCATGATCCACAAGGCGACCGTCAAGGAAGGAGTCGTTACTATCGAGGTATTGCCCACCTTTATTGGCTGCCCTGCCCTGGAGATAATGAAAAACAACATTTGCGAGAAGCTGGATCCAATTGATGGCGTACGCGAGGTTAAGGTCAACTTCGTGAGGCGGCCCATATGGACATCCGACCGCATTAATGATGAAGGACGGGAAAAGCTGCGTTCATTCGGTATCGTTCCGCCTCCGCGCGGCTGCAGGCCGGGCGAGACTTGGGAAATACGCTGCCCTTATTGTGATTCGCCGTATACCCGGCTGGACAATTTGTTCGGGACGGCGGCTTGCCGAAGCATTTTATATTGCAGTCAATGTAAAAATCCGTTTGAAGCGCTGAAAGCAACCTGAATGTTCATAATCAGACAGAGCTTATCAAAACCTCTGATCATCCATGCATGACAGAGAGTATTCGGGAGGGAAGGGAACTATGGAAAAAAGCATGCAAACAGTGTCAGTAAAGTCTATGTTCATCAACGGAGGGTGGGTGCAGGCGGAAGGCAAAGATACGCTGCACGTCATTAACCCTGCAACAGGCGAGGAAGTAGGGGTTGTCAGCTATGGTAACGCGAGAGATGCCAAGCACGCCATTGAGGCGGCACATCAGGCATTCAAGGGCTGGTCCCGCTTGACCGCACGCGAGCGTTCAAAATATTTGCATAATCTTTACGAATTGGTTCGCAGCCATCGTGACGAGCTGGCCGGTATCATTTCGGCGGAGATGGGTAAGCCTTTTCGTGAAGCCAAGGGAGAGGTACTGGGGGCGGCCGACAACTTTATGTGGTATGCGGAAGAAGCAAAACGGGTATATGGAGAAACGATCCCGTCTTCAGTGCCGAAGAAGCGAATCGTAGTTAACCGCCAGCCTGTCGGTGTCGTCGGAGCTATCACCCCGTGGAACTTTCCTGCCAACATGGTAGCCCGGAAGATTGCGCCGGCACTGGCAGCCGGCTGTACCGTTGTTCTGAAACCTGCGGAAAGCACTCCATTAAGCGCGATTCGGCTGTTTGAACTGATTGAGCAAGCGGGTTTCCCTAAAGGAGTCGCTAACCTGGTCATCGGCAATCCGGAATCTGTGGGGCAGGAACTGACCGAAAACCCGAAAGTGCGTAAAATCACCTTTACCGGTTCAACGCGTGTAGGCAAGCTTCTGATGGAAGGGGCAGCCAATAACATCAAGCGGGTCAGCCTTGAACTGGGCGGCCACGCGCCGTTCATTATTTTCGATGATGCGGATTTAGATGCGGCCGTCGAGGGGTTGTTCGAGAGCAAGTTTCGTAATTCCGGGCAGATGTGTATCTGTACGAACCGACTATACGTACACGAATCGGTAGCGGATACCTTCAGCAGGAAACTGATTGAACGGCTGAAAAAAGCGAAAGTGGGCGACGGCCGCAGCAAGGACACAGAAATCGGGCCGCTTATTAACGAGCGTTCGCTCAAAAAAGTACTCCGTCATATTCAGGATGCTAAAGATAAAGGCGGCCGGGTCCTGTATGGCGGCAATCGGTTAACCGAGGGCGAATACGGCAGAGGCTTCTACTGCGAACCTACCGTGGTCACAGATGTAACCAAGGAGATGGACATTGCGGTCGAAGAAACGTTTGGTCCGGTTGTGCCAATTATACCGTTTACGGACGAAGCGGAGGTCGTCGCGATGGCGAACGATACATCGTATGGATTGGCGGCATACGTATACACGCAGAACAACAGCCGTTGTTTTAGGATGGCTGAAGAGTTGGAATATGGAATAATCGGGATTAACGACGGTTCACCGACACAAACCCAGGCCCCATTCGGTGGCTGGAAGGAAAGCGGAATCGGCCGTGAAGGCGGTCGCCATGGACTGGAAGCGTTCTTGGAAACGAAGTTTATTTCATTCGGAATATAAAAAAATATTTAGGGTTTATAAGGAGGAATTTACAATGGTCAAATTGATAGCTATATACCGTAAGCCGGAAGATATGGAAGCCTTTAATCAGCATTACTTCAACACGCATGCACCGCTAGCGGCTAAGATGCCGGGCCTTTTAAAGATGGAGGTGGGGAAAATATATGGTTCACCTGGGGGAGAGAGCGATCTGTACCTGATTGCCGAAATGTATTTTGAATCGAAGGAAGC
>Ga0224749_1108_pt1 | contig 9891 bp, 12 predicted proteins | sample LIM_F_Vancomycin_3_FD_182078 | JGI IMG/M metagenome (GOLD analysis project Ga0224749, IMG submission 182078) | Enriched cells from gastrointestinal tract of the lab mouse from Pacific Northwest National Laboratory (PNNL), Richland, Washington... | ecosystem: Host-associated > Mammals > Digestive... | reverse complement strand
GAATGGAGAAGGGTACCCAGTTTTTTGTTACTTCTTCTAAATGCAGGGAGGCCTGCTCCAGTTTGTCCGAACTCCAGTCCTCTTTCTCACGAATGGTTAGATGAGGCGCAATAACACTGTAGTACGGATCAAAGCGCTTTCGATAGCTGTTTACAAAATCACGGACTTCTTTGGATGGATAAATGGCGATTCCAAACTGCATACAAAAGATCCCTCCCTTATAGATTATTCCTTTTGTCTGTATTATATCTTTTTTCAGGGGAAAGTCACAAGAACCGCTTTTTTCTTAATGCCTGAAACCAAACCCTCAGCTTGTTCATATACTGCTAACACCAGAGCTGCGGCGTAAGGATCACAAGGGGAGTGATGGCATGAAAAGACGGGTTCACGGTGTAGAAATAAAGAAAGCTGTTTTAGGCTTATTGCAGCAAAGAGGAGTGGAGTTGGAGCAAATCGCTGAAATTGTATACGCTATGCAGTCTCCCTTTTATCCTGATATTTCGATGGAAGCCTGTTTAAGTTCTGTCAATGCGGTTTTGGAAAAGCGGGAACTTCAGCACGCCTTGCTGGTAGGAATAGAATTAGACCGCCTCGCTGAGCAAAAACTCCTGTCCGAACCGCTTCAATCATTAATTGAAACGGATGATGGATTGTTCGGATGTGATGAAACACTGGCTCTTGGATCCGTGTTAGGATACGGAAGTATCGGCATTACAACCTTCGGTCATCTGGATAAACATAAAATAGGGATCATCAAGCAATTGGATATAAAAATGGGAGAGGCAGTTCATACTTTCCTGGATGATCTTGTCGCCGCTGTAGCTGCTTCGGCTTCCGGCAGGCTGGCTCATAAACTGAGAGACATGGAGGAGAATTCCATGGAAGATGAGCCTTAATAGGGCGGATTTATGGATATACTAATCATGTAAGAAAATGCTGAGTTCATGGAGTGAGCCCAACATGAATTGGATTTATTGTGCGAAATTATACAATACTAAATTCCAGGCTGGGTGTCTGGCTAAACGTATGGAAGAAGACTGGTGGATATACGGGTATACATGTCCGAGAGAAATTGAAGTGTTCCGTTCACGCAGAGGAAGATTCGGTGTAAGATATTTCCTGTGATTTAGGTATTGACTTAACCTATGTACATGATGTATAGTTATTTTTGTTGCTGCGAATACAGCAACTTAATAATAACGCGGGGTGGAGCAGTTCGGTAGCTCGTCGGGCTCATAACCCGAAGGTCGCAGGTTCAAATCCTGTCCCCGCAATTCATGTACATAGGGGCCCTTAGCTCAGTTGGTTAGAGCAGTCGGCTCATAACCGATTGGTCGGGGGTTCGAGTCCCTCAGGGCCCACCATTTAAACAAGCCGGGGTGGCGGAATTGGCAGACGCACAGGACTTAAAATCCTGGGATGGGTGACCATCGTACGGGTTCAAGTCCCGTCCTCGGCAGTTATCTAAAAAAAGGTTTGTTATTATTTTTCATTTGAAAAGTAATAGCAAACCTTTTTTGCTAGAATCTTTCTAGGAGATTGTTGGCAAGCGAAGTATTTGATATAATAAAACAGGAACATTTGTTTGTAAGTCCGGGGCATGGGTGTATGAGAATGGGACATACGGCACAGAAGATATAAGCAATAAAAATCATCACAGTTCCGGCCTATGGTCATAACATATAGACAGGTATTTTTAGGAATCTTCACATAATAGCTCTATTTACTGTGTTATAATGGGAATATATGGTTTTGGGCAAAAAAAGGCCGGGAGGGATTAAACATGTCTATTTCATTTCAAATTCTGCTTGAGGAAGAACGGATAATTCGCGGAGATTTTTTTCCATCTGCTAATTTAACCCGAGGTATTCTAATTATTTGCCATGGTTTCAAAGGGTTTAAAGATTGGGGCATGTTTCCTTATGCCGCAAGGAAGATCGCACAGGAAGTCGATGTGGTTACTTTCAATTTTTCCTACAATGGTGTGGGAGAGAACTTTACGGAATTTACAGAACTTGAGAAGTTCGCCCATAATACATACACCCGTGAACTTGAAGATATCAACTCGGTAGTAACATTATTTTCCAATCACGAGGATGTAAAAAATACACTGCTGGATCAGCAATCCGCAGGGAGAGGCGAGCCTGTTGTATTCCATTCCTGTGAAAAATCAGGCCTTCATGCTCCCGTTGCGGGTTCTTCAAGCCTTCCTCTATTTCTTCTGGGACACAGCAGAGGAGGCGGAGTCAGTATTATTTATGCACTGGATCATGGTACGGAGATCGCAGGGGTGATCAGTTGGAACGGAATTACGAATGTGGATCTATTTAGCCCCGAGATCAAAGAGGAGATGAGGACTAAAGGGCGTTCATCTGTACAAAATGCAAGAACCCGTCAGGAACTGCCGCTGGATGTAGAGATTCTCCATGATATGGAAAGAAACAAGGAGCGATTTGATATCTACTCCAGAATTCGAGACATTCAAGTACCTTTGCTATTAATACAAGGGACGAAAGATGCACTGCATTTGCGGGAAGGCTCCGAACGTTTGGTCAAATTAAATCAGGCGGTTAACTGGGTCCAAATCGAAGAGGGGAATCATACTTTTAATACGGTCCACCCTTTCAAAGGGACGACTGAGCCTCTGGAAAAGGCCATTGACGAAACCTTGGCTTTTATCCGGAAGAAGCTGGAAGATTAGAAGATACAAGCAAAATCTGAATCTAAAACCGATACCGGTTAACTGGTGTCCAGCGAAATAACCAAATATTGGTTTGTCAATTTTTACAATATCTTATATATTAGTGTCTGTTATGTTAACGAAATTGTATCATGATTAAGTAAACAAAAGGAGAGACACTATGTTAAAGAAAGCGACGGCAGGAGTTATGATGCAGCTTTATTAGTGACGGGTGTAGCTTGTTCCAAAGCTAACGACTCGTCTGCAACAAGCAGTCCTCAATCTACTCAGGCGGCAGCCAAAGATAATCAGGGAAAAGTAAACGATAAAGCGTATTTGGATGCCCGCTTGGCGGAAGAGAAAGTCAATACTTTGTTCCATGAGAAAAAAGTGGATAACAAGCCAGTATTGAACCCGGCTTATGGAGATAAGCAAAGAGCGGTGGAGTTCCTCGGCAAATACTATGATACCGCACTTGCAAATCAAATTGTGGATCATTATCTGACTGACCAAAAACAAGGCGAAGCGATTGTAGTAAAAAAAGATAAGTTTTTCCAACCTTCGATCATCGAAAACAAGAAAGAAGACATCAAGTTTGATGATAAATCCAATGCCGATGAAGTAACCTTCACTACAAAGGATAACGTGACCTATGTAATGAAAAAGAAGGGTGATACCTTCATGGTTATGAATGTGGAGAAGAAATAGGCATGATGCTGAAGGCTTTCCAAAGTGGAAAGCCTTTTTATAAAAATGAATCGTTGACAAACAGGCTATTTCTTGATAAGATACGAATTGTCTCTAATAATTTGACCTGATAGCTCAGCCGGGAGAGCGCTATCTTGACAGGGTAGAGGTCGTGGGTTCGATCCCCGCTCAGGTCATAGTGAAAAGTCCTTGTATATCAAGGGCTTTTTATTTTCTTGATTTGAGTTAGAGTTTCCAAAACTACAATTGTTGACGCATTGTTGACGAATTTTTTCGGGGTTTAATTTATCTAATTTATCTGCTGTAGCTTTGCTGACATTCTTGGAGATATGAGCATAGGTATCAGCTGTTATTTGAAACGAAGAGTGGCCGAGTCGTTCTTGAATAATTTTAAGATCAGTTTCGTTCTCAAGAAGAATAGCAACGTGACTATGGCGTAGATCATGAAACCTTATATGTCTTAAATTATGCCTTTTACAAAACTCCCTCCACCATTTCGTTGGTAGCGTGTGATATAATGGTTTGCCAAAACCAGCATGGAATATATATTCGTTATCTCCTCCACTCCAAAGTTCCCCCGTTTTCAATTTTTCTTTTTTCCATTCCAACGAATATTCCTTAAGCTCTTGAAAATACCAATCAGGCATAGTTACATTTCTTTTAGAACCTTTGGTTTTTGGCTCTTTAACTACTGCTTGTCCATTTACCGTTCAGGAAATGCTTTTATTAATACAAAATCATTTGAACAATCATATAATTCCATCACTCGGACTAAAAAGACTTGATGAGATAAAACCATTTCACATTACCTCATTTCTCACATCCTAAAATTCAAAAGAGCCTGATGAACATAACAAGTGGAATGAGCCTAGCGGAGATAGCAAGAAAGTATGCGGTGACCAGGTTTTTTATACGCTGGATAATCACTTATCTGATTTTTTCATAAAATTAATTTTGTTATAACCACGAACATATTTTCTGGAGGTCCGCTAGAATCTCTAAGGTGATCAAGGTAATTTTCAACCGACCAAAGTAATTATTCATTCCTTATTGCCTCCCACAGCATTCTATTTAAATGCAATGACTAAGGATGTTAACATTGATGATCAAAGCAAGGATGCTAATAACGAACGCTGCAATAAGAGTTTTAGATATTTTCATGTTTTACATCCTCCTTATGGTATAATAGAGAAAGAAGAGTAGGCCCTTGTATTTCATCTCACCCTCCTGTGGGGGAGACCCGCTAACGACGGGTCAATGTAATGATGAGGGTAATGAAGGAATTAGTCAGTGTGAGGATGGCAGTCATCAACAAGATTAATTCTTTATCATTTCTCCTGCTCTTCTTTCTCTTTTTTTTGCACTTGTTTATCACCTCCTTATAATTCAATATACGATATGGTATAATTGGCTTGGAGGTGGTTTTTTGTGATTGTCACGCCCAAACTTAATCAAATTTTAAAAGATAGGGGAATGACCCAAATGCAATTGTCTGAGATGTCAGGAGTGTCGCAAGGATCAATTTCCCGTTTTGATAAGAATAGCCGGCATGAAGATGCTCATTTATTTGCCATTGCACGAGCATTAGGAATAACAATAGAAGAGCTTTTTCATGTAGAGAAATAACCTGCTAAAGAAACAGAGGGCAGGTTATTTTTTGTACAAAATAAAAAGCCCCGAAGGGCTTATTTAAATATTTTTTTCAACCCGCAAGCTTAAGTTTGGGAGCTTTTCGTATTCCTGAATAACTATATAACTTTCTCATTTCCTGTATTTCCACAGTAACTATGGGAGTGGGGAGTCATCCCGTTTACTGTTGTATATCCTTCAAACCTGTGAAAGTGTCCTCCTTCCGGCAATGGAATTGCAGGCCCTGTGGTACCTCTGATCGTATGAGAGTGACCATCATTAAATGATGTTTCCGCGTAATAATTGTGAACATGTTCAATTCTACTTGGGGCTCGTTCCGTTACGCCGGCGTAATGGTGGTAATGGCCCACATCAAAAGATGTGTTTCCTGCAAAAGCATGAACATGGGCATAAACGGGTCTTCCGTCCCAGGAAGTAATATAAAGCTTATGAGAATGTTCGGAATCGGAACCATCAGAACGAACAACGAATCCGGTTATCGGAATTTTCAATATAAGGACACTTCCCTTCATTCTACATTGTTGTTCTTACATTATATGGGGGAAGGGAACAAAAGTTTCGATACAATCCCCAAAAGGATAAATAAAACAAGAATTGTAGGCTGGGGCTAGTAAATAATCCTCCGTATCCTCCACATGATCCAGCTGTATATCCCATTGCAGCCTCCTTTCCCAGAAACTAATTTATTTTATGGTGGGAATGAACTACATGCTTGGACACTTTGAGAAATGTGTTACTCATTAATTCGCCAATATTGAAACAAATCTGGTCTCATTTAGTCCCCCCATAAATTTATAAATCTCGCGTATTGTATTGGGCTATTAATTTTCAGATGGGGATGTTTTGAAAAACGCCCCATTTTCCTATTGACTTATTTTCTTGAAAGGCATAGGTGGTTATTCCTCTGTGGTCTTATTTGTACAAAATAAAAAGCCCCGAAGGGCTTATTTAAACAATAACTACATTACGTAGTTTCTCGTTCACCTACGAGATGTTGTAATTCCGAGTCGTTCAGGCTTCTGGTGTGGACTGTTTTATTCCACGTTTTCTTTTTATGTTGGAACAATCCGATAAACCAAATAGGAACCCATGAGATGGAGAATAGATATACTTGTGGTGTCCATAAGATAGCTTCTGACTTCTTTTCCATAATAAGTCCTATGAAAGGTATGATGTAATAAATAATAAGGGCAGTAAACCATACCCATGAGTGCTGTATAAGACCGAAATCAAATAACCATGTCATTAGAAATGCAAACATCGTTATTGATGTTAATATAATACGTGATGGATTAAAGAGATATAGGAAAATATCAAGTGCTATGAATCCTTTTCGACTAAAAACCATTTTAAGAAGCGACCATCCATACTTAAAACTACAGTCGATATGACCCCGCGCCCATCTACAACGTTGGATGAATGATGCCTTCATTTTTAATGGCTTTTCATCAAACGTTTTGGCCGTATGAACCCATCGAACAGTTTTTCCTGTAGCCAGAGCATAACGGGCCACATATTCCAAATCCTCCGTCAACGATTCAGTTCCCCATCCTATATTTTTCAATACGGATGTTTTAAAACACATACCCGTGCCACCAAGCTGAGCGGAAAGCCCTAACTTTTCACGGGCCAATTGATATATACGATTGGTTGCCCAATAAGCATATGCATAAGATTTTGAAATCCAGCTATCTTTAGGATTCTTAGAATCGAGATAAAGTTGCAATACTTCGGCTCCACTAACAATGCGTTGATTAAGAACCTTCAATGTGTTTGACGTGACGAGATGATCAGCATCTAATACCAGGACTGCATCATAGGTGGTTCCATGAGTTTCCATATTCCATAGCAGTTACGAGGCCCAGTTTGCCGATACACGCAAATGGGTGCAGGAAGAATGGCTCGACTATATTGCTCCGCAGGTATACTGGAGCTTTGATTTCTCCGCTGCCCAATACAACAAAGTGACCGACTGGTGGATCGAGCAAACACAAGGGAAAAATGTTCATCTGTATATAGGTCATGCTGCTTATAAGGTTGGTGATGATAAAGATCCGGCGTGGAACAATCCGGATGAAATACCAAACCAGATCAAGTACAATACGGAACGTTTTAATCAAGTGAAAGGAAGCGTGTTCTTCAGTTATAAAGATCTGAAAAGCAACCGGCTTGGCATCCGGGACCGCCTAATCCAGGATCTTTACCGTTATCCTGCACTTATACCTGCCATGCCTTGGATTGAAACCATGAACAGAACATTACAATTAACAGACTGGCAGTGGAAACAGCTCTATGACAATATGGGGGAGGCCTGGAATGCAGGAAAGTTTACCGATTGGGGCTGGATGGTCAAGATTGAAAACCATACTCTTACCGTTGACGAATTTGCATGGCTGAATAACCACATTTTGACGAATACCCTGTAGGAGGTCAATTATAAATATAGAAATCATTGGTATGTCATTATTGCTGTGATAGTTGTTGTCTTGTTGAATGTGTATGCAACGGTTATAAATGCCTCAACAAAAGAAGAAGCTATGTAAGGAAATTGGGTAGATTTAGTCAATCAAAATAAAGTATTACTTGTTCCTGTTCCACAAAACGAAAAATTGATGGTTGGGGATAAAGTAAATGTCTTTTATCAAGTAGCGACTATGTCAATTCCACCAATTGCTTCACCTATTACTATCGAAAAAATATCTGAGTAATTCATGTAATGAAATTCAAGAGTCCAGCCTTACATAGGCGATCTCATTTATCGTCATCCGTTGATTTCTGATATAGTTTTAGATCTCAAACTCATAAGTTGTCATCGTGAAAAGGGCACCGAATCTTAGTTAACTTTACTAAACTGTATGTATTACCAATGGATGAAAAGCGAATCGCTTATCGCAAATGTAACACTTCGGAAGAAATCCAAAAAGCCCGCCCGAACGCCAGTACGTCCGAGGCGGGTTTACATGGTTGTCTTACTTACATCGTCTGAAACACAAAGTGCATGACGAACAAAAGCGAAATGATATAGAACAGGGGCTTCACTTCTCGCCATTTACCAACCACGATATGGAATAGCGCATAGCTGATAAAGCCGATCGCGATGCCGTCCACAATGCTGTGCATGAGCGGAATGAACGCGATGATAAAGAAGGCGGGAAGACCTTCTTCCAGCCGTTCGAAGGAAATGTGGCGAACTGCGGGCATCATCAAGCCGCCAATGAAAATTAGGATCGGCGCTACAGCCTGATCCGGGACGAGGGTGATGACAGGCATTGCAATAAACGAAAGCAAGAATAGTGTTCCCGTTGCGATTGAGGCCCAACCTGTTCTTCCTCCGGCAGAGATGCCGGCAGCCGCTTCTACGGTCGATACAGTTGGACTCGTGCCGAAGATTCCACTCAGAATGACAGTGAGCGAAGTGGCCTGAGTGACACGTTTGAAGCGCTCCGTCCTTCCGCTCATTTTCAATTGGGCATTAATAAGTCCGACATTCTCGAACACGATGACGAGCGTCAGCGAGAAGACCGCGACGACCAAGGTCGTAATCGATGCACCTTTCACCGATAACTGGCCGAACAAATCCCCATAGGAGGACCAAGAGGAGCCCCCGACGCCTGTTGCTGCCTTCGAAGGCACAGCTTTGAACAGATAGGCAAGTGCCGATCCTCCAATAATGGCCAGCAGTAAGTTGCCTGGAACCTTACGGATGTACAGGATGCACGTTAATGCCAAAGTGGCAAGCGTCACAAGTACACCCGGGTCGGCGAACGATTGCACGGCAATCACCGAAGATCGGTCCGATGCAATAACGCCACCTTTATGCAAGCCGATGAGAACCAGCATCAGACCGATACCGACCGAGATTGCTTCTTGAAGGGAGGCGGGGATGGCCGTTCGCAGTTTCTCGACGAGAGGGGTCATGCTGATGGCAAAAAAACAAATACCGGACATCATGACGGCGGCCAACGCTTGTTGCCATGTCAAGCCCATGCCCTGGACGAGCGTGTACGTGAACATCGCATTAATCCCCATCCCCGGCACAATTACCAAGGGGGCATTGCCCCACAAGCCCATAATAAAGCAGCCAATTGCTGACGCGAGAATCGTTGCGATAATACCAGCTTCCTGGGGAATACCGGCATCCGCCAATATCGATGAATTGACAATAATAATGTAGACTGCCGCAAAAAAAGATACAGTACCAGCTAACAGCTCCCGCCGCCAATCGTTTGGGGTGAGACGGGTAGCCGAATTAGGTGAAGTCTTTTCCTTTTCATGTGATGATGTCTGTTTCTCTTGGTGGTCCAATGAAATACCTACTTTCCATTGCAGCCCCTCACCCAACCCTTTCAATTGTTGAAAGATAGACGGCATAAAGCCGCTATGCACTTTATTGTAACACATTTGGAAATGAAATATAAAACTTTCGTATGATCAGAAGCGTAAAGAAAGAATAAGGAGGAATTGAACTGCAGCCATTTTAAATTGACGATCATAGACTTTTCTACTCGTAAACTGTATCACCTTTTTCTCTTAACTTAGTGTCCATTTTATGTACAATCTCCAATATTCGAAAGGTTTTTTCGATGGACAAACGAATAGGCAAACATACTAAAAAATGCACGGAGCATGGCTATGAACCAATACGACTTGGATGTGTTTGGTAAAGGCCACGAGTACATGACTGGGGGATGGATTGGGGACGGAAATTTTAAGGAGCAAATGAATCAAACTTCACGTCCTAATAAAAGGCCTTGAGGAACACCTCAGGGCCCTTTTATAATCATTTTCTTTTTGACTTCTTGCTTCCTGAACAGCATACGTCTTTGGTTTCGTACCTGACTATATGCTTGGGG
>Ga0224749_1107_pt1 | contig 9962 bp, 8 predicted proteins | sample LIM_F_Vancomycin_3_FD_182078 | JGI IMG/M metagenome (GOLD analysis project Ga0224749, IMG submission 182078) | Enriched cells from gastrointestinal tract of the lab mouse from Pacific Northwest National Laboratory (PNNL), Richland, Washington... | ecosystem: Host-associated > Mammals > Digestive... | reverse complement strand
CAGATTCCGATCGTGCAGCCAGCTGTACAGCAGGCTGAGCTGACTGATGAAGAATTGCAGCGTATTATCCAGAAAGCTAGGAGACTGGATGAGAAGTTTAAATAAAGAAAAAGACGGATTGGAGGTAGCCGATATGGAATCTTTGGCGGACATGCTTAAGCAGATGCCCGGGGTTCTTAGGAAGGAAGCAGAAGAGAAAGTACGTACACTATTGTCTGATCCGAAGATACGGAAACTGCGATCCGAACATCCTGAATTGGATGAGTTTACTCTTAAAGTGAATATGAATCGCTTATATCAATATGTGAAAGAAACCGGTAACTGTGAGCAGTGTCCCGGTCTGGACTGCTGTCCTAATGATCTGGCCGGTCATTGCACCCATTTGCAGATTGAACATAGTGGTGGCCATACGCTCATTGATGAGGAAAAAGTGGCTTGTCCCAAGTTCCTGGCCCGGCAGTCACAAGAAGCGATTCGCCGGCGGATCCGTACCTTTCATATTGATGAAAGCATCTTGCGGAGGGAGCATTCGTTTGAAGATATTGTAAGTGTAGATTATCAAAGGGCCAAAGCAGTCGAGACCATTACAGATTATATTGAGAAAACGACAGAGGAAGGTTTGCAGACTAAGGGACTATATCTCCAGGGTAATTTCGGGACAGGCAAGACCTTTCTGATGTGTTATATGCTGCATCAGCTGGCGAAAAAAGGGTTTACCAGTGCGATCGTATATATGCCTGATTTTGCTGAAGATCTTAAAGGAATGTTTAATGAGCCCCAAAAATTAAAAAATACCATTGAAATGCTAAAAAATACAGACCTGCTTGTGTTTGACGATATCGGGGCGGAGAACCTGAATCCATGGCTGAGAGATCATGTAATCGGAGCCATCTTAAACAGCAGGATGAACCGCAAACCGACATTTTTTACCTCTAATTACAATTTGGACAGCCTGGAGCAGCATTTCAGCTTTACGAACAAGGATGGGGATGAAGAATATAAAGGCCGGCGAATCATGGACCGCATCCGCCATTATGTTCAGGTGGTAGAAGTAAACGGCCATAACAAACGGGCGCAGTAATATTAAGGTGAACGGTCCAAATAACCAATTATGACAAAAGGCGTCTTTCTGTTGGAGAAAGACGTCTTTATTGTTAGCAAACCGGCTGCCGGGAGGATCAAAGTTACTTATGGAAAAACCCATATACCTGGCATACGCTTACAACTGTTTCAGCTCTTCTAATTCATTTGTCACCCGTTCAACCATCTGTACGAAAGAAATAAGCTCCTGGGAGCTTGCAGCCTGCGAACGGGCGTATTGGGTCGTGCGTTCCGATTCAGAATTGACCTTATTTAATATTCCATTTATACTTTGCAGCTTGTCCTGAATGCTTTCCAGTGCTTCTTTCGAACGGGATGCCAATTTGCGCACCTCATTGGCCACAACTTCAAAGCCCCGGCCCTGTTCACCTGCTCTGGCAGCTTCAATAGCGGCATTAAGCCCAAGAAGATGGGTTTGCTCAGAGATTTCCTTCATCAGTGTGCCCATCGCTTGAATATCCTCGACTTCGTGGCTCAGGTTATGGATCATGCCGTGGCTTTTTTCCTGAGAGGCGGCAGCTTGTGCGGCTGTTTCGGCAACAATCTGACTGTTGCTGCTCAGTTCTATCATCATGGCAGCAAGATCCTGAACTGCTTTGGAAATTCCGGTAATAAGCTCTTCCTGTTCGTCTACGAGCCGTTCAATCCTGGCTTTTTCATCGTGAACATAAGCTTCAAGCACAAGCTGGGAGTCCAGATTAAACATTTTAGTGAGTGCATAGGTGACCTCCAGCCAATTTTCCGGAATGATTTCTTTAAAATAGGCGGTGGAAAGATCCAAATAAAGCAGATAAGTACCTAAATACCAATCGGCAGTCAATCCGATTCTGGAATGGACATGTCCGATTTTAAGCCTTCCGTCTATGTATGCTTGGTCCACGATTCCTGATGCCATGGATAAAAAATACCAACGTTGGGTTTGCTTCAGACTTTCTAATGTGCTGTATTTAAAAATTAGCTCCTTTAATTCCGGCACCTCAATAAGCCGTTCATACAGCAAATCGACCAATCCGTCGACAATCTGTCCAAAAGCTTGTTCATGCTTCTTCAGCAAAGCCAAATCATCATCTGTCAAACCGATAAAATTGATGAGCTTCTGTCTTTGTTCCGTTAATTGAATCAATGTTTGGCCCCCATTCTTTTTTAAAATAGATAATTTGTACACTAACAGAAAAGACCTCCTACCGGATTTCATCACAGGGAGGTCTCTCTTGAATTGTTGAATCAACCTGCAAACAGTTTAATGACTACTGCAGCAATGAAAATAAGCATCAGAACACCAAAAAATACGCCAAAACCAACAGCGGTGTCTATAAAATCATTGCGGGGCTCTTCATTCACATGAAGTTCAGCACGGTTCACTTGTTCACTCATGGATTGCTCCTCCTTACTTCCATTACAAGTATAGTAACTTCTCTTATTTTACCGGAACAACTTCATTTAAATTAAGTCTTAGCTGAAACAATTCATAGTATGAAATTGATTCAGCTGCATAATTTTAGTAAATCATATGGGATGTTTTTTGTAAAGATGGAGAAGGTGATAAATAGATTAAAAATCCAGATATCCCCATATGGAACTTGAAAGCTGCAAGCCAGTTCGTTTGAAAATAGGGGTCTTTGTGGTATACTTACGTTATTGACCGAGTTAAAGGAGGATCTTGCATGGCTATTGTCAATGTTACCGACCAAACCTTCAAGGCCGAAGTTGAGGGTTCCGGTACTGTATTAGTTGATTTCTGGGCACCATGGTGCGGACCTTGTAAAATGATTGCACCTGTGCTTGAAGAATTGGATAAAGAAGTGGATACCAAGATTGCTAAAGTAAATGTGGATGAGAATCCGGAATCCGCTTCCCGTTTTGGAGTGATGAGCATCCCTACCTTGATCGTTTTTAAAGAGGGTCAACCGGTAGATAAAGCAGTGGGCGTACAGTCCAAAGATCAACTGATCAATCTGCTGTCCCGCCATCAGTAATGTTAGGCCAAAAGGAGCTCTTTTTCTGCCGTGCCGGAAAAGGAGTTTTTTTGTGCAAAAATAACATAGATAAACCGCCATGTAAAAAGAGGAGAAGCCAGGAAAGGGGGACTAAGTGTATGACCCAGCATGAAGATCCGAAAGAGCGCGGAAAAAGTACGGAACTGATTCGTAACAAGCTGGCGCTGGTGCCGGATCAGCCCGGTTGTTATTTGATGAAAAACAAAGATGGCGTCATCATTTATGTCGGAAAAGCAAAAGTATTGAAGAACCGGGTCCGGTCTTATTTTACAGGCAGTCATGACGGGAAGACGCAGCGGCTTGTTTCTGAAATCCGTGATTTTGAATACATTGTAACCTCCAGCAATATTGAGGCCCTCATTCTGGAATGCAACTTAATCAAAAAGCACCGGCCCCGTTATAATGTTCTATTAAAAGACGATAAATCGTTCCCTTATATTAAAATCACCCATGAAGAACATCCTAGGCTTGAGGTAACGAGAAAGATCGTGAAAGATAAAGGCAAATACTTCGGCCCTTATCCTAACGCATATGCTGCACAGGAAACCAAAAAGCTGCTGGACCGTCTTTATCCGCTGCGCAAATGCAAGAATATGCCGGACCGGGTATGCCTGTATTACCATATGGGACAATGCCTGGCTCCTTGCGTGTACGATGTCACGAAGGAGCAAAACGAAGAGATGATTCAAGGGATTACCCGCTTTTTGAACGGCGGACATGAGGAAATCAAGCGGGATCTGACAGCCAAAATGCACGCAGCTGCCGAAGAATTAAACTTCGAGCGGGCAAAGGAATTACGGGATCAAATTGCTCATATTGAAGCTGTTATGGAAAAGCAGAAGATTACTATGGCTGACCATGTGGACCGGGATGTGTTTGGTTATTATACCGATAAGGGTTGGATGTGCGTCCAGATCTTATATATGCGGCAAGGCAAGCTGATTGAACGGCATGTCTCGATGTTTCCTTTTTACGGGGATGAGTATGAGGACTTTATAACTTATGTGACCCAGGCATATAGTGATAATCCGGCATTGCCAAAAGAAATCTTTCTGCCTCTTCGAAACAAGGCCGGGGAACAAAAAGCGGGGGAATCGCAAGAGATTTCCGGGAAAGATTCTTTTATTGAGGCTTTGCAAAAAGAGGATGAACTTCAAAAAGAGCATCCCCGCGAACAGGAGGGGCCCGTTTTACCTTCGGATGCAGAGGAAGGCATGGTTAAGGAAGCGCTGGAATCCTGGCTGGGTGTTAGAGTACATTTTCCCCAGAGAGGCCTTAAGAAGCAGATGGTTGAGATGGCTGCAAACAATGCCCGTGTGGCACTGGAGGAAAAATTCCGCCTGATTGAACGGGATGAGAAACGGACAATCAAGGCGGTTGAAAACCTTGGAGAATGGATAGGAACCGGATATGTCCGACGCATTGAAGCCTTTGATAATTCCAACATCCAGGGGACGGACCCTGTCGCGGCTATGGTTGTATTCATCGATGGGAAACCGGAACGAAAAGAATACCGGAAGTTCAAAATCAAGACGGTCCAGGGACCGGATGATTATTCGTCGATGCGGGAGGTTATTCGCAGGCGTTATGAGCGTGTCCTAAAGGATGGGCTGGAAATGCCGGATTTAATTATCGTGGACGGAGGCAAGGGGCAGATTTCCGCCGCCATGGATATTCTTGAGAACGAACTTGGCCTCTACATTCCCGTTTGCGGATTATCCAAAGACACAAAACATAAAACAGCCCAGCTTTTAATGGGAGATCCGGCCGAGGTTGTTCCAATTCCAAGGGACAGCCAGGAATTTTATTTACTGAACCGCATTCAGGATGAAGTGCACCGTTTTGCCATTACTTTCCACCGCGAACGAAGGGCAAAATCGATGGTTCAATCCCAATTAGATGCCATCCCAGGCATTGGGGAAAAACGCCGTAAGCTGCTGCTCAAACATTTTGGTTCCGTCAAAAAAATCAAAGAGGCGAAAGTCGAAGACTTCCGCCCCATCGGGATCGGAGACAAATTGGCGGCACAGATTTTGACATCCCTGAATGGAAATATGGATACTCCAACAGGGGATTAGGGGCATAGATAAGAGAAAGAGCAGCTTTCCATCCTATTGAAGGATGGTGAAGGATGCTTGTTGTTAATAGACGAATACAAAGACTTACCGTCTAAAGACTGCAAAACGGATTCCTTTCATCAGCCATTTGTGAAAAAGCCAAAGGACTCCTGCCACAAGAGCAGGGAGGATCATGTAGAAGATTCCCCCGAAGAGGGATGCATCATTGCCCACCGTCATTAAATATAATCCCATAAGTGTACTGTCCATGGCCGCATGGGCAAACAGGGCTGTAAAAAATCCGAATTTCAAAAACGCATAACCAAATACGATGCCTAAAATGGTGACTTCGATCAACCGGGTGTAAACAGGAAATACCAGGTACTGAGTATGACTGGCAGCCCAAATGATGCTGGGCACCAGTATAGCTATAAAGTTGTTTCTAAACAGCTTTTTAAACAAAATGATACCGAAGAGCCGAAATGTTGCCTCCTCTGAAATAGCGGCTACCCAGGCCATTAAAGGATAGATGCCCGGATTCAGCATATTCAGAGGGGAATCGCCCGGGTCGCTGACAGACCATACGTGGAAGTTTTTATCGGCTATAAAAAACAGGAGCTGCTGCAGGCCCATCAAAAACAAGCAGAGTAAATATCCCCTTCCCATGCCGCTAAAAACTTCATTACCAAAGTTTCTGTCTTTCCACCTTGGTATTGGTCTCCATCCTTGTTCTTCCCACATCTGATTACCTGCAAGAAGAAGGAAATACAGGAAAACAGCTATCACAATTATCAGCATGTTCATTAGCAGAACGGAAAACATACTTTCCCATCCTGCCGCAAAATGCCCTTTATATACTTTGTAGGTCGGATACAAATTGACATTGTTGAGAGAATACAGAACAAGATAGACGATGCATAAAAGGAGCCCCCGATGAAATGCAATTTGCCGGCGTTTTAAAATGACATAAATAACAGCCGAAATAGTCATTCCGATATTCAGCAGCATGCTGATTAAAGTCATTGTACCGGCGGTATCCGTTTGTGAATCCATCCACTTTATAAATGAATCCGGAATTACGAAATCAGGTGAAACTCCTGCAATCATATTATGATCCAACTGAACCTGAATTCTCAGGTGAGCCCCTCCAATCGACGGCTGCTGTTGTTCGAAAACCAGATCCGCTTCGGGCGTGCTTAGTCCGGTGAGTTTAAATTGCTCCTGCGGCCAGCCCATATCCTGAATGGCTTTACGCCCTATGGTTTCTGCTTCTTCTTGGTCTTCCGTAGGGGGCTCCAACTGATCAGGTTTGGAATACCAACCCACCACGGCCCCTGTCTGAAAATCCACTTTTACTTCAAATTGTCTGCCATCCGCCCCGTCAATGACCTGAATCAAATAATATTCAAGAGGGAACTTTTCTTTAAAATCCTCGTAAGATCCAGTAAGATTCTCCTTCTGGATATACCCGCTGAGGTTTGACTCTGATTGATAGACAGTGTAGGTTACGGGATTTTCCAGGAACATTTGTTTATCGTTCAGGAAAATCACGGCTTTATCCGCGGCTTCTTCCTTGGAAAGAAGCGGACTGTTTTCATACATATAGGCCTCACCATCTATTTCGTCCGCAGGGGGTATAAAGGCCACTGATAAGTAGAGAATAATACCTATAATAGCGAGAAAAACAAGATAGCGGTTGCCGGGTTTGATTTTCATAGAAAAGCTCCTTAAAATGAAGAGTTTCATCCTAAAGTTATCATAGAATGTGTAAGGATGCCAGCGCATGCCTCAGCGTTTCAAACAAGGTGATTTAACGGCTATTTTCGCTGGATTTCGGTCAATAATGACTTTGTGTCCGGTAGAAAAGACATATATAATTCAATCATTCAAATATATAAGCCGAATTTCAATAGTAAAACGGGGGAACCATTTAATTGGGGTGAATTTCGCCGGGTATACCTAAGTATACACATTGTGCAGAATTGCGCATAGACCGGTGAATAGGGTGACCTATGCATCCGAATCCGTCAGCTAACCTCGTAGGCTTTGCATGAGGAACCATACCGATGAGGCAGTGGGTTTCCAATGCCTTTTTTTGTTTTTTCAGGAGGAAATGATGAACATACCGGGCAAAATATTCAGATTAAAACCCCCGCAGATTTTAGTTCTTGGATTTGCCAGTATTATACTGGTCGGCGCGCTTTTGCTGATGCTTCCGATATCTTCAGCAGACGGCCATTCCATGCCATTCATTGACGCCGTGTTTACTGCAACTTCCGCCACTTGTGTAACAGGACTAGTAGTTGTGGATACAGGGACACATTTTACCGTCTTCGGCAAGGTAGTCATTATTTTATTGATTCAGGTCGGCGGTCTCGGTTTCATGAGCATGGCCACTTTAATCGCTTTTTTACGGAAGAAGAGAATTTCCTTAAGAGAGAGGCTTGTACTTCAGGAGGCTCTTAATCAAAGTTCAATGGAAGGGATTGTACGATTATTCCGGAAAGTGCTCCTCTATTCCTTAACGATTGAAGGGATAGGGGCTGCCCTTTTTACTATCCGCTGGTCCTTCGACCTCGGTTTTCCGAAAGCCCTTCTGTTTGGGATTTTTCATGGAATTTCGTTTTTTAACAATGCCGGATTTGACTTATTCGGTTCAATCTCAGGACCGTTTTCTTCCTTTACGAGTTACAAAAATGACTTTATCATTAATTTTACGTCAATGGCACTGATTGTAATTGGAGGTATAGGATTTATCGTCATGTCAGACATTATGGAATACAAGAAAACACGGCGATTATCCTTGCATACCAAAGTGGTATTATCTGCAACGGCTTTTCTGATAGTATTTGGTGCTCTGGTCATCTTTATATTTGAGTATACGAATCAGGCAACCATGGGACAGCAAGGTTTTTTTGGCAAGGTACTGTCCGCTTTTTTCCAGTCTGTCAGTCCGCGTACAGCAGGCCCCAATACGCTTGATATAAGTTCCTTAAGGCAGGCTACGCAGTTTTTCATTATTATTCTGATGTTTATCGGGGCCTCTCCGGGTTCGACGGGGGGCGGCATTAAAACAACCACATTCATGACTATTATTGGGGCAATGATTGCTATGGTCCGGGGAAAAGAGGATATAGTTCTCTTTCGCTATCGGCTTGGAAAAGACCGTATTCTCAAAGCGATTACGCTTTCTATGATTTGTCTGTTTCTGGTTATATTTGTTTCTATGGTTCTTTCCACTACGGAAAGCCAGCAATTTTTGAAAATACTGTTTGAGGTTACATCTGCATTCGGTACAGTAGGGCTAACCATGGGAATAACGCCGTACCTCACTATATTTGGAAAAATCATGATCAGTCTGACCATGTTTGCCGGACGGCTTGGACCTTTAACCCTGGCTTATGCGCTGGGGCCAAAACCGGATAAAGAACTGTACCGCTACCCGGAAGGGAAAATTACAATAGGATAAGGGGAACATAGAACCATGGCTGTTAGTCAATATGCTGTTATCGGATTAGGCCGTTTTGGAAGCAGTCTTTCCAAAGAGCTTAGCAAACTGGGTAACGAAGTGCTGGGGATTGACAAAGATGAAGAAAAAGTAGAGCAGATGAGCGATGTGCTTACTCACACGGTTACGGCGGATTCAACGGAAGAGCCGGTCTTGCGTTCACTAGGCATACGGAACTTTGACTGTGTAGTTGTAGCAATCGGGGATGATATTCAGGCGAGTATTTTAACCTGTATTCTACTGAAAGATTTGGGTGTTAGGATGGTTGTAGCTAAAGCACTATCCGAACTGCACGGCAAAGTGCTTCAAAAACTTGGGGTAGACCGAATCATTTATCCGGAGAGGGATATGGGAATACGGGTGGCCCATCAGTTAGTGTCGCCTAATTTGCTGGATTATATAGAATTATCAACAGAATATACTGTCGCAGAATTGTCTGTCCCTTCACGCTTGTCGGGTTTTACGCTAAAAGATTTGGACCCGAGGGCAAGATTTGGGTGCAGTGTAGTGGCGATTAATAAGCAGAACGACGGCATCATTATAGCACCAAAAGCGGAAGATACGATTCAAGCCAATGACGTATTGGTTATTATCGGAAAAAACGAACAGATCGACCGCTTTGAAGACGAAGTCATCAGATAAGCTGCCCGGGCAGGTTTCAAATAAAACCGGCGGGGGCAGGCAAGGAGAAGAAGAAGATGGAAAATGCCATAACCGGATCTATTCACCATGTCTTATTTTTGCTAATTCTCATTTTCGGTTTGGGTATGCTGTTCGGAAAAGCGGCAAGCTGGCTAAAGCTCCCGGATGTCGCACTTTTTTTGATCGCCGGGATGATTGTCGGAAAGGGACTGCATCTGGTTAGTGAGGCCAGCAGTTCCTTTACGAACCAATTTATTCTTATGATGGGATCTGCCCTGATTTTATTTGACGGGGGAAGGAATATCCGCCTAAAAGGACTTCGGAAGGTCTGGGTCTCCATAACTCTGCTCAGTGTCCCGGGTGTTCTTATTACTTGCGGAGTTGTCGCGCTGGCCTCCCATTACTTGCTTGGACTGCCTTGGCTCTATGCTCTGCTTCTGGGTTCAATTATCAGTTCAACAGATCCGGCTACACTTATACCGGTATTTAAGCAAGTAAAGATAAACCCCAAAGTTAGGGAAACTGTAGAGACCGAGTCTGCTTTTAATGATGCGACAGGCTCTATTCTTACATTCTCTTTTCTGGCTGTTGTATTGGGAACAGATCAAGTATCCCTGTCCTCCGGAATACTGGATTTTTTGAAGACGGCAACCGGAG
>Ga0224749_1105_pt1 | contig 10009 bp, 8 predicted proteins | sample LIM_F_Vancomycin_3_FD_182078 | JGI IMG/M metagenome (GOLD analysis project Ga0224749, IMG submission 182078) | Enriched cells from gastrointestinal tract of the lab mouse from Pacific Northwest National Laboratory (PNNL), Richland, Washington... | ecosystem: Host-associated > Mammals > Digestive... | reverse complement strand
AAAAAATTTAATATTAAATTGATTGAAAGCGATTTCCAAGGGGAGTGTTCACGCGAAGAGGTCAAGAGATTGCAAGAATTGGCTAAACAAAATTCCTGTTCCAGTACGATTGGATTAGGCGGGGGAAAAGCCATTGACACGGCTAAGTGCATAGCGGAGGGAGAAGCATTAATTATTGTTCCGACTATAGCAGCAACCGATGCACCAACAAGTCATTCGGCGGTTCTTTATACACCGGACGGTGAATTTGATGACTATGCCTATTTTAAGCAAAGTCCCAGTGTAGTAATGGTTGACACTACAGTGATTGCCAATGCCCCTACAAGATTTCTTGTTTCAGGCATGGGAGATGCACTCTCTACCTATTTTGAAGCCAGGGCAACATCAAGATCTTTTTCTAATGTTAATGCAGGATTGCCATGTGGTGTTCGCGAAGGAGTATGTGGTGATGCCAAGGGAACCAATACGGCACTGGCACTTGCTACATTTTGTTATGAGACCTTATTAAAAGACGGTTTAAAGGCAAAAATAGCTTGTGATTGCAATTTAGTCACGCCTGCTCTTGAGAACATTGTAGAGGTCAATATTCTCCTGTCAGGGTTAGGCTTTGAAAGTGGCGGATTAGCTGCTGCCCACGGCATTCATGATGGTTTAACGGCACTGGAGGGGACCCATCACTATTTCCATGGAGAAAAAGTTGCCTTCAGTACAATAGCCCAACTGGTTCTTGAGAATGCAGACAAAGATGAATTGAATGAAGTATTGGAGTTTTGTACAGCAGTCGGCCTTCCGGTATGTCTTGCAGACATTGGTGTGGACAGCATTTCGGAGGAAGAGTTGATGAAAGTGGCCCAAAAAGCTTGCATTCCGGAAGAATCCACTCATTCTATGCCATTTCCAGTCACGGAAGAAGCTGTGGCAGCTGCCATCATGGTAGCAGATCAAATCGGCAGGGAGTTTAAAAAGAAAAAGGAAGGAATAAAATGAAAAAAATCATAAATAAACCGGAAACTCTCGTCAGGGAAATGTGTAACGGATTAGTTCTGGCACATCCTAATCTGGAGTTTAACAGTAAATATAAAATAATAAAAAAAAGAGAAATAAACAAAGAAAAAGTAACTTTAATAAGTGGTGGAGGAAGCGGTCATGAACCGGCACATGCCGGATTTGTCGGAAAGGGTATGTTGGATGTGGCTGTTTGCGGGGATGTATTCGCGTCCCCTTCGCAAATTCAAGTGTACCAGGCTATCCGCTCCTCAGCGAGCAATAAGGGAACATTGCTGATTATTAAAAATTACAGCGGCGATATCATGAATTTTAAAAATGCGGCTCATCTTGCCGGTGAAGACGGCATACAGGTCGATTTTGTTAAAGTTGATGATGATATTGCCGTGGAGGACAGTCTCTACACCGTTGGGAGAAGAGGCGTAGCGGGTACAGTTCTGGTTCATAAAATTGCAGGTGCAGCGGCAGAAGAAGGCTTGTCGTTAAGCCGAGTGAAAGAGGCGGCCCAGAAGGCAATAGACAATACAAGAAGTATCGGATTCGCTCTGACCTCCTGTACGGTTCCTGCCAAAGGCACTCCCACTTTCAAACTTGAGGATAACGAAATGGAATACGGCGTCGGCATACACGGAGAACCGGGAATCCGCAGAGAAAAAACGGTTTCAGCCGATGAATTGGCCAATAGAATGGTGACTGCCCTATTGGAAAGTTTAAACCTGGAACATGATGCTGAACAGGAAGTGGCTGTACTAGTCAACGGATTCGGCGGAACTCCGCTTCAAGAACTATACCTTTTGAATAATTCGGTTATACGTGAGTTAGCGTTCAGAAATATCAAGGTATATAAAGTTTTTGTTGGCAATTACATGACGAGTATAGATATGGCAGGAGCATCGGTTTCTATTATGAAACTGGACAATCAGTTGAAGAAATTATTGGCTGAAGAATGTGATACCCCTGCGCTGGTTGTTCATGAACCTTTCGAACCGGTGGAATACACCGAGACAGTCTTCGAACAAAATGGAGAAAAATCCGTATCCTTTAAAGTTGAGACCGATGCAGATTATGCAAAAATTGAAAATGGCAAGTTATCTTTAAAAAATATCATTTATCTAATTGATAAAATGAGTGAAGTGATCATTGAAAATGAAGTTCCTTTCTGTGAGTTAGACGCTCATGCCGGGGACGGCGATTTTGGTATGAGTGTTGCGAAGGGATTCAAACAATTAAAAACAGAGTGGAACGAAATTGTAACAAACCATACAGCGGATATTGGAAGCTTTTTGGATGCTTGCTCTCTGGTTATTATGGAGCATTGCGGGGGAGCTTCCGGTCCAATTTGGGGATCGGCTTTCCGGGCAGCGGGTAAACATGTTGGAAATAAAAAGGAGCTGTCCGTCGGCGAGATTGCCGAAATGATGGCCGCTATTGTGAAAGGTGTACAAGACACAGGAGAGAGATCCTTTGGAAGAGGGGCCGTTGTGGGTGACAAAACCCTGATTGACGCTCTTGTTCCTTACGCCGAATCCTGGAAAAACAGTGCCCGCAATGGCGATGATATAAAAACGGCATCAACCAAGGCAGCGGATGCCGCCGTACAAGGGGCGAAGCAAACCGAGAAGATTGTTGCCCGGATGGGAAGAGCCGGTACGGTTGGCGAGAGAAGTATTGGTTATCCTGATGCAGGGGCCTACGCATTAGGGGTTATTTTCACAGAGCTTGCAAAAGCAATCAGATAAAATGCTTGGTTTCCGACAATAAATGGTCCAAACGAAATCCTGACCGGTTTCCTCTTAACTGAATGATTATTCATTTTTCTGAGGATCTATGGTACGTTGATAATGGATATTCCAAAAATCAGGAGGTAACCGGTGTGGATATTAAAACAGGTGATGTGTTTACTTGGGAAAGGACATTTACCGAGGAAGAAACTTTACAATTCGCACATCTTACAGGTGACCGGGGAAGGCACCATATGGAGCGGGATGAAAAAGGCCGCCTAATGGTTCACGGATTATTGACTGCAAGTTTAGGAACTAAAATTGGCGGGGATTTACATTACATTGCAAGGGAAATGGTCAATGAGTTTGTCCGGCCTGTTTTCACTGGAGATACGATTACTTGTGAGCTTATCCTGACAAATGTTGAACAAAGAGAAGGATATAAAAAAGTAGGCATAAAGTGCGTTTACCGTAATCAAGACGGCAAAGAAGTATTGATAGGGATAAGTCACGGGATTATTCGGGAATGACAGTAAGCGGAACTTAATCATAAGGAGAACATGTTTCGGGTGGACGTGCCGGGATGTTCTCTTTTTTAGTTTACGGGCAGTATTGCATTGTGGGATCGGGAATGTTATGAGTGCCCCAATACTTTAAACGATAAAAATCACCTCTTTAATTGTTCATCAGACAATACGATTTGAAAAATGCATGGTGAGACTCTCCTTTCTGTTTATCTCTATAATTTGTAAAAAATTATAAATTTGTGAACTCCTTGACCCTTTTTCAGAAGAATAGGTAGGATGATAGTGTGCTTTACAATACGAATGCAGGAGGAACAAGGCAGATGCCAAAATTAGAAGGTAAAATCGCAATTGTAACGGGTTCCGCGAGGGGGATTGGAAAAGGGATTGCCACAGTTATGGCTAAATATGGCGCCCACGTCTTGTTATTTAACCGGAGCGAAAAAGTATTTGAAACCGCGAAGAGGCTTCGGGAGCAAGGGCTTAAAGCCACAGAATTTCAGGTGGATGTGACAGACCGTGAAGGGCTCAAAAGGGCTGTAGCGGAGGCCCATAACAAATTAGGGAAAATTGATATATTGGTGAACAATGCCGGAGTTATCAGGCTGGCTAATTTTACGGAAACCGAAGACGAGATTCGCGATTTTCATTTCAGCATCAATATTAACGGGGTTTGGAACATGTCTCAGGTTGTGCTTCCTTATATGAAAGAGAGAAAATGCGGTAAGATCGTGAACATATCTTCCGTTACCGGTTATATGGTTGCGGATCCGGGGGAAGTTGCTTATGCTACGACGAAGTCGGCCATTATCGGATTTACCCGTTCACTGGCTGCCGAAGTTGCCGCCTATAACATTAATGTGAATGCTATTTGTCCGGGTTATATCGAAACGCCGATGACTGAGCAAATCGGAAAAGAATCTAATCCGGATAATCCCGAAGCCGTTATCCAAGGGATTGCAAACAGTGTACCGTTAAAACGGTTGGGCAAGCCGGAGGAAGTTGGAGAACTCGCTTCGTTTTTGGTTTCTGAAGAAGCAAGCTATATTACAGGTACCCAAATCGTGATCGATGGCGGCAGCACCTTACCGGAAACTCTATCCGTTGGTGTTTAATTAACAGAATACATACTACATCATTTAAAATATATATGTGTTTAAGGACCGGAAGACCACCAAAGAACTCTTGGCGGTTTTCCAGTCTTTTTTTATATATAGCCGCAGTATTCTTCAGACACAAGCCTATGACCACTAGCTTAAAGAATGAATACTGTAATTACAGGAAAACTTGAAGAAAATCGCAACAAGAGGAAGTGAGCCAATTGTTGTGACAGGAAAACAAGGGGAGAGGTACGGTGCCATGCTAACTATGTTGTTTACCCTGTCCCTTGAATTTATTGCCGTCTATATGATACTGCCTTATATTCTTACCAGAATATGCGGAATCGGTGTGTTCAGCAGAGGAAAATCAGCCGGGCAGATCGCCTTTACGTTTGACGATGGTCCCGATCCCCGGTATACTCCTGAATTGCTTGATCTATTGAATGAATACGGGGTCAAGGCAACCTTTTTTGTATTGGGCAGCAAAGCTGAGAAATATCCGGAGCTGATCCGGCGCATCTGTCAGGAAGGGCATCAAATAGGCATTCATAACTATGTTCACAAGGCAAACTGGATCATGTCACCAAGCAAAATCAGGCGGGAACAGGTAGAACGTTCAGCGGATACTGTGGAGCAAATTACAGGGATCCGTCCTACTTTTTATCGGCCTCCATGGGGACTTCTGAATTTAGGCGATTTTCTCTTTTTGCGGAGGTCTTACCGTATTGTACTATGGTCTCTCATGGCAGGAGACTGGAAACAGTCAACCAGCGCGGACAAACTGAAACATATTTTGCTAAAAAAGATCAGACCCGGTACTATTATAGTCCTGCATGACAGCGGTGATACGTTTGGGGCAGATGAACATGCTCCGGAACAAATGTTACAAGGACTTCGGGACGGGCTGAAAGAGATTCGGCAGAAAGGATATGAATATGTAAGAATAGACGAATTGCTGGGAAAGGATGAGAAAAGCCCTATGGAAAAGCCCCAAAATAGCGGTCAGGCCGGAACCTCATCCCATGAAAAAGTAATTACATGAATAAAGATTAAAATGAATCCCGATTTCAGTCAGACTATGGCCAAGGAAAAAGTCATGGATACACTACATTTGATCTCCCGGGATTCGATACTCTTCTAATTGCCGCTTTTAACTGGAGCCAAAATAGAATGCAGATGGGCCAGCCAATCTTGTACGTGTTCATATCCGATATGTTTGTCCACGACGTCTTCACTAGTATGGATTAAAACAAAAGAGGGCAGAAACCCCATCTGAAAAATAGCAAAAAGGTCATGATGATGATCTAACAGAGTAGGGGTAACGATTTTATGGGAAAGAATTACTTTATCGATACCGGATACGTCCAGATCCTCTTCACATATGGGAACATGTACACCGGCCACTGTGACCTGATTCTTCACCTCCTCGTAAAAAGACTGTATAGCGGGGAGTATTTCTTTGCAGTATCCGCAGCTCACTGACCAAAAGTAAAGAAAGGTATGCTCAGAATCGTTTTCCAGAACATCTGCTTGATATCCATTCCAGCATTCGAGCGACCGAAGGGTTTGAAATATATTCTTCAATTCAATGGCCTCCTTCACTGTTTTAACTGATTTCCGATGACTTTCCCCAATGCCTCCTCAGCTGCTATCATCTCAATCGGATTGGTTGAATCTTTGTGAGCCTTGTACAAAGCGGCTACCGCTTTTTCTTCCAGAGGAGAATTGAGCAAAGCCAAAGACCAGCTGGCCCAAAAACAATCTTCATCGTCTGCCGAAGCAATGTACTCTCTGATCGGATGGATACTTTTGTCGCCAATTCTTACTAAAGCTAACGCAGCAGCCATGCGCATTTGGTCGTTCTCTTCTTTTAACAAATCCAGTAATACGGGAATAGCCGGCACAGCAGCCGTTTCAAGTTCCCCCAAAACCACTACTGCCATAACACGAGTGGATTCTTCCTCCTGCCGGATAGCTTTCATTAAATAGGGGAGAGCCTGTGCCCCCTGATCTTTCAGGTTACTGATTGCCCTAAACGCCTCCGGTATATTCTGACTGCCCAGCTTCTCTATCATGCTTTGATTTGGGTCTTTTGGTAACATTCTACAAACCTCCTGCTAAAAATTTGAACATCCTTATAAGTATTCATGAACGGATAGACACTGGCGATCCATATGGAAACCGGGAGAGCATAAGCGCCCAGCCCGATAAAATCAAGGCATGCTCCAAACACAATAATAGCTGCAAGAATAAACAAACTATACTTAAATAAAATCAAGTAATACTGGGTTACAGAGGATGATTCTGACCGCAGGAACGCTTTACAAAAAATCTGGCATCTCAATCCTATAATCAGAACCCATGCAGCGGGAACGGTTAAGAACAAGCTGTACTGAATCCCATTTGAAGCGATACTCCAAATCAGACATAACAGGGCAAGACTAATCGTAGCGGGAAGCATAGAGATAAGTTCTAATGTGTATATTTTTTTTATAAGTTGACCAGGCAGTAAAAACAAATCTCCAGTTTGTGCGTGTCTGGCCAAACCGGAAAAGTAAGAGCCGATGAGAGAGGCGATCAGAATCAGTCCTGCAATCATTCCAAATGAATGAGGGGCCCATTGTAAGGCGGCGTACATAAGCAGAACCCCTAATACGAACTGGAAAAGGACGGATTTCAAGTGTTTCCTGATGATCGCAAACTCAAACCAGACGAATGAGCCTACTCCTCTTAACCTCCTGCCCCCCCACCAACTGGGCCGGTCTTTTCCGCGAATCGAAGATACCAAAGAATGAAAATCTTTAAATTCAGACCAGAAGCTGGCTTCCGCCACTAATTTTTCTTTGTTTTTCAGCTTCAGGCTGGAGACATAAATAAGGAGGAGGGAAAGGGCGGCTATGGTGCCAATAAAAAGCACTCCCGCAAGACTGAACGTACCGGTCAGCAATAGACCTATAGGCTGAACAGGATCAATGTACACGGAGTTTTCCCGAAAGATAAAGAGATACGTTATTCCCATGTGAAAAATCAAAAGAACAGCCAGAATGAGACCTGCCCATAAGGTGTACATTTTATTTCCCCGTAAAGAGGAGGCAACCAAACAGCAAAATTCCAAAGTGACCAGGATCAGGAAACTCGACATAGAGGATATGGCCAAGTGATAGAACCCTTGATTTATGAACAAAAGGCCGATATCGGCGACGATTGCCGACCCGATCCAGAAGACAGCTCTTACGATGACTTTCGGTATAAAGCAGGCGTAAATGATTTTATAAAAGGGCAGGGGAACAGAGTAAATCCACAGTACATCTTCCATCCGGGAAGGCATACGGGTTGATATCAATCCGAACAGACCGTACACAATATAAATTCCCACAATTATCCAACCGCTTATGCTTGCATTGGCAGGGCCGTCTCCGGTTCCTATATAAATATGAAGACCCATAAGAGCAAAAAAAAGAAGGAGAGGGGTCCATAATCTGCTTTTGGATGTTGTTACATCGGTAAAGGTCCTGTATGTATGGAGCAGCTGCAAGGAGATGATATTATTCATGGCTATCCAAAACTCCCCCTAACTCTTCAATAATTCCGTTACACCATGCTTGAAGTTCAGCCTGACCCTTCGGCACTGGTTTGGAGCTTTTCAGTTCTCCCTGCTCAATCAAAATGACACGGTATGTTGTTTCAATAACAAAGTCCAGGCTATGGGAAGAGATAAGAATACTTCTTTTGTCCATAGCGTTTTTCTTGATCCAGTGGGCAAGCCATTGCTTGGAGGGAATATCCAACCCTACGGTGGGCTCATCGAAAATGATTAAATCCGCTTCTTGAAGAATGGCGGCAGCCAGCATGACTCTTTGCTTCTGGCCTTTCGAGAGATTGCCGCTTAATCTGTCGGAAAATTTCTCTAGACCGACTTCCTCTAAGACGTGATAGACCTTATCCTCCAGATGTTCCTTAGCAGTTCCAAAAGCCTTGGCTTTGAATTGAAGATGTTCAGCCACTGTAAGGGTAGGGTACAGATAAGGGGTATCCGGAATAAAAGCCGTGGCTTTTTGAGCTTCAACTGAACCCGGGTAGGCCCCCCTGATTCTGATATCCCCCGTATCCGGCAGGTATAGGCCGGTGATACATCTTAAAGTGGTTGTTTTACCAGCTCCGTTAGCACCTAATAAACCGACGATTTCACCGGCTTCCACGGAAAACGAAATATTATGGACTCCATCCCCGTTTGAATATCTTTTTTCTAAATTATTGACTGTCAGCATAACTTTAACCCCTTAATTTAGTGTTATATCCTTTTCTATTTCTTGGAAGTATTTTCCTTCTTTTGTTTGAATTTTATAGGAAAAAAGTGGAAGAGAGGTCAGGATAAAGTTGTGTACGAAATGAGCGGTCAGTACGGTCAAGAAGCCAACATGCAGATAGGCGTAGCCCAGAATAATTCCAAAGATAACGAGTTGGGACCAGCGATAGACAGAAGGATTATACCCGCTTCCCTGATGAAGAAATGCCCATAAAACAGAAGTAAGTAAAATAGCCATAAGATCATGCCCAAAAAGCCAAATAAACAGGGAAACTCCCAGCAGCCTAAAGATAAGTTCCTCCATAAGGGAGCTTTGAATGCTCATGCTGATACTTTGGCGATATTTAAATCCCGACAGGAATAAGGACCTCTCCGATAGTTCAGGGGATATGCGCACCAGTCCTTTGTTCTCCAAGATCCTAAACAACAGGGAAAATAACCCTAAACAAATAAGGCCAATACTTACTCCGTAAGTAATCTGGGATACCTGATTCCGGAAAAGGGGAATCTGTTCTAAAGACGCCAGATTAAAGCCTGCCAGAGAGGTGACGAAGACTACACAGCTATAGGCCAATCCGGCCATAAGAGCTGATAAATATCCGATAATGTACACGGATTTTATGGTCAAACGAGAATCATAGGCGTTCACAATGCCCATTTTCACATCATCCGTGCTGGTAAGAAATACGGCAAATATAATAATGGCGGCAAGCAGAACACTGATGGTTGAACCAATGGAAGCATCCGTATAAATCAGGCTTAAAACACCGGCTATTGTAGCTCCAAGGGCACCGATAAAACCGGACAGGTTAAGGGCAGTCTCCCGAAACTCCTTTTTCACTACTTGCTGGATATTAGAGGTTTTGATTTCGGTATCACTAAGAATGTTTATGATGCGGCCCTGGCTTACTTGAACAGAAATTTTCATTCTTAGGTCTTGGCCTTCAACAAGATACCAGTATGTATCGATATTACTCAAATCTTCCGTTCGTTGGCCCTGACCGATTATTTTCGCATCTTTCCAGAAAATACTGTCCTTCTGAGTTAATGTCCGTTTGATATCCCCGATAGATTTTTCCTGTTTTTCACCCGTATAGTGCCGGTTATCTCTAACGGTAACGTTCAGAAAAGTAACTTCTCCCCTGGCATTTAAGCCAATAATGATTGAATTATTGAGACTTATAAAACGAATCCTCCAGGACTCCACCAATCCCCAATTGAATAATGTTTTTCTTAATGTATCCAGCTTGTTTAGCTGATGCAGTCTGCTAATTGTATTCCGGTCGTGCCAATACATGGCGTAAGCTTTCCATGTTGAAACATCAACCCCTGCGAGTTCAAAAATACGTTCCC
>Ga0224749_1104_pt1 | contig 10281 bp, 8 predicted proteins | sample LIM_F_Vancomycin_3_FD_182078 | JGI IMG/M metagenome (GOLD analysis project Ga0224749, IMG submission 182078) | Enriched cells from gastrointestinal tract of the lab mouse from Pacific Northwest National Laboratory (PNNL), Richland, Washington... | ecosystem: Host-associated > Mammals > Digestive... | reverse complement strand
GTTTTCATAGCCTCTATCAATAAATTCTACTCCAGTCACTTCTGTAACCTGCCCTGACGGGACAACTAATCCGGCAATAACAAGGGAAGCGCCTGCGCGTAAATCCGTGGCTTTGACTTTAGCGGAACTTAACGGTCCGCCTTCTACTACAGCAGATCTTCCTTCAACCTTTATTTTAGCTCCCATCCGGATAAGCTCAGGAATTTGTTTAAAGCGATTGCTGTATACATGGTCAGTTATAATACTAACTCCACTCGCTTGGGTCAAAAGGCTTGTCATAGGTGATTGTAGGTCTGTGGCGAAACCGGGGTAAACAAGTGCTTTTACATCAATAGGCTCATAATGCGGGGTCCCGAATACTCGGATGGATTCATCCATCTCTTCAATCTGGACACCCATTTCCTGAAGCTTGGCTGTCAAAGCCTCCATATGCTTCGGAATAATATTATCCACTGTGACATCCCCGCGGGTAGCTGCTGCAGCGATCATATAAGTGCCCGCTTGAATCCGGTCGGGAATGATCGAATGGCGGCAACCGTGAAGAGCATCTACACCTTCAATACGGATAGTCTCCGTCCCCGCCCCTTTAATCTTGGCCCCCATGGAATTAAGCAAAGTGGCTACATCTATAATTTCAGGCTCTTTGGCCGCGTTTTCAATCAGAGTAAAACCTTTTGCGCGTGAGGCGGCAAGCATGATATTAATGGTCGCACCCACACTAACCATATCCAAATAAATCTTGGCTCCACGGAGCTGTTTGGCACGGATAAACAAAGCGCCATTCTCATTGCTGATTTCCGCACCCAATGCTTCAAACCCTTTGATATGCTGATCAATAGGTCTCGGTTCAAAATTACAACCGCCTGGAAGTCCGATAACTGCTTCTCCGAATCGTCCAAGCATGGCTCCCATCAAATAATAAGAGGCCCGGAGTTTTTTGACATTGCCGTTTGGCATGGGCATCGCTTTCATGTGGCTCGGGTCAATCATCATTTGATCTCCGTCCCACTTCACATCTGCTCCCAAATCACTAAGGATTTCCGCATATATAGCCACATCACTCAGTAGAGGCAGATTGTCTAATGTAACGGTCGTTTCCGCAAGAATTGCAGCAGGAATAAGAGCAACGGCACTGTTCTTGGCTCCGCTGATCTGAACCGTTCCTTTAAGCGGACGGCTGCCTGCGATCATCAGTTTCTTCATAATCGGTTTTCTTCCCCCTACTTTCGTTGCATAGCTGTCGTTTCTCAGCAACTTGCCGGTAAAAGATCTATATGATAAAAATCGCTAAGATATCTACATGAGCATAACACGGAAAAACGGAATCAAGAAAATCATAAACAGAAGAGGGAAATGCAAGGGTCTTGCATTTCCCGTCTTTTTTGTGAGTTGTTAAAAAACGTTCAAAGATTAGGCTTGGTTGGCACTGCCGAATAGCTCGATTTTGGCCTTAACCACTTCAATCATAGCGCTGCGTGCAGGAGTGAGGTATTTACGAGGGTCGTATACTTTAGCATCTTTGTTCAATACATCACGAATCGCTTGAGTAGCGGCCACCTGATTTTCGGTATTCACGTTGATTTTTGCCGCACCCGCTTGAATAGCCTTTTTAATCATTTCATCAGGTACGCCAGATCCGCCGTGAAGAACAAGAGGCGCCGGAATCGCATTGGATACTTCCTCAATGATGTCAAAATGGATATTCGGTTCACCTGCGTACATACCATGTGCGGTACCTACTGCAATTGCCAACGCGTCCACACCGGTTTCTTCATAGAAACGGATGGCTTCCGCCGGTTTAGCCAGAGAAGCATTTGCTTCATCCACGCTGATATCATCTTCTGTACCACCGATTGTTCCAAGCTCCCCTTCAACGGAAACGCCCATAGCATGAGCAGCTTTTACAATTTCTTTCGTTAAACGAATATTCTCTTCATATGAATGATGAGAACCATCAAACATAACTGAGCTAAACCCGGCACGGATACACTTCATAGCCACGTCAAACGAGCTGCCATGGTCCAGATGAAGCGCGATTGGAAGACCGGATTTCTTGGCAGCTGCTTCAGCCAAGGCTACAGTGAACTCAATGCCCATATATTTAAGAGCACCTTCACTCACACCGAAGATGAATGGAGAATTGAGGTCCATAGCGGCTTCAGTGATAGCTTGTGCGAATTCAAGATTGTTCATGTTGAACTGGCCAACGGCATATTTGTTGGCTTTGGCTTTTGGCAGGAATTCATTCATTGATACTAATGGCATGGTTTTTTCCTCCTACGGGTCATTTTTACTGTCATACATAAGATGCGCTGCCGCTCTTTACGTCATACCGTGTTATTATATCATATAAATAAACAAATTGATAATTAAGCTTAAATTATGTGAATGAATTCACATTTTTTCTCCAGATCAGGATCCAAGTGACTGACCCGTACTTTCACTAAGCTGCTGTTGAACCGCCTGTCTCATTTCATCAATATCAAAAGGTTTGGTGAAATGCATGATAGCTCCCAGTTCTGTAGCCTCCTTAATCATGTCGAGTTCTCCATAAGCGGTCATCATAATGACTTTTATGGAGGAATCGATGTTCTTAATATGCTTTAGTATATCTAGCCCATCCATTCCCGGAATTTTCATGTCCAAAAGCACCAGATCAGGAGCTTCTTTCCTTACAATCTCCAGAGCCGTTTTGCCATTAGGGGCCTGGAAAGTCTCATACCCTTCGTTGTTAAATACTTCCATCAGCAAGACACGAATACCATTTTTATCATCGACAATTAGAACCTTATTCTTCAAAGTGACTCCTCCCATCTCCGAATCAACAGTCCAATTAAGGATACATTCGCCTTTTCTCTAAAATATCCTTCTTAAGGAAAATCTTCTACTTTCTTTATCATATCAAAAAAAGCCCGAACAGAAGACTGTTCAGGCTTTTGGATCAATGATTGCGCTGGAAAGCGGCTTTAACAAATTCACGGAACAGAGGCTGTGGACGATTTGGTCTAGAAGTGAATTCCGGATGAAACTGAACTGCTAAAAACCAAGGATGGTCCGGCATTTCCACAATCTCAACCAGACGGCCGTCCGGTGAAGTTCCGGAGATTTTAAGACCGGCTGATTCAATCCGCTCACGGTATTCATTGTTAAATTCATACCGGTGACGGTGTCTTTCGTACACAAGCTCGTCCTGGTAGCAGTTGCGGGCAAGAGACCCTTCCGTCAGCTTGCATGGATATAGGCCTAAGCGCATAGTACCGCCCAAGTTTTCGATATCTTTTTGCTCCGGCAATAAATCGATGACTGGGAAAGGGGTAGTTGGATTGATTTCGGAACTGTTGGCACCATCCAGACCTGCAACGTTCCGTGCATACTCAATTACGGCCACCTGCATACCAAGGCAAATGCCGAAGAAAGGAATCTTCTTGTCACGCGCATACCGGATAGCTGTTACTTTCCCCTCGATGCCGCGGTCGCCAAAACCTCCGGGAACCAAAATCCCATCTACACCGCCAAGCATTTCTTCTACATTATGATCATATAAATGCTCGGCATTTACCCATCGGATTTTCACCTCGGTATTATTAACAATTCCCGCGTGTCCTAGGGATTCCACCACACTTAAATAAGCGTCATGAAGGGCCACATATTTACCTACAATCGCAATCTCGGTTGTATGCTCCAGAGACTTGACACGTTTCACCATAGCTTCCCATTCGGTCATATCAGGCGCATCGGTTTTGTCCAGTTTAAGATGATTCACCACGATGTCATCCAGCCCCTGCTCACGCAACATCATCGGCACTTCGTACAAAGTATCAGCGTCCCGGCACTCTATTACCGCATTTGCATCTACATCACAGAACTGGGCGATTTTATGCTTAAGGTCTTCCGCCAGAGCATGCTCCGTACGGCATACAATCACATTCGGCTGGATTCCGATGCTTCTTAATTCTTTTACACTGTGTTGGGTAGGTTTGGTCTTCACTTCTCCAGCTGCCTTGATATAAGGTATCAGCGTTACATGAATGTACATTACATTCTCACGGCCTATGTCACTTTTAATTTGCCGAATGGCCTCCAAGAAAGGAAGGCTTTCAATATCCCCAACGGTACCGCCAATCTCGGTAATGACTACATCTGACTGGGCTTCTTTACCGGCACGGAATACCCTGTCTTTAATTTCGTTAGTAATGTGGGGGATAACTTGAACTGTTCCCCCAAGATATTCCCCTCTGCGCTCTTTGGTAATGACTGAGGAATATACCTTCCCTGTTGTAACATTAGAGTTTTTGGACAGATTAATGTCAATAAAACGTTCATAGTGTCCTAAGTCGAGATCGGTTTCCGCACCATCATCCGTTACAAATACTTCCCCGTGCTGATAAGGGCTCATCGTGCCTGGGTCCACGTTAATGTACGGGTCAAACTTTTGAATAGTCACTTTAAGACCGCGATTCTTCAGCAGCCGACCCAAAGAAGCTGCCGTTATCCCTTTACCCAAGGAGGAAACCACGCCTCCTGTTACAAAAATATATTTTGTCATGATATACCCCTTTCCCGCTTGATTCTACCAAGCCTTAATCAATATATAGTCCAGTCGCCTCAAGCTGCTTAATCCTTAATTTAGCCAAATTCAGGTTTTGCAAACTGGGAGACAAGCTTATAAAAATAACCAGCCACTTACGTCATGAAGAATCATGAAAAAAGTGGCGCAAAAACAAAAAAAGTGACACCCGTAGTGACGGGGCACTTTTCATTTTCAGAACTTCATTCTTAGTTTACATTTAACGAAAAACTTCATCGTCTCAAGGACGGCAAAGCGTTTTCTCTTATATGAAAATTCAAGTTTCTTTTGAAGCCCATGCAATAGTGTACTCTGCCGCAGGTCCCCTTGTCAAGGACAGACCGGCATTTAATTATTTCTCTCTCTCTTCGTCTTCCTTCAGGTCTTCCTCTTCATCCAGATCCTCGTCCTCTTCATCGACTTCTACCTCTTCGTCGATTTCGTCATCAAGATCCTCGTCCTCAAAGAACTCGCTATCTTCCGCTTCGCCGTCCTCACTATCGTCGAAGTTTTCGCCTGCATCAAAGGATTCGTATTCTTCCTCCACATAAACCTCTTCGTCCAGATCATCATCGTCATCATTTATGATTCTAGGACGCTTTGTATTAGCCACGGCATCTTCGGATTTTTCAACCGGATACCATCTTTTCAACCCCCATAGATTTGTGCCTACGCAGGCAAAACGGCCGTCAATATTTATTTCTGTATATAGTTGGGCGATAACGTCCATCGTTTGTTCTTCAGTAAGCCCTTTAATCTTTGCCACTTCCGCCATTAAATCACGGTAGTAAAATGGGGTATTCGCTGCTTTTAAAACAGCAAATGCAATATCCACCATCGGCATTTCACGAGCCTGTTCTTCATTTAATTTGAGTGTATATTGACTACTCATGTAAGCACATCCCTTCAACCTTTTCACATTTGGGGCATTTTGCATCTCAAAATGCGGATTCTTTATCTACCATATCCCATATCTTCATTAAGTAAAACCTATTTTATGTAAAAATGCAACCTTCACATGAGCGGTTACCAAAAACGCTGCCAGAGCTCGATAGATGCTCGGTTTTCCTCCTCTCAAGATAGGAAAAGCGAAGGTTTCCCTTCGCCCCCGACTGTACCCTCCGAGCAGCAAACCCGTTTTCGTCTGCCCGCCCTTATAATGAGGATGGAGACTCGCCGTTCAGTCTCTACTTCATCCTATGTGGGAGTTTACCCATTGACACGGCACTCCACCTATTTATTGTGGAAAAAGGCCATTCACACAGACCCTTCCTATAACGTGGACATAGAATAAGGCATCGACAGCATTCTGAAGTTATCCGTTGTACGGGGGGAATGGGCGTTGGACTACTCTTTACCGTTTGTTGAGCTGTTACACGATCAGATGCAGGCGGGACCCCGGGTGAAAAAACATATTATCCATTTCCGAAGCAAAAAAGAGTTCCACGCGTGTCTCGAAGGGTTGAAGCGTTACAAAACGTCTGATTCCACTCTATTCTCTGTTCGCAGCTTAAAACTGATTCATGCGATCTCATGTCCACTACTATCCGAATCCAAATTACTAAAACATCCTTCTATAGCAGGATTTGAAGAAGATTATCAAGTAACTGTCCATGAAGTTCGCAAGTCGAAAAAAAAGCTGGCCGAACGCTCCTCCCTGGCTACCGGTTCACAGATTATCCCCTGGGGGGTCAGCCATATCAGGGCTCCAAGAACTTGGCCACGTACCCAAGGTAAGGATGTCCATATTGGAGTTATTGATACAGGCATTGATTACAGCCATCCGGATTTACGGCAATCCATATCCAGGGGAATTAATCTCGTCCATAGACAGGCCCTCCCACATGATGATAACGGACATGGGACACACATTGCCGGAACCATTGCCGCGTCAAGTACCCATTCGGGTATTCTCGGGGTAGCTCCCAAGGCCCGCATTCATCCGGTTAAGGCATTTGATCATAACGGGAGCGCCTATGTATCGGATATTATAGCGGGTATAGACTGGTGTGTACAGCAAAATCTGGACATCATTAATATGAGTTTTGGCATGAAAACTTACAGTAAGTCTTTGGAGCAGGCCGTGTTAAACGCCTATAATTCAGGGAAAATCATTGTAGCGTCCTCAGGTAATGACGGCAAAAAAGCGACGATCGATTATCCCGCACAGCTCTCTCATGTTATTTCTGTCGGCGCTATAACAAGCAATAACAAAGTGGCTTCGTTCAGTAATCGCAGCAATTTGATTGATATTTATGCGCCTGGTGAAAAAATATATTCAGCCTGGCTGGGAGGCAAATATAATGAATTGAGCGGAACATCTATGGCAACGGCCCACGTCAGTGGTGCCATTGCCTTAATCCTTGCGATAAAACCTGGCCTCAAACTTATGGCGGTTAAAAAGTTGTTAAAACGAAGTTCCCTAACAGGAAATAAATCGAGGAATACAACCGTTGAAATACGAAGGCTTCACGCCCGCAGAGCTGTACTGGCAGTGATAAAGAAGACCTAGATGCCCGAACAGGCCGGCCATGTTTAGCCCGCCTGTTCAGGGTTTAGGCTTTTCCGTAGATTTCCCCGCACGGCAAAGCCTAAACAGGACCGGAGGCTCTTGTGAGATCGAGTCTGCGGTCCTGTTTTAATGGTGGTCGGTACGAGCATAGGGAAAGCGCTACATGCGCTCCGGAGCCGATACGCCCACCGCTGCCAAGACGTTGCGGAGCACAACGCGCAGGGCGGCCAGAAGGGCCAGCCTTGCTTGTGTTTGTGCCGCATCGTCCGTGATCACACGCTCCGCCTTATAATAGCTGTGGAACTGGCTGGCCAGTTCGTACACATAGCGGATCAAGCGGTGGGGAGCGTACTGCTCCGCTGCAATGGCAACTTCCTCCGGAAGCTCAGCCATTTTGCGCAGCAGGTCGAATTCTGCTTCAGCGGTCAGCCTGGATAAATCCGCCTGGCCGTCCGGCAGCATTAAAATCCCTTGTTCCTCCGCCTGGCGGAAGATGCTGCAAATACGGGCATGAGCATACTGTACATAAAACACTGGATTTTCGTTGGACTTAGAGATGGCCAGGTCCATGTCAAAATCCAGGTGAGAGTCCATGCTGCGCATGGTAAAGAAATAACGGATGGCGTCCACGCCCACTTCATCCATTAGATCTTCCATCGTTACAGCCTTGCCGGTACGCTTGGACATCTTGACCTTCTCGCCGTTTTGGAACAGGCTGACCATTTGGGCGATCAAGACGGTAAGTTTATTTGCATCATAGCCGAGAGCCGTCATGGCAGCCTTCATCCGGGGAATATATCCATGGTGATCAGCCCCCCAGATATTGATGATTTCATCATATCCGCGTTCATATTTATTACGATGATAAGCTACATCCGGAGTGAGATAGGTGTAGGTCCCGTCGTTCTTGATCAGCACCCGGTCCTTGTCATCCCCGTAATCCGTAGTTCGCAGCCAGGTCGCACCGTCCTGCTCAAAGACATGTCCATTATCCTTGAGCTGCTTTAATACATCATCGATCATGTTATTCTCATAAATGGAAGTTTCGGAAAACCATTCATCAAACTTGACCCCAAAACGCCCCAGGTCCCGTTTGATTTTATCCAGTTCTTTCTCCAGCCCGTACTTGCGGAAAAAAGCAAGACGTTCCTCATCATTTAGAGCAAGCAGACGGTCCCCTTCAGCCTTGGCCAGTTCCTCCGCGAAGCCCTTAATATCTTCCCCGTAGTATCCGTCTTCCGGCATTCCGGCTTCTTGACCGAGCGCCTGGCGGTAGCGGGCTTCAATCGATTTGGCCAGGTTCAGCACCTGGTTACCGGCATCGTTAATATAATATTCCCTTGTCACCTCGCAGCCTGCCATTTCCAGCACGTTACAAAGCGCATCCCCTACTGCAGCTCCTCGGGCATGTCCCAAATGAAGAGAACCGGTAGGGTTGGCCGATACGAATTCAACCTGGACACGTTTTCCTTTTCCCATGTTGATTTTTCCGTAGCTGTTCCCCTGTTCCAGAACTTGTCCTATAACCCGATATAAGTAACTTTTGTTCATACGGAAATTAATAAAGCCAGGCCCTGCAATCTCGACTTCATCAATATAAGCCGCCTCTTTATCCAGATGGGCAATCAATTTCTCCGCAATCTGGCGGGGGTTTTGTTTGGCAATCCGGGTTAGCTGCATCGCAATGTTGGTAGCAAAGTCCCCGTGTGCTTTATCCTTAGGTACCTCAAGAGTAATAGCCGGCAGCTGCTCAATGTCCACAATCCCGGCTGATACCACCGCATCCGCAATCGCCTTTTTGACAGAGGTTTTGACCTCATTTAACACGTTCATCCTTTATCCTCCTGAATGACTAACTTTAATGTATAAGTACCCGCATGCTCTTCCATTACATGCAGGTCGTACTCCCACTCCAGACTTCCCAGCCCCTCGGACAGGTTTTGACGGATCCACCGGGTTTGCGTTTCCAAACTCAGCATTCCATGCTGGGTCTCATAATAACCATTTCTCTTTCCTCCATGAATAAAGGTTTGCTCCGAACGGATATCTCCGTGGCGGATGAGTTTGATCTCCTGCCCCCCTATTTTCACGGTAGTCAGTGTATTTCCCATCTCCGGGGATGGCTCCCGGTATCTTAAATAGATCTGCCGGCCTTTGACAAAAAGTTCGCCGGAAACGCGCTGGGTCAAGTTATGACCGTCCTGACTGCTGTCAATCTGGACAAGCACCTGCTTCTTGCTCGTCATATCTGCTGCTCCTGTCTGACCGTCTTTTAGATTTTAGTGTATAGTATAGCGTCCGGAAATTCAATCATAGCCTTCACTTCAATTGATAAACCGAATTAAGAGAGTTGGCCGGATCCCTTGCATCATTCTTCCCTTCATTCAGAAATCCGGTATGATTTGTTTTCATAATACAAGTGTATCACCCGTTGTTTGTTGAAGGAAATCCGTCCCTTATCCTGGTTATTTGCTGAGTCAAGGGGATAGTGGTGTCAGTAAGATTGAAAAATAAATCAATCCTACAGATACTTCTTTCTCTTTTTCGGGGGCGGTCCTAATTACGGTCTTTATCCATGTTATCCTTGTTTAAGTATCCAAATGATACTCTAGAGGACAAGTCTTTATCTTTTAATTTTTCAACTATCATTGGGAGATCTTGTGTATGCTCTCTGGTAAGAATTATCCCACCTATCACGGATTTAATTGTTTCCAAGTCTTTTAACTCCATTCTGGACAACTCATCCAGCGAAAACATTAGTTGTTTGCCGAAATGTGCTTTTAATACCGTTAACAAGGAATTTTTATCTTCATCAGATAACCTCAAATTCAGTCCATACTTCTTTAGCTATTCCATTCTTCATAAATAACTCCTCCTTAGAGTTGAGCTTTTCTTTCCCTTGGTCGACCGTACATGAACAGCCTTAGTCCGATGGAAGTTCGAACTAAGGCTGCATAGATTTTTTATTTTATTTCTGTCTACTTGACGGGGGGCTGTTCATTTCCGGGGCAGCCCTTCCATATGCGTCTTGTATGCAGGATGGCTAATTCACAAATCCGAGCAGAATCTCCCTGATCAGTTTGGCCGCTGCAATTTGGGTTTGTTCCGTTGGATCATAGATTGGTGCGACCTCCACAACATCCGCTCCAACCACATTCAGTTCCGAAGTGGCAATCGCATGAATGGCACCCAACAGTTCTTT
>Ga0224749_1103_pt1 | contig 10318 bp, 8 predicted proteins | sample LIM_F_Vancomycin_3_FD_182078 | JGI IMG/M metagenome (GOLD analysis project Ga0224749, IMG submission 182078) | Enriched cells from gastrointestinal tract of the lab mouse from Pacific Northwest National Laboratory (PNNL), Richland, Washington... | ecosystem: Host-associated > Mammals > Digestive... | reverse complement strand
GCATAAATATTTTCACCTATTAATGAAAATATTTTTATGCAGTAGGGCAGAAACTGTTCTCTAAATTCTTCCGAATTTTAAATATATGTGCCGGACCACGAAGAACTGCGAAATCCGCCATTTTCATTCCCCGATCTTTCATTTCATATTTAGAAACTTATCTATCATTTTTGTCCCGAAAGAGTTCCGAAAGCCGTATAAAGATCTGAATTTATTGACATCAAAATTACAATTGGGAACTTTGAGTGTCCAAATTTTATCATTAAATTGTTGGTACTTACTCTGATTTTTACCACCATGCCCTTAATCAATAAATAATTTTTCAAATCAAATCCTTCTTTTGCCAACGAAAATATATATTTTCTCTGTTTAATGAAAATATATATATCTTTTTAAAAAAAATTTAAAGATAAAATGCTTGTGATTTCAATCAAGAGAATCTATAAGCTGGAAAGCGGGGAAAAAGAATGAAAAGAGATATAGAAAGAATATTGAAGCAGGGGGCAGCCACATCATCAAGACAAAGATTTGGAACACTAGTAATCACTTTAGATCCTCAGTATCCCTGGACAGAGAAAACAGATAACGGAGAAAGCAAAAATGAAGAAGTTAGTTCTGAAGAATTAATAAGGGAACAATATCAGAATATCAATTCTTATTCGGCTAGCGGCGCGGTAGATCTACCGCCGAACATTATTATGAACGGAAATATTACGGCATACGGATGGATGGAAAATATCAAAAATGAAGGAATTACTTAGTATATAAAGAAGCAATTTTGGATTAGGTAATCATGATATTGAAAACAATTGTATTTTAGATGTAGTTTCAGAGATTCAATGAGTTTAATGATTAGATCTCCTAAAAAACGAGGGTAATCTCCTCGTTTTAGACTGAAGACAAAGTCTTTCATTAAACAAGATAAGGTAAAAGTTTTTAGCTGCAGAGCGTTAGCGTGCGCCTTTAATCCCGGGGAATCACCTTTCTTTATGTATGATTCAAATTCCCCGGGATTAAGAGTGCCGAAAGCAAAAACTTTTACCTCTTTATTTCGCGACATACTTTGTTTACACGCTCAAACGAGGGTAATCTCTCTCGTTTTTTTATTTTTCCTACAATCTGAACATACATTTTTTCATTAATAGATGAAAATATATATGTTTTTTTAGAAATTTCTAAAACTATACTTGTAAGTGAAAGGAGGATTGATTTTCCCATTTAAAGAGTTAGAGGAAATTCCTTTTCAAAATCTTACTCGGGTAATTGAAAGGAAGTGATAAAATTGTCGAATGTATTTCCTTATCATTTTGATGATGCACAAAGCTCATTCCATGGCACATTTTCGATTAAGAAAATAAACAAAGAATACCATTACAATTACGATTACTTCAAGATTCATTTTTTAGAAGGCCAATTCCTTTTGAAAGATGCACAGCAGAATAAGATGTATGAAGAAAATGTCACAGGAATCAAGGCCGCTATAGCTCTAAAAAAAGAGTATTTACAGGAAATGCCGCCAACCCGTCAAAAAAACCTTAATTTCACTAACTCAATTGAATTAGGGGAAAACAAATATAACTTAATGGTGGTAAACACTGATTTAGAAAACAAATTAACTAATAACTTGATATTAAAAGGAATGTTACACCAGAAAATTAAGGACCTTTTTATAGGGAATGAAAAGTATCTGTTAACAATTAAATGATAATAAAGAGGAGGAATCAATATGAGTACCGGAATGGACAGCCTTAGAATTTATGATTGGACTCAAACTGTTAATGATATGGAAAAACAGGAAAGTATACTTTTAAGAAGCTTTCCCAGCTTCTTCTTACAAGAAACAAAAGGGCAGAACATGCAGGCAAAGGTAACGGGAAATTGGCTGAAATGGGAATTAACAGATGAAGGCTCGGGCCAATATCCTATTTATAAGTGTTATATAGAAGACGGAACATTAGAGGTAGAAATAGAAAATAAAAAAACGGCATATGACTTAAAAAATAGCTGGATTAAAATTTGTGCGAAAATCGAAATCGATGAGAACAGTTCAAAAGAGATGTATGTGTTTTCAGAAAAAGAAGGTACCTTATATTCTATCAACTATTCCTTCCATTTTGATAAAGAGAATCGGGTTGCATCTAATCTGTTAGAACATTTGCTCGTATCGTGGTTTAAAGAACATAGAAATCTATTAAATAATCATGTTAATACCTATGCGATCCATGTTCGTACGTCAAATGATTTAACACTGGCCGGATGGGATACCGGTTATGTTACTTCGTTCTCAAATGTAAATAAAACCATTCGAGAGAAAGAATTGTATCCTAAGGATTTCAAATATGAGTATGAGGAAGAAATGATGCCTAATGTTACTTTTTTGTACAATCTAAGAGGAACATTTGATTCTTGGGAAATTACCACAGGAGCAGACGGCCAAAATGTAAATTTTATTTTAAAAATTGGTGATAATAGTTCTTTTACCAGTGAACTGGTTGGATCTGGAAATTCAAATACCCAGGACTTTTCTTCTGATGCTTTTTTGAAAGTTCAAGTGAAATTAGAATATTTCAATTCAACAGAAAAAATGTTTGAAGATCCTACCGGTTTAAATGACGGGAATCCAGTTGAATTGAAAGTAAAAACAGACCGTGACCAAAACCAGAATCCCCCGGTGGTTCTTGTGGATTCTTACTATTCTGAAGAGATTAATGGACCTCTTACAAAAGCTATCGTAGATGGTATGTTTAAAGAATGGTTAAATGAAAACATCGATAAATTCGAAAATATTTTTTCGTACTTTCTTTTAAAAGAAACTGCAAAAGATGAAAATTTCCAATGGCTGAAGCCGACGACAGCTTATTATGGAGTAGCAAGTGTCGAGGATGAAAATAAGAATCCGGATTTGGACAAAAGTGTATTCTCTGTTATGGCTATGGTAGAGAATCACAAGAATGAATCTCCACAACATACAGTAGATGCGCGATTATTACACGCAGTTAATAATGAATCAGCCTTTGGAATTGATATGCCATTATTTGTAGATAAATGGATTGAAAATGCGTTAGTTGCTATGCAGATTGGTACACCGGAACAATTTGAAAAAACAGATAATGGATTAGTTATTTCGAATAAAGAGCAAATTAAGTTTGCCACAATAGAAAATAACTCCGGGAATCCCGTACCCGGTTATGTTGATGCCGGTAAATTCAGACTAGGCATAATAAATAATCAGCTTGTTTTAGAGATGGAAGACCTCCATTGGGAACAGGCCAGAGGAATTATTGGGCATGTTAATTATAAGCAAAGCTTTGATATTACCCTAAAAAGCGGTGTTGATGAATTAGGTAAAGAGTATAGTAACGTCTTGATTCCAATTGAAAATACGGATCCTACCATGTTAATGACCTTTATGATTGAAGATTGGAAGAAGAATGAAGATTTGATTATTGAAATTGTCACAGGAGTCGTTATTGGAATTCTAGTAGGTTTTATTCCTGTAGGTAAGATCTTTTCAAAATTAAAAAATGTTGTAAGTAAAGCCTTTAGGCAAGCTGGTAACCGTATGTCAGCCGAAATAGGATCAAGTGTCGCGGTCGCCATGAGAGAAATAGCTCAAGAATCCGGAGAAACAGGGGCAGCATTCTTCAGAAGAATGAGTCAGGAATCAGCTGATGAAATTTCCTTGTTCACTAGACCGGGTATGACTACTCAGCAAATAGTAAATGAAGTAGCAAATAAGTCCGAAAGCTTTTTTTCAAAGATTTGGAAAAATAAGTATAAACTTATAGGAGGATCTGTTGTAGGGGCAGTAGGGGGAATGGTGCCAACTGCTATTATTAAAGCAATTGAAAATGCACAACAAGAACATTATTCATTACTCCCAACAATTCATGAATTTGTTGCTAATTGTGTAGGAGCAGTAAACTGGCCTGATAACAGTGAATTTGAAGTTGAAACGGCTAAGCTTCAAGGTATTTATTTAATGGGCGGAAAATTAAATAAGGAAAATTAAAGATTTGATCAAAAGCAATCCTTCTCTTTAAGAAATTACATTTCATTGAGGGGAGCGCCGGAAGACGTTCCCCAATATCAAATTTTAATAAAGAAATGAGGGGATGATGAACGTGACCATTACCCATTCAACCAGCACTTTTAATTGGGATACCGTATTTGCGATTCCTATTGCAGAGGCTAACCGTATTATAAAGGAGCAAAAAAGCAGTCCAAAACATTTTGAGCTCAATGATTCAAATAATAATTTCAAAGGGGATTTTGGAGAATGGCAAATTATTACCGGCGGTGACGGAAATAGTATTCGAATGAATATACCTGTCCAGAATTTTCAAACATTTCTGAACGAGGATCTATTTACAGGTGAATTTGGATTTCAATCCGCGGATTTGAATGTCCAGGTTAAGCTTAATTACCTTCCGCACGAAAACATATTATCGAATAAGACAACCAATGGACAATTATATGATTTGAAAATTAAATCAACAAGTTCTGATCCAAAAATGGATCCTGTAGTTATAGGTATTTCATTAAAAAATGTTGAAGGCATATTCTTTCCATGGGGATTGAAAAACAGTTTGCGTATTGATTTCCAGACGATCTTAAAAGAAATGTTCATGCAGCAAATCATTAAATGGTTAACGTTAAACTTGGAAGAATTTAACCACACTTTTAGTGTAGTTAACTTGAATCTGTATATTAGTGATGAGGAACCATGGGCTTGGTGCAAACCTTCTTATGTCGATTATGCATACACAGATATTGAAGAAGACTTAGACAAAAGCTTGTTAGGAGTATTGTGTATGACAGGAGGAAGAAAAGGGGGAATCCAGCAGCAGCAAAAATTGGATGCCTATGTTATTCCGGAATCATCGAATGCCGGTTTTCTGATTGCACAAGAACGCTTTTTATTAGATATATTATTACCGACTTTACCAATGAAGTTTGAATATTCAACTACCAATGACTATGAGGTCATCAATGCAAGCGGGGAAGCAGGTCAATATCAATATATCCTTAGGTTGAAAAAAGATAAAAAAATAAAATTAGATAGGGTAGAAGTGAAAGGCTCAAAATACGATCCGTATATGACCGAAATGAGCCTAAGTTTAGTGAATGATACATTGAAACTTGAAGCGGCCACAGAAACTTCTATAGGTATAGGTGGAGTGGTAGGTTGTAGAACAACAAATTGGTATAAGCTAAAACTGGCGGAAAATGGAAATGGTGAACAAACTATAGCATATGAAGAGGCTGGGCAGCCTACTGTAACACATTATGTCATAAAAAAAGGTGATAATTGGGTATGGGAGGTTATAGCGGTCATTATAGCATTATTAGCTGAAGCTGTATTAGCCATATTTACAGCAGGGGCATCATTAATTATAGGATCCATTGTCATAGCGATATTGACGGGGTTGTTGGCCAAAACTCCTGATATTATTCAAAATTGGAATATTAATACATCCCCGAGCATCGAACCTTTTTTAGAAAATACGACTTCCGAAATTATTTGGAATGCCAGTGAAATTTTTAAATTGGATTATGCCGGTTTAGCAGGACCGCTTCAATTAGGCGGCAAGTTTGTATGAAATAAAAAAGACACGGTTAACTAGAAAGAAGGTATATTACTTTGAATACTTACGGTTGGGATATCCTTTATGTGAATTCTAATGAGGGTATAAATAAGCAATTAAAGAAGTACATGAATGAAAATAAAATAACCTTTACCTATGAGGATGAGAATACATTTGTCAGCTTAACCTTTGATAATTGGGAGATTGTTCCCGGGGGATCAAGTAAACTTTTGAGAATGAAAACACTTGTGAAAGAGGGGCAGCTAACCTTTATGGGGAAGCGCACATTAATAAACGGTATATGTCCTCTCTTAGAAATTCAACTTGGTTTTTTTGATGATAAAAAAGATTCTTATATTCAGAAGTTAATGTTTAACTTTCAAGTAAAAGGAGAGAAGGAAGGGGATCAAAGGGAAGGAGCAATTACAGTAATTAATCCGGATATAAATAAAGTATTTGCTGAAGGAAGCATGATTTACACAATTTTAAATTTAATATTGGCAGATATGTTTATAGCAAACAAAGAGAAAATATCTTATATTTTTGCAAAACTGAATATATCACCGGACATTCCGTGGATGCAACCTGAAAAGTACAAATATTCTTATTATTCTCCAACTTCCAGTCAAGAAAAAGGGTTTTTGTCAGTTCTTTCTGTTGTAACGAATCGGGACATATCAGGACTAACAGAAGCGATTGACGGTGCCATACTGGATAATAATCATGACAGTTTTCTGGTGCTGTCTGAACGATTGTTTCTGGAGCGTATCATTATGCCGGAATTACCCAATTCATTTGGCCATGGGACAACAAAAGACCATTTTAAATTTGAAGGGACATCGAATACAAGCGGGATCATTAAGAATAACAGGAATATAAGTTGTGGTTCGGTACGATGGGGTCTAATAGATTATTATCCGGTACTAAAAGATTTAAAAATACAAGTCGAAGGTAACAGCCTTCGTATGAAAGCATCGGGAGAATGTGACATTACGGGTCTGGCAAGCTCGTATGTAACATTTGAAGTCGAAACGAAAAATACTTTCTATTTTAATAAAAATACGAAAAAAATTGAATTTAAGCCTGACAGTAATCCAAAAGTAAATTACGAACGCCATATTCCATGGTGGATATGGGTATTAGGAATAGCAGCTCCTATAGTGGATGTTATTATACATTTTGTCACTGACGCAATTTCCAGTTCCGTTGCTGGTAATATCAAAATAGATACAAATACTTCTATTGGTGACCTAAGAAGTGAAGTAGTGAAGTGGAGCGGTATGGACAATTCAGAGGTTTCAGATTGTGTACTTGATGTTGCTTTTTGCATAAAAGGAAAAAGTTAATAAGAAGGAGGGAAGAACATGAAAGAAATTAGGGAATTTAGCCGGACAGGGGAAAATCAACAAGATCAACAAGTACTAAAGTCCGTGGGCCAATTTTTCTACGGGGAAAATTTGGATGAACCGGCTTTTGTCAGCGGGCATGGTATAAATGGGTTTAAGATAGATCCCGGCCAGTTGAAAGGAGCGGATTTGAAAAAGAAAGTAAAATCAGCACGGTGGATTGCCGACTTTACTCCAAAGCAAACAGGCTTATATACATTTATAACCGGTTCAAATCCGTATACTCATATTTTTATGGACGGAAAAGAATTAAAGGATAATGAAATCACACTGACAGAAGGAGAACATTATTCCTTTGTTATCGTCTATTTTGGAAACCCGGAAGTGGAGCAAGAAGACTTGTTTCAATTTGAAGTGAAATATACATGTAACCAGCAAGAAACTCAAGAGATTGCGGCAGAAGACTTCTCCATTCCCAAAAAAGTTTCCTTTGATAGTCTTCCCCCGGGCATTGTACCCGGAACGGAGGGGGATGAAGAAAAACTTAAAGATACTGACGAGGACGGGATTTATGATGAATGGGAAATAAACGGATATACAGTAATTAATCATGTCGTTTATCCTTGGCCTGATAATACCACTGAGGAAGGGAAAAAAAAGGAAGAGGAATACAAAAAAAAGGGATACAAAAAATATGTGTCCAATCCCTATGAATCCCATACAGCCGGGGACCCCTACTCTGATTTGGAAAAAGCCAGCGGAAGTATAGACCGTAACATCAAAAAAGTGGCTTGGGACCCGCTTGTTGCAGCATATCCGAGTATCACGGTGGGGATGGAAAGGCTAATTCTTTCCGATAATAAAGAATTTAGTTCATCATCAGGAAAGAGTGTCAGCCGGGAGACGTCTTCCAGTTCCAGTGCCTCCAATACGGAAGGAATTGATGTGAGTGCGGGTTTTTCCCTCTTTGAAGGCTTTTCAGGATCGGTTACCGGGCATTATTCGCATACGTCTACGCATACGGTTAACTCTGCACAGACTTCAGGACAGGACTGGTCGGAACAATTAGGTTTAAAAAATGCACAGGCAGCCTATGTGAATGCCAATATCCGCTATTACAATACAGGAACAGCTCCTGTGTATAAATTTATCCCCACAACAAATTTAGTTTTAGGGAAAGAGACGATTGCTACCATTACAGGACAAATGAACCAGGAAGCTTTCAGCTTAGCTCCTGATCAAATGTACCCTAAAAGACATTTGCATGCTATAGCCTTGAATACGTTAGACCAGTTCAGTTCTACCCCAATTTCCATGAATATCAATCAAGTGGACAGACTGGAAAATGGAGAGAAATTAAAATTGGAAACCACTCAATTCCAAGGTGCGTTTGCGAAAAGAGACCCTGCAGGCGGACAAGTAGTCATAGAAGAGAATGAGTGGGCGAATTATATCCCGCAAATCGAAAGCGTAACAACCGGAATCCTGATTGATATTAAAGGTGGCCCGATGATGGAGCGCCGTATTGCAGCAAAAGACCCTGATAATCCAAATGACCTTACACCGGAACTTACACTGGGTCAAGCATTGATAAAATCGATAGGGGCATATAAAGACGGAGAAAATTGGTATTTTAAGGATGAGTATACGGATAAAGCACATATTCTGAGTCCGAACCTGGTACATTTCATCTATGATAGAAAAACAGAAAAAAAGATTAAAAAGGAACTGGAAAGGAACAAAAATATAAAAGAGATTTACGATATGACAATCCGGCCGGGAATGAATATTCAAATCAGTGTCCCGGTAATATGGGATGATTTCAATAATGATGATGGAAACTGGGACGGAGGTTCGTATGATCCAACTAATGGATTGAATAACGGCAGATGTTACAAGATAGAAGCGAATAAAGAAGTGACCTACGATTTGGATGATATTACATTAGATGCAAATTCTAAATATCTCATTACCGTGGATGTTAAAGGAAATGGTACGGGTAAGGCTGCTGTTGAATTCGGTGGAATAACAAGTGAATTCAATATTCCTAACGGATACAAAAGGCAAAAGATCATGTTTGAAGTATTCGACTTTCCAACTGATTTTGAAATCCTCATGTATTAATCCTGTAGATGGTACTGTACTTTGGTCTAAATGTTGAATAAATATTTCGTGATTCATTCTTAGATAAACTTTATTATCCAGAACGCTAAATAATCCCCTCGGGTTATGTTCACTAATTTTCACATCTTGAAACACAACGGAATCTAATTCATCAACAGCATCAGTTAACAACTTCGACGGTAACTGTTTGATTAAAGCATTAATTGCTTTTTTCGCATGATCTATTGTATAGGATTCAAATCCCCCTCCAATATCTAACCGGACAAAATCAGTATCTTTATTTAGCATTTTGTTTAATGCCGCTTCCGTCTCTTTTACTTTATGTTCAATCTCCTCTTTTTTGATTAACCTTGCTTTTACTTTAATGACTTGTTTTCCGTTTTCTACAATAATCTTCGGCTTATTAAATACGTTATGCGAGACTTCTATCGCATAATCCGTTGGCAATACCGTTTGTCCATCTCCAAAATGGCCCAAATAGGTACCTTTCGGCAGTTCCAACTCCGCTACATAATGCTGTCCTGTTTCTCCACCGGAAAGTGTTAAATTTCCTGTTTTTAAATCTGTCAGATTCCCATATTTATACTCTGTTAAGACAGTTTTAACTTTTCCAGGGTCTAAGCGGTGATCCCTCTCCCCCACCAACATTTGCAATTCATCCGAATAGCCTAAATCTGTGGAATCAAAATGGGTATAAATGATTTGTCTTTCTTTTAGTTGATTAACGGGTTGTTTAATCATGATGTCCATTTCTTTTATTTGTTTTTTTAATTGTTCATCTGTTAGTTCATCGATATTTCCACGAACTTCTTTCAATTTTGTATTGATCTCTTTTGATGATCTTTTAAATGCTTCGATTGCTTCTTGCCGAGTTTGTGGTAATGTTTTTTTCCAAGCCGAATAACGTTCTTTACTCCATGCTTTGGCTTTACGTTCATCTTTCTTGAAATTCAGAGGTTTTTTTTCCATCCGTCATTCCACCATATCTTGTTTTTTTAATAAAGTCAGTTGATATCAGCCACATATATAATGGGGGGACAAACCCGCCATAAAGACGAGGTTTGTCCGGGAAAAAACAACAAAATTTCGATCTTTAGATATAAGCCTAAAAAATTATTTTATTTTCAACAAGAAATATTGACTGTCTTTTGTTTCGTCTAATGTGGCAATTTGAATTGGTGTCAGATTATCCGGTTTTTCGATGTTATAATCCAACACTTTACTTCTATCTGCGGCACTTACAATGTTAAAGCCTTTTTG
>Ga0224749_1102_pt1 | contig 10358 bp, 6 predicted proteins | sample LIM_F_Vancomycin_3_FD_182078 | JGI IMG/M metagenome (GOLD analysis project Ga0224749, IMG submission 182078) | Enriched cells from gastrointestinal tract of the lab mouse from Pacific Northwest National Laboratory (PNNL), Richland, Washington... | ecosystem: Host-associated > Mammals > Digestive... | reverse complement strand
TACTGAAACTTATGCCACCACCAATAGAGATCTAGATCACATTTTATTGTAAGCAGTGATGGCAAAGGCCCGCAGAGCGACACAAAGACCACTGGAAGTCCACTTGAATGGCTCACCAGAAACGCTATTCGACTAATGAGAGGAACATGGTGAGCGACAAGAAGTGGTGCGTTATCGCTGTAGCAGCGCTTTATCTGCTCAGTGGAATACTCTTGATAAGGTCTCCGATCAGCCTGCCCCCCTTCGTTGAAAGCGTATGGAAGTTCTACAGCAGCATTGGTTTCGATATGAGTCGAGACATTGTGCGAGCTGTCATACTCTCTCTGAGTCTTTCATGCTTGGCCCACGCATTAATAATACTCACAACTTATATCACCAATGGAGGGCTACCAAAGGTTCTCAGGGGGCATGAGCAGTATCTCTTCCTCAGAGCGCTGTTTTACCTTGGCCTTTGCATTCTGGGTATTGGGGCGATGGGAGACAATATATCCGCAAGGAGAGCTTCTTCATTCAGCAAGGAACTATCGATTCTGCTGGGAGCTTCTATTCTGGGAGGAGTGGTTTGGACAGTGAGTGATTTGCTTGCGTCAATCATCCTGAAGTTTAAGAGGTGAGTACGACAGCCAACTCGCCAGGGGGCAATTCTCCAACGGTTCTCACCGCACCTCCATCCTAGTCGTTTCACCCACCACCGGGCCTTGCGCTCCGCGCTGGCAGACCGCCGAGATCGACACCCTGCACCGGCAAGGCAAGAGCTGGATCCCCCTCTCCGACTGCCCCCAACTCCTCGACAGCCCACGCCCGCTGTTCCGGGCCTAAGACAAACACCGGCCTCGAACGGAGTTGAGGCTGACAAGATGAAAGACGCTGCGTCTGATTTCCGGCACGCCACACCGAGATGAGAGAAGCACGTCACATTCCTCTCTATGAGATGATGACAAAAAGCCATGAAATAGGTTGAAGTTCCTTAAACCTGAATGAGTCCTGAACAAGATTCATTTATTTCCTAGGAACAAGCTGTTGCTCCCCCAGTGACCCAAGGATGGGAATGCATGCCATTGGCTGTTTCCATGTGGACTCGTGGTGTTTTCTCCATGCCCACGAGCCGCGCTCAAGAGAATGAAAACTCACCAGTTGCTTCACCGCTTGAGGAGGTCCCATGAACCTCCTTTTGATCCACCAGAATTTTCCAGGCCAGTTCCGCTACATCGCTCAGGACCTGTCAAGGTCTCAACTGCATCGAGTCTTGGCTATCGGAAGAGATAGCGCTCCAGGCCTTCCGGGAGTTCCTCTGGTGCGCTATCGACCTGCACGGGAATCAGCCCCACAGACGCATGGCTATCTGAAATCCTTCGAAGATGCGGTCCTGCATGGACAGCAGGTCGCTCGGCTGCTATTGAATCTGCGCAGTAAAGGGTATCGACCGGATGTCATATTGGCCCATCCCGGTTGGGGGGAGTCGCTTTTCGCCAAAGACATATACCCCCACGTACCGCTGATCCATTTCTGTGAATACTACTACCACGCCAAAGGAGCCGATGCGGACTTCGATCCACAATTCCCTCTTGGCCTGGACGATGCCTCGCGTTTACGCCTGCGTAACAGCCAGCATCTGCTTAATCTCGAACAATGCGATCTGGGCATCACCCCTACACACTGGCAGCACTCGCTGCACCCTTCGATCTATCACGACAAGATCCGTGTGGCGCACGAGGGAATCCCCTCGGATGAGTTGCTTCCCGATCCCCAGGCGAACCTCACGCTTCCCGATGGGCGGACACTCAGGGCGGGACAGCCCGTGGTGACCTATGTGGCGCGCAACCTTGAGCCCCATCGGGGCTTCCATAGCTTCATGCGGGCGCTTCCGGCAATTCTGGCAGGGCATCCGCAGGCGCAGGTGGTGGTGGTGGGGGGAGATCAGTCCAGCTACAGCCCCCGCCCCAAGGATGCCCCCAACTGGCGGAACAAATTGCTGTCGGAAGTGGAGATCGATGCCCGCAGGGTTCACTTTCTTGGCAAAGTCCCCTACTCCGTCCACCGGAAAGTGCTTCAGATTTCAGCGGCCCATGTGTATCTGACATACCCCTTCGTATTGTCGTGGTCGCTGCTTGAAGCCATGGCTACTGGCTGTGCCATCGTAGGATCCGATACGGCGCCCGTCCGTGAGGTCATTCGCGATGGCATCAACGGCCATCTGGTGGACTTCTTTGCGCCTGATGCTATCGCCGCACAAGTACTCGCCCTCCTCGCTGCCCCCCAGAAGCAAACCGGACTTCGCAAGGAAGCACGCCTGACCGCGCAACGCTACAGCGTCAGCAACGGCTTGCGGGCTTATCACCAACTGCTGGCGGACGCCATGGCGCTATCTGCTCCTACACCGGCCTGAACGATTCCGAATCCGGAACGCAATTATCGAAGCAAGGACACTCCATGCGTGAAGACTCTCCTGAAAACAAGACGGTTGAGCCTCCGGCCCTCGACAGTGGCTTGGCCTGCCTGCTCATGCTGGCACGCTTTCATCAGGTGGCCGCCTCACCCGAGCAGTTGGCTCATGAGTTCATCCCAACTGGCGGGGAGTTCGGCACTCCCGAGCTTCTGCTGGCAGCGCGCAAGCTTGGGCTGAAAGCCCGGTCGGTACGCAGTCGGCCGGACCGACTGGCGCGCACACCGCTTCCGGCGATTGCCCGAGGTAACGACAATGGATATTTCATCATTGCACGTATCGATCAAGGAAAGGCGCTGATCCAGGATCCTTTGCTGCAACGCCCAGAGATACTGACCTTAGAGGCGCTGGAAAACCGCTGGAGTGGCGAACTCGTGCTGCTTCGCTCGGAAGCATCGCAGTCAGCCGAGCTTTCCCGATTCGACTTCACTTGGTTTATTCCAGCCATCGTCAAATACCGCAAGGTGCTGGGCGAAGTCCTGGTGGCCTCCTTTGTGCTGCAGATATTCGCCTTGCTGACACCTTTGTTCTTCCAGGTAGTGATGGACAAGGTGCTGGTCCATCGCGGTCTGTCCACCCTGGACGTTCTCGCCATAGGCCTGCTCGGCCTCATGCTGTTCGAAAGTCTGCTGAGCGGCTTGCGTAGTTATGTCTTTGCCCATACTGCCAGTCGTATCGACGTGGAACTGGGAGCGCGGCTGTTCCGTCACTTGCTGAATCTGCCATTGGCCTACTTTCAGGCCCGCCGGGTGGGCGACTCGGTGGCACGCGTGCGGGAGCTGGAGAACATTCGCAGCTTCCTGACCGGCAATGCCATCACCCTGCTGCTCGACGTGCTGTTTTCCGTGGTGTTCATCGTCGTGATGTTCTTCTACAGCGGCTGGCTCACATTGGTAGTGCTGCTGTCCTTGCCCTTATATTTCGGACTCTCTCTGTTGATTACCCCCGTGCTGCGAGCCCGGGTACAGGAAAGCTTCAATCGCGGCGCGGAAAACCAGGCCTTTCTGGTCGAGACCATCAACGGCATCGATACGGTCAAGGCCATGGCAGTGGAACCGCAGACCATGCGGAAATGGGACAACCAACTGGCGAGCTACGTGGCGGCCGGCTTCAAGACCCAGACCCTGTCGACCTTCGCCAACGAGGGCGTATCACTGATTGGCAAGCTGGTGACGGTAGCCACCTTGTGGCTGGGGGCTCGCCTTGTCATAGAAGGACAACTGACGGTAGGACAGCTGATCGCCTTCAACATGTTGGCCGGGCGAGTCGCCCAACCAATCATGCGTCTAGCCCAACTGTGGACCAACTTTCAGCAGACCGGCGTCTCGGTTCAACGTCTGGGAGACATCCTCAATAGCCAGACCGAACTGTCCCAGGCGACGCGCAGTAGCTTGCCACCTTTGAAGGGACGGATCGAGTTCGACCAAGTGCACTTTCGTTATCGCTCGGATGGATCCGAAGTGCTGCGCGGCATCAATCTTGCCGTCCAGGCCGGAGAGGTGATCGGTATCGTCGGTCGCTCCGGGTCCGGCAAGAGTACGCTGACTCGGTTGCTCCAGCGCCTGTACGTCCCAGAGCGCGGACGCGTGCTGGTCGACGGCATGGACCTGGCGCTGGCTGACGTATCCTCGTTGCGTCGGCAGATCGGCGTGGTGCTGCAGGATAACCTGCTGTTCAATCGCAGCATTCGAGAAAACATTGCTCTGACCGATCCCGGCGCACCGATCGAGGTCGTGATCCAGGCTGCGCGTTTGGCCGGCGCTCATGAGTTTATTCTCGAACTGCCCGAGGGCTACGACACCCTGGTGGGAGAGCACGGCTCCTCCCTTTCCGGAGGACAGCGACAGCGCATCGCCATTGCCCGCGCGCTGATCGGCAACCCTCGGGTTCTAATCCTCGACGAAGCGACCAGCGCCCTGGATTACGAGTCCGAACGAGTCATCCAACAGAATATGAAAGCCATCTGCCAGGGACGCTCGGTAATCATCATCGCGCACCGTCTAAGCGCCGTGCGCGATGCCCACCGGATCATCGTGATGGACCGTGGGCAAATCGTGGAACAGGGCACGCATTCCGAACTGCTGAGCCACCAGGCCGGGCACTACTCTCGGTTGTATCGCCTACAGCAAGGGGACGCCGCATGAACGCCCGGCGTGAACTGCTGCAACGTTACCGGCGGGCCTGGACGCAGGCCTGGCACAACCGCCAGACGATGGAGGCACCGGCGCGCCTGCCGCACGAAGTACAGTTCCTGCCGGCGGCCCTGTCGCTTCAGGAGCAACCCGTCAACCCTCTGGCGCGCCACATCAAATGGGCGATCATGGCGTTCCTCGCGCTTGCCGTACTCTGGGCTTGCCTGGGCGAGATTGATGTGGTTGCCAGTGCCCAGGGCAAAGTCGTCCCCAGTGGCAAAACCAAGGTCATCCAGCCCAGAGAAGTGGCCGTGGTCAAGGCGATCCATGTCTATGACGGGCAGCAGGTAAAAGCCGGCGACCTCCTGGTGGAACTCGACGGCAGCCAGACAACTGCCGACGTCGAGCGACTCAAGAGCGACCTGATGGCCGCGCAGGTGGACAGTGCACGAGCCACCGTTTTGCTGGAGGCGATCGAGGGCGGCCAGGAACCGGCCTCGATCGCATCGCGACTACCTCAGGCCAACGAGGAGCAGCAACGCGCCGCACAGGTCTGGATGCAAGGGCAGTACCTGGAACTACGCAGCAATATCAATCAGGCGCAAGCCGTTATCGAACAGCGAAGTGCGGAAATCCAGGCAGCCCTGTCCATGATCGCCTCTCTACGCAAGACCTTGCCCATCGCCGAACAACTGGCCCAGGACTACAAGCGTCTGCTGGCACGCAATTTCGTTGCCAAGCATGCCTGGCTGGAAAAGGAGCAGTCACGCCTCGACCAGGAACGGGAACTCGCAGTGCAACAGGCGAAGCTGCTGGAGCTTCAGGCCTCCCGTCGGGAGGCTGAACAACGCCGTGAAAGCATTATTGCCCAGACCCGGCGCACGATGCTCGATCTGCAGCATGAGTCCCAGCAGAAATCCGCAGCCTTGACACAAGAACTGCTCAAGGCTGAACAACGGGACCGTTTGACTCGCCTGACCGCGCCGGTCGACGGCACGGTGCAGCAACTGGCAATCCATACCCAAGGCGGGGTGGTCACCGAGGCCCAGCCCCTGATGGCCATCGTTCCCAAGGACCAGCCGGTGGAAGTGGAAGCGATGCTGGAGAACAAGGACATAGGCTTCGTGGGACCAGGGCAGGAAGTGGAAATCAAGGTGGAAACCTTCACGTTCACCAAGTATGGCGTCATCCACGGCACCGTCCTGAGCGTTTCCGAAGATGCCATCGAAGATGAGAAAAGAGGTTTGCTTTATGGCCTGCGCATACAGCTCGCGCAGAATCATATACGCGTAGGTGATCGGGAGGTTCCCTTGACACCGGGAATGGCGGTGAGCGCGGAAGTGAAGACGGATAAACGGAAAGTCATTGAGTACTTCCTGAGTCCGCTGAAGCAGTATGTGGACGAAAGTTTAGGCGAAAGATAGTTAGAGGTATTTCTTCTCATGGGAGGCGTGATGGACAAAAATAAGGCATGGCTTACCTTTGTGATGGTACTGTATTTTATATGTGGCTTTCTTCTAATAAGATCATCGGCTAGCCCGAATGATACGACTGATTTTGTATGGCGATTTTATTCTCGCATAGGCTTTGATATGGATCGACATATTGCCCGAGCACTCATCTTATCCATTTCCCTCTCCTGCTTATTTCATACGCTAATAATAATTTTCAGAGCTATCGGCAACGGATGGACGTCAGAGGGTAGCAAAGGAGCAGTATCTTATCTTTTTTTCAGGGCTTTATTTCTTCTTGGCTTATCCGTTTTAGGCGTTGGTGCGCTGGGGGATAATGTGTCTTTAAGAAGGACTCCAGAGCTTAACAAGGAGTTATCGATCTTAATTGGAGGGCTTGTCTTAGGTGGCATGGTGTGGCTGATAAATGATTTACTTATCTCAATTTATGTAAGGATGCAGAAGTGAGTACAGCATATCAAAAAATTGGACTCTTCGCATACTACGCGGACAAGATAAACTCAATAGTCACCTATGGTGATATAGCACTTAGGACAACTGACCCAGACACTAGGGAGCAAGCCCTATGGGATGCTGCCAATGAGTTGGCCAAACTTGCAGGCATTGGTATTCCTCTTTGGTTTTTAGATAAGGCCTTGACCAAAACTGGATTGGATCGAGTGTTTGACTCTCTAAAAAAGCAGGAATCCTTTCAAAAGTACTTAATGGATAAAGCAGCTACCCAAAGCGTCTATAACTATCTTCTTGCGGACTTGGCCGAGTGGGGGCTGGAAGAACTTAATGACTGGTTGAGTCGGAATGCATATCTTGACCCCATCTTTGATGCTGTAAATATAAACTTTACCTCTGCCCTTAACTTTGTCCAGCGCGTTGATCCACTTGCTTTGGACCTTGATGGCGATGGCCTCGAAACCGTTTCCTCCAACTCAGGGATTACCTTCGACTTCGACGGGGATGGCCTGAAGACAGGGACGGGATGGGTAGCCAAGGACGATGGCTTCCTTGTCTGGGACCGCAATGGCAACGGAACCATCGATAATGGTGGTGAACTGTTCGGTGTGGACTTCGTCAAGAGTAATGGCCAGAAAGCCAGCGATGGTTTCGATGCCTTGCGTGACCTGGACTCCAATCGTGACGGTATTTTCGACGTCAAGGATGAACAGTTTGGCGAACTGAAGATCTGGCAGGACTTGAACCAGGACGGTATTGCTGAGGCAAACGAACTCAAGAGCCTAGACGGTCACAATATTACGGCAATCAATCTTGACATTGAGAAATCCACCGAGGATAACAATGGCAACCTGATCAGCGCAATCGGCAGCTATAGCAGGGGTGATGGTACCAGCGGTCTTGTCAATGGCAACCAAAGCCTCGCAGGCAATCTTGATCTTGCGTCCAATCCATTTTACCGCGAGTACACGGACCGCATTGCGCTGGATGATACCGCCAAGAGCCTACCAGATATGAAAGGCTCGGGTGCTGTCCGGGACCTGCGTGAGGCTAGCATGCTCAATACCGGGTTGAAATCAGCGCTCTCTGAGTATGCGCAAGCCGATACCCGTAGCCAGCAGATGTTGCTTCTGGATCGCCTACTGACCGAGTGGGCCAAGACATCGAACTATCGAACCTTCGATCAACGTATCTCTGACCTGAGCACCAAGACCTACGATGTGGCCTTTGGATGGTCCTGGGAACAGGATAGCTTCGCAGCAGGTGGCGGTAGCACCAGCAGCGGCTCTCTGAGCGAGGGCGATCACGGCCCCACCCAAGAGCAGTTGGAAAGAAAGGCGCTTCTGGAAAAAGTGAAGCTTCTGGAGATATTCAATGCCCAGAGCTTTTTTAACTTCTCCCCTAAAGAGGGGAGTGGATCTGCAGACAAGCCAGCTTCATTCAGTTTACAGTCTGGTGCAAGCCAGTTTTCAGTGTCCGGAATCATGATCGGCGGGACCATTACGCTGACAGAGAAAGATCTGACCTTTAACTCTGGCCAGGTTAGTCTTCTTGAATCTGCCTATCAGGCATTGAAGGACTCGATTTATAGTGCTCTTCTTCTACAAACCCGTCTCAGACCATATGTAGAAGAGATTGATTTAACGCTAGAGTCAGGAGGGGTCTCTCTTAACTTCGAGAAAGTCCTTCAGCTTTTCCAGGAGAACTTTGAGAAATCCCATGTCAATGGAGCGATTGATCTTCTAGAGTTCCTGGGACAGCGAATCTCGACCGGCGGGTCAAGTCTGCTAGGACCTTTGGCTGAAGCTCAATTGCAAACATTGACGCCAGGCGAAATCCAGCAGATCGAAGCGAACGGTATTGGCTTGGAGATGGGGGGGCTGGGCAACGATCTAGTAAAAGGCAGTTCTGGCCAAGACTATCTGTTCGGATTGGCTGGTAACGACTCACTCTATGGGAATCAGGGAAATGATCTTCTGTCTGGGGGAACAGGCAATGACACCCTGTTCGGTGGTCTTGGCAACGATACACTGATCGGTGGGGCAGGTAATGACTACCTGCATGGGGACACCGGTAATGACATATACCGCTTTGATCGCGGCTGGGGCCAGGATACCGTCTACAACTATGACAGCAGCGCCAACAGGGTCGATGCCATCGAGTTCGGTACCGGCATTCGCGCAGAGGACATCATCCTCAGCCGCAATAGCGATGACCTGATCCTGCTCCTCAAGGGCAGCAGCGATCGCATCACCGTCAGCAGCTACTTCAACCAGGATGCTGCGGGTAGTTATCGCCTGGAGGAAATCCGCTTCGTCGATGGCCAGGTCCTGAACATCGACGCAGTGAAAGCCTTAGTCCAGAAAGGAACAACTGAAAGCGATCGGCTCTACGGCTACGCCGTGGCTGATACCCTCAGCGGCGGCCTGGGCAATGACTCACTCTACGGCTATGCCGGCAATGACCTCCTTCAAGGTGATGAGGGCAACGACACGCTCTACGGCGGCGCCGGTGACGATACCCTCGTCGGCGGTCTGGGCAGCGACTATCTGCAGGGCGAAGCCGGCAACGATGTGTACCGCTTCGATCGCGGCTGGGGCCAGGATACCGTCTACAACTACGACAGCAGCACCAGCAGGGTCGATGCCATCGAGTTCGGTACCGGTATTCGCGCAGAGGACATCACCCTCAGCCGCAATAGCGATGACCTGATCCTGCTTCTCAAGGGCAGCACAGACCGCATCACCATCAGCAGCTACTTCAATCAGGACGCCGCGGGTAGTTATCGCCTGGAGGAAATCCGCTTCGTCGATGGCCAGGTCCTGAACATCGACGCAGTGAAAGCCCTCGTCCAGAAAGCCACGGATGGAAACGATCGACTCTACGGCTACGCCGTGGCCGATACCCTCAGCGGCGGCCTGGGCAATGACTCACTCTACGGCTATGCCGGCAATGATCTCCTCCAAGGCGACGAAGGCCACGACATACTCTACGGTGGCGCTGGCGACGATACCCTCGTCGGCGGTCTGGGCAACGACTACCTGTATGGCGAAGCCGGCAACGATGTATACCGCTTCGACCGCGGCTGGGGCCAGGACACCATTCAAAACAACGACAGCAACACCAACAAGGTCGATGCCATCGAGTTCGGCAGCGGCATCAGCGCGAATGACATCCTGCTCAATCGCGACAGCGACAACCTGGTGCTGACCCTCAAGAACAGCACAGACCGCATCACCGTCAGCAGCTACTTCAGCCAGGACGCCACGAGCAATTATCGACTGGAGGAAATCCGCTTCGTCGATGGCCAGGTCCTGAACATCGACACAGTGAAAAGCCTGGTCCAGCAAGCCACGGATGGAAACGATCGCCTGTTCGGCTACGCCGTGGCCGACACCCTCAGCGGCGGCCTGGGCAATGACTCACTCTACGGCTATGCCGGCAATGACCTCCTCCAAGGCGACGAAGGCAACGACACACTCTACGGTGGCGCTGGCGACGATACCCTCGTCGGCGGTCTCGGCAATGACTACCTGTATGGCGAAGCCGGCAACGATGTATACCGCTTCGACCGCGGCTGGGGCCAGGACACCATTCAAAACAATGACAGCAGCACCAACAAGGTCGATGCCATTGAGTTCGGTACCGGCATTCGCGCAGAGGACATCATCCTCAGCCGCAATAGCGATGACCTGATCCTGCTTCTCAAGGGCAGCACAGACCGCATCACCGTCAGCAGCTACTTCAGTCAAGATGCTACAGGCAACTCCCGGCTTGAGGAGGTCCGCTTTGTCAATGGCACGACTTGGAATATCGAGCAAATAAAGATCTTGGTACAACAGCAAGGTACGGCGGGAAATG
>Ga0224749_1100_pt1 | contig 10514 bp, 16 predicted proteins | sample LIM_F_Vancomycin_3_FD_182078 | JGI IMG/M metagenome (GOLD analysis project Ga0224749, IMG submission 182078) | Enriched cells from gastrointestinal tract of the lab mouse from Pacific Northwest National Laboratory (PNNL), Richland, Washington... | ecosystem: Host-associated > Mammals > Digestive... | reverse complement strand
GGGTGGTGGCCCGTCCTCTTCAAGAGGGTCAGGGACGTTGGTTGGCAGGTGTTCTTCGTCTTCGCGACTGAGACCTGTGACATCCTCCAGGGTCATGCCCTCGAGTTCAGCCCTGATCTCAACAACGAGTCGACCGCCGTGTGAGTAATACGATGGGCGAATCTGCTTGATCGCGAAATCACCTCGGTATTTACCCTCCTGGTACTGATCCAGAAGAGCATCCTTGATGGTGAACTCACCGATCGAGGTACTGAGGCGGCCGACGTTGAATAGCCCGAGTCGGCCGGAGATGGTGCGGATGGCCAACTGGCCGGTGATTGAGATCATGCGCGCTCCCCGTAAAGCATGGGGAACTCCCAGCGGGCGTTCCCCGCGAGGGTGGAAGGTGGTCAGCAGTCGAACAGCGGCAGACCGTCGAGAACGTTGCTGTTGGGGTCGATGACCAGGAACCTCACTTCAGCCTGAGCGGCAAGAGTGAGTACTCGGATGGTCTCCTCACTGAAGCCCTCGGTGGCTTGCAGAGCTTGAAGTGTCGACAGTTCGTACCCCCAGTACTGTCCCAGATGTTGGTCGGTCCAGGGCGTACTGAGAAGTTTGAAGCCGATGGCGTCACTGTCGGGCAGGGTGAAGCACTCGAACTGAAGCAGAGCTGTATCAGCAGTTTCAACGAGTGCCTGCAGCTCCTCCCAGTCCTCCTCGGGCAAGTGTGCAGATGCGATCTCGAACGCTTGGCTGCAGCAGGGATGAGGTACAGGGTGATCGCCGGTAGCGATGTTGAAGGGGTTGGGTGATTGTGCCATGTGGCGTGCTCCTGGTTGAGAGGAAGCCACCCCAGAGGGTGACCCCTCTGGGTGATTAACTGGCTGTGTCAGGCGGGGTCTGCAGTGGGCTGCAGCTGGATCTGGATGTAGGCAGGCTCGTTCTCGGGGGTGACGACTCGCAAAGCGAGGGCAACCCAGTCACGTTGGCGGCCAGTATGGCGCTTTGTATACACGCCGAAGGTAAAAGCCTTGGCCAGAGGTTGCTGCTTGAGTTCTTGCCACGCCGTTTGTACGACGGTAGCGAGGCGTTGGCTCATTTCGGCTACCCGGTCAGGGTTTTCGAGATAGACCGCACGCATCCACGCAGCGTTGTCCAGGACAACCGGAAGGGTGAGGTATGCCTCGGACGAGGCGGATGGTATGGACATCAGAGGTCTCCAGAATGAGCGAGGCCTCAGTCCGCGAGGGATGAGATCCCCGCGGGTAGGTAAAGTAGAAGGCACTCCATCACTGAGTGATGTGATCGCGCTGCCGAGTGCTAGGCGATCTTGGGTGGGTTGGCGCAACGCGCTGGAGCCTTAAACCCTGGCTCCGGGAGGCACTGTCAACGACAGTGAACCAAAACAGAATTCATTTGTCGGGCTGTTGGCAGAAGCCTCACAGATGCCCGGTAACTGCTTTGAAAGCCCCCCCGAAGGGATACCCTTCGGGGTGGAGGACTGGTGATACAGGGTGGGTCAGATCATGTCTTCGTAGATCTCTTCCCAGAGGTTGGAACTAGCTTCCTGTACAGCGCGGTAGTGCTCATCATCGAGCTGGAAGCCTTGTCGTTCTGCCTCACGTTTGAACAACTGATCGTGAGGAAAGGTGAGTGCGGCATATTGATCGCGCAGCGTAGTGAGCAGGCTCATCTCGTAAAGTTCGAAGTGTTGACCACAACGATCCATCGCAAGATTCGAGCTAGCTTGAATTGAATCCGCGAACCGCCGCTCGAGTACGTCTACGCGGATGAAGGCTCCGGTAACTCGTTTCTCGAAAGGATTGGTGATGAACATGACGCCGTTAAAGGCTTGAGTGGCTTGGGACATGGTGATTCTCCGATGAGGGGCCACCAGCCCGCTCGGGTGATGTACCCGAAAGGTAAGGTTCAAGCGCTGAAGTTGGTGGTACTAGAGGTCATTGGGGTCCATGAGACCCTGGGTGACCCTGAGAATTCGTGTATTGACCCGAAGATCCTTGGGAGTGATTTTGCCCTGGGCGTAGGCCATGTCAGCTAAATGATGTTTACGACCGCAGAGGAGTGCATAGACATCAACAAGACGATATCTGTCATTCGACAGTTCATCATCCGTTACCGACCAGGAAGAGTCGAAGTGAGGAAGCAGCTTGGTGAAATCGCACCAGGTCATGTCCGTGTAGTCTTGGATTCGCGCGCCGTGATCATCGATCTCGCAACCCAGACGTTCGAACGAAGTAGAGTAGTACAATCGAGGCTTCTGACCTTTGTCCCGCAGCTCCAAAATATCTGAGCGTGCGGTAGCGAAGTCGGGGAAGCATTGCCGAATATCTCCAGCAACAGTGATGCAGTACGGCATGGCGAAGTCCTTTGTGAGGAAAACGCCTCCCGAAGGGGATCGGCGTCCCCTAATGGGTAGAAGTCAGGTTGGTGTGATCAGTGGGTTGGCACAGTTGTGATCGAGCTGACTTTGCGGTTGAGGACATCGATAGCAAAACCGCTCAGCCCGATGAAAGCGCATGCGCCGAAAACAATGTCGCCGAGAATGACGGCGGCAATCAGGATTAGAAGGTTCAACGCGAACAGGATTTTCATGACTGCCTCCTTGGCAGAAAGTGAAGGCGCTGAAGTCAGCGCCTTGATAAGGGTTATGCGGCCTGGTTGGCCTCCTTGGGAAGATCATTACCGAAGTCAGGTTCAGGCTGTTCACCAAACTGGTCGGCGACTGGCTGTTCCTGATTCACGGGTTGGTCAGGAGCAGGTTGTTCCTGATTCAACGACTGATCAACACCAGGTTGTCCCTGATTGTCAGCTGGTGGGGTAGCGTTTTTCGGCTTCGCTTCGTACACCAGCTTGCCGTCGACTTTGATCCAGCCGATGAAGAGCAGACGGCCTTTGAGGCTTGCGCCGGCCTGGCCTTTCTTCTCGCCTTTATCATAAGTGAAAGCATCAGCCCAGATGTCGCCGATTCGGAAGGAGACGAGCACCTTCTTTTTAGCTTCAACGGCCTGCTGGCAGCGTTTAACCAGCGATTCTGCCTCGGCACCGACAATGTTGCAGTCGATGTAGGAGTACTCGGCTTTATCAGTTGCACCGTGCAAAGCTGCAACGGTGACACAGGTGAAGGGTTTGCCCTTGCGGGGACTGACTTCACGGATACGGTTGAGGTAGCCGATGCCAGTGGTATGCAGGTCGAAGAATTTGGCTTCGTTGGATTGATTGCTCATTGTGGTTCTCCAGTTTCAATAGCGAAAGCGGAGAAACACTTCGCCCAGGTGGGGAAAGTATTCCCCGCATGGGTTAGATGGTATTGCAAGTTGGGAGGGCTTCCATCAATTCGAAAATTGACCAATCGCTCTACCGGAAGCTTGGCGATTTTGGGTTGATCAACGCCTGAAGGGGCGTGGCAGTCTTTCAGATCTTGACTACTCGGGCTTGGGGTGCTGACGACGTCAGCAGCTCACAGGCTCAAGGATGGAAACGGCAGAATACTTTGTCAAGCCCTTGAACAAAAAACCCTCCGGTAGGAGGGTTTGAAGGGGAATCGACGTTCAATGCGCTCGCAGAAGCTTCTGGCATTGACGTTTGACATTGGGCCAATCTGCCCAAACCGCCATACCCAAGCAGAGTACGAGCAGGGAAGTCAGCAAGAGAATACCGAATGTGGTCTGGCTCATGTCAGTCCTCCGGTGTGAGGTAAATACCTGCTAACCAGATTACAGCACCTACCGCCAGGGCGAAAGTGGTAAGCAATCGGTTGGTGCTCAGAAAAATGCCCACGAGGGCGGCGGCGACAGCTGTGGTGCCTATCTTGCGAAGGTCGTCCGCTACAGCGGCGCGTTTTTTGGATGCCATGGCTTTCCTTAGATCGCCAGGCCCTCACCTTGCCAGGTGGGGTGCCTGGCACAGGGTGGGGAGGGAGAAGGGTTAGATCGCCGCGACTGGGGCTATGAGATCGTTCAGCGAGCCCATACGTGGCTCAGGTGCTTTGCGCTGGGCCGGCTTTCGCTGACGGACACGGCGCTTGGTCGGTGGTACCGGCTTGGTGTTGGTATCGAACCACTGGTTCAGATCAACGCCGCGGCGTGCAAGGGTAGGAAAGCGGCAAAGCTCATCCCAGTCGTTTCGAATGGGCGATATGCTCGCGAAATGAGCTACAGGCTGGGCCTGAACAGGGACAGGCGGAGTTGTCCGTTTCATGGAGCGCAGGAACTCTCGGGTGAGGGTGCCGAGCGCATAGCCAAAACGGAAGCCGGTCGTTGGTGCGGACATTGCGGTCATGGTGTTTCTCCTGCGGTGAAAAATGCGGAGAAACACTGACCCAACGGGGGAAGTGTATTCCCCGCTGGGTTTGCGGAAGGGGCTTCTATCGGTTTTACCCGATCGGTCGTGCTACCAGAAGCGAAACGACCTTGGGAGGATCACACATCGAATGGTGTGCTGCCGCATTACAGATCCGTGCGGCATAGGGCATGTTGCTGACGACGTCAGCAGATCACACACCAATAATCGAAGCAGAGGAGGCTTGTGTCAAGCTGGCAGTACGAAACAACGAACCTCAGGCTGGCCTGGAAAAGTGGTCGTCTCGGTCGCCAATCCTTGGTATCGATTCTTTAGCTGAGCAGATCCAGTAGGTCGGCTGGGGAATTACAGTCAGGAGAAAGCAATGCTTGCCGCACTTTTTCGTAAGCGCGCGCAGCCTCTTCGTAGGGCGTGTGACTATCGTTAAAAGTCCAGCCAGCCTTGTGCAGTGCGGCACGTTTAAGTTTGTCTCCCGCTCCCCAGCCCTCCCAGCCTTCCCAAGCGGGTTGGGATCTCAGTACACCTAGGTCGCGGCCAAGCTTTTCGAAAAAGCCTTGGTTCTTCTGCATTTCGTTCTTGGCGAGAGACGCAACCTCTCCGTCAATCAAGATGTGAGTTGGGAGCGCTCCCTCAATGCGAACAAAGTCATACGGTTCAACTTCGTCGCGGAGTCGGAGCGTTTCAATCGAATTCATGTTGTGGTCCTATTTTTGAAAGGGCAGACACGCAGCGCTTTATAGTTGGATATGTGCTGGAGAATAGGCCGGGAAGCCAAACTCTTATATAAATCTATCTCAAGTCTGTCTGGTTTTGGAAGAGGTTTTTATTCGGGGTCAATTTCGGTGAGTTGACGCCTTTCACGGGTTTGTTATATTTCCCTGAATTTGCAGGGTATGGCACCCATTTTTGCTGGGGGATTCAAAGGCTAATGAAGGATATTTTGGATTGGTTTTCCAAGGTTAATAGCAGGTCGTTGCTTATGGTTTTTGGTGCTCTGACATTGTTGAGCGTTTTCCCGGATTCATCGCCGTTGGCCGACCCATTCTCTGTTGCTGCACTCGCATTGCCGGTCGCAATGGGGATGTCGTACCTGATGGTGTTATCTTGGGTAGTCTTTATTGGTCGCTTGAACCTAGGGTTGCGCGATGGTGATTGGGCTAACATGGGGGTGCTGATCGGAGGATCAGGTTTGGCTTATTGCCTATGCATTTTACTTTGGTATGTCTCGCATACCCCTGACCCTCTTGATCTCAAAATCCTTGGTGCGGCTGATTTCGTTCGTTTCATTACGCTGTATCTCTTGTCTGTCGTGACAATGAGAGTGCCTCGATATCCCGCTGCAGCGAGGGGCCATGAACCCGATTAGGGATGTAGGGAGGGAGAAAGGATACCGGCTGGAGATCACCTCCAGCCGTGATGAGAAAGGATGTAGAAGGAGCCACCTGTGGGGAGATCGTCGATCCCTGGGCATTGATCGTCTCGATTCTCATCACCTGGCCATTCTCGTGGCTTTGGCCAGCAAACGTGAGGCACGCATCCGCGCACAAAAGGAGCCCGGCTTATCGCCGGCGGGCCACCGGCAGGGGGAGAAATACCCATTGGGTAGCCTGATGGACCTCGCTTGAAGTCCATCAGGCTACCCAAAGGGAAAGAAAAGAGTGGGGCCACATCACCGGTGTGGCCCTTGGAGCTAAGAAGCACCGAATCTCTTGAGACTCTGTATGCCTTTGGACTCGATCATCACGAGTTAGACGGCTGCGCGACTAGAGAGAGCAGGGAGGCAAAGGGAGAATCACAACCAGATCCGCACGCCCTTCCCGGAGCTATAGCGTGCTTACGGTTTGGTATTGGGGCGAACCACAACACCTGGGCGCTACTGATGACCGTCAGTAGCCAGCGGGGTTGAACCATTGCTGATGGCATTATGTTGTCGGCACCGTACAGATGCAAGCCGATACGCCCTTGCAGCCTGAATTCTTTAGTTGAGCGCTACGACCGCGCCTTCGGGTACAAGCGGAGGAATAGTGACGTTCGTCACGCCAGCAACTGGCGAGTACAGCAGTCCGGAACGCTTGACCCCAACGGACATCGATTGGGTTCTTTCCACTAGGGCAGCAGGTAGCCCCGCTGGTACGGCACCGGTGAAGTAGGTGTAGCTCTGTCCCGCCGTCACATAGGCGGCCAAGCCCGATGGTTTGGAAAACCAGGAGGGAAGCGACAAGGCGGCATCTGCAGGCGTGCCAGTGTAGGATGGGTTCGCAGCGGCATACTGCGCTGCAGCTGATCGGTAAACGAGGAAGTTACGGCTGACCGAATCAACCGTGGCGTAGTCCGAGAGCTGGAGAGACTGTTCCTCCTGCAGGGAAACTATCCCCACGGCAATCAGAAGTATGGTTATGACGATCCAGTTGAAAGACATTGCCTGGCCTCCTGGAGTGCAGAGGGTGAAGTTCAGCCCTGTGGGGCTTTGTCAAGACCAATAGTTCCTGAGATCGCCCCAGCCGCATCATGAGCGTGTTAGAAATTCCAACGCAGCAACGTTTTCCACATGTTCTTGAGCGGCGACCGCCAATGCTTGCGCCAGTTGCGCTCCCACCAATCATCTTCATTTTTAACCACTTGCTCCAGGTCGCTCCCAGTTACGCAGGCAGCGTGCTGCCGGAACATCATCGGGAAAACGCAGTGCTGGCGGATAGTGTTTTTGAAAACGACGTCGACAGGTGTGCCGTCATATTGGGTGTTTGCCAGGATCTGGCAGCCTTCTCGCGAAAGCACGTAGGCATGCAGCGCTACGACGCGTCCACGAGCGATAAATGGAAACCACGTCAGCCATGTTCGGCCCATGGAGTAGCCCAGGTGTAGCGCCTCGAATCGGTGCCGACGCATGAACCGGTTGATCCATTGAATGCGTGAGGCTTTGAGTTCATAAGGCTTCACATCATCTTCAAACACAAGAATGCGCTCAAGTCCCTGATCCAGGGCAAGGCGAGCCAGCTGCTGATGAGACTCGTAACAACCTTGTTTGGGATCGTGATGTTTTTGAACGATGTGGAAGTTGACAGGGTTATCGATTACTTCGCCGATGCTTTCTCTGAAGAGCTGGCGGCGATCTTCGCGAGTGTCTAAAGAGATGCAATACACTGCATCTACATCAAAATGGATACTGCTCACTTCTCAATCCTTGTAAGTGCTGCTTGGAAGCTCGGTAAGGCGGTAAGCCATGATACCCGCTAGAGGGTGTGTCACAAAGCCATCATTGCTTATCGAGCAGTTGGAGCCGCCGGCACGGCGGCGCTGGGTCAGAACTGGCAGCAGAAAATGGTCGAGTAATCGTTGGAGCCGATGATGATTCCGGGCGTCGTGCTCGAGCGCCAACCCTGGCCGTAGGTGTCCCACCCGATCTTGGTGTAGCCCGCGGGGCAGGCGTATGTGGTCACGTCGTTCGCGGCGTACCCGGGGATGGTGTAAGCCGCGCACTTGGGGGCTGTACTGGATGCGGAGCGCCATACCCCTGATTGGCAGGAAAGGGTTTGGCCGGCAGCGTTTTTGGCGATCAGGCTGTTGTCGCTGCAGGCAGCACCCTCAGCAGCCTGGCCACCGATCGAGAGATACTCCCCCGTCGTAAGTCGCCCAGACGCGCTGATGCTGCCGTAGGACTGGACCTGACCGGCGACGACGGCACCACCCGTAGCGAGGCCTTTGTTGTTGTAGATGCGCACCCAGTCCGGATCCGACTGGTAGATGCCGCCGCCCCATTTTTCGTTGTACCAGCCAGTATCACCGCGCGATCTGAACCAGCCGCCCGTATAGGTCTCCCCTGTGATGTTGGCGGTTGCTGCAGTCACCGTATTTGTCGCCGTCACGTTCCGAGCATTGAGGTCCGCACTGGTTGTCACATTGCCAGACGCAGTGATGGCTGCTGCGTTGTTGATATTGTGCCCCCCGATGCTGAGGTCGGTGTTCATGCTGTTCAGCTCGGGGTGGCCCGGCACCGCGTTGCGATACAGGTAGTCGTTGGCGAGTTGGCCATCCATCAGGAACAGTGCGCTTGCGGTATGGCCGGCGCCGGGGTTGATGGCGTAGTTGCTCAGGGTCACTTGCCAGCCACCGCGTACGCCCTGAATCACATTGGTGTTGCTCGAAGAAATGAAGCCGCCCGGGCCGCCGAGGTTTTCTGCAATTGTTCGAATGCCCAGCTCCGATATGGCCTGGCCACCGGTGGTGAGGACGACAGCTTCCAACTGGTTGGCATTCGGCTTGCGAGCCAGCCCGACGATCGTCTGGCCAAACCCATTGGTGTCCGTGAACCCGGCCGGCAGGAAGTTCGTGTTGCGAAGCATCGGTACTGTGATCTGTACCGGATTCGTAGCGGTGGCGCTCGCCAGCACAGTACTGAAGTTGTCTTTGAGGTACTTGCTGACCGCGTCAGCGACCGCCTTCTGCTTGTCTGCAGCGATCCTGAAGTCCTGGGCGTCCATCTGCTTGATGATCCACACCGAGCCCAGGGTGATGAGCACAGAGAGCACGAGCAATGCCATGACGGCGTCCACGCCGAGCATCCCCGCCTGGTTGCGTTTATTGATCATTCCAGAGGCTCCTAGAGGACTGGTTGGCGATGTCTTGCTCGAGCATCTGCAGTTGGCCGGCACGGATCTTTTCGCGGATACCAGGTGCGTCGGTTCCAACCAGAGACAGGCATTGAAGTTTCAGCCGCTTGAAGCCAGATGCGTCAGGGATCAGGACCTGGTGGATGACGGCAATGAGTCCTTGAGCCAGCAGGTCTTTCGCATTCGGGATCAGTGGCTGTGCCAGCGAAGCCAAGCGCTCAATGCCTTTGGTGGCGCTGCCGGCATGCCCGGTGCAGATGATGAAATGACCATTGATCGAGGCCTGGACTACTTGGGCGGCTGTCGGTGTGTCGCGTACTTCGCCCACCATCAGGATCTCCGCGCGCGTTCTCAGCGCCCGGATCAACGCCTCCTCATATCCACCCTGGCGACGGGAGACTGGGATCTGGATACAGCGCCCAAGTCCATGCTCGCCATGCAGCAGAGGTTCGGGTGGATCCTCGACGGTCAGTCCCATTCCCCCAAGCTCCTCAAGCCTTGCCGCAACCATCGAGGCCGCACTTGAGGTCTTGCCGGAGCCCATCTCACCGCAGATGAATATCAACCCTCGTATGCCAGGGTCGAACAGGCTCCGATGGAGTTCATCAGGCAGCCCGAGATCGTCCAGCGGGAGAATCCGAACCACCGACCTGCTCAGTACGAAGAGCGATTGTGCGTGGAGATCCTGGAGCTGGGTAACCCGGTAAACGGCACCATCGAAAATCAGCGAGAACTCAGGTTCCTGCGTTTTGTTGAAGTGCTCTTGGCAGCGCTCGCGCAGTTGATCAATTTCGACTCCCCATTCCTGAGGGGCAGGAACACGAGTGGGCTGCCCAGGCAGCCCCTTCACGTCCGCGAAACCGTCGCCGAGGTAGAGGTCGACGAAGTTTGCTTCGGAGATGGCGCTCACACCAAGCTCCTTCAGTAGGTGGTCCAGGTCATGGTGTTGGCGTTGTTCGAGCAGCTGGTGGTTGCTGCAGTCGCTAGTACTTCACCCGTGGTCGCCGTGCCGCCATTGATTGCGGTAGTGGTCTGCTTGTCTTTGGCCACCTTGGTTGCCAAAGTGATACAGGCGCTTTTCGGAACGTTGGCTTCGGAGATAGTGAAGGTCATACCGTTGCTGACGACCGTCACGGCACCATTCCACTGGTTCACCAGGGTGGTGCCGGAAATCCCCATCGAGCCGGTGCCTTCGATGTTGATCAGGGACGTTACCAGGCTCTGCCCGGACGTCCCGTAGCCAGTGGAGCCTTTAAGCTTTTTGGTGTTTGCGATCAGGGTGCTGATGTTGCTCTGTTCGATCGCGACATCGGAGTTGCCGATCATTCTCCAGCTCATCCAGACGATGAAACCGATCGCAACCGCGATCAGCATCAGCCAGAAAACACCGTCAATCGACAGGAAGCCGGCTTGTGTACGTTTTGCACGAGTTACCATGCTTGTTACTCCTTGGTTACTGTTTAAAAGCTGGTTGAGTCCATTACGCTTCCGGCCATCTGGAAGATCCCGATGACCACGAGGATCATCAGGACGCCCATGCACACCGAGGACATGGCGATCAGGAATTTGGAAGTCGCATCAACGCGAAGAAGGGTTTGCTCTAGCCAG
>Ga0224749_1099_pt1 | contig 10517 bp, 13 predicted proteins | sample LIM_F_Vancomycin_3_FD_182078 | JGI IMG/M metagenome (GOLD analysis project Ga0224749, IMG submission 182078) | Enriched cells from gastrointestinal tract of the lab mouse from Pacific Northwest National Laboratory (PNNL), Richland, Washington... | ecosystem: Host-associated > Mammals > Digestive... | reverse complement strand
TGCCGATACCAATTTAGGTAAGTCAATTTTAGCCGTGCAAATTGGTAATAGCATAAGCAGGTGCGAACAGATAGTGGGCTTTAAATTGGAAACACCAAAGCAACCGATTTTGTATTTTGATTTTGAGTTAAGCGACAAACAATTTGAAAACCGATATTCAATAAAGTTTAAACAGCATTACAGCTTTGATAACAACTTTATACGGGTTGAAATAAACCCGGATGCAGTAATACCCGAAAACCAAACCTTTGAGGGTTACCTTAACCATTCGTTGGAACGAAGTATTACCGAAACAGGGGCAAAGGTTTTAATCATTGATAACATTACTTACCTCAAAAATGAAACTGAAAAGGCTAAAGATGCTTTGCCCTTAATGAAACATTTGAAAGCATTAAAGAACAAATACGGGCTTTCAATATTAGCACTTGCACACACACCGAAAAGGGATTTATCAAAACCCATAACCCGAAATGATTTACAAGGCAGTAAGATGCTAATAAACTTTTGTGATAGTTCCTTTTCAATCGGTGAAAGCCACATCGATAAAAATTTACGCTACCTGAAACAGATTAAGCAGCGGAACACCGAACAAATTTACGATGCTGAATATGTTTGTATTTGTCAAATAGCTAAGCCCTCTAATTTTTTACAATTTGAGTTTCTCAATTACGGAACAGAACGGGAACACCTGATCCAAATTAGTGAAAGTGAAAAATCTGAATTAGAAAACAGTATCAAAGAATTATTACAAGCTGAACCCGGCATAACAGCATATACCATTGCAAAACGGTTATGTAAGGACGAAAGCAAGTTTAATAGCTTTAAAGTAAAAGTTAGCCGGATTACAAACAGGATTAGTAACAGTAGTAACACTTAGTAACACCTGTTACCAATGTTACTAAATGTTACTAATGTTACCAAAATAAGTAAAAAATGAGTGAACGCAAATATATATTAGAACCATACAATGGAATGAATACCCGTTACCCTTGCCCCAGTTGCCAGCAAAGGGATAAAACCTTTTCCAGATACATTGATACGGAAACAGGCAAACACATATCCCCCAACGTTGGTAGGTGCAACCGTCAAAATAATTGCGGTTACCACTACACCCCGAAACAATATTTTCAGGATAACAATATTTCGTTTGATACCCCCCAGCCCAAAGCATACAAACTTCGACCTGTTACACCTCAACCAAAGCCCGTTTCATTCATTCCCGTTGAGGTATTTAAAGACAGCCTGAATCCCACATCGTACCAAATGAACAACTTTGTAAAGTTCCTTATTAACCTGTTCGGGGTTGGGGTTGCCAGCCAACTGGTAAGCCATTATTTTATTGCCACCTCAAAACATTGGAACGGTGCAACGGTATTTTGGCAAATAGATACACAGGGCAAAGTAAGAACGGGCAAAATAATGCTTTACAGCCCCACCACAGGCAAAAGAATAAAAAAACCGTTCAATCATATTAACTGGGTACATAAAGCCCTCAAACAGCCTGAATTTGAGTTAAGGCAATGTTTATTTGGCCAACACTTACTAATTGATAAAACAAAACCCATTGCCATAGTTGAGAGTGAAAAAACGGCTGTAATTGCCAGCGTTTATTTACCCCGGTTTATTTGGGTTGCCGTTGGCAGTCTTACGAACCTTAACGCTGAAAAATGCAGCATACTAAAGGGGCGAACTGTTACACTATTTCCCGACCTCAATGGGTTTGAAAAATGGAGCAGCAGAGCAAAGGAACTTTCACACATTACAATATTTACTGTTTCCGATTTATTGGAACGCAAAGCAACTGAAGCGGAAAGGAAACAAGGGCTTGACCTTGCCGATTATTTAATAAGATTCAATTATAAAGCCTTTGCCCTACCTGAATCCGAAGCTACCGAACCACCTACATCTGTTCAACCATTGGTTGATGTAAAACCATTTGAACAGCCCGAACCCGTTTACTATTTCAGTAAGCCTGAACAACCGAAGACCGTAAGCTGGGAACAGGATATTACCGAACTTGAAAACTACTTTGCAAACATTGAATTACCAACCCATTCTGTAAAGTTGAACGGGTGCAGCACAATAACCAACTGTTCCTCATTTATTGAAAGCCATCTTGCCACTGTGAAAGCGAACAACGGCAAACAAACCTTTTTACCATACCTCAACCGAATACAGGAATTGAAACAAATAATATCAAACAATAACAAATAAATTATAAATAAAAATGAGATTATCAACCCTAAATAACATATTAAAATCACATAAGGCAATAGTTAACTATGCAAAAAAAAATGATGTTGCAATTACTGACAAGTGTTTAAATATAGCATTAGCTTGTTGGTGGATAAACAAAGAAAATAAAATAATTACCAATACTAAAGTAAAGTCAATTCTTAATAGCTGGTATTTATGGTACGATTCAAAAACAATTAGAGCGTATCTCAAAAGTAGTTTCTTAATAATATAATTGTACAAGCTAATTGTACAAATCCGAGAAAATTAGCATCATAGTAATCAAATCTTGTTTGACAACGTCGAAACTGCTGAATCCAGGCAAAGACTCTTTCGATCTTCCACCTGTTTTTGTATCGTCGTAATTCACGTCTATCCTGTGTGGCCTTTTTCACCCGGTTGGTTTTATGTGGAGCGATCATTTTGATGCGGTTCCCTTTAAGTATTTTATCAAGAGGATCACTATCATAAGCCATATCCCCAATCAAGCGTTTAGGCTTTGTTCGCGTAAATCGTTTTGATATCGTTTTTTCAACGAGTTTAATCTCATGGGTACTTGCTTCATGTGTGGAAATGGCGATAGGAAGACCATTACGGTCTGCAATTGCCATGAGCTTCGTACCCTTGCCCCGCTTAGTTTTCCCAACTCCAAAGCCCCTTTTTTAGCCGCTGAAAAGCTGCCGTCAATATAACATTCTGCCAAATCAATCTTTCCCCTAGTTTTTAAATCCACCGCCAGGCGACTTAATATCTGCTCCCATAGCAAACACTTTACCCATTCCTGAAATCGCCGGTGACAGGTCTGATAAGGTGGATATCGATCTGGCAGGTCTTTCCATGGTGCCCCGGTTCTACATATCCATAATATCCCATTTAAAATTGCTCTATCATCTACTCGAGGACGTCCGGCTATCTTTTTGGCCGGAATATTTTTTTCAATCAACCCACAGATCAAGTCCCATTGTTCGTTTGTGATATCCATAAATGTCGTTTCTCTTATAAACGGCAAATTCATTCAATTTATTACAAAAAACATACTTTTGAGACATGCTCTAGTAAAAGTCTTAGCGAACTTGAAAAATTAGGCTGTTTTACAACAAGGATTGAACAACGAAGAGGATTTAAAACAAAGGTATTTGAGGTAACTTATAATCTTTTTATTTTGCTTAATGATATTGAAAGAAAGGCAAGAAATACGAAATTAAGGTAAGAATCTATCTTTTCTGTATATGAAGTAATTTGTATAATATTTTGCTTTATTAGTTTAGGCACTTGTCATAAACCAGGAATAGTGGTTTATTATATGAATATAAAATTAAACATTTGTCTACCTTAAACCCTACTGTTTTTGGGGGAGCTCACCCCTGTAAAATATCATAGATTTATTTTGGCCTTAACTGATCATGCAAAATTGGTGAAAACTTGTTTTTCGTTTTTTTAAAATTATTTAAGTTTACGTGCTGTTATTGTTTTAAATTCATTACAATTGTCGTTTGTATTTTGGATCAAAATCAACCATCCACTCAATGCCGTACTTGTCTCTAAACATACCAAAATAGGAACCCCAAGGACTGTCGCCAATAGGCATTTCTATTTTCCCACCTTCTGAAAGCCCATTAAATAATTTATCAGCTTCTTCCTTGCTTTCTGCACTTATAGAAATCTTACTTCTTGTCTCATTTTCGTTGTGCCTGCCCATAAATTCGGGCGTATCACTGGCCATTAGCACGTTATGTTTACCAATGGGCAAAGCAATATGCATAATTTTATTTTCTTCACTTTCTGCAATAGGATGTTCGGGATTTGAAAAGTCTTTGAAACGCAGTATCATCGCAAATTCACCTCCAAAAACTGACTTATAAAAGGTAAATGCTTCTTCTGCATTTCCGTTAAAATGAATGTAAGGATTGATTTGTGCCATTTTATTTTTTATTTTATTAAATTTAATACTAATTTTTAAATAGTGTTAGTAGGTAAGTGTCTTTGTAAAATTACAGCAACAAAGTAGCAAAACGACAACTCCATAATCAATAAACACCCGGATAATTTACCGGTTTCGTTTAACAGGCGGCTTCATTGTTGGCGCTACGCAGCCAACGAAGCCTTAGTTGTTATGGGCTGTTATTCTAATAGTTTAACATTATACATCAACATCATGTCACTATAATCGACATATACTTGAAGCCTACCGTTTTGAGAATTTAGCTTTAGCCATCTAACATGACATCTTAATCCATTTGCATCAACACAAGCATATTCAAAAGTGTCGTCACCATCACTATCTGTATATTTTTCATAAGTTTGATAAATGTCATAAACTTGAGTCTCTTTGCTGTAAATAGTAATCCTGTTTTTATCCAAATCAAAAACAATTAATATATTAACCTCGGTAGGCTCACTCCATTTAGTCCAACCATAAGTTCCTTTTGTCTTTAAACTAAAAATTGACGAACGAAATTTCATTACTTGTCCGAAGCTAATGTTTAGATTACAAAGTAACAATGCCATTAATAAATACTTTTTCATAAAATATTATTTAATTATCATTTTGAATTTGATACACTTTTCTATCTTCTCCATCAATTGTACAAGAAGCATCTTCTTAAAGCTTAGCAGGTGTTATATGGTCGATGTCAAGCCAACCACCATTAGGAAAGTCAATTTGCACAACTTCACAATCTTCTACTTCAACGTCTAATGTGTATGTTTGGCTGTAACCCGTTTCTGGATTGTAGTAATTAACTGTTGCGGAATATGTTCCGTCTTCAAATTTGCAACCTGAATTTGAAGAATATTCGTCATTATCTTCGTTACTTTCTTCTTCTTCTGAATAATTAGATGAGTTACTTTCATAATTTCTGTTGTCGTAGCTACTTGTATAGTAGTCGTTATTTTGTTTTTCAGATTTTGAAGAACACGAAGTTAGAATCGCTGTTAGTGATATTCCGATGAATATGTATGTCAAAAAGTGATATGTGTTCATTACTCAAAAATTTTGTCATACCATTTTGAAACATCGTCCCTGATTAGGTCATAATACTTGTATATTATCAAAGCCAAATTAAATTCTGCTCTTTTGCTTTTGCTCTCGTTTATGGTAAAATAGCCGTAAAAATTGCCGTCTTTGTCCACAACTACGGGTGGGTTTGAACTATACTTGTTCCAAGGTGAGTATGAGTTGTATTCGTTTCCATATGTTCCATACTCATTCCATATTGATTTTGAATTGTAACTATTTCCGTAAGTTCCATATTCATTCCAAATAGAATTATTGTCGTAACTGTTGCAGTTTAGACAACCAAGATATTCATCGTGATTTTCTCCACCGTAAAGATGTAGCGTTTGTCCAAATGTCGTTGTCGCTGAAATAAAAATTAAAGCAATCAAAAATATTTTTCTCATTGTCGTCCGTTTTGCTCGTTTGTAAAATTACTGCCAACGAACAGGGCTTGCTGCAGGTGTGGCATTAGGTCTTATGTATGAGTTGACAGGATACTCGCTTAAATTTAAGAGTAAAATATCCGCTCATTTTAAAACTTCATTTCCATGGCTAAAGTTAATCAATTAGATTTCACAGGTAGTACCATTTTCTGTGGCCTTGATGTACACAAAGTTAGTGTTCCGTCTGCCCGGAGCCGCTGCTGATTGATGAACTAAAAGTACAAGTTAAAAACCAAAAGCCCAATAGCATTCCGTCCAGCCCGGACTGAAGCCGAACAGCGAACTGCCGCTGAAGCTAACAACGTCCAGCCACACTTGCAGCAAACCCCATGTTGGTGGCAGGCTTTTTAGTCTGCCATTTCTTTTTCAAGTTCTGAAAGAATTTTAATGAGTTGCGTAACATCGCTTTTTTCAAGAGTGATAAAGCCACTATAAATATTGTCATCACCAGTCTGCCCAATACTAATAAACACTTTACCGTTGTCATTTAAATAACAATCCATTTCATTATTGTTGTCGTCCGAAAAAACTGTCCTTGTTGCCATAATTTATTTGCTTTTTGCTTTTGTTTTAATTGAATTTAATTTGTTCTCTGCAATCGTTGCAAGATGAGGTGCGCTATAAACATATTCTAAAATAGCACTGCACAATGCATTTACAATAGGAATTTCTTTTTCTGTTAACTCTCCGCTTCCTGCATGTGCACCGATATTCCCAAAGTCTTTCAACCCTGATGCGACTTTGACAAGTTTTTGAGGTATTTCGTTTTTGTCTGCAAGTTCTTTTAGCATTGCTGCTAATGTTCCAGAAGATGCTTGCCGGTCTAAGCAAACTAATTCAAGCAGCCGTCTCATTAAAATGGCGTAAGCATTTACGTCAATAGATTTTACTTTTTCTGCTGCTTTATACGCTGTCAAAATTTTTTCAGGAAGTCCAATAGGATAATTTGCATTTTGAGGATACAAAAAGTCATAACTAATTTCATCGTCGCTTTCCATATCGTCATGCCATGTGTACGAAACAATATTGATTTTTTCACAAGCAGGACACCTCAAAACATTGTAATGAATACCCCATGCGCCAATTGGTCCGTCATCTGGGTCATAATCAGTTTGGTCATCATTTACATTGCCGACTATTTCCATTTTAGCAATGTTGCCGCAGTGTCTGCAAGAGATTAGTTTTGATAAATTCATTTTGAATAATTAGGGTGTGTCCGATAAGCTTGCCACCAACTTATAAATATACGAAACTTTACTATTTGAATGGATTAAGGTTAAAAAATATTGTTGTTCTGATTATCAATACTGTATGACACTTTTGCGAAATACATATACATTTTTACACGCTTTCGTAAAGCCAACTATTTGATTTTTTATTTTTTACATCCTCTCAGTATATGAATACTAATACAGTAACCATTCACTCAAAACCCATGCATCGATTTTTACCCTAAAATAATAATAATTATGAATAAAATCAATTCAACCAAAAAAAATCATAATAAAAGTTAATTTTTTTTTATAATTAATTGAGTATAAATGTTTTATTTTGAAAGAGTATGGCAAAATAGTACACAGTTTCTTTGTAGCAGCATAAGTGGTTAAAAATGGTGTTTAGAAACCAATAAAACGGTATTGATGGCCAGCAATAAACTTGTGTATCAAATAGCTGGGTTACCACTAAAAAACCACCCCGTAAAACTTAAAGGGGGAAAACGTTTAGCCGTGTAGGTGGTAAGAATTGAAAAAATAATACCCCCAATTTTCAATTGCAGCAACAAAGTAGCAAAACGACAACTCCATAATCATTAGCCCCCTAATTTACCGGTTTCGTTCAACAGGCGACTTCATTGTTGGCGGTTCGGCTTTTTTTTCAAAGTGCTTTTTCAATTCGTCTGACTGAAATAGTAATTCCATTTCGCACATTGCTTTCTTAGGATTTTCATTGTCAAAATTTCCAAGAGCAATAGAGTTTGCTAAACCTGTCTTTAGGTTCGGTTTTAATTTCAAATAAATGTCGTCATTTTGTTTCGTGAAGAACTTTTGTGTCTTTTTCGTAATTCTTTAAGTGTTTTTTTAATTCTGTTTCCACACTTGAGCAAGTGTTGAAATACTTTGATGTTTTTTCAAAATGAAGTAGAAACCAAAATTCAAGACAAGGATTATTTACGATTACAACAACGTTTGTATAATTCGTAATAAGGTCTGTTCTATATTCTTCAAATATTTTAAGTGGTGATTTTTTTCCTTTGGGTGCTTCATTTTCTTCCTTGATAACAGTATCAAGATCAATTATCCAAAACACTTTTGTAAATTCTTTGTTTGATAAATCACAAACCAAATTGTATTGCTCTTCTACACTTTTTTTGTTCGGGATTTCAGGCTTTATACTAACACGAATGTCTCGCTCGTTTTGCTGGGCATGTTGATTAAAAAGAATTAAATTTTATATGGACAAAGAACAATCTTGCGAGAGGGAAAGATGATCTTTCATACTATCATCTTTCTCTTTCAAAAGAAAAAAATTAACACATATTACCCCTTTACTTCCTCAGTCGTTAGGTACATAGGATACTTTTGTTAGCCGTTCGTTGTTAATTTTCGCCTTTAAGGTCCATATGTATTTGGTTAAATAAAGCAATTATAATTGAGTAATAAACTTGTCAAGTTATTTGTCTAAGTATTTTAATTGTAAGGAATAAAAAATTATAAATATTAATGGAAAAATGAGTGCTATAAAATAAATAGTGCGAAAAATCATAAAATCAGTTATAATTGAAATACCAATTGTCGGTAAAATTTCACCAATTAACCAAAAATAAAATCCATCTTTTTTCATTTTTCGCATTTTTAATGCACCATAGAAACAAAGAATAATAGCAACTATATTTATTAAAAGAATTGGAAATTTATTTTGAAATGCAATAGTTGCAAATTCTAATGTTCTTTCATTGTATATGTTATTTAAAAATGAATTTTTGCCCGTCTGTTCAATAGCTGTTTTTATTTCTTCAATACTTTCATCGCCAGATACATACTCTTTAATGCTACTATACAAATCGAAGACGCAGCCAATTATAGTAAAGATTGTCAAAGCATTGATTATTGGTGTTATTTTTTTGGTCATTGTTTATTGATTTTTCGTGAGATGTATTCATAATTATATTTTGCTTTATAAAAATGAGGGTCAATAATTAAAGCCTGTTTGTAATCGTTTAAAGCCTCTCTAAACATTCCTTTATTAGTATAAGCAAACCCTCGATTATACCACGCCTCTTTATAATTTTTATCTCTTTCAATATATTTTGTGAAATAATAAATAGATTTATCCCAATCTTCTTTTTTGGCATATGCAATTCCCAAATTATAAATAGCATCTGTATAATTTGCATCAATAGCTAATGATTGCAGATAATAGTTAATTGCTTCATCATAATTCCTGTTTTTTAAAGAATGATTCCCTTGCTCTTTTAAAAATACCTTCTTATCTGTTTGACTCATTGCTATGGTATTTGCAAAATTGAGTAGTATAAAAAAAATTATCTGTTTCATTGAAATAAAGTTTTAATTGCTTCAGTTAATTTTGTCTGTATATTTCCAAAGTTGTCAGGGTGTTTAATGGATATTATGCATTTCCTCGTTGAAGGAGAGATAATTGAATTTTTCACTTCAATTAAGTAACTAATGCTATTGAGACCATAACCATATTTTGTATTTTTTACAATAGATTTTAGTGGCGTTACTTTTATTATGGCATCCGAATTCGTATGATTGATTTTTGCCTCAATTTCTTCTTTAGTAATAAACGAAAGTGGTGTTATAGTGAGCGTATCTAATATATTAATATTATTTTCCTTTAGTGCCAATAATAATTTAGATATAAAGAAATCATCTCTATTTGCTTGTGTAGAAAAATCAAATAACACATAAGAAGTTTTGATTAATTTCTTGTCATTAGAGTTTGTAGAAATTTGATATTTCAGATTCATACATGAATTAAGAAATACAAATGATAACAATAAAATAGTTTCTTTTTTCATTTTTTTAAATTTTAAAATTCAATAGTCCGGTAGTTAATTAAGCAGCCATAGCGCCTATATTCAGGCACCGGCCGTATAGCTTTCTTATTTTATTATACTTCAGATCCAGACCTAAGTTTGAAAAAATAGTTTCTGTCAGGTACTTATTATAGAACCAGATTTTGATGCTTCGCATAGAAAAGGGCGTTTCGTTTTTGTCAGGTAAGTTCGCCCAGCAACTGTACTTCATTAATGAAACCGTCATGAGTGATAAATTAAAATGGTTATACAATTTCGTTTCTGATCGGGCCTGGCATTCTTCCAGACCGGTATATTGTTTGGCATCCCGTATCAAAAACTCGATCTGGAACCGTAACTGATAATATCGGATAATTTTTTCACCTTGCAATTCCGTGTCTGTACTTAACAGAATTACATACCCTTTCCGGGCCTTGCTTTCCAGATGTATCACTTTTACGATACGCTTCAGTGCCACACACCAAACTTTCAACTCAAATCCCTCCATATCCTCATCCTTATAGCAGCGCTTCCATTTACGCTTATCTATTTTCTTCACATTTACCTTTCCCGCATAGCTCCGCTTTCTGCCTCTGCCCGGATTTTGAGGGCCATTATACAGGTACAGCAAATTGGCATCGGGGCGCATCCGCGTAATTACTTCCAACCGCAACAACAGTACCGGGTCAATAAAGGTCTTCTTCATAAAGTACCCATCCACCGCCAGGTACTTCGTGTAGCACAATACTGCCCTCAGATTCTTCTTTATTATACCCACATAATGAGCCACCAATTGGCTCTT
>Ga0224749_1098_pt1 | contig 10604 bp, 6 predicted proteins | sample LIM_F_Vancomycin_3_FD_182078 | JGI IMG/M metagenome (GOLD analysis project Ga0224749, IMG submission 182078) | Enriched cells from gastrointestinal tract of the lab mouse from Pacific Northwest National Laboratory (PNNL), Richland, Washington... | ecosystem: Host-associated > Mammals > Digestive... | reverse complement strand
TTAGTAACAGGCGGAGCCGGATTCATCGGATCTCATGTAGTGGATGCCTATATTCAGAAAGGTTATGAAGTAATTGTAGTGGATAATCTTAGTACAGGAACCCTGCTTAATGTACACCCAAAAGCCAAGTTTTATCAGGTAGATATTCGTTCAAAGGAATTAAACCGGGTTTTTGATGAGGAACGTCCTGATATTGTGAACCATCATGCCGCACAAAAATCGGTCCCCAAGTCCTGGGAAAATCCTATGCTGGATGCAGACATCAACATATTGGGACTGATGAATATCCTGCAACTTTGCGTGGAGTACAAGGTACAGAGGATCATATTTGCTTCCTCAGGGGGGGCCTTGTCAGGAAATGCGCTTAGTTATCCAACCAGTGAACAAGCCTTTCCCTCCTTTCAATCGCCTTATGCTATTACAAAATATATCAGTGAAAAATACATACATCTGTATGCGGAAATACACAGGACAACTTATGTAATCCTCCGTTATGCAAATGTATACGGAGCGCGGCAGATTGCGGAAGGGGAATGCGGGGTTATTCCTGTCTTTTTGCACAATTTGCTCACCGGGCAACCTTCGACTCTGTATACATATGATGATATGCCCCGGGGCACGTTGAGAGATTATGTATATGTAAAAGATGTGGCGAAGGCTAACGTGCTTGCATTGACCGAGGGTCAGCAAACCATTGTTCACATTGGAAGCGGTCAGGGAGTTTATACGGCCGATTTGTATGAACTGCTTCAAACTGTTACCGGTATAACACTTCCTCTGATGATTGACAAAGAACGACAAGGAGATATCAAGTATAGTTTACTTGATTGCAGCAAGGCTTTTGAGGAACTGGGTTGGAAACCGCAGACCGGCTTGCTGGAAGGACTGACGCAAACGGTAGAATATTTATTTTCAGGACCAAGGGAAAAGGAAAAACAGGCAACTGCCAATTGAATACCAGGGTTTTCTAAGCAATTATCCGGAGCTCCTTCGTGGGGCTTCTTTTTTTGATGAAAAATTTTTTGTTGTTGTCAAATTAAGGAATATATATTAAAATGACGTAAAAATATTATATATTTCTACAATATGGAGGGACAGCCATGAAGGATCCGCTTCTTCGCATTGAACACTTACAGACCTCCTTTCGCATTCTGGATAATTATTACGCAGCAGTGGATGACGTTTCTTTAACGGTTCATGAGAATGAAATTGTTGCCATTGTTGGGGAGTCCGGCTGCGGAAAAAGCGCTCTCGCGCTTTCTATCATGCGATTACATAATGAAGCCAATACGAAGCTGCAAGGATACATACACTACAAAAATCGGGATCTTCTCAAGATGTCACCTGCACAAATAAACAAAATCCGCGGCTCTGACATCGGGATGATTTTCCAAGAGCCTCTTACCGCCTTGGATCCTCTTATGACGGTCGGAAAACAAATAGAAGAGAATTTGACTTACCATACTAAACTTTCCAAAGCAGAAAGAAAAGACCGTACCCTGGACTTGCTGAAGCAAGTCGGAATTCCAAAACCTGAGCGCACTTATAAACAATATCCTCATGAACTATCCGGTGGAATGAGACAGCGGATTGTCATTGCAATTGCTGTCGCTTGCAAGCCTTCACTCATTATAGCCGACGAACCTACAACAGCCTTGGACGTAACCATTCAAGCCCAAATTTTGGATCTGTTAACCTCCTTGCAGCAGCAAACCAAAATGGGAGTCATTTTAATTACACATGACTTAAGTGTTGTAGCCGAAACGGCAGACCGCATTGTAGTAATGTATGCCGGCCAAGTGGTCGAAACAGGAACCGTCCAGGAGATTTTCCGTAACCCTCTTCACCCGTATACCCGTTCTTTGCTAAATTCGATTCCTTCGGCGTACTCTAAAAGAGCTAAATTACATGTCATTCAAGGGGTTGTCCCTTCCTTATCCAAACTTCCGCGCAGCGGCTGCCGTTTTCAATCGCGAATTCCATGGATCCCGGCAAACCGGCATGAAGAAGAACCTGTTCTGCATGAAGCAGCACCGGACCATTGGGTACGGTGTACTTGTTATAAGCATTTCGACTTCAAAGACGGGAAAGGAGACCCCATCACACATGGCACTGCTTAAAGTAGATCAATTGAAGGTGCATTTCCCCATTCACGGAGGCTTCTTCGGGCGTGTTTTGGACCACGTCCATGCCGTGGATGACGTAAGTTTTGAAGTGCAGGCAGGGGAAACTTACGGCATCGTGGGGGAATCCGGCAGCGGTAAATCAACGACAGGAAACGCCATTATGCGGCTGATCAAACCGACAAGCGGACAAATTTTGTTCCATCAGGTGGATTTAACGAAATTGAGCCGTTCCGAACTGCGCAATCACCGCAAAAATATTCAGATGATTTTTCAAGATCCATACTCTTCGTTAAATCCGAAGAAACGGGTCCTTGATATTATTGCCGAACCGCTGCGAAACTTTGAGAGGCTCTCCCCGGATGAGGAACGGAAATCTGTTCAGCATTACCTCGATAAAGTTGGTTTAAGTCCGGATAATATCTATAAATACCCGCATGAGTTTTCAGGAGGGCAGCGGCAGCGGATTGGAATTGCGCGTGCATTGACGTTAAAACCGAAACTGATTATTGCGGACGAACCTGTCTCCGCGCTGGATGTTTCCGTCCAGGCTCAAGTACTGAATTTTATGCAGGATTTGCAAGCGGAACTTGGGTTAACTTACATATTTATTAGCCACGATTTAGGCGTAATCCGTCATATGTGTGACCGGATTGGTGTTATGTACCGGGGCCGTCTGGTTGAAGAAGCTCCAAGTGCGGATATTTTCTTAAACCCCCAGCATATTTATACAAAACGGCTGCTTTCGGCCATCCCGGATATCCGTCCAGAGTATCGGGAACGGCAAAGTGAACTGCGCCGGCAAGTAAACGAGGAATATCAAAAGCATTACTGGAAATATTTTGACGAACATGGAGGCGTATACGATTTAAAATCTATTTCCCCGACACACAGGGTTGCATTACCATAGAGGAGCGATGAACATGTGGAAATTTATATTGCGAAGATTCCTGATCATGATACCGCAATTAGCTATATTAAGCGTGCTCGTGTTCCTGCTGGCGAAAGCAATGCCAGGCGATGCGCTGACAGGAGCAGCTCTGGATCCAAATGCAAATCAAAAAGCCATTGAGGAGCAGCGTGAAAAATTAGGGTTAAATGACCCTGTCCCGACTCAATATATACGCTGGATTAAAAATGTTGCGCAAGGCGACTTTGGAGTCTCCTATGCTCATAAAATGAAAGTAACCGATCTAATCGGGGAACGCCTAGCGAATTCAGTCACCTTGGCCTTTTTTATTCTCCTTCTTACATACCTCATTGCCCTTCCGCTCGGCATGGTAAGCGGACGATGGAATGACTCATGGGCAGACCGCTTTATCACATTTTATAATTATCTCGGTTTTGCTACACCGCTCTTTATTTTTGGACTAATCATGCTTTTTGTTTTCGGCTTTCAACTGGCCCTTTTTCCTGCGGGGGGAAGTGTAGATCCTTATGTAGAAACAGGGACCTTTGCTTACTACATGAGCAAGTTGAATCACCTTCTGCTCCCTGCTTTTTCCGGGGCACTAATCTCAACTGTGGGAATTGTACAATATTTGCGAAGCGAAATTATTGATACGAAACATAAAGATTTTGTGCGTACGGTAAGAGCAAAAGGTGTTCCGGAATCCAAAGTTTATTCCAGACATATTTTGCGTAATTCTTTCCTGCCAATCGCCGCTTTTTTGGGGTATGAAATAACAGGATTAGTGGGTGGGGCTATCTTTTTGGAGAGCATCTTTAGTTATCCGGGAATAGGACAATTATTTATACAGTCCATTTCCCAACGTGACTTTAGTGTAGTAACCGCACTGGTTATGCTCACCGGTTTTGCGACACTTCTGGGAACGCTCCTTTCTGACATTATTCTCAGTATCGTTGACCCGCGTATCCGTATTGATTAAGGGAAAGGACGAATATTCATGATAACCAAGCCTGAAAAACAAGTTATGTCTGTTCATCTCGAAAAAAGCCCCTCCACTATTTCCATTATGTGGCGTGAAATTCGTCAAGATAAACTTGCGATGTTTTCATTATTCTTTCTTGCCTTGCTCCTGCTGGCTGTCTATTTGACATCCTTTATTTTGAAGGAAGAAGACATCGTACGGGTTGATTTGCTCTCGATTTATTCCCCTCCATCGGCAGAGCATTGGTTAGGAACTGATTACGGGGGACGGGATATTTTCGGCCAGCTTATCATCGGTACGAGAAATTCCTTTACCATCGGGGCAGCGATAACCGTTCTCACCTGTTTAATCGGTCTCACTATAGGCCTTATTGCCGGTTATTTCGGAGGAATCGTGGATAACATCATCATGCGTGTGATCGATTTCATCATGCTGATGCCCTTCCTTATGCTTGTGATTGTTTTTGTTACCATTGTCCCTACTTACAACATCTTCACTTTTATTTTAATTATGAGCATTTTCTTGTGGACCGGTAAGGCGAGGCTTATTCGTTCCAAAGTATTAGCGGAAAAAGAACTCGATTATGTCTCTGCCTCCAAAACATTAGGGACACCAAATTGGAAAATTATGATTTTCCAGGTATTGCCCAATTTAAGTTCCATCATTATTGTCAGTGTCACATTAAACCTGGCAGGTAATATCGGGATTGAATCAGGCCTTACTTTTCTAGGATTTGGTCTGCCGGAAAGCACACCCAGCCTCGGTACACTTGTCAGTTACGCCAGAAATCCGGATGTCCTGCAGGACAAATGGTGGATTTGGTTACCTGCATCAATGATGATTTTAATGTTGATGCTGTGTATAAATTTCATCGGCCAAGCGTTAAAACGCTCAGCTGATGCCAAACAACGAAAAGGATAAGGGGGATTATTGAAATGGGCAAACCAAGGTTAGTCAAAGCATTAAGTGCATTTGCCATCTCTGCCTTGCTGCTGTCAGCCTGCAGCGGAGGAAGCAGCCCGGGCAGCGGTGCAAATGGAAGCAAAGGAAGTGAACCATCCAATTCACCGAAAGTCGAAACAAGCAAGTTTCCCAGTGTCACTAAAAACGACAAACAAGAAATTCAAGACGGTTCTCTTACATTTGGTCTGGTAGCCGGCACACCATTTAAAGGTATCTTAAACAACGCCTTATATCAGGACCAACCTGATTTTGTAATCATTTCCAAATTTGATGAGAGCCTGCTCTATACGGATGAAAACTGGGAATTCAACAATGATGGTCCCGCAACGTTTACCATTTCGGATGACAAAAGAACCATTACTTTGAAGATCAGAGATAATGTGAAATGGCACGACGGCAATCCTGTAACCGCTGAAGATTTGGAATATGCCTATCTGGTCATTGGCAGTCCGAAATATACAGGAGTCCGTTACAATACACAGCTACAACTGGTTGAAGGAATGGAAGAGTATCATGAAGGAAAAACCGATAAAATATCCGGTGTAAAAGTCATGGATGAAAAAACGATTTCTATAACCTATAAGGAACCTAACCCTTCTATGAAAACCGGGCTTTGGACAGCACCGCTCCATAAAAAATATTTAGGGGATGTCCCCATTGAAAAATTGGCTGAATCTGATAAAGTCCGTAAAAACCCCATAGGCTTTGGTCCTTTTAAAGTAAAGAAAATAGTGCCGGGTGAATCCGTGGAGTTTGAACGCTTTGACGACTATTGGGCAGGAAAACCCAAACTGAAAAGCATGGTGCTGAAAGTGGTCAATCCATCCGTAGTCAACGCTTCTCTCAAAAAGGGCGAAATTGACATTGCCGAAGTAACCGCAGACCAGTATCCAAATACAAGCAAACTGAAAAATGTGCAATTAATCGGTGCAACGGATTTGTATTACAGCTATATTGGTTTTAAATTCGGCCACTATGACAAAGAGAAACAGGAAAACGTCATGGATAGGGACAAATTTAAGGATGTCCGGTTGCGACAGGCCATGGCCTATGCCATTGACCGTAAAGCAATCGCTGACAAAATGTATTATAACCTTCGTTTTGAGGCTAATTCACCGATTCCGCCTTCTTTGCCGAAATACCATAACAATAAACTTGGAGCCTATGACAAAGATGTAGAGAAAGCAAAGAAATTGCTGGATGAAGCCGGTTATAAGGATACGAACGGGGACGGATTCCGTGAAGATCCGAAGGGGCAGGAGTTCAAAATAAACTTATTAGCGATGGATGGCAGTGATATAAGTGATCCTCTTGCGAAGTTCTTTATTCAATCATGGAAAGACATTGGCCTAAAGGCGGAACTGGTTGATGGCCGCTTGCATGAGTTTAACTCCTTCTATGATATGATTAATAATGATGATCCAAAAGTCGATGTTTTTTCTGGCGCTTGGGGTACGGGTTCAGACCCGGATCCATCCGGTATTTGGGCAAAAGATTCAAAATTCAACAATGATCGTTGGGTCCATGATAAAAATACAGAGCTTCTGAAAGCGGGAATTTCTGCAAAAGCAATGGATGACAAATACCGGAAAGACATTTACGACCAATGGCAAAAATTAATTCATGATGAAGTTCCATTAATTCCGCTTCATTATAAGTTTGAATTAACCGGCGTTAACAACCGTGTGAAAAACTATGATGTTGCTCCAGGCTCTAAATTAACCTGGAAAGACGTGACCGTAACAAGCGAAAAACCGGAAGTAGAGAATTAATCAAACCTGCAATCGGCATAAACCTGAAATCGGACGATGCCAATTGCTTACACAAATAGCCCCATGCATACATCCGATGCAAGGGGCTATAGCTTTATTCATCTGTCCATTTCATCAGGTACTGTTCAAAAACGGGTTCAAACCCTTCATCCCGGAAGGCTTTCAAGAAACCCTGCTCACGTACGGGGCCATTATGTACTCTGCGAACGCAGGCCGTATTTAGCGGAGCAAAGCTTTCGGCAAGCAAAGCCAGAATCACCTGATCTTTATGTTGATATGTAGAGTCTACTTCGTATTGGTGCAGGATAATACTCTGGAGCCCCCTTCCGAATCATAGACCCGTTTTGTTAGGGTATATCCGACTGCGCAATATTCATGGTCATATCTGAAAAATACTGTTCAAATCCTTCATTCCATACAGTTACAGCCTGCTCAAACGTAGAATCTGATTTTAACATAACTGACGCTTTTTTTTAAATAGATAATCCGAACAGTCTAAAGTTCATCAAATCCGTTATCATCAGACACTTTGGCATATGTGCGGGATTTGGCCTCAAAGAAATCAGTCTTTGTCTGGTTTAAAGCTTCATCCGAGAAAGGACGGATCCATGGCATGCAATTATCGACCCCTTCATAAGCCGGCTGAAGCCCCATTGTTTTAAGACGTTTATTGGCAATAAAACGGATGTACCGCGAAAAATCATCCAGATCAATCCCGTCTATTTGATTCAGTACGTAGTGGGCCCACTTTTCTTCAAGCTTAACGGCCTGATCGATGGTATCGTACACATATTGGATACGCTCGCTTGTGTTTAGTTCAGGAAAATCGGTCAAAAGAAGTTTGAACACTTCACCAAAGAAGTAGGCATGTTGAGCCTCGTCCCGTTGAATATAACTGATCATTTGGCTCGTTCCCAGCATTTTTTGCTGGCGGGCCAGATGGTAAAAGAAGGCAAAGCCGCTGTAAAAGAAAATACCCTCCAAAATCATGTCAGCTACGACGGCCTCGAAGAAGGTAGCCGGGCTAGGCTCATCCCGAAAATGCTGATACAACTCCGCAATAAACAGATTCCTTTCCAGCAGAATCTCATCTTTTTTCCAGTACTCAAATACTTCCTTCTGTACCTCATAATTAGTAATGCTCGACAAAACGTAGGAGTAAGATTGATTATGAATAACTTCCTGCTGGTTGATAATCGCCGCGATGGCAACCAGGGACGAATCCGTAAAATAATTTCCCACATCTGTAACAAAGTTGGTTTGCATACTATCCAGGACAGCCAGAAGACCGATAATTTTTTTGTAGGTTTCCTGTTCTTGTGCCGTCAGCTGTTCAAATTGCAGCTTGTCCTTATTCATTGGAATTTCAGACGGAATCCAGTGGTTGGCAATCAGAACTTTATATAGTTTATACATTTCTGGCTGCCGGATATCATCCCAATTCAAAATGGAAGAGCATGAGCCTTCGATGATTTTGTTGGATTTATTGGGTGCCGTCGTATCAAATACTTTCTGTCTGGTTAACATCTTTGATCCTCCTGTTGGTACATTCTTAACTACGGAAATGATGCTCCGCCCAGCTTATGTGCATACCACGCAATCTTCCACTTCCACTGCACGGCTGCGGACATAATAGCTTGCTTTCAGGCCGCTTCTCCATGCATCCAAATGAAGTTCCAGGAATTGCTTGGCTTTAATGTCAGGTTTAACGTACAGATTGAAACTTTGACCTTGGTCAATATGGCGCTGACGGGCGGAAGCCTGTCTGATTGACCAGTGCTGATCAATATGGAAAGCGGTCTTGTAATACCAGATCGTTTGCGGACTCAGATCCGGAGCCGGGTTTGCTATCTTGTAAGTCGTTTTTTCCTCATAAGAGATCAGGTCATAGATCGGATCAATGGAAGCCGTGGATCCAGCTATAATGGAGGTTGATCCGTTTGGTGCAACCGCCATAAGGTACCCGTTTCTCATACCGTTTTCCTTGGTCTGCTGCTGAAGCTTCTTCCATTCTTCAGACTTATACCCTTTTAGTTCAAAATACTCCCCGGTCTCCCAGCCCGATCCTTCAAAGAGCGGATAAGCCCCTTTTTCCCGGGCCAGTTCCATAGAGGCTTGAATGGCAAGGAAACTGATCCGTTCGTATAAAGCATCATTATAGACTACTGCTTCTTCGCTTTCCCACTGAATTTTTTTCAGGGCAAGCAGGTGATGAAGGCCAAATGTGCCAAGGCCAATGGCACGATAGCGTTTATTCGTATAAGTAGCCTGAGGCACTTCAATCCGGTTAATGTCAATCACATTATCCAGCATCCGAATTTGAACCGGAATGAGGCGTTCTAGCACTCCGTCCGGAACAGCTCTGGCCAGATGAATACTGGACAGATTGCAGACTACAAAATCGCCCGCCTGCTTGCGGATCACAATCTCTCCATCGTTAAGCTCTTCCTCAATGAGAGTAGTGGCAGACATATTTTGCATAATTTCCGTACACAAGTTACTTGAATAGATCATTCCTTTATGCTTGTTCGGGTTAGCCCGGTTTACCGTATCGCGGTAAAACATGTAAGGCGTGCCTGTCTCCAGTTGAGAGATCAGAATCCGCTTCATGATATCAATGGCCTGAACGGTTGTCCGGCTGAGCTGCGGATTATTGACACACTCTTCGTATTTTGTACGGAAACTGCCCTCTCCCACTTTCTCATCATAGAAATCTTCCAGTGAATACCCCATAACCTGACGGACTTCATGAGGATCAAACAAATGGAACTCCCTGCGCTGCTCTACCGCTTCCATGAATAAGTCAGGGATGCACACGCCCGGAAAAATGTCGTGGGCTCTCAGACGCTCATCCCCGTTATTCAGTTTCAAATCCAGAAAAGACAGGATGTCCTTATGCCAAACGTCCAAATATACAGCGATACTGCCCTTTCTTGTACCGAGCTGATCCACGCTCACCGCCGTATTGTTCAGCTGGCGAATCCATGGAAGCACCCCGCTGGATTTTCCTTTATATCCCCGGATGTCGGAACCTCTGGAACGGACCTTGCCCATGTATACCCCGATACCGCCACCCATTTTGGATAGTCTCGCAATGTCCGTATTGGAATCATAAATGCCCTGGAGGGAATCATCCACTGTGTCGATAAAGCAGCTGGACAACTGACCTGCCCGGGCCTTTCCGGCATTGGAGAGAGTAGGAGTTGCTACGGTCATGTACTGGTTGCTTAGTGCCCAATAAGCCTCCTTTACCCACTTAAGACGGGTACTGCGCTTTTCCTGTATCATCAGCTGCATGGCAATGATCATAAAACGCTCCTGCGGCAATTCATAAAATTCGCCAGCAAAGCCGGTCGCCAAATATCTTTCAGCAAGAGTAATCAATCCGATGTAAGGAAATAACTTGTCCTTTTCCGGTTGAATGGCTCGGCCGAGTTCCTCGATCTCTTCTCTGGAATAGCTATCTATTAATTCTGCTTTATAAATCCCTTTTTCACAAAGCATGGAGATCAGTTCGTAGAAAGAGCCGTAAGGACTACCCTCAATGACCCCGTTCCGGAAGGTTAGTGAATAGGAGCGGTTTTGAGCCGCTATATAATAAAGTTCCTGCAAATAAGTTGCAGCTGCCGGAAAAGTCCATTCAGGTTCATCTTTCGTGATGCATTCCACAGCGGCGGTCTTCAAGGACCGATAAACGGCCAGTTCCGCTGGCTGATCATCTTTATCCGGAACTGCCATTGCATATTTCACCCAGTTATCAGCCCGTAAATGAGGAAAATCCTTAAGCAGTTCAGCTGCCACCTGCTGCGTCATGTTCATTTTGATTTCTGTATATAGATGGTCCTTCTCATGCT
>Ga0224749_1006_pt5 | contig 10642 bp, 10 predicted proteins | sample LIM_F_Vancomycin_3_FD_182078 | JGI IMG/M metagenome (GOLD analysis project Ga0224749, IMG submission 182078) | Enriched cells from gastrointestinal tract of the lab mouse from Pacific Northwest National Laboratory (PNNL), Richland, Washington... | ecosystem: Host-associated > Mammals > Digestive... | reverse complement strand
GGAGAGCTGCCATTCCGTGACTTTGGGGCTGAATACTACATCACGCGCAAAGGAGGTAAAGCGGGCTTCAATATAGCGGGAAGCCGCTGCGGGGTCGCCTGTCAGAATATTGCCCCAGTTCCCCTGCGTGTCGATAAGCAGCCCTTTTTGTCCCAGCCCCACCAGCGCGTCTGCAATGGAACGGTCGCCGTGCGGATGGAATTTCATCGTGTCTCCCACGATATTAGCCACTTTATTATAACGCCCGTCGTCCAGGCGGTCCATGGCGTGCAGAATACGGCGCTGCACAGGTTTAAACCCGTCATTGATCTTGGGTACGGCCCGTTCCAGAATGACATACGAGGCGTAATCCAGAAAGTAGTCGGCATACATGCCTTCCACAGACTGACTCGCGGGAGCAATGTGGGCGGGTTGAGTCACGACGGCGGGAGAGCTGCCATTCCGTGACTTTGGGGCTGAATACTACATCACGCGCAAAGGAGGTAAAGCGGGCTTCAATATAGCGGGAAGCCGCTGCGGGGTCGCCTGTCAGAATATTGCCCCAGTTCCCCTGCGTGTCGATAAGCAGCCCTTTTTGTCCCAGCCCCACCAGCGCGTCTGCAATGGAACGGTCGCCGTGCGGATGGAATTTCATCGTGTCTCCCACGATATTAGCCACTTTATTATAACGCCCGTCGTCCAGGCGGTCCATGGCGTGCAGAATACGGCGCTGCACAGGTTTAAACCCGTCATTGATCTTGGGTACGGCCCGTTCCAGAATGACATACGAGGCGTAATCCAGAAAGTAGTCGGCATACATGCCTTCCACAGACTGACTCGCGGGAGCAATGTGGGCGGGTTGAGTCACGACGGCGGATATTAAAGGAATTGTTCCGGGGGGGCAAGCGCGATCTCCGTAAAGAAAATAACCGGCTTCCCTTGTCAGGGGAAGCCGGTTTTCCGGAAAAGGAAGGAATAAAAGCAATCAGGCCTGCTTGGCAGTCAGCCTGTTCTTGAGTTCCTCCGCTTCAGCGCGCAGGGCGTCGAGTTTGGCTGTCTGGGCTTCAAGGTCGGCGATTTCTTCCAGAACGGCCGCCAGGCGGCGCAGGTCGGCGGGTTGGGCGGCTGCGAGAGGCTGTGTTTTGGGAGCAGTTGTATTTTTGGTGCCGGGCTTGCGGCCGCGCTTGGCCTTGGATGCCTTCATCCAGCTTGAGATGGTCACCGTGCTGATGCCGAAGCGTTCGGCGGCTTCTTTCTGGGCACCCCTTTTGTTTTGGGTTTTCCGTTCAGCAATGAAATCAAGAACGGATTGTTTTTCTTCAGGCGTGTAGCGCCTCTTATTTTTGGTACTGTCGTTGGAATTCATGATGTTGACGAGTGGTTATTTATTTAACTAATCATCCTTGGTCTGGCAAGAAAAAAGTATATGTGTTATAACATTTTTTAAGAGGATTCTTAAATGACTGGTACGTATTCTTGAAGTTCTATTACGGGCGCTTTACTTTATTCATGATTGTTGTTGTTAACATATTGTGTTTTTTATGATTTTGCGGGAGAATACGCGGGATATTTAAACGCTTTTCCATGTTATATCCCGGGTGAAGCCTTTTTTCGCAATCTGCCTGTTGAACCACGCACGGCGGCTGTTCCCCGCCCGTTTTCCAGACGGTATTTTGAGGTTGCAGGGGGCCGCGGAATCGTATAAAATCACTCCAATTTCCCAGCCATTTTATCACGATGACCGATCAGACAGGAACCCCTTCTTCGCCGGAACCTCCCAAATTGCGACGCCGTTTGGTAACGGCAGCCCCTGCGGCCGCACCCAAGGTAAAGTTTGTTTCTCCCGCCGCGGAAGGCGTGGAGGTTGTCAAGCCGCGTTTTCTCACTCCTGAGTTGCAGGCCAAGCTGGCTCAGGAGCAGGAGGAAGCCGCCCGCCGCGCAGCGGAACAGGCGGAAGCGGACAGGATTGCTGCGGAAAAAGCGGCTGCCGAGCAGGAAGCCGCCCGTATTGCTGCCGAAAAGGAGGCGGCGAGAATAGCTGCCGAGCAGGAAGCCGCAAGAATCAAGGCGGAGCAGGAGGCTGCCGAAGCCGCGCGCATTGCCGCAGAAAAGGAGGCCGCCCGTGTAGCTGCCGAAGAGGAAAGAGCGCGCCTTGCGGCGGAGCTGGAGAAAAAGGAAGCCGCTTCCGCTCCGCAGCCCGAGCCTTCCGTGGACGCCCAGATTCAGGATGCCCTTGCCAAGGTAGCGGAGGCCCAGAAAGCCCTGGCGGAGGCTCAGGCCGCTGCTCTGGCCCAGGCCGCAGGGGTAGCGCCTGCGGCTGTGCAGACCCCGGAACCGTCTGTTCCGGAGCCTGCTCCTGCGGGGGGGGGCTCCCAAATTGAAAGTTTTCAAGACGGCCGCGGCTCCCGCTGCGGCGGAGAAATCCCCGGTCGCCGCTCCGGAAAGCGCCGTTCCCAAGCTGAAAGTATTAAAATCCCCCGTGGGGGCAGCACCAGCTTCTTCCGTGGCTCCCGCTGCGGTTCCCCAGCCTGTGGTCGCCGAGGGAGTTTCCCCTGCCGCTGGCGCTCCTCCGGCGGGCGACGGCGGTATTCAGCCTCCCGCCGGAACGGAATCCGCCCGGGATATGGCCGCTTCCGTGGATAAATCCAAATCCCTGCTGCGGGGTGTTATTTATGGGGTATGCGCTTTGGTTGTCATCGCTGCCGGCGTAGGGATTTATGCATGGAGCACCAACAGCAAGAAAGAAAAGGTGGAAGGTGAGAATGCCCGCCTGAATGCGCTGGTCGTGGAAGGCGGGAAACTGGGCCGCAGCCGTCTGTTTGACTCCAAGAATCTCAGCCGTGTCCCGGATGTGAAAGTCGTTCCCGACGCGGAGGATGCCGCTCTGCTGCTCGCCAATGTGAGGGGAGTCAAGGGCAACAGGGAAAACTGGCCCGGCGCCGCCCACCTGGTTTCCATCATGGCCCAGATGGATGACAACATTGCCCGCCAGGTGGTGGAAGACATGAAAAAAAATGTCGGCAGGTACAGTAAGGAAAAATATTCCATGATGGTGACCCTTTTGGCCAAGTCTTCCAGCCCCGCCATGCGCGACATGCTGAAAGATCTGTACGCTTCCATCAGCGAAAGCAAGAATAAGAAGATCCAGGACAAGCAGGCCGTGGTGCTCAAGTACATGCGTTTTGCCATGAAGCTGGACGACCTTGACGACGTGATGAAGATCCTCCAGAAGAAGGATGCTTCCCCGGATTTGATTTCCTCCGCTTTCCGTACGGCGCGCTACCTGATTGACGAAGCTCCTCCAGCCAAGCGCAAGGCGCTTTCCTCCAAACTGCTCCAGTATCAGAAAGATATGCCGGAGGAAAACGTCAAAATGCTCTACAAGTTGCTGGCCCGCACCGGTGATCCCAAGGTGCTGGACATGATGGAAAAGAGCTATAAGGAGGATACCAAAAAGGCGCTTGCCATCATTACCGCCTGGGGGGACTGGAATACGGATGACGCCGTTCCGTACCTGTTCAAGGCCTGGAAAGACGAATCCCTGCATGAACGCGTGCGTTCCCAGGCCCATGATTCGATTCTCCGCGTACTCTCCGTGGACCGTGACCGGGATGACAACGCCACGCTCAAGTTGTTTGACCCCCTTATTGCGGATGCCAAAACCAGCGAACGCCGCCAGTTTCTGGTTTCCGCATTCAAGAGACTCAGCAACCGCCCGTATGTGATTCGCCTGCTGGGCCGCATCAAGCAGACTGCGGAAGACCAGAGAAACGCGGTGGAACCAAAGTTCCAGGCTGCGGAGGAGGCCTTGTTCAAGGCGGAGGACAAGTTCAAGGCCAATCCCGGCGATGCGGCAGCCAAGGCCGATTATGAGGCCAAGGAAAAGATTTATAATGAGTTGTCCAGTCAGAAGACCGGGGAAGACAAGGTGATTGCGGCGGTGGACAAGGCTCTGGAAAAGGTCAGGAAGACGCCTGTTCCCACCAGGAAGGCCGCTTCTGCCGAGGACAGGGATGATGACGACTCTTCCGTGATTAAGACAATTTAAACGGTTTTAACGGCCGTATCCGAAAACCGGAGGGAAAATAATCCCTCCGGTTTTTTATGTACGGGAGTGACAACCATGATTGGCTGGCCGCTTCTGCGCAGATGAGGCCGAATTGGCCGTCGAGCCGGGCGGAAGGGGGTAGCGGACTTACTTCATGTATTTTTTGATTTCCGGCAGCAGTGCGTCCGCCCAGAGACGGTAGCCTTTTTCTGTAAGGTGGACGAGGTCCCCGGTAATTCCCGGCAGGAAAGTGCCGTCCTTGTCCAGGAATGCGGAATTAATGTTGACGACATGGACTCTCGGCATATTTGTTTTGTCCAGCTCCCTGTTGATCATTTCATTTTGGATGCGCAGGGGGTCTTCCGCCGTTTTCCCCCGGGGAAAGATGTGCAGAAGAATAATTTCAGTGGCGGGGTGGAGCCGATGGACCCGGGAAGCTATTTCCCGGATACCCTCCGCCGTTTCCTGCGGGGTCTGCCTGCCTTTGTATTGCCCTGTGTTATTGGTGCCCACCATGATAACGCATACTTGGGGGGAATGAGGCGTTTTAAGGGCAGAATCGTCAATGCGCCACAATACATGTTCCGTCCTGTCTCCTCCTATGCCGAAATTGACAGGAGCATAGGGGGAAAAATATTGAGACCATATTTTTTTGCCGTCGGTTTCCCAGCGGTGGGTGATGGAATCGCCGATAAACAGCAGTTGGCATGGTGTTTCCGCCAGGGTCTGCTTTAACAGGGCGTGCCTCTGGCTCCACCAGTCAGCTTTTGTTTTGGAAATGTGGGCGGCATCGGGTTTTCCTTTTTCCGGCTGTTGGGAGAAAACAGGCAGGGCGAGTCCGCATCCCAGAAGGCAGATGGAGGCGGATATGGCGTTGATAGACGGGAAATGGTTCATGTTGTTTATTCAATACGGAGAATGTTTCTGCCGCCTTTCTTTTGGAGGATGAAAAATCCCGTTGGTATATTGAATGCGTTTTCCTGCCGGTACGGCATGGTACCGAAACATGGCGTGGACCCGGCTGGAACGGCAATTCCGTATTTCCTGGCGTAATGGTACTGCAGCAATGGATGGACAGCTTTGTGTTCAGGAATTGATAAAAAGAGGGAACGGCTAACGTATGTTCACGGACAGAGTCCGTTGAATTATCTGATGAATATTCCTGTTACCTTGATTTTGCTTGCTTTCCACATGGCTGCGGCGGCTTCCGCATCCATCTGTGCTTCCCGGAAAACAGAGTGGGCGGATTGGAATTATTTAACTTCTTACGGTCAATCCCTTTCTGTGGGCTGGACGGCTAAGCCCGTTGTAACGGAAAAGCAGGAGGAAGGGGGCTTGTATATGTTCAGAGGAGGGGTGAGAGCGTATGAGAACGGCAGTGACCGCAAGATGCTGGTTCCTCTGGAGGAAGGAGTGAACGGTCCGCGCGGCGAAACTCCCGTATCCGGGGCTGCCTGTCGTTTGTTCCGCCTGATGCAGCATTATTCTCCCGTTACGGCTTCCCGTATCCGGTTGATTTGTTCTGCGACGGGAGTGGGTGGGGCGAGCCTTGGTTCCCTGGGCAGGGGAACTGGAGCCTACAACCGCATTTTGGATGATTTGAAGGCCGCCAAAATACTGGCTGACCGGGAAGGGAAGACCCTTTCCATGCCTGCGTTTATCTGGACCCAGGGAGAGACGGATCACCAGGACAGAAAGACGAGGGAATGGTACCGGGAAAAAATGGAAAAGCTGATCAGGGACATAAATCATGACGCCAGGGCCGTGACCGGGCAGAAAAACGATGTGGTCTGTTTCGGCTATCAGGTTGGTTCCCATTTGAATTATTATCAGTTTAATCCTACGGATTATCCGGCTATTGCCCTGGAACAGCTGGAGATGGCTTTGGAGAAGGACAGCCGGTATGTGATGACGACCCCGATGTATCATTTCGAGTATAGCGACGGAGTCCATTTGACGGCGCCCATGTCCCGCCTTTATGGGGAGTATGTGGGCTATGTCATGAAGAAAGTCCTGTTGGATGGGGCGGACTGGAAACCCGTGCATCCCCTGACCCATAAAATCAGGAAGTCCGGAAAGGGTTGGACGGTGGAAGTGGCATTTTATGCTCCCTGCCCCCCTTTGGTTCTGGACACGAAGACGGTTGACGATCCTGGCAATTATGGTTTTTCCCTTGTGGGGGCTGAGGGAGAGGATATTGCCATCAAGTCTGTCCGGCTGGTGGGGAAGAATGCGGTACAGCTGTTGACGGAGAAGGACCCGGGGAAAGGGCGTCTACGCTATGGGATGACGATTAATGAGCACCGTCCTTCCGGTCCGCGGACGGGGGCGCGGGGCTGTCTGAGGGATTCCCAGGGAGATGAGGTTAAGGCCCATATCCAGGGCAAAGATTACCGAATGGATAATTGGTGCCCCTTTTTTGATTACTCCCTGTCAAAAGGGCATTGATTTTCCGGAAATGGCTGCATGATCTTTTTTTGCCGCAGGTTGTTCCCCCCCTCTGCAAACGGAAAAGGATACCCGGGCGGCTTGAAAAAAACAGGAAAGGCTTCAGCCGATGCATACTGATTCCGGATTGTTGCGGAGGGGAGGCTTGCACGGCCATGCATGGTGTTATGCTGCGGCTTTCGTGGCCGGATGATGGCGAGGTTGTGATAACTTGACCGTAGAGCAGGAGAACTTGCGGAAGTTCATCGTAAATGCCTCTTTTTCCACGAGGTTCATTTTTTCTTCCTCCGGGGGGTATTCCCTGCTTCCGGTTTCTTTATGGCTGGCCCTTACAGAAGGAGCCCTGCCTGGTAGATCAGCGTAGCCGTTGCAAAACCCAGGAGGGTCAATCCGCCGAATTGAGCCAGAGCGAACCACCAGGTGCCCGCTTCCCTCTTGGCGACGGTGACGGTGCCGATGCAGGGCAGGGCAATCAGGCAGAATATCATGATGCTGATGCCCTGGAGAGGGGTGTAGCTGGCTTTAAGGCGGGCGTTCAATGTCTGCTGGGCAGCCGGGACCGAATTTCCGTCTTCCACCGCATAAAGGATACCCATCTGGGTGACGAAAATTTCCTTGGCGGCAAAGGCTCCTACCAGGGCGGAATTGATTTTCCAGTCAAATCCGGCCACTTGCGTGACGGGTTCCATCCAATGGCCTATTTGTCCGGCGTAGGAATGTTCCATGGCCGCTGCGTTTGTCGGCGCCGTGTTTTCTTCCGGCCTGGGGTAGGTGTTCAGAAACCACAGGATGATGGAGGCCCCAAGAATGAAAGTGCCTGCTTTCCGGACGTACATGAAGGCCCGTGACCACATCAGGATGCCCACCTTCCGCAGGGAGGGGAGGCGCAGGCGCTTCATGTGGTGGAGGGAATCCCTCTGGGGCGCCTTGAAAAGCGTGTTTTTCAGAAGCCGGGCGCAGCACAGCGCCAGCAGGACGCCGCTGGCATAAATCCCGAACAGCACGGGGGCCTGCAGGCGGGAGGGAAACAGGGCGGAGACGAACATCATGTAGATCGGCAGGCGGCCCGCACAGCTCATCATGGGCAGCACGGCGATGGTGACCAGGCGGTCGCTGCGCGTTTCAATTCTCCTGGTGGACAGGATGGCGGGAACCGAACAGCCGAATCCCAGCAGGAGGGGGGCAAAGCTGCTGCCGTTCAACCCCATGATTTTCATGATGCGGCTCATCAGGCGGGAAACCCTCATCATGTATCCGCTGTTTTCCAGAACGGTAATGGCCCCGAAGAGGAGAACCACGTTGGGCAGAAAGGCCAGTACGCCGCCCACGCCTCCTACCACGCCTTCCCCCAGCAGGGATTGAAGGCGGGGCCACGGTTCCAGCATGCGGCAGGCCCAGACGCTGAACAGCTGGGTACCCGTCTGGATGAGCCTGACCAGAGGATCCCCGATAGCGAAGCTCAGGAAGAAAATAATATAAACGATGCCCAGGAAAATAAGGGAACCCCATATCCTGTGCATCAGGACGGCATCCAGTCTGGCCCTCCACAGGTTGTCCTTCGCCTCTGCCTCCCGTTCCATAACGTTTACCGGGACGTAACTTAAAATCTGTTCATTTGACAGGCAAGCCTAAAAGCCCGGTTCCGCGGAAAGGGGCATGGAAACCAGGCATTCCGGCCGTTTTTGGGACGGGGCTGCCGCATGGGCCCCGGATGGGGCCTCAGGCTTTGTTTTTTAGCGGCGCAAAGCTGCCAGGCCCTGGATGAAAAGGATGGCCGCAGCGCAGCCGAATACCATGGAGGGCAGGCACTGAAGCATGTACAGCGGATCTGTGGAACCGTTTCCGTAGGAGGGGAAAATAAAGGCCAGAATCAACGCGATCAGGGACAGTCCCCATGCCAGCCATGATGTAGCGGGAATCCGGCGGCCGGATGCTGCGGCTGGCCGCTGCGGCAGGTTTTCCTGCCGGATGCCGCGTTCGTCAGTATCGCGTCCGGAGAAAGACGTCCGCTTTTTCCTGACGGGAGGCAGGGCGGGCTGCGTTTTCATGGCGTTTTCCGGTTTGCGGCCGGATGGCGAAGAGGAGGCTTCCCCGAAGGGAAGCCCCGTTGTAACGTGAATCAGAAGGCCGCACGCCGGGCAGCGCATGCCGGTTTTGGCGTCCAGTCCGGCCGGGTAGGTGTACCCGTGGCCGCATTGGGAGCATGTGGCGGATTCTCTCATGATCTGGCCCGAATGGATGTTAGTCGTCCAAGGGAAGCAGGTCCTCCTGGTCAGCCTTGGTTTCGGGCCTCTGGCGGATTTCCTCAAGCTTGGCTTTCATCTGTTCGCAAATGTCCGGATGCTGGGAGGCTACGTTGTCAAGTTCCTTCGGGTCTTTTTCCAGGTCAAAGAGGCTTCCTCCTTCCGGGGACTTGCTCATTTTTGCGGAGGCTCCGTTGATGCCGTCGCGAATGGCCACGCCGGCGGGAATGAATTTCCATTTGCCGTGGCGAATCGCCAATGCCTTGCCGGTACTGTTGATGACATGGTAGTCACGCCCCTTGGCGGATTTTCCCAGAAGGGCGGGCATCACGTTTTCAGAGTCACGGAAGGAATTGGCCTTGCCGGGGGCCAGCAGCTGTTCCAGGGAGGCCCCCAGATCCATTTGGTTGAGCAGGGCTTTGCTCGTGGTTCCGGGTTTGATCACGCCGGGCCATTTGACGATAAACGGAATGCGGGAACCTCCTTCCAGAATGCTGTATTTGCCTGCGCGGAAGGGGCCGGCGGGGGAATGGGTGGCGTTGTCCCGGACGGCGAAATCCCTGTAGCCGTCATCCAGCACGGGGCCGTTGTCGCTGGAGAAGATCACCAGGGCGTCTTTTTCCAGACCGGCCTGTTGCAGAGCCTCTGTAATGCGGCGCACACAGTCATCCAGTTCCACGGTCACGTCACCGCGCACGCCGTGCCGGCTCTTGCCCACAAAGCGTTTTTCCGGGCAGCGCGGCACGTGGATGTCATGCGTGGCGAACATCAGGAAAAACGGTTCCTTGGCTTTGGCGCTTTTTTGAATGTATTCAATGGCCTTATCCGTAATGACATCGGCGTTTTCCTCATCCTTCCACAAGGCGCTTTTGCCGCCCTTCATGAACCCGATGCGTCCGATTCCATTGATAATGGCCTGGTTGTGTCCGTGGCTCCACATGAGTTTGAGCTGGTCCTTATTGTCCTTGCCATTGGGAAGCCCGGGGAAGTTGTGCTTGTAGGATACTTCAATGGGGTCGTTCGGGTCCAGGTTGCGGACATTGCCGTTTTCCAGAATCACGCAGGGAACGCGGTCGCCCGTAGCGGCGAAGATAAAGCTCTCGTCAAATCCGATTTCGTTCGGGCTGGGGGAGATATGTTTGTTCCAGTCAATCTTCTTCCCCTTTTCCCCCAGACCCAGGTGCCATTTGCCTATCATGTAGGTTTTGTAGCCGTGGGATTGGAGCATCTTGGGCAGGGTGGGCTTCTTGGTATCGATAATGAGGGCGGCGTCTCCCGGCAGGATGCCCGTGCCTTCCTTGCGCCACGGATATTCCCCTGTGAACAGGGCATAGCGGGAAGGGGTGCAGACGGATGTGGTGGAATAGGCGTCCGTGAAGCGGCAGCCCTGCTCGGCAAGCTTGTCGATGGCGGGGGTGGGAATTCCCTTGGCTCCATAGCAGCCTACGTCTCCATAGCCGAGGTCGTCAGCGTAAATCATGACGATGGCCTTGGGGGGCTTGACCGTTGGCGTGACTGCGGCCGGGCAGGCCGCTGCCGCCGCCATGGCAAGCATCAGGTGTAATGCGGATTTATTCATGTTGTCAGGTGTGTGTGATTATAATTTTCCGGAAAGGATGGTCGGAAGGATGCCGCTGTTTAAGCGTGGGCCGAACCTTCGGGTGTGTCCGGAGGCTGTTCGCCGGGATGTTCCGGCGGAAGCACGGGTTCCGTCATGGGGCGCATGCTGGCATTTTGCCAGATGTACCGCTTGTAAAGGACCTTGATGGCGGCTGTCAGGGGGACAGCCAGCAGGGCGCCGATCAAGCCGCCCAGGATGAGTGTCCAGATCAACACGGAAAACATGACCGTGAGCGGGTGGAGTTCCACGGAATCCCCCACGATTTTCGGCTGGATGATCCATCCGTCAAATTGGTTGACGGCC
>Ga0224749_1097_pt1 | contig 10795 bp, 10 predicted proteins | sample LIM_F_Vancomycin_3_FD_182078 | JGI IMG/M metagenome (GOLD analysis project Ga0224749, IMG submission 182078) | Enriched cells from gastrointestinal tract of the lab mouse from Pacific Northwest National Laboratory (PNNL), Richland, Washington... | ecosystem: Host-associated > Mammals > Digestive... | reverse complement strand
ACGGATGATACTGGCAGTTAGAGCATAACGTTAAACATACCGTTAAGAGAAACATGTCCATATGTCTCTGCCTAACGGGAAATCTCATTGGGATGCTATCTATTTAGATGCTGACTTGGGCCGTTATTTTGAGACGTTTCTATGGGGAATAACCCTTCCAGTGATTATCCGAGCATGTGCTTGTAAGGTGAATAGTCGATCTCTTCCTGCTGCAAAAATCTGATCAAAAAAGAGTGGTCCCTCTTCGGGGTTGCGAGAATGTAGCCTTTGATGCAATGGTCTTTCGTTACCTCTCCGGCCTTCTCCTCAAGTGCCACCTGACCAATTTTGGCGGCGATGGAATGTCTGGCCACGTCCCGGAACGGTTTGGGTACAGGCTGCACCAATTTATCCAAAAATGCTTTGGATTCGCCGGTCCATAAGTGCCGGGAAGCCTCCACATAATGGTTCTGCCAATCAAGCTTGGATTTACCGTCGGCCATCGGAAGTACCTTCAAGAATTTCCTGAACATGAAATAGCCCCCTATGGACATAAAGCCAAGCAGGATCGCAGCCCAGAAGACGGTGACCCACATAAATCCGTTTTGCACGCATGTTCACCTGCCTGTATAATAAATTTCTATCAAATGACAGGGCCGTTTTCCCTGGTAAGTTTTAGCTAAAGTCCGGAATACCTGATTCATGCGGAAAACAGGCCGTAAACTCTACTGGGTAATTATACCTTATTTCTGGCTTTCTTGCGACAATACTTGTAAAATAAGTAGAAAAGTGAATGAACAAAGGAGCAGTGTTACATGCTAAAAATAGGCTCACATGTCTCTTTTTCAAATAAAGGGTTATTAAATGCGGCCAAAGAAGCCATTTCCTATGGATCTACTTCTTTCATGATCTATACGGGAGCGCCGCAGAATACGCGGCGTAAACCTATCGAGGACCAGTATATAGAAGAAGGAAAAGAACTTATGCAAAAACACGGTATCGATGAAATCGTGGTGCATGCTCCTTACATTATTAATCTGGGCTCTTATAAATCTAATACGTATCAATTGGCTGTCGAATTTTTGCAGCAGGAGATTAAGCGCACTCATTACATCGGAGTAAAACAGATTGTGCTCCATCCGGGAGCATATACGGATAAAGATGCCGAATACGGGATTAACCGGATTGCCGAGGGGTTGAACGAGGTTCTGGAAGGCATCAAGGAAACGGGCGTGAATATTGCACTTGAAACAATGGCAGGGAAAGGAACCGAGATTGGGCGCAGTTTCGAGGAAATCGCAGCAATTATCGATAAAGTTACACATAATGAACGCTTGTCCGTCTGTATGGATACCTGTCACATTCATGATGCCGGGTATGATATTGTGAACGACCTGGATGGAGTCCTGGAGCATTTTGATCAGATGATCGGCCTTGAACGGATCGGGGTGGTTCACTTAAATGACAGCAAAAATAAATGCGGGGCGCGGAAGGACCGTCACTCGCCGGTTGGTTCCGGTTTTATCGGCTTTGACGCCATTAACCGGGTCGTTCACCATGAGAAGCTTCGCCATCTTCCTATGATTCTGGAGACGCCTTGGATCGGGAAAGATCCAAAAAACCAGCGTCCGATGTACGAAGCTGAAATTGCCCTGCTAAGAGGCAATGTAGCAGAGCGCTTCGGTGCTTCCTTTATTGAGGATGTTGCTAGACTGGATCATTTCCTTCATGAGCAGGACGAGCATTGCCGGGATTTTGTACTGAATACATGGGAAGTGCTTCGCACGGATGCAAAGGCCAAAAAAGCCGACGGGCGTGAACCGCTTGAAAGATTGTATGACCAGGTTGTAGATAAGGGAATCTTCAAGGATTTAGCGGAAGAAGAGATTAATCAGCGCATAACCGTATGGCTGAGCGGGCAAAGTCCTGAGCAGTTGGCAGAACAAACACAGGCTGAATAGAGCGGCCGAAAGCGGATAGAGAGAAGGAGAGAGAAACAGTGAGTGAGAGCCATACAAGAATGGAGCATACAAGCAGACAGGTGGGGGAAGAACGGGGAAGAATGTTGATTTCCTGTCCAGATCAGCCGGGCATTGTCGCGGCTGTTTCCCGTTTTTTATATGAACAGGGAGCCAACATCATTCAATCGGATCAATACACAATGGACCCTTCCGGAGGAATGTTCTTTATCCGGATCGAGTTTGACCTGCCCGATTTAGGGTCCCGGCGCAGCGTCCTGGAGCAGGATTTTGCAGAAGCGGCATCCCGCTTTGATATGCAGTGGAAGCTCTTCGTTGCAAGCGAGAAGAAACGCCTTGCCCTGTTTGTATCCAAGGAGGACCATTGTCTGCTGGAGCTGCTCTGGCATTGGAGGGCAGGGGATTTGGATGCCGACATTGCGATGGTGATCAGCAACCATCCGGACATGGAAGAACTGGTTCTACCTTTTGGCATCCCGTATTTTCATGTACCGGTAATTAAAGGCAAGAAGGAAGAAGCGGAACAGAAGCATCTCGAGCTGCTGGACGGTAAAGCGGATGTCATTGTTCTGGCCCGTTATATGCAGATTATTTCCCCGGCCTTTATTGATCATTATAAAAACAAAATCATCAACATCCATCATTCGTTTCTGCCGGCATTTGTGGGCGGTAAGCCGTATGCACAGGCGCATGAACGGGGAGTCAAACTTATTGGAGCCACGGCCCATTATGTAACGGAAGAACTTGATGGAGGGCCCATTATTGAGCAGGATGTACAAAGAGTAAGCCACCGGGATAATGTGGAGGATCTCAAGCGGATCGGACGGCATATTGAACGGATTGTACTGGCACGAGCTGTTAAATGGCATGTGGAGGACCGCATTCTGGTTCATGGCAACAAAACCGTCGTATTTTAATGGGGATTGGTGGCGGAATCTTCCGGCAGTTTCCTTGAAATGGTACAAGGCAAGATTTACACTAGGAATAATGCACCATCAGAATAATAAGACCAGAGATTTCGATATAGGAGGGTTTTTGAATATGACAGCAAAGAACCAATCCATTCAGCAATTAGCGGTCAATACTATCCGGACACTCGGAATTGACGCCATTGAGAAAGCGAACTCGGGCCATCCCGGGATTGTAATGGGAGCAGCGCCTATGGCGTACACACTATGGACCAAGCAGATGAAACATAACCCGGCAAACCCTGGCTGGATTAACCGTGACCGGTTTGTTCTTTCTGCAGGACATGGTTCCATGCTGCTTTACAGCCTGCTTCATCTTTGCGGGTATGACCTGCCGATGGAAGAAATTAAAAACTTCCGCCAGTGGGGCAGCCTGACGCCAGGCCATCCGGAATACGGGCATACCCCAGGTGTTGACGCGACCACCGGACCTCTTGGACAAGGTGTGGGAATGGCTGTAGGTATGGCAATGGCCGAGGCTCATCTAGCGGCTGCTTATAACAAAGAAGATTATAAACTTATTGATCATTATACCTTTGCGCTTTGCGGGGACGGGGATATGATGGAAGGAATTGCTTCCGAAGCTGTTTCCCTTGCAGGAACTCTCAAACTCGGCAAGCTGATTATGCTTTACGATTCCAACGATATTTCCCTGGACGGGGACCTTGACATGGCATTTAATGAAGATGTCCAAAAGAGGTTCGAAGCATATGGCTGGCATGTGCTTCGTGTAGAGGACGGAACTGACATTGAAGCTATAAATAAAGCAATCGTGGAAGCCAAGGCCGAAACAGCACACCCTACGCTGATCGAAGTGAAAACAACGATCGGATACGGTAGCCCTAACAAAGCCGGTGTCGGCGGCCACGGCGGTACTCACGGTTCTCCTCTCGGAAAGGAAGAAACAAGGCTTACCAAAGAGTATTATGGCTGGCCGCTTAAGCCTGATTTCCATGTACCGGATGAAGTCCGTGAACACTATGGCAAAGTCAAAGAAGCAGGCATTCAGGCGAACAAGGAATGGGATAGCATGTTCGAAGAATACGCAGCGAAGTATCCCGAATTGGCCAAGCAGTTCAAGGACATGGAACAAGGGAAGCTTCCGGAAGGCTGGGACGCTGATCTTCCGACTTACAGTACGGAAGATAAAGGAATCGCTACCCGTGCCGCTTCCGGAAACGCGCTCAATGCCGCAGCAAAAGCCGTTCCAATGCTGATTGGCGGTTCTGCTGACCTGGCAAGCTCCAATAATACGGAAATCAAAGGGGCACCGGTATTCAATGCAGATAATTACGCCGGACGCAACGTCTGGTTTGGTGTCCGTGAGTTCGGTATGGCGGCAGCAATGAACGGTATGAGTCTTCACGGCGGTCTCCGGGTTTACGGAGGTACCTTCTTCGTCTTCTCGGATTACCTGCGTCCGGCTATGCGTCTGGCTTCTTTGATGAAGCAGCCCGTGATCTATGTGCTGACCCATGACAGTATCGGAGTAGGAGAAGACGGGCCTACCCACGAACCAATCGAACAGCTTCCGGCAGCGCGTTCCATTCCGGGATTGACTGTCTTCCGCCCGGCGGATGCTACAGAAACGACGGAAGCATGGCGCTACGCGATGAATCATCCGGAGGAAGGCCCTTACGCTTTTGTGCTAACCCGTCAGGCGCTGCCTAACCTGGAAGGTTCCGTGAAGAAAGCTCGTGAGAATTTCTCCAAGGGAGCTTATGTAGTGGCTGATGCGCCTAACGGACAACCAGATGCCCTCATCCTGGCAACCGGTTCTGAAGTCCAGCATGGAGTAGCCGCGCAGAAACTGCTTGCCGAGGAAGGCATTCACGTTCGCGTAGTCAGCATGCCTAGCTGGGAACTGTTCGAGAAGCAGCCTCAATCGTATAAAGATGAAGTGATTCTCCCTGCAGTCAAAAAGCGTCTGGCTGTGGAAATGGCGATGCCGCTTGGTTGGGAGCGTTATGTAGGGGACGAAGGGGATATTCTTGGTATCACCACATTCGGCGCTTCTGCTCCTGGAGACATAGTAATGCGCGAATATGGGTTTACTCCAGAAAACGTGGCGAAAAGAGTGAAGGCTCTTCTTTCTTAAAAATTTGTAAGCTTATGAAGCAAATCCCCATTCCTTTCAAGGGAATGGGGATTTTTGCTGTTTTTAAGTTTCCTGGGTTTTAACAGAAGCCTGATGGCCGACTGTATGGTCCATCCATTCCTCATAGCACTGTACTCCCGCACATAAGTCCTTCTCACCGAGTCCTTTGCTGAGACCCATTTGGAATAGGGAGGTTGCTGCATGAAGAAGAGGGGTTGGGAGCTGGAATTCTCCGGTCAGCTCTGAAGCGAGCAGCAAATCTTTGAGCATAAGCTGGAGGGAAAACTGGACGCTGTAATCGCCGTTGATTATTTTCTCGCCCTTCAGTTCAGCTTGCCGGCTGTTGGCCGCCCCTCCTTTGACAATCTCCAGAAACAAGGAAGTATCCAGGCCGGCTCTAGCGGCCAGGGACATCCCTTCCATAAGGCCGATTGCGTTAATCCCCACAATCGTATTATGGGCGAGCTTGGTATACGAACCAGACCCGGAAGGCCCCATATACAAAGCTTTACTTCCCAGATCCATCAAAAGATCGTATTGCTGATTAAACGTATCCTTGTCTCCTCCTACCATAAACAAGAGAGCGGCACTTTCTGCGGCTGGCTTGCTCCCCGTAACGGGAGCATCCAGAAAACGGACTCCCTTGGCCGCCAAATCCTGATACAGCTGCCGGCTCAGTTTGGGTGAAACGGTGCTGCAGTCAATGACTGTCTGGCCCTCTGCAAGCTGTTCTACAAGTCCGTCTTTCCCATAAAATATTTCGCGGATTACTGCATCATTGCTCAGCATTGTGAATACGACATCTGTATCAGCTGCTGCCTCTTTCGGAGAAAAGGCCTGTTCGGCCCCGGACTGAACAAGTTTCTCCGCTTTTTCCGCTGTCCGGTTATATGCTTTTACCGGATAATTCTTTTTAACCAGGTTAAGAGCCATAGGAAGCCCCATCGTGCCAAGTCCAATAAATCCGATACGCTTCATATTTTCACCCCCGTGCAGTAATTGTCCTTGGTTTGTGAAAAAAGTGCCTGCCGTTTTCAGACAGATTTTATATAACTGAAAGAAAAGAGGGCTTTTTCCGGGAAGGAGGATAAGTTTCCCACGAACGCAAAATCCGGTATGTTTGGGAAAACGTATACTGGAAATAAATTCATCGAAATGGCTCTTTCTTCTCAAACGCCAGGATTAAAAATTTGTTCTGTTTTAATCATTGTAACATGCTGTTATACCTCTGTGAACTTGCAAAGAGACAAGCAAAAAAGTATGCTAAGGAGAGAAAAAGAAGAACAAGGAGGAGAGAATTTTGAGTAAAAAAATACAGTTTGATTACAGCAAAGCTCTAACGTTTATGTCCAGCCATGAAGTAGATTATCTGGCAGAACAGGTAAAAACGGCCCATGACCTTCTACATAATCAATCCGGGGCAGGCTCTGACTTCCTAGGATGGATCGATCTCCCCGTTAATTATGATAAAGAGGAATTTACCCGGATTCAAAAAGCGGCGAAACAAATTCAATCTGATTCGGATGCCCTTGTGGTGATCGGAATTGGCGGCTCTTATCTGGGAGCCCGGGCAGCGATTGAAATGCTTACCCACAGCTTTTATAACCAGCTGTCCAAAGAAAAACGCAGTACACCTGAGATTTATTTTGTCGGACAAAATATCAGCTCCACTTATGTGAACCATTTGCTTCAAGTGTTGGAAGGTAAGGACTTCTCGGTGAATGTAATTTCCAAATCCGGGACAACTACAGAGCCCGCTATTGCATTCCGTATTTTCCGTGAAGTACTGGAAAAGAAATATGGAAAAGAGGGAGCCCGCAAACGGATTTATGCCACTACAGACCGGGAAAAAGGGGCTTTGAAAAAGTTGGCTAATGAAGAGGGATATGAATCCTTCATTATTCCGGATGATGTGGGCGGACGCTTTTCCGTATTAACCCCGGTTGGCCTTCTTCCGATTGCTGTTGCCGGGATCAATATCGAAGAGATGATGAAAGGGGCTGCCGATGCCCGCGAAGAATACTCGACCCCGGAACTGGCCCAAAATGCCAGCTATCAATATGCAGCTGTCCGCAATGCTCTTCACCGCAAAGGAAAAGCAATTGAAATACTGGTGAACTATGAGCCTTCCCTTCACTACATATCTGAATGGTGGAAGCAGCTGTTCGGAGAGAGCGAAGGGAAAGACCAGAAGGGGATATATCCTTCTTCCGTTGACTTTACGACGGACCTTCACTCTATGGGACAGTTCATCCAGGAAGGATCCCGCAACCTGTTCGAAACTGTTCTGCTGGTGGAAGAGGTTCAGGAGCAAATTACAATCGGGGAAGATAAGGACAATCTGGACGGACTGAACTTTCTGAGCGGAAAAACAATGGATTTCGTAAATAAAAAGGCTTTTGAAGGAACGATGCTGGCCCATACCGACGGCGGTGTGCCAAATCTGATCGTGAAGCTGCCGGATATGAGCGCTTATACTTTCGGATACATGGTTTACTTCTTTGAGAAAGCCTGCGGTATAAGCGGCTATTTGTCCGGGGTAAACCCATTCGACCAACCGGGTGTGGAAGCCTATAAAAAGAACATGTTCGCCCTTCTTGGCAAACCGGGTTATGAAGAAGATAAAGCCAAACTGGAGCAAAGACTTAAATAATGAAAAGGGATGGGGCGATTTGGTAGTCCCGTCCTTTATCCTTTTTATATCAGCCATACTTTGTATGCGGGAATAAACTCCTCCTTCGGGAGGAGTTTATTCCTATAATCAAATTTCCATATTGTACAAATATTTTGAATTGTGTAAAATGGTATGAAATAGGCAATTAAAGAAAACACAGGAAGGTTAGGAATGATTCCACAGTATAAGACAGTACAACAAGAAAATGCAGCCGAAATCGTGATTAAGCGTTCCCGTTTTATCGGTCATGCGAAGCCCGTTTATACGGAAGAGGAAGCGGTCCAGTTTATTCAGAAGATTAAAAAGCAGCATGCAATGGCTACTCATAACTGCTCGGCTTACATGATTGGCGAACGCAATCAGATTCAGAAGCAATCAGATGACGGAGAACCCAGCGGAACAGCAGGGAAACCTATCCTTGAAGTCATCCGTAATCAAAAAATGCAAAATATCGTTATTGTAATAACGCGTTACTTTGGCGGGATTCTGCTGGGGGCAGGAGGCCTGGTAAGGGCTTATACGGATGGGGCTGTTGCCGCTATTGAAGCGGCCAGGCCAATTTACCGGATTTTACACCAGGAGATCCGTATTGACCTTGATTATACGTGGCTGGGCAAAGTCCAGAATGAATTAAGAAACAAAGGAACCATGCTGGGCGAATCACTGTTTACCGACAAAGTAAGCCTATTTTGTTATCCGCTTGCAGAGGAGGCGGAGTCTTTCATGGCATGGATGACGGATTTGACGCAAGGTCAAAGTGTGATTACGGTAGGAGATGTTATGTATAAGGATCACGAGACCCTGCCTTAAAATTAAATAATGGAGTCAATTCATAATAATGGTACAATAGATGCAGCTGTTTACACGAAAGGATGAAAAGGATGGACTTGAATCAATGGTCGGAAGAAAATGTACAGTTTATGTTTGAGGAAATAAAAAAGAAACTGAGGATGGCGACCGGAGGTTCCATAAAAGCTTCTTCCATAAGCGAGGAACAATATGAGGATCTGAGAGACTTATATGATATGGTGATGAGCAAGCCCCATTTCAGCATTAGTGAGATTGATGCCATCACATCAGAGTTAGGTAAGCTCCGTAGCCGGCAGGCATAGTTCATGTGTCCCTGAGAGCACATTCATCCAATCGGGCTCTGCCTTTTTTACATATCTTGTATAGCGGTAGGACACACCCCGCAAGATAGGAGGTGGACGGATGAAAACGAAGCTTAGTAAAGAGGACGTACAAAAATGGGTTGGCCAGCATATTGTGGCTTATAAAAAGGATGGGTCCCAGGTGAGCGGAAAGCTGGTTCGGGTCAAGGGAGACAAATTGTACCTTTCTGCAAACAATGGGAAGGAAGTCCATACCAAAGCCGTTATTCCCTTAGTTTTGTTTGATTTGCTTGCCATTGGAACTGGACCTGCCGCATTTGGAGGATGGGGTTTTGGGCCTTATGGTTACGGAGGTGGTGGATTTTTCGGCGGCCCCGGACCGTTTTTTTGGTAAAATAGCCTGTATTTATCCACCAGTATTTTAAAAGGCTGTCCCTGATAAAGGGCAGCCTTGTTTTAGTGCAGCCAGCATGGGCGTTATCTATCCAAGCGTTGGGGAAAGTTCTATTGAACTTTTTGATTAAAGGCCTGGTCAGGATCGTGATGTTGCGAACTCTCTACAAACTCTATATAAGAGCCTTCAAATTTTAGCTTTCCCCGATGCAGCAAATGAATCTTGCAATGAATTTTCTCAAATTCATGCAGAGTATGAGTGGAAAGTAACACAACGGCATTTGTATGCAGACAAAGAGCTTCTATTCTTTTCAAAATCTGAACTCTTGCTTCCGGATCGACCCCGGACGTCGGCTCATCGAAAATGTAAAGGTTTCTTTTCATCAGGGTAATGGCGAGAATACTAAGATATCTTCTTTCTCCAATGGACAGTTGGCCATATTTTGTATGCCATACTCTTTTCATTAATTCTATTTCAGAAGGAGCCATATGTTCATCCAAGTACGGGGCATTGGAGAGTTTGATTTTGTTTTTATAATCCGTGTATAAAAAAAATCTAAAAAGATCCCTCCCTTTAAGAACATTGGGGAATAAAAGCCCTTGCAGCTGATAGATGATCTCCCTGTCCTCCGGAACCCCCCGTATTTCTTGAGGTCTTTTGATAAAGTTTTGATTAAATCGAACAACGTGGTCTTGCCCGACCCGTTTTTCCCAATAAGTACATTGATTATTCCGGGATGAAAATCAACGTTTAAACGATCCAAATTTTTCCTGGGGGGATCCTTTGTATTGAAAGGTCAGATTTTGTATTGATATCATAACTTCCTCCATATTCTACGTTCGCTGTGTAGGTGAAGTAATTTTCATCCACTTCAGACTAAATAAGCCTAAGATAAAATAGGCTGAAGCAGCTGTCCCTATGGATAATAAACCAAAATTGTGGAAACTTTTGCCCGTTATGAGTTCCGTTGCTAGGAAAGTTAGGCTTCTTATTAACTCCAAAGGATTCAGGTACAATAGTAGGATGCCCCATGAAGCGGAATGGGACAGGCTCTTGGCTGTGATAAAAAATAAGGCAAATAAAAGGATATTCAAGATAGTAACCAAAGACTCTTGTTTAATGGGAATAAGCAGGAGGACCAAAAAGAAAAAGGTTACCGGAATGGATGCAAACAAACTGGAAAACAGGGAACAGATTACAAATATTCCTGCATCTTTTAGATCACCAAGCATCATCAGGCCAGTAATGACAGAGAAAATAAGGGTGGCAAGAAGAAGAAAGGCGAGCTGATTGAGTATTTTGCCCATAATCATAGCCGACTTGCTGCCGGAAACGAATTTAAACATTTTAAGAAATCCCGTTTCTCTCATAGCAATTAAGCTGGTGGTTACGTCAATCGACATAACGAATATAATATACGCTATGAACATACTTGTTTGAACATAAAAGGATTGAATATCGGGTTTACTGGTGATCCAATCATAATGATAGACAACAAACGCAACTAATGGGAAAACCAAGTACCATAAAAATCCTACTTTATTCGTCAAAGTTATTTTTGTATATAGCCGGAAATACTCTTTTATCATGA
>Ga0224749_1095_pt1 | contig 10839 bp, 8 predicted proteins | sample LIM_F_Vancomycin_3_FD_182078 | JGI IMG/M metagenome (GOLD analysis project Ga0224749, IMG submission 182078) | Enriched cells from gastrointestinal tract of the lab mouse from Pacific Northwest National Laboratory (PNNL), Richland, Washington... | ecosystem: Host-associated > Mammals > Digestive... | reverse complement strand
GATCTTGGAAGGATCAGAATCCAGATCGACCATATTGGCTGCTTCCTTGGCGGAGACGGTGCCGCTGTTCATGGCAAGCCCCACATCTGCCTGAGCCAGAGCAGGGGCGTCGTTGGTACCGTCTCCCGTCATCGCGACAAGCTTGCCTTCTGCCTGTTCTTTGCGGATTACAGAGATTTTATCTTCCGGCTTGCTTTCTGCGATGAAATCGTCAACTCCTGCCTCTTTAGCTATAGTAGCTGCGGTCAGCGGATTGTCTCCGGTACACATAACGGTTTTGATTCCCATCTTGCGCAGCTGGTCAAATCGTTCTCTCATACCGGGTTTTACCGTGTCTTTCAAATAGATCAGGCCGTAAATATGATCATTCACCGCTACGGCTAGGGGAGTTCCCCCTTGTGAAGCTACCGTATCACTGTTCGCTTTCAGATCATCAGGAATAGAACCTCCCTGACTCTCCACCCAATGGATGACTGCATCTACAGCCCCTTTACGGACAATACGGCCATCCTTCAGGTCAATTCCGCTCATTCGCGTTTCCGCTTTGAATTCTACGAATTCTCCGCCTTCCGCAACTTTAGCCTGGTAGTCCAGCCCCTGCTTTTTCAAATATTCCAGAACAGAGCGGCCTTCGGGTGTCTCATCCTTTACAGAACTAATAGCGGCCCAATTCGCCAGCTCAACAAGATTTTCGTGTCGGACCGGAATGAGGTCACTGGCCATCCGGTTTCCGTACGTGATGGTTCCGGTTTTATCAAGGATAATAGTGTTGATATCTCCTGCAGCTTCCACCGCTTTTCCTGACATGGCCAGGACATTAAACTGGGTAACCCGGTCCATACCGGCAATCCCGATGGCTGACAATAATCCGCCGATGGTTGTCGGGATCAAACAAACCAGCAAGGCGATCAGAACCGGTATCTCAAGATGAATATTCAAATATTTAGCTATCGGAGCTAACGTAACGACGACAATCAGGAAAATAAGCGTCAAACTGGTAAGCAGGGTGTTCAAGGCAATTTCATTCGGTGTTTTTTGCCGTTTTGCCCCCTCTACAAGGGAAATCATGCGGTCGATAAACGATTCCCCCGGGTCTGTAGAAATGCGTACTTTTATGGAATCGCTGACGACGCGGGTTCCGCCTGTTACCGAGTTAAAATCACCGCCCGCTTCTTTGATTACCGGAGCAGATTCTCCGGTGATGGCGGATTCGTCTACGGAAGCCAGCCCCTCAATGACTTCCCCGTCCCCCGGGATCATTTCACCCTGGGAAACCACTACAATGTCCCCTTTCCGAAGATCGGTGGAAGCAACGGTTTTGATTGTTTTCCCAACCAGTTTATTAGCCAGGATTGTTTTTTTAGTTTGTTTCAGTGAATCCGCCTGGGCTTTTCCCCTTCCCTCTGCCAGTGCTTCCGCAAAATTAGCGAAAAGTAGTGTAAACAGCAGGACAAAAAAGACGGTAAGATTAAAGCCAATTCTTTCTTCTGTCCCGAAATAGCCTGGAAGAAGCGGCATAAGGAGGACAACTATGGTCCCCACCTCGACAATGAACATAACGGGATTTTTCATCATTGTTACCGGATTTAATTTATATACACTTTGCAGAATCGCCTGTTTGACAATCGGGCCGCTCAGCATTGTTTTCTTGGCCGTACTCATGATTTTCTTTCACCTCTCACAACTTAACGGATAGTTAAATATTCAGCTACCGGACCCAAAGCAAGCACCGGCAAGAAGGTTAGAGCACCAATAATCAGAACCGTTCCTACAAGCAGTCCCACAAACAGCTTGTTATCCGTTTTAAATGTACCGATCGTCTCAGGTACCGGCTGCTTCAATGCAAGGGACCCGGCTACGCCCAGCAGGGCAATCATAGAAATGTAACGGCCCAGCAGCATAACTATTCCCGTTGTTATATTCCAAAACGGCGTATTATCCGCTAATCCTTCAAAGCCTGATCCGTTATTTGCAGCCGAGGATGCAAACTGATACAGCACCTGAGTGATTCCATGAAAGCCGGGGTTGGTAATGCCAGCCTGCCCTGCATCTGTAACAAGCGCTATGGCCGTTGGAACCAAAATGATAAATGAATGCACCAGAATGGCGATAGCGATCAGTTTCATTTCCTTTGCCTCAATTTTGCGTCCCAAAAATTCCGGCGTGCGTCCAACCATCAGACCTGCAAGGAAGACAGCCAGGATTGCATACATGAGCATATTGACAAGCCCGACACCTTCTCCGCCGAATACGCAATTGAGCATCATTAAAGCTGTCGGTACCATCCCGCCCAGCGGGGTTAAAGTGTCATGCATATTATTGACCGTACCTGTTGTCGCTGATGTCGTCACAGTTGTAAATAAAGCGGATTGGGCCAGGCCAAAGCGAACTTCCTTTCCTTCCGGACTTCCCTGCTCTGCGCTGACTCCCAAATTATTGAGCAGCGGATTGCCTTGAGATTCAGCCGCATATTCGATTCCGAGGAATACTAGAAACAGGACCAGCATGGCACTGAAAATGACCCACCCCTGACGTTTGTTCCGGGCAAATAATCCGTACGTATACGTCAAAGCCGCAGGAAACATCCACATGCTTAAAATTTCTATCACATTGGTAATTCCATTCGGATTTTCGAACGGGTGGGATGAATTGACCCCAAAGAATCCGCCCCCATTGGTGCCGAGATGTTTAATAGACTCCAACGAAGCTACGGGACCTACGCTTATATTTTGAACCGCCCCTTCAAGAGTAGTCGCCTTAATGGTTGGCTCCAATGTTTGCGGAACATGCAGGGCTACAAGAATTAGAGTAATCACAAATGCAAACGGCAAGAGAATCCGGGTATGGGTCTTTACAAAATCCTGAAAAAAGTTGCCCAGCCCTTTTCCCTTCCCGGTGATCCCTCTTATAAAAGCCGCGGCAACGGAAAACCCGGTTGCAGCGGAGGTAAACATCATCATGGTGATGACAATCATTTGGGAGAAATAAGAGAGCCCGCTTTCCCCACTATAACCTTGGAGATTCGTATTAGTCATAAAACTGATGATCGTATTAAATGAAAGTGTCTCTTCCATTCTGCCAATTCCGTTCGGATTAAAAGGAAGTATATTTTGAAGGCGCAGTACCAGATATCCAAGGCCTATCAAAACCGCATTAGTAAGCAGAATGCTGAGCATATATTTTTTCCAGCTCATGCTGGCTTCAGGTCTGATGCCGCCAAGTTTGAATAAAAACCGTTCAACAGGCCCGCAAATCCGGTCCATCTTATTCGGCTCATTGGAAAACACATTATACAAATAGGTTCCTAAAGGCTTCACCAATAAGCAAAGAAGCACGATAACAATGGCAATCTGAACAAAATCCATGATTTCCTATCCTCCCTATGCTGCAGGCCTAAAATTTTTCCGGGTAAATCAGTGCATAAATCAAGTATCCAAACAGAAAGAGTACACACAGAGCTATAATAATCATGATTGGACACTTCCCTGCTCATCTGTCATTTTCCCGCACCAGAACAAAAAGACGGAAAACAAGGAAAAAAATCCAAAAAGCATCAGCAGCATATAAAATATCCATCATAGGTAGTAGTCCTCCTTTAAAGAATCAAGCGAAAGTAGCTTCCCCAAAAAAACGAATTCCCCTTCTTATTTGTGTAATGGCAAATTTAGGCAATAAAAAAAGAAGCCCGCGGTAGAGGAAACTCTTCATGCGGCTTCTTCAAAGGCACAGCAAATCATAGCTATACCGGAAAACGCTGACAGATGTCGCCTCTCTCGGAACGCTTACGAGGTTAGCTGCCGGATTCGGGCGTGAGAGTCGCCCTACATCAACCAGTCTGCTGATCGATGATTCACCCCATGGATGGCATAGATATGCCATCCGGTTGGTTCCCCCGTTTCCTGCATGCAGGAATTCAGCGGTTAAAACGCAAATGCAATTCATTTTTTATGCAATTAACTTAGATTATCGCGAATATGGCCATAAAAAAGCCACAGGACATAACCTGTGGTCATAGACTGATCACAAGTTTCTTCGTCCTCTCTTCACTTCCGCCTACGAGGTTAGCTGTCGGATTCGGGCGGTGAGAGACGCCCTACCGGAATTAGAATCTCCATGGTTGAACTAATTCCAGGATTCACCCCTGCTGTTAAAATTCCGGCTCTCACACCGGAACCAAAACAGCTTTGGTTCCCCCGCTTCTCCACAGCACATGTTCCGCAATTCGATCGCAACTAATGAAATGGTGGCGGCATGCTGAAGTGGAAAACTAGGCAATAGCAACAGAAACTGTATATCTTGCTTTCATGGATTGTATCTTACACCCGTGCAGAAGCTTTGTAAATCCAACCCATTGGGGGTTTTGCGCTTTTTTCCCTTGTCAGGATGTAGTTATGCGCTTACAAGACTATTAAAGTAACCTCTTCTATGAATATCTGCGATTCTCTTGATTTTTCAGCAAAATAAAAAATAAGAATAAGCTTTTTTCCTTCTTCATCTAATATTTACATAACTTTCCTTATCGGGTAGGATGATATCAAAAGAATGATTTAAACCATTCAGGAAATTAGGAGGAAGATGTGTATGAAAAAAGGGTTCCTGTCCATTCTTATCTGGGGCCTGATCTCCGTCGCAGGCGGGATCGCATTCGGTCTCGTGGCATTAAACCGGGGAGAGACGATTAGTGCGGTATGGCTTGTGATTGCTGCCATATCGTGTTATGCGGTAGCTTACCGCTTTTACAGCCGTTTTATGGCCCGCAAAGTATTCAGCCTGAACGATAACCGACGAACGCCGGCCGAAGTAAAAAATGACGGCAAAGACTATGTTCCTACGAATAAGTGGGTACTTTTTGGCCATCATTTTGCGGCTATTGCCGGAGCAGGGCCCCTCGTCGGACCAGTGCTCGCCGCACAAATGGGTTACTTGCCCGGAACGTTGTGGATTATTGTCGGAGTAATACTGGGAGGAGCGGTTCAGGATTTCGTCGTACTTTTCGCTTCAATGCGACGCGGCGGTAAATCATTAGGGGACATGATCAAGGACGAAATTGGTCCTGTTACAGGTACAATTGCCATGATCGGCATTCTCGGCATCATGATCATTCTGCTCGCTGTTCTCGGACTAGTTGTCGTGAAGGCTTTGATCGGGAGTCCGTGGGGCATGTTTACGATAGTAGCCACCATTCCGATTGCACTTTTTATGGGAGTGTATATGCGATACATACGCCCAGGCCGGGTGCTGGAAGCTTCCGTGATCGGGTTTGTTCTCCTGCTGCTCTCTTTAATCGGAGGACAATATGTGGCGGAACATCCTACACTGGGAGCCATGTTTACTTTTACCGGTACCCAGATCGCCATCATGATGATTATTTACGGTTTTATCGCTTCGGTCATGCCCGTATGGCTGCTGCTGGCACCCCGGGATTACCTTAGTACTTTCTTGAAGATCGGAACAATCGTGGGGCTCGCAATAGGAATCGTCTTCGTGATGCCGGATCTGAACATGCCGGCTACGACCAAATTTATTGACGGTACAGGGCCGGTTTTTTCGGGTAACCTGTTCCCGTTCCTGTTCATCACCATCGCCTGCGGCGCGGTTTCCGGCTTCCACGCCCTGATCTCCTCAGGAACAACCCCTAAAATGCTGGAAAGAGAATCCCATGCACGGCCAATCGGATACGGGGCCATGCTGATGGAATCATTCGTGGCCATCATGGCTCTAATTGCCGCATGTGTGATTACACCCGGAACCTACTTTGCCATCAACAGTCCTGCCGCTGTGATTGGAAGTGATGCCGTACAGGCCGCATCGGCCATCTCTTCCTGGGGATTTACGATTTCTCCCGATGATCTAACCCAAATGAGTAAAGATGTCGGTGAAGCCTCCATTTTATCCAAAACCGGAGGTGCCCCTACCTTCGCTATCGGCATGGCCCATATTTTGTCTAATGTAGTTGGCGGAAAAACCTTCATGTCCTTCTGGTATCATTTTGCCATATTGTTCGAAGCCCTCTTTATCCTGACCACGATTGATGCGGGTACCCGGGTGGGAAGATTCCTGATTCAGGATCTGCTCAAGTACGCCTATAAACCCCTTGGAAATACGAATTCATTGACCGGCAATATTGTGGCGACAACCCTTTGTGTCGCGGGGTGGGGTTATTTCCTTTACCAGGGTGTGGTTGATCCTCTTGGAGGCATCAATTCCTTATGGGCCCTGTTTGGAATTGCCAACCAGATGCTGGCGGGAATTGCGCTGGTACTGGGAACAACCATTTTGTTCAAAATGGGCAAAAAAAAGTATATATGGGTTACGCTGATTCCTACCGCATGGATTTTGCTGGTGACCATGTCAGCAGGCTACCAGAAAATTTTCCATTCCGACCCGGCCATCGGTTTCCTGGCTCACGCGAATAAATTCAGCTCCGCTTTGAATAGCGGCAGTCTGCTCGCTCCGGCCAAAACCACCGATCAGATGAAGCAAATCATCATGAACGACAACGTGAATGCCATTCTATGCGGATTTTTCCTGCTGGTTGTCATTCTGGTTTTCCTGTCGGCTCTTAGGATATGGATTCAATCATCAAAAAACCGGCCTCTGCCTCTCCACGAATCACCCTATATATCAAGAGACCCTGAGGAGGCGACTAAATTTGTTTAACCGGATACGTTACATTTTGCAATACCGCAAACAATTCTTTGAGTTAATGGTTGGTGTACCGAACTACGAGACCTATGTGCAGCATATGAAAACCCACCACCCCGGTGACCCAGTTAAATCGCGAAAAGAATTTTTCTGTGAGGCCCAGGATCGCAGATACAATACAAAGGGCGGCAATGTTTCACGCTGCTGCTAACCCTAAAAGGAAAAAGGCTCCGGTCTGGAAGGCTTTTGCCTGCCGCGCCGGAGCTTTTCTTATATCTGCTGTTTTATAAAGCCATATATGGCCTTTCCGCCTTTCTATCCTTAACGTTCTCCCTCCCATTCCGCATAGAACTGCTCCAGAAACCGTTCCATAAACCGGTGCCTTTTCTCAGCCAGGTCCCTGGCATAGGAGGTATTCATCCGTTCTTTTAAAAGCAGCAATTTTTCGTAAAAATGCAAAATAGCCGTATCATTTCCACTCCGGTATTCTTCTTCACTCATGCCGATTCTTGGTTTTCTTCCCGGTTCATGCATCGACCGACCCTTCGCTCCCGAATAAGCAAATGTCCGTGCAATGCCGACAGCCCCAAGAGCGTCCAACCGGTCCGCATCCTGGACCACTTTTCCTTCCAGCGTACGCATTGGGGGCCTGTTCCCCCCTTTAAATGAGAGATTCGCAATAATATCCAGTACGTGCTCTGCCGTCTCCTCACCCACACCTTGTTCTTTCAACCATTCCTTCAAACCGTTCATTGCCGTCTGTTCATTTTCCACCAGCTTGTCGTCTGCCAAATCATGCAGCCAGGCGGCAAGCTGGCATACAAAGGAATCCGCTCCCTCCTGCTCTGCGATTAGTTTGGCTGTCCGGACAACCCTGTAAATATGCCAGCTGTCATGCCCGCTGCTATCCTTCCCCAGCTCCCTCTGAACTAAAAGTTCGGCCTCTTTTAAAACGTTGGATGGGTCCATATCTGATGTCTCCTTTTTGCAGTCTGATTTGAAATAAATACCCGACACCTTTACTAGGCCTCAAGCTCCATAATTGGACACTTTTTTTACAAATATTGAAAAATAACATCCAAAAAGCATATAAAAAGATAGATAACATTGTAGATTCCGTTCTATAATAGGAAGAAAGTATCAAATGTACATACATATTTTCTTGTTAAAACTGATAAGGAGGTACACATGTCTGGAGAAAAAATTGTTGTTATTGATTCGGATCCTGAAGCCGTGGACGAGCTGAAACCCCATCTTTTGGAACATGCCTATAATGTGACGGTCGCCCGAACCTGGGAACAGGCCGCCCATCTTATCCCTGAGGAAAGCCCTGACCTGATCATTCTGGAATTGGCCCTTCCTGATGTAAACGGTTTGGAAATCTGTCGTTTTCTTAGACAATCGAGTTCCACCCCCATATTATTTCTCTCCAGTCAAAAAGACGACTCTGTCATCATTGAGGCGCTGGACCAGGGAGCAGACGAATACATAACCAAACCTTATAATCCCGGGCAATTGTTAGCCCGAATACGGGCTTTACTAAGAAGATGTTCCATTAGGACCAGCAATTCCGGCAAAAACCGGGTGATCCGTTTTCCCGGCCTATCTATTGATTTGGCAAGCCACATGGTAGAGGCACAGGGAGAGACGGTTTCATTGTCAGCCAAAGAATTTGCCCTGCTTAGTTTGTTGGCCAGTAATCCTAAGGATTGAAGAATTATTTGAGAAAGTATGGAGCGTGGACAGCCTTGGAGACCCACGCACCTTGATTGTACACGTAAGTAACCTGCGCAAAAAAATAGAACCCAACCCGGCAGACCCGAAATATATTATAACAGTACGCGGAGTTGGGTATAAATTTAACGGATGATGCTTGCATGATCCGTTTTTTTATGGACCGGATCCGATTTCCCCGGATTCAGGGGCAGCAGTATTTCAAACGTACTGCCCTCATCCTTTTTGCTGTATACATTTAATTTGCCATGATGGTACTCGATAATACGGCTGCTCACCATAAGTCCCAGATCAGTACCGTTTTCCTTGGTCGTATAAAACGGTTCGCCTATCCTTTCCAATGCTTCCGGATCTATTCCCTCACCCTGGTCACAAATGCGGATCTGAAGGTAGTCTTTGAGCGGGTAAGTCAATTCAATCGTAATACGCCCCCCTTGACTCATAGCTTCCATTCCATTTTTAATCATATTGATCAGTACCTGCTTAAGCTGGTTAGGTTCACAAAAAACGGGCGGAAGATCGGCCTCCTTGACCAGTACAATCTCTATCCCCATTTCTTCCGCATTGGATTGAAACAGTCTCATGGTCTCCTCAACAATATCCTCAATTTTCTGGCTCTCCATCTTCATATCACCGGGCCTTGAAAGCAAAAGGAAATCGTCCACGATACCATTTATTCGTTCCACTTCCGTGATCATGACATCCACATAGGATGTATTCCCCGGATTCTTTTTCAACAGCTGTAAAAAGCCTGGAATAATAAACAGGGGATTTCGGATCTCGTGGGCTACTCCCGCAGCCATCTGTCCTGCCACTGAGAGTTTCTCCGATTTTTTCACAAGGGTCATCATGTCTACAATACGTTTGACCAAAAGAATAATCAATACACACATAAACAAAAAGAGAGCGATATAAGTCAGAGGAGGAAGCACTCTTTGAAGCATGAACATGTTTTGAATAATATCCGTGAGTCCGGCTACGCTGACTATTAAGATGCCGATAGCGACCCATTTGGCTTCCGCATTCCCCTTCCAGGCAACAACAAACACCCGGATAAAGACAAGCGCCATGGTGGCGATAAGCAGATACTGGTATACGAGCAGCACTTCCGGAATCTTAACTATATTTCCCATCAGCAGAAATAAAGCGCCTACCGTATAGACCATATGTATCTTGCACAGCCAATCCATGTACCTGAACTTTCCTTCGCCAAACAGCTGTTTGACAAAGTAGATTAGCCCGGTTACACCAAGCATCAAGGAGATTAACTCCACATGGGCCCAAATTAACGGATAATCCAAAAACAGATAAATCAAATTGCTGCATACCAGTACATAGATGCCGAAAAATATACTAAAAAATGAAAACGTAAAAAATAACTGCTGGCTGCGAAAGCGAAGATGGACATACAAAAAAACAAGGCCGGCCAAAATAAAAAATCCGCCAAAGAACGCCTTGCTGGCATCCGTTTTCAACAATTGCAGGAAAATATCTGCCTTGGAGCCCAGCTTGGCCTCATCGGCAATGCCAATCATGGGACCATCCGAATGGATTCGGATATAAAGGGGTTCCCCCAGTGCCTTTTCCGGCAACGAGACTATACGGGGAGGAGTTCCCTGATAACGGAAAGGACCGTGCTCTTTCCAGCTCCCGTAGCGGTAGATCAGGCCATCCTTCGTATAAACCTCGAAAAATTGGTAAATTTGAACAAGCAGGGCAGGGTCCTTCCAGCCGCCTTTCGGCAGATGAGTTCGGACCCAGACATCCCGGGGACAAGATGCCATTTCTTTGTTTCGTTCCATTCTACTGGATGACCAATTCTCACCCGACTTGTTTTCCTCCTTAATCCACAAAGGCTTGCCGGAAAAATCGAACGGGGAATCTCCCCACCGATACTGCCAGTCCTTAATCTTCACCATCTGTGCAGCAGATCCGCCTAAATCATTTTGGGCTGCGGATACCGGAAAATGAAAAGCCATCCCAAGCAACCACAGACTGATCAAAATGAAAAGGCCCTTTGAAAAGTTCCTATTCATATTCATTCTGCTACCTCTTAGCGACAAGTTGTTACATCGTTTTACACAATTCTATGTCTTTTTCTCTTTTCCTGTCTACTTCTCTGCCATCAAGCAAAACTTGATGTAATTCGACAAAATCAGCGCTATGATATTTTTCTTGCCATTGGGAAATCGTAACATTATGAAAGGAGGTGGATGTGCCATGTCAAACGATAAGTCCATGGATCCAATGTCCGGTGAGACTGTGGAAACAGATGGCGTTTATGCTGATGAGGACGGTCATGAAGCCATTCTGAAAAGAGGAGATACTTTCCCGTCCGACGTCATTCTGGGTAAAACAACATGGGAATTAAAAGGATTTTCACTCAATGAAGCAGAGATAGATCATAATCAAAAAGAAAATACACCTCCACGCCTCCATATAGATCAAAGCGACAAATAA
>Ga0224749_1094_pt1 | contig 10847 bp, 14 predicted proteins | sample LIM_F_Vancomycin_3_FD_182078 | JGI IMG/M metagenome (GOLD analysis project Ga0224749, IMG submission 182078) | Enriched cells from gastrointestinal tract of the lab mouse from Pacific Northwest National Laboratory (PNNL), Richland, Washington... | ecosystem: Host-associated > Mammals > Digestive... | reverse complement strand
GGAGCAGATATGCCAGCGGAAAGGAGAGAGCTAACCTCAAGTGCAGTGGGGGATAAAATCTATGTTATAGGTGGTTGGGATTATAGTACCATTTTAAGCAAACTAGAGATCTACGATACAGCCACAAACACATGGGCAACAGGTGCAGACATGCCAACGGCAAGGTTTGGGCTAACCTCAAGTGCAGTGGGGGATAAAATCTATGTTATAGGTGGGTATGGTAGTGGTAATGTTAGTTACCTTAACAAACTAGAGATCTACGATACAGCCACAAACACATGGGCAACAGGTGCAGACATGCCAACGGAAAGGAGAGAGCTAACCTCAAACGCAGTAGGGGATAAAATTTACGTTATAGGTGGGAATAATGGCGATAGCCTCAACAAACTAGAAATCTATAGTATTACATCAGATCAATATCCTTCTAACTCCCTAGTGTTCAAAAACGGATCAGTGAAAGGTATAAGCATCCCTAATAAAACAAAATTAGGCATTAAATACAGCCAACGGATACAATTCAATTCTGCCTACTACTTTAACAGGCTGGCGGAATTGGTCTATAAGCCTATTTATTCCGGCAATGGTCAAAAGTGGACAAAAATTCTGAACTAGGAGGATGTAAAGCATGGAATATACAATTTGGGACAAGAAAGAAAGTATTAACGGAGTACTGGCGAACAAGGTGTTAGAATCTAATCCGCACTGGGTGGATGCAGACCTTATCCTTATTATGGAGAACGGCAGGATTACGCGAATTGAAGATATTCAAATCATTAACGCGAACGCTGGTGGCAACCTCTTTGACAAGAACGACAGCTTAGAGGTAAAAGCCCAAAAGGTATTTGACCACATTGTAAAAGAGCGTGAGGAGCAGGAGAACTCCGAAAGCCATCCAGATTCTCCAGCGGCAGAGAAGCGAATTCGCGACCTGGAAGAAGCTCTGGGCAAGCAAAAGGAAGAACTGGACAAAGCCATTATGGAGCTCACGTTTGCGCTAGGAGGTGCTAAGAAAGATGTTTAACGAAGAAAGTATTTGTGTAGACGTTTGGTGCAGAGCGGTAATTGCCGGGGTATACCCATACAGCGAAGTCCCTGACCTGTACAATCTCCGGGAAGCAGTCGGCAAGAAGCTTGGGAAAATGGAAGAAGAATCAGAATCAGTTAGCGCCAAATAATAAGGCGTTATTTTTATGCTCAAAAACAGGAGGATAACATGGAGAAAGTATTAAAGCCGGCTGTAGCGGCGGGAGGAGGGGCGGTTTCTTATTTGTTTGGAGGGTGGGGGGCAGCGCTGGATATTTTACTATTTTGCGTCATTGTAGATTACATTACCGGAATGATATCGGCCTTTCTGGAAGGAACTCTGGTAAGCAAAGCCGGATATATCGGCATCGCCCGTAAAATCACGATCTTTATCCTGGTGGTTATTTCCAACAAAATTGATATTTATCTGGGACAATCCCCGTTTCTCCGTGATGCGGTCGTCATCTTTTATATCTTCAATGAAATGGTAAGTATACTGGAAAATTGCGGGCGGATCGGTGTGCCTATTCCTCCGGTTCTAAAAAAAGCTATAGCCGTGTTGAAAGGAAAATCCGAAAAGGAAAAGGGGGATAAGCATTGAATGGAAACCAATACTCCATCACCCAAGACTATATCCGCATCCGGGACAATACAAGGCCGGGCTCCAAATTAAGGGGTCCGGTCTTTCTTGTAGCCCATGATACGGGGAATCCCGGGTCAACGGCCCGAAATAACCGAAATTATTTCAATACGATGACAGAGCGCAGCGCATCTGCCCACGTCTTTATCGACGATACAGAGATCCTGGAGATTATCCCGCTTAATGAAAAAGCATGGCACGTGCGCTACGATGTCCCGGCAGACAATCGGTTATACGGATGCAACGCAAATGATGCGGCGGTCGGAGTTGAACTGTGCTATGGCGGACACATCCATTTTGAGAAGGCCTACCGTCGGTACGTGTGGTATTTTGCTTACCTGTGCAGGAATTTTGACTTAAACCCGCGCAAGCATATAGTCAGCCACAAAACGCTTGATCCCGGCCGCAAGGTGGACCCGGATTCGGCACTTGCAACGGGCGGGAAAACGTTCGAACAATTTATAAATGATGTATGTACCGGAATGGAGAACAAGAATACCAATCAAATCAGGGAAACGGAGTGGTGGGGCATGAAGATGAATTTGCCATTGGAAACATGGAGACAGCTTGCCGGAGAACTGAACCGGATGTATCATGAATCTGTTGACGGCAAGATTGTTCCTCCGGTGCTAAACGACTATACATTGGTGGAGAAAGCCTACAGCTGTGAGATGACTCCGGAGGAACTCCTGACTATTATGTCGATTATCCGGATGAGGCAAATTTACTAGATTCCAAAGAAAAAAAGGCATTATCCCAGGCAGACATGTCCCTACAGGAAACTGCCGGGATAATGCCCTTATCCAATTCTTTCATTCTCTCTTTTCTTCCCTCTACAGCTTATAGAAATACGCTGATCCGGTTTTTTTTCTTTGTTTCAGCTAATTAGGTTCAGATCCCATTTTTCAAAAGGCAGGATTCAGCAACTTCATAGACTTCACTCAAAGCCTATTTCAGGTATTTCCATGCCCAAGGTGCTGCCTCCGGATTATCATGAGGATTTGCCCATCCTATACACAGGTATGCTTTCCCGTTATAACCAACTCTTTCTCCTGCATTGTAACTTTTACTTTCATCATATTTAGGGTAGCTGTACGTTGGAATTGGTTTAAACGGATCTTTACTTCCGTCTTCCGATATGAATGTTACAAATGCTTTACTGTAATCTCCCTCTTGGGTGCCGGGATGTACCCAACTATTATCATTAGAGTCTCTGTTTATACTCCACATGGACAAAAATGGAATCCCGACACTATTGGCGAAATCAATTGTCGCCTGAACATCTTTTAATGTGAACGGATGACCTTGATCATCTTGTGCGGTCATGGATGTAATCCCCATAAGATTCCAAATGTCAGCATCTGTTTTATCATATCCATATTTTTGATAAAGGTCTTTTAATGTCGTATGGGTACTGCGTAATGCTTTTATTGTTGTTTCCACTAATGATTCATTGATCTCTCCGTAATCAAAAGCCATAAAATTAAGACGGGATATATCCACCCCTTCTTTAATCGCCGGTTCGATAATGGCAACTTCCTTCGGTTCAATTCCGCTCTTTCCTAGAGCCAGAGTATAAGAAACGGACAGAGGCTGTCCTTCAGATTGTAATTCTTTTTTTAATTGTTTAATCACTTTTGCCCGATTTTCATGACCTTTTTTATCCGGAGTCAGATTTCCTTCAATATCAAAATCAAGATGTGTAAAGCCATAAGCGGTAAGAACTTCTTTATATTCCTTTACGGCATCTTCTGCACTTTTCACGGTTTCGGGGAGCATGGTTGCTCCGGCACCGCCCACTGCAATTCCTAAATCTTTTCCTTGCTCACGTAATCTTCGGATATCATCGAAAATCATATCCCTGCCGTTTGGTTGTAAAACGTCAACAGGTTTATTGCTTCCGCTCCAGACTAATTCATCCGTTTGCGGATTCGTAACCAGAAAACCCAGAAAAGCCTGTTGAGTCCCTGTTTTCGTCATGTAATCATACATCAATAAAGGGTTTTGAGGATATGCCCCTACATCAAAATACGGTACATACTGTTTAGTTCCCCAATTTTCGTACCCGTATCCTGCTTGAATTTGCGAAAAATCCCATGCTTTGGATGACTGCCCGTACACAGCGGATTGTGTCTGATGATCATGAATAGAACCGGCCGTCACCGGGGGGAGTGCACTTCCCAGCATGACTCCGGCAACTGCTAACGAAGTGATTGTCATGAAGCATTTTTTCTTTTTCATCGTAATCCTCCTGTTTCTTTCTAAGGTTGTGAAAAAAAATAACATGAAAGTGGACAACAACTAAACTTCACGGCGATTATGGGGATTTTTAATTTAGCTCATTAGAACCACCTCCTGATTATTTATTTGGTAACGTTTTCATAGTAACATTTATTTTAGTGAACAAAAGGGGAAAAATGTTACTATTTTGTGGAATTTTATTCCTCTGATTATCCGGCTTTTGAGGCAGGTTTGACTAATTCCGGATTTTTATGCAGGATTGGCTAATCCCGGCTTAAGCGGCAATTTTGACAAGAGCGGGAAAACGGGAGTACAAGGGGCGGCGATTGTTTTGGGGGCTTACGGGTTTGTCCCTTATTTGTCCCTAAAACGGCTTTTCCCCTGTCTATTTAATCATTTTATCAAAGAAAAAAAGGCATTATCGCAGGCATGCCTCTTACAGGAACTGCCGGGATAATGCCTCTCTTAAAATTCCTTCACTCTCTTGTCGTTCCATTCACCAATAGCTTGCGGGAATACGATGGTTTCTTTTTCAATAAATGAGTTCAATAATAATGTTCAATAAATAAGTTTAAATAATTTCAGTTGATCCTTACTGCCATACCCATACATCGTCATCTCTATATTCCCATATGTTATATTCCAAATTCGGCAAGGAAGCCAGCTGCTGTTTTGTCTCCTGGGTCACCGATAATCCCCATTTTTCAAAAAACGGTGTTAAATTCCGGTTGGCCGTTTTTGAAGCCAGGCGAATAAACCGTTGCTGTTTATCGGCATCAGAACCGGGCCGCTCATTCAATTCCCGGTACGCTTTATACAAAGAGGGGTAGAAGTCTTTGCCGTAGGCCAAATCCAATTGCCAAAACATGGCGAGCTTCACGAACACATCATCAATCTGATTATAATCTTTATTTGTCTGCTCTAAATACTTAAATACTTTGTCATATACCTTGTCTTCTTCAAGCCGGCTGCGGTTTCCAAAATAACGTTGGACCGACATGCTGGAGATGTTATTTGTGACCTCTCCTAAACCGGACCAGTTCAGCATATCCGTTTGATAGGTATGGCCGACTTCATGCCACGGTCCCCAGCCGTCTTTCTTAAATTCATCTGCATTGAGAATTTTGCTTATGGCATCGCTGGCGTACGCTGTATGCTGGAACCAGGCATACATCCAGTAACCGGACTGGCTTGTTTCACGCATATGCTGTTTCATTGGCGCAGGCTGATGAATACTGCTGGAATTATCCAGTCCGGCGACACGGTTCGCTTCTTCAATGGCTTGGTCGTGGGCCCGCATTAGTTCATTCGGAGAATGGACCAGTGATAGGCTCTTATTTCCCCCTGTTATAATCACATGCTTACTAACCAATTCGAATCCGGGAGCATTCGGATTATCGCGTTTCATCTTCTCCCAGTCATCATCCGTATGTTTGCCTAAGATAAACCGCGGCAATTCTTGTCCGCCCGAAATCGTTACAGTTGCCGGTTTTTGCGTTGGGTCTGATTCGTTTATCAAATGAATAATGCCTGTTCCATACTTGATGGTATTCCACCCTTTTTGAAGGGGGATTCCATTTTTTCCTCCATCTGTATAATTAGTGAGAACAGTTGGCGTTATGACATATTGCGGCATGACGGATTGATCCGTATTCGGGTCCACATAAATTTCAATCACATCATGGCTGTTTTTATAGATACCCGTAGATTGCCGGTTACTCGGTCCAAATGTGACCTTAAGCCGGTCACGAATACTGCTGATGGAGCCTGTCTGCTCCAGTTTCATCGTCATTACTTGTTGTGCAGCAACCGTTTGCCCCTCTGTTTTCTGGGTTTGGGGCTGCCACCGAGCCCCCCAGCATCAGTGCAGATAAAGCAAGCGGAACAATCATATTCATTGTCTTCTTCATCATATTCCCTCCATTTGCCAAGACTGTGTTATCAGTATGCATTCATTCCTCGGTTAAACGGCATGAGACTTTTAAAAGTTAGAAAAGTTTGCTGAACGCATGATTTTATAACATGTAATCTTACATGAATAGTGGGTTTTAGGGATATATGCCTGCATCAGAAACGGTTATATATGATTTTGCGCCCCTGACTTTCATATCCGGTTTCTGATTTATTTTTGTAACAATCCCATGTTTTTTGCATGCTGCCCACAGATTTTTTCATTATCATAGGTTGTGGCTTGCCATCATCAGGAGAAAGTTTCTTCTTGACCGGCAGATTCCTGCAGATGGCTGTCATTAAGCTATTTTTATCATCATGCTTCTTTTGCCTTCTCTTAAGAATTGTGAAAAAATGAACATGGAAGCGGACGACAAATAAACGTTCAAGATGTATTGGAAACTTCCAAATGGCTCATAAAAAACCACCTCCCTTAATACATTTTTTAGGGGCACTTTCATCATAACATTTTATTTTCCCAACAAAAGGGAATAATTGTTACTATTTTGTGGAATTTTTGTTTGCCTTGTGTCTTCTTTTCGAAAAAATGTAAAAAAATCAGAACTCATCGGTTCCAATGAAAACGCGGGGTTCTGAAGCGGCATGATTTATAGAAAATTAGAGGGTGAGTTTATCTTTCGCGGAAGTCAGGAGAAGAATCCTCTTAACATTAACCTGGAGGTGTGATATAATGAGAACAAATGTTCCTATTATGAAGCAAGGAAGGGATTGCCGTGACTAAGAATTTGTCTGAATATGTTCTTTATGAAGCCTCCCGCTCCATTCCTCTGGAAAAGAAAGAATGGGTGGTCCGGCAAATTATGCAGTATAGACGGCAGGTAGATACTGAGAAACGCGAGAATCGCAAGAAACAGGAGAAACGCGTTCACGAACTCTCTGAAATCCTTTCAGAAGCATTTGAAAGCAGCACAGTAATCACGGTTGTTACTTATGGAATATATAAGAACCGGGAGTACAGCGGCGTAATTATAAAGCTGGACCTGCGGGAGGAAAAGATTTTGTTAAAGTGTCAGGAAAGCATGCAGTGGCTTCACTTTTCTTCAATTTTACATGTATACTGAGTCTTCGTTTCTTTTTTGTTTAGAAGCTGTCTTTATTAAGCTGCCAATAATTATCGAGCCTCTTTATTAACAGGAGTTTGTCCTAAAAAGCGGTGAAATCCGATTTCTACTACACCGAGTACGATAACGACCGTAAGCAGTTCCCCTACTGACAATGACCAGTTGGCATAGCGGGCTACCAGCCAAAGATAAAACAAAGCGACAACGGTATCCACTATGGTAGCAACTGTATTATTAGTGTACCTAAGGACGATTTGATCTCCTATTAGATAAGCAATGACTGACAAAATAACGGCAGCTGTGGCTGCCCCTACAAAAGTAGCTTCTGTATACCACATAAGCAGGGGAATGACTACAATTCCGTTTAACAATACTTTAATTAGAAATTTATTCAGCAATTTTTGACCTCTTTTCTGACAGTTATTGTTTTTTAGCTTCTCCAAACATCCCCAATTTTATTTCAGTCTGATCCTATTTCTTCATAGCTTTTTCATGTTTTATTTTACCAGTTTAAATTGAATATCCTTATTTCCCCGGGAGGATAATAATTTCATGGTTTAAAGGAGGTGAATCGTTATAATGGCACAACAAGGCCTTGCCGTACACGAAACATTGGAAGTACATGAGCTCCTTACTTTCAAAAATACCTGTATGACAAAATCGGTTGCTATGCAGGGACTGGTTTCTGATCCGGCGCTTAAAAGTCTTTTGCAAGAAGATATTCAGCATTCTGCAAAAGCAATTCAAGACTATCAGGGATTATTATCCCGACCTCATATTTAGAAAGGAGAAAGCATAAAAATGAGTACCACTGTAGAGAATTTAACCGGTATGAATGTAATAACTGAACAGGTTATCGCATCCGATTTCCTTATTGCCTCAAAATCCGGCGTTAAAGATCTGGCTACTGCTTTAACTGAAGCCACTTCTCCGGAAGTCAGATCGGTTCTGAAAAACCATCTGGATACAGCGATCACTATGCATCAGAAAATAACGGATTACATGCTGAATAAAGGCATGTACCATCCCTTTAATGTAAATGAACAAATCCAAATGGATATCCAGAATGCCCAGAAAACTTTAAATTTAATGAATCGTTCCTGATTTCCTGAAAAACGTTTTACTTTACAAAAGGCCCTTCCCGATGCACATAATTTGCTTAAGGACGGGCCTTATATTTTTCTACGAGGAAAAAACTATCATTCTCAGCTTTTTAATTTGCTATAATTTTATGAATGAGAGGATTTTAGCAAAAAAATACGACGTTATCGAGTCTCCAAAACTTCAGCCTCAATTGGACAACAGCGAATAATCTGCCAAATAATTTGTCAAATGATTTGCCAAATTATTTCTATATGCTATAATGTTCTCGAATGGTGACCATTCACGTCATGCCACAATACAAAAGTTTTAGGCAATGGAAGTTTGGTGCAAATCCAACGCGGTCCCGCCACTGTGATAGACCGGATACCGGTCTTAAGTCAGGTCTTTTGCCTAGAACTTTGAGCAACCAACCGCTTCGAGGCGAAAGTGGCTGGTTTAGAAGTCTAGTGTGACGATTATCGCCTCTAGGCTTTTTTTATTGGAAAGAGGGCGTCCCGACAATGTTGTCGGGGTATGGCCTGGCGGCGATGCCAAACATGTACAAGGATGTACAGCAAGGAAACGGGTGGATTCTTCAACGAAGAAGAATGTGGTACACAATGGCGTGTATCCCCTTTTTTTATCATCTGCCTTTTACATAAGATGGCATTAAGCAACAACAGGTTGACGTTTTACTGAATAAGGGTGTAAACTAATAGACGACAATCAAATGACAGCAAGCTGCACAATGACGTGTACATATAAGCAAAGAGGCTTTTAAAGGAATTCGTTCTTTTAAAAGTCTCTTTTTTATTTTCCTGAAACTTACATTGGAGGTGCCTGCATGGATAAAATTTCTTTTAAAACCGACATCTATATGGGGCAAGGTGCGTTAGACCGGCTAACGGAATTACGCAGCAAACGAATATTTATCGTTACCGATCCGTTCATGGTGAAATCCGGCATGATTAATCTGCTGTTCGAGAGACTGCATGAAAGCAACGAACAGTACATTTTCAGCAATATCGTGCCGGACCCGCCAATCGAGGTCGTGACAGAAGGTTTGGAAGCACTCAGCTCGTTTAACACCGATATGATCATAGCCGTGGGCGGAGGTTCTGCTATTGATGCGGCCAAGGCGATGAAGATCTTTGCCAAAAAACTGATGAACCAGCAGGATATCCCTTTCGTGGCCATTCCGACAACGAGCGGCACCGGTTCCGAAGTCACTTCTTTTTCGGTCATCAGCGACAAGAAGAAGAATATCAAGTATCCTCTTGTTTCTCATGACATGCTGCCGGAAGAAGCTATTTTGGACCCTGAACTGGTCAAGAGTGTTCCGGATTTCATCACGGCTGATACGGGAATGGACGTATTGACCCACGCCATTGAAGCCTATGTGTCCACCAAAGCCAATGATATTTCCGATGCCCTGGCGGAAAAAGCGCTCAAGCTTGTATTTGCCTATCTGCCCAAAGCCCACAAGGACGGCAGTGATCTCGAAGCGCGTGAGAAGATGCATAACGCATCGTGTCTGGCCGGTATGGCTTTCAATATTGCTTCACTTGGACTTAACCATGGGATTGCCCATGTGGCAGGAGCCAAATTCAAGATTGCCCATGGCCGGATGAACTCGCTATTATTGCCGCATGTGATTGAATTTAATGCTGATTACAAGCCGGGATACGGCAAAGATGAAGGCAATGCTGCGGCTGCAAGATATGCGGAGATCTCCAGAAGCTTAGGGCTGCCGGCTTCCAATTCTCGAAGCGGGGTACGCAGTCTGGTCCAGGCGATTAAACAGCTGCAGAAGCAATTGAAGATGCCGCAAACATTAAAAGACTGCAATATTGCATACAGTACTTTAGAAGAGATGCAGGAGGCCATTGCCCAAGGTGCGCTGAAGGACGGATGTACAGCAACCAATCCGCGTGTTCCGTCAGACGCGGATGTGATCGGAATTTTGAACAAAATGTATCAATAAAATTTACCGCATTGACAACGTTTGCTTGAATCAAATATAATATGAAATAAAGACAGCACAACGGCGTGTTGTATAACAAGTAAAGCGAAGAGGCTTCTTAAAATTTCCGTGTGAATTTTTTAAGAAGCCTTTATGTTTTTTTATGGCTTTAATCACGTGTTTTTTTGATGGGATGGGATAAGGGATGAACCAGCAAGATGAAAAGCAGCGCGTCATTCAGGAGTACGTGCCCGGGAAACAGGTAACCTTGGCTCACATTATTGCCAATCCCAACCCGGACATTTACAAGAAGCTGGGATTGGGGACGGATGTGCAGGATGCCATTGGCATTATGACGATAACCCCAAGCGAAGCCTCCATTATTGGGGCGGACATTGCAACCAAGGCAGCCGGCGTTCAGATCGGTTTTGTCGATCGTTTCAGTGGCTCCCTGGTTATAACGGGCGATGTTTCATCCGTTGATTCAGCTGTGAATGAAGTACTGAATGGTTTGCAGAACATTCTCGGATTTTCGGCTGCTGCCATTACGAGAACGTAGGGGAAACTGCCATGAAGAAGTTGATATTAGCCGGGAGTACAGGCTCTGGTAAGACCACGTTATGTCAACGGCTGCACGGTCAGGAGCTTGCCTACAAAAAGACACAGTCGATTGAGAATTTTGAGCAAGCCATAGATACGCCCGGGGAGTGCATTGAAAACCGTTCTTTATACAGAATGCTTCTTGTTACAAGCGTTGATGCTGATGTAATCGGCCTTGTGCAAGATTGCACAAACGAAGAAAGCTATTTTCCTCCGTCCTTTGCTACAGCATTTGCCAAACCGGTCATTGGCATTGTAACCAAGA
>Ga0224749_1093_pt1 | contig 10860 bp, 8 predicted proteins | sample LIM_F_Vancomycin_3_FD_182078 | JGI IMG/M metagenome (GOLD analysis project Ga0224749, IMG submission 182078) | Enriched cells from gastrointestinal tract of the lab mouse from Pacific Northwest National Laboratory (PNNL), Richland, Washington... | ecosystem: Host-associated > Mammals > Digestive... | reverse complement strand
TGATGAGGACAAATTTGACCAGCTGCAGGAAAAAGGACTGCTGGATCCGGCAAAAAGCAAAAAGCTGCTCGCCAATGAGCTAGTTTTGGTTGTTCCCAAGGGTGCTAAGATTAAACCTGCGTCTTTACAGGACTTAACCAAAGAAGATATTAAACAGATTGCCATCGGTACTCCGGAATCCGTTCCGGCGGGAGCTTATGCAAAAGAGGCTTTGACGGACCAGCATGTATGGGACAAGATTCAGTCCAAACTTGTTATGGGCAAAGATTTCCTGCAAGTACTGTCTTACGTGGAACCAGGCAATGTAGAGGCAGGGCTGGTTTATTTAACAGATGCCAAATCATCAGATAAAGTAGAGGTGGCGGTAACGGCTCCAGAAGATTCCCACACGCCGATTATTTATCCGGCCGGCATAGTCAAAGAAACGAAGCATGCCAAGGAAGCGGACCTGTTCCTCCAATATACGCAAGGTAAGGAAGCGAAAGAGATTTTTACGAAGTACGGGTTTAAGGTGCAAGGATGAATATGGATTTTTGGTCCCCCATCCAGCTATCTATTCAGGTCTCTCTGCTTTCCACCCTCCTGGCCGGATGTTTAGGTACTTGGATAGGAAAAGAAATGCAAAGACGCTCTTTCCGGGGGAAATCCGTTTTGGAAACCGTATTGCTGCTTCCCCTTGTTCTGCCGCCGACAGTAGTAGGATTTGTTCTTATTGTCTGTTTTGGTAGACAGAGTCCGGTTGGCCGTGGAATTGAGGCATTTTTTGGACATCCTCTCATGTTTACCTGGTGGGCTGCCGTAATAGCTTCTGCTGTGGTAGCCTTCCCCCTAATGTATCAGTCAGCCAAAGCCGGATTCGCCTCCACAGACAGACGTGTAGAGGAGGCGGCACGGGTAGACGGGGCTTCTGAATGGAAAGTATTCTGGAACGTAACCTTTCCCCAATCCTCTCCGGCCTTAGCCGGCGGGATTGTATTATGCTTTACAAGAGCACTTGGAGAATTTGGTGCTACTCTGATGTTTGCGGGAAATATTCCCGGGCGGACTCAAACGGTTTCCACGGCTATTTACATGGCTTTTGACTCCGGAAATATGCGGTTGGCCTGGAACTGGGTACTGGTGATCGTCTTATTATCTTTCCTTTTGCTTAGCGCTTCAGGATGGATGAACCGGCAGCGGAATTGATTCCGCTGTATTTTTTTGCTTTGGATAGAAGTAAAAAGGATGCGGAAAGGGAAAGGTAAAGGACAACATCAGGTATGGAGGAGGGCAGAGAACAAAACATGAAGCTTGATGCATTAATTATTGGAGGAGGCATAGCAGGTCTACAAGGGGCTATCCAACTCGGCCGTTATGGATACAGGGTACTGGTTGTTGACGCGAATGAAGGGCGCTCCAGCATGTGCCGCTCTTATCATAATATTCTGGGATGGCCGGATGGCATAGGAGGCCCGGAACTCCGGGAATTAGGACGTATGCAGGCAGAACGCCTGGGTGTACGTTTTTTAAGGGGCTGGGCTTCCGATGCACAATCTATACCCGGAGGATTCCGGGTAAAGGTAGAGGGCCAGGAGCTTGAAGCCAAGACAATGCTGCTCGCAACCGGTGTAAAGGACCGCTTTCCCGAACTTCCCGGATTGCGCGGCTGCCTCGGCATAACCATCTATGTCTGCCCGGATTGTGATGCCTATGAAATCCGCGGCCGTTCCACCCTTGTACTTGGCTCCGGAGAAATAGGTGCCCGTATGGCCCTGACGCTATCAAGATGGACCAACCGGCTGGTTTATCTGAATCACGAACAGAAGCCGGTTTCTGAGAATCTGCTCGGGGAATTGGAGCGTCGGGGCATTTCCCACCTTCCGGAGCAGGCCGAACGGGTCCTGTTGGAACCGGGTTCCTCCGGTCTTTTCAAGGGACTTATTCTCCGCGGCGGGAGGGTAATCGAGGCTGAAAGGGGCTTCATTGCCTTCGGGGGTAATGATGTCCGCTCTGATCTGGCCGCAAAGCTTGGAGCTACTCTCCATCAGAACCGGCATGTAGAGGTTGATCCGCGGACGAAGGAGACGTCTGTTAAGAGACTCTGGGCCGCGGGAGATATCGGAGTCCATGCCGAGCAGGTTACCGTTGCTATGGGGGAAGGGGCGATAGCAGCCATCTGGATGCATAAAGCATTGACTAAAATGGAGGAAGAGGGTTCCTGAGAACAGAGGTTTGAATGGTATACTTCCTTTTCTTACAGGAGGAATTTTCAGTCGTCATGAATGGTCCAGGGAAGACATTCCTTTCTCTCCCCGAAGCAGGCCCAAACACTCAAGTAAAGGAGCATACTCAACCAGGGCTTTTTTTCCGTCCGGGGAAAGTCGGTATGCACCTCTTCCAACCCGTTCAAACCAGCCGTAATGGTTATTCTGGAGAATTCTTTGCGTTTCCGCGTAACCGCTCAGCACCTTCAACTCTCTAGGGCTCATTTTTTCTACACTTTGCAAATGAAAGGCGCATACCAGGGCTTTTTGCCTGTAAGCCGTTACCAGTTTCTGCTTAGTGCTTCCTCCCTGGTTGAAGTCACCAAGTCTGTCCCTGAATTCTTTCGTCAGCCTGTTTAGTTTTCCTTTGCTGTGACGGGGTTTATAGGATTCAGGCTCGCATACGATCCCAACAACCGGTTTTTTCGTTTTATAGAACCTGACTGTCAGTAGGCCAAGCCCCAGACGCCCGCATAAATCCCTTATTTCTGACCATTTGGCTTGATAAGGAGCCTTGCCGTGAGCCGGCAATTCTACAGCCAGATAAACAAGGCCAGTAAGCTTTAGCCGGTCGATTCCTTGTAATAATAGAGGAACCGTCAGGCTTTTTTTCAGTTCTACGATTATTGGCGGTCCATCCCCCTTCATAGCAACCAGATCGCAGTGTTTGACCTCTCCTTTGACCTCATATCCCCGCTGTTCCCAAAAATGTTTAACAGGCCCGTATAATTCCGTTTCACTTCGAATCGCCATGCTTTTTCCCAACTTTCCGTGCTGACTTGCTTTCTGCTTGCCAGTATATCATATCTGCCCGCTTTTTATTTTGATCCATAATTACAACCATCTCAAGGTCCTTAAGAAATTTATGCAAATTGCCGGTAAGAGGATGGCCAAATTTCGGGAAACTAATCTTACAAAGATGCATAGGTATGTAGTACGCTTCAAACCGCGGCTATGGAGGCCCCGCTTAAGAAGAGGGTTGATGCAGATGAGAGGAGGTACCCATGGATATTTTCAAGAGAATTTCGGAGCACCGGACGGAGAAGAATCAGCTGGCTTGGTCGGGCACATTTAAAGATTATATAGAGCTTGTACGGAAAAATCCGGCTATTACCATGACTGCGCATGCGCGCGTCTATGAGATGATTGCCTCTCATGGGTTCGAAAAGGAAAACGGACACCTGAGATACAAGTTTTTCGACCAGGAAATCTTCGGACTGAACCGGGCCATTGAAAAACTGGTGGAGGAGTATTTTCACTCCGCTGCCAAAAGGCTTGATGTGCGCAAACGGATTTTACTGTTAATGGGACCTGTCAGCGGGGGAAAATCCACATTGGTAACCATGTTAAAACGGGGTCTTGAACAGTTTTCCAAAACAGATCTTGGCGCGGTATACGCGATCAAAGGATGTCCGATGCATGAGGAGCCTCTTCATTTGATTCCCCAAGAACTGAGGGCAGAGGTAGAAGAAGAGCTAAAAATCCGTATTGAAGGCTCATTGTGCCCCTCTTGTCAGATGAGACTGCAAACAGAATATGGCGGAGATATAGAAAAGGTGAAAGTGGAACGCGTGCTTATTTCTGAAGAAGGGCGCGTTGGTATTGGAACATTCAGCCCCTCTGACCCCAAATCCCAGGATATCGCCGACTTGACAGGTAGTATTGATTTTTCCACGATAACGGAGTACGGATCAGAATCTGATCCGAGAGCCTACCGGTTTGACGGGGAACTGAACAAGGCAAACCGGGGATTAATGGAGTTTCAGGAAATGCTGAAATGTGATGAGAAATTTTTATGGAACTTGCTATCCCTGACGCAGGAAGGCAACTTCAAAGCGGGCAGGTTTGCGCTAATTTCTGCCGATGAGCTCATTGTAGCTCATACAAATGAATCGGAATATAAATCTTTTATTTCAAATAAGAAAAATGAAGCGCTTCAGTCGCGGATGATTGTAATGCCCATTCCTTATAATTTAAGAGTAACGGATGAGGAAAAGATTTACGCCAAACTGATCAAACAAAGCGACATGTCCCACATTCACATAGCTCCCCATGCACTAAGAGCGGCCGCCATTTTCTCCATTTTGACACGTCTTAAAGAAACGAAGAAACAAGGGATGGATCTGTTGAAGAAAATGCGGATGTACAATGGAGAGTCCGTAGAAGGATATAAGGAAGCCGATCTAAAAGAAATGCAGCATGAGTTTACTGAAGAAGGTATGTCGGGAATCGACCCGAGGTATGTCATTAACCGCATTTCAAGTGCCTTGATCCGCCATGACCTTCAATGCATCAATGCACTGGATGTGCTGCGGGCACTTAAAGACGGACTTGATCAGCATCCCTCCATCACCAAGGATGAGCGGGAAAGGTATTTGAATTTCATTTCCATAGCACGCAAGGAATATGACGAACTGGCCAAGAAAGAAGTACAGAAGGCATTCGTATATTCGTTTGAAGAATCTGCCTGGACACTTTTTGAAAATTACCTTGACAATATTGAAGCATACTGCCATTGGGGCAAAATTAAGGACCCCCTGACCGGAGAAGAAATGGATCCGGATGAGCGTCTGATGAGATCGATCGAAGAGCAGATCGGAATATCGGAAAATGCCAAAAAGGCGTTCCGGGAAGAAATTTTAATCCGCTTGTCCTCTTATTCCCGTAAAAAGAAAAAATTCAACTACAGCAGTCATGAACGCCTTCGTGAAGCAATAGAAAAAAAACTGTTCGCTGATCTCAAGGACATCGTGAAAATAACAACCTCAACGAAGACACCGGATGAAAAACAGCTTAAAAAGATCAATGAAGTAACGAAGCGTCTTATAGATGAGCACGGTTACTGCCCGGCTTGTGCAAATGAACTTCTGCGCTATGTGGGAAGTTTACTGAACCGGTAAAGGGCGTACAATCAGGAACTTGAAAGCGAAAAGGACCGAAGCGTGAACAAAGCCATTTCACACTGCGGTCCTGAACGGTGTAGTGACTACTGAATCTTTTTTTACAACAAGAAGGATTTAACTTTGCTTTCTTCTTTTCCCAATCAGGCGGGTGACAAGCAACATGGTACCAGGCAGAGACCTGTTTTTGCGGTAAGCCAAATATTTGCCCTCCCATTTGGGAGAGTATTTATCTTTAAAACGGCGAAGTCCGCTGAAACTGTAAGTGTAGTTCACATTATTGAAAATGGCTGCAGCCACCCGTTCTGAGAAGAAGGCTTCCTGAGATTGGCCGACATTGGACAAAGGAGCCATCCCCATATTAAAGAACCGGTATCCTTTCTCTTTAGCCCATTCGAATAAATGGATGAACATGGCATCCATAATGCCGCTTGGTGAATCAGGGTAATAACGCATTAAATCAACGGAGAGGTACCCTTCCCGGTATACCGGCATCAGGCTCATGAAAGCCATCAATTTCCCGGCAGAATCCCTTAATATGGCGATCGGTGCTTTCTCCAGGTAATGGCGGTCGAAATAGCCGAGTGAGTATCCCTTCTCTTTGCGTTTTCCGATGAAAGCATCGGAAACTTGTTTCAGCTCGCGGAACCATTCGTCGTCAAAAGGTGGTGTAACCAATTCAAATGTATACCCTTCCCGGTCAAAGCGGTTTTTTAACGCGCGCAGACCGGCACGTTTTTTTCCGGAGATGGTGAAGCTGCTTAAATCTATGATAGCCTCCTCCCCCAACTTGAAAAACCGGTATCCCAGATCGTGGTAAAGATACATATAATCATTTTCAATCTGATAAAAGACAACAATATAGCCCAGGCGATCGGCATCTTCCAAGAAGTCCTCCAGAATCCCCGGGAAGCTTTCAGGTTCCCCGGAGGGGTCTCCAAGAACAATAAGGCGCTTACCGACTCTGGCAAATTGAAGCAAGGTCTTTCCGTCCTTCGAGAAGTAAAACTGTTTGTCACCCAGATAGCCGAGATGACTCAAGACATGTCCTCCGTGTTTTTCAAGGAAAGCCTCCAGCTTCCCATCGTCGGGAGGTTCCCCCGGAATACCATGCTGCTTACGTTCGAACAGGAGCAGGGAAAAAGCGAAAAACACAATGACAAACAATGCGGATACGGCTACCATCCAGTGAATTTGCTGAACCGGCATAAAGACCACATCGGTCAGCTCAGATTCAAGTTCAGGGTCTTCGGCAAGCCATGTAAAGATAATAGCCAGGTTGTAGTAGACATATTCCAGCAGGATCAAAAGAAGCAGATAACCAATCAAGCTGGGGATAGTCATCACAGAGCGCTGGCGGTTGAATTTGTTTCTCAGTAAAAATAATACAATCCCGATGAGAACTAATACAACGGCAAGGTTGAATGTGAAGGAGGCGGCGACACTGAAGAACGCTGCACCGGCCAAAGCCTGAATGGACATGTTATAAGCTCTTTTGGTTCTCCGGTAGATCCCTCTTGCCGATAAGATCAGGGCAATTCCGCATCCCAGAGTGATGGCGTCGGATAAGACCGTAAACCACCCGGGCGAGAACGAACGGATAAAGAGGTCCAAATCCTCATCAATAGGCATGACCATATAGAGAATCGTCAGAACCCCGCCGAAAAAAATCAGGACAGATAAAGACCAGTATCCAAGCTTGCTGAGAATGGAACGCTGAAAAGTCCAGAGAACGCCTCCGGCTTCCATCGTTTGGCGGACTACCCGGTTTTCCTCAATGTTTTTCATGACCACGCCAGCCATTTCGAAGGCCGCCATAATGAGTCCGATTCCAAACGGAATAAGATAATAACACAGACGGTACAGGAGCAGGGCAGACAAAACAGTCCCTTTGTCAATACCGTAGCTGGTAAGGCCGATAATGTAGACAAGGTCAAATGATCCCAGGCCCCCGGGAACCAGACTGATCAGACCGGCTACCGCTGCAAGAACGAACGTACCGATGGCAGCGGGAAAAGGAACGTCAATACCGGTCAGATGGATAATTACATAGGAAGTAATTCCGGCGGAAAACCATTCGATAAAGGAGACCAGTGTATACATGGTCGTTACTTTGGCTGAATTGGTCTCCCGCCCTTTAAATTTGGAGAAGAGGATGTAGGCGGGAAGGAACGCGAAGACGCCCACAACCGGGATCCACAGCCACTTTTCACTATGAAGAATAGACCTTGCCGGAAAAACGTCCACAATGACCAATAGTGACAACAAGGAAAGCCCGCTCATAAGAGACGGGGCCATCCAGGCAATGGAACGGATCAACTGGGGGGCTGTTTTTAGTATGCTCGCGAAATAACACAGCGCGAAGACTCGCTCCAGCCAAACCCCCGAATCCGAGGACTCCGTTAAACGAATTGGCAATCCAGGAAACACGGAATATTTTCCAAACCGAAACTTTAAGCTTTAAAGCCCGGATCAAAATATAATCATAAAAGAACATGGTTGAAACGGCTATAAGTCCCACAGCGACAGCCAGATAGAAACCGCCTCGGGGTATCTGATTGATAGCAGCAATGGAATCCTTAATGGATAATCCGGCTAGCTCTTTTTTTCCCTGGTAAAAGACAAAAAGCAGAAGCACGATAGGAAATGCGATTTTAGCTACACGCATCCAAGGAAACTTGGAGGACATCCGATTACCTTCTTTCATACGTAACTGCATATACTTAATCGTTCCCATTTTTCAATTAAAACAAAACGAACATAGGAAGTTATGTTGAAAAATGGACGGGGATTGATTTACATGAGGAGCATCAGAGGATTGAGCCCTATACTGGATGCATACACTTTGGGTTCCAGTACATGTCTTGTAAACATGATAATTGACAGAAGGACAAGCAGACCGGTTCCATGGTAAATATCCCCCGTTTTGAACCTCTCATGACTAAAAGTCACGAGTTTCCTAAGTACGGAAACCTACCGGTTTCAATACAAAGCGAAAACAACCGATTGTTTTATTGATGAGAACATCTTGTTCTTTTGTTGGATAGATACGAAACTTATATGCTTTATTTACAATCACTGTATCACCTCGCTTTTTGATTTGAATGTATTATCGTAATCACAATCACTTTCGATTTCCGAAATTGTAAAACCCACCTCAAATATAGGATAACATAGGTCAAAAGTTTTTAGGATATTAGTACTAAATATTTCTTCAACAATTACAAATTCACCATATGTCGGAGTGTCAAGAGACACGCCTTATCCGAAGCCGATTCATCTCACGATTGAAATCACCAGTGTTCTCGGCTTATTTATAAAAAAGGGGCACCCCGGAAGGGTACCTCATAATCCTCTTATCTTAGTAATCGGAGTCCATTCAGAATGACGAGAATGGTGCTCCCTTCATGCCCGATAACTCCAAGCGGAAGAGGAATGCCGGCAGTAAAATTGGAGACAATCAGGAGGGAGATTACAGCAACGGCAAACACGAGATTCTGCTTAACAATGCGGCTGGTCCGTTTGCCAAGCCGTACAGCATCTTCTATGCGGCAGATCTCATCATTCATTAGAACTACGTCTGCCGTCTCCAAGGCCGCATCGCTTCCAGCAGCCCCCATGGCAATTCCGACAGTGGCCCCTGCTAAAGCGGGTGCGTCGTTGACCCCGTCACCGATCATCACTACGTGGCCATACTGCTCCCGGAGTTGTTTGATCATATCCAGTTTTTGTTCCGGGAGTAATTCGGCATATACCTCATCCACTCCGGCTTCGCTGCCGATGGCATCCGCTGTTCTCGGCTGATCTCCGGTGAGCATCACGCAACGGATGCCAAGCGCCTTAAGATGGGCCACTGTTTGCTTAGCTTCAGGCCGGATCTGGTCTTGAAGTGCGATCAGGGCAGCCGCTTCTTTCTCCCCGTCCAGCACGATAACTGTCTTGCCGCTATTTTGAAGAGCGGTAATTTGATCTTTCAACTCTTCTGACAGATGAGAAGGTTCCGCAAAATCCGGTTTACCTGCTTTCCATCTGCTGCCTCTGTATCTTGCTTCCACCCCGCTTCCCGTTATGGCTTGAAGTCCTGCCGAATGTTCCACAGGCAATTTCCGTAATTTCGCTTCCTGAATGATCGCTTTGGCAATAGGATGCTCGGACAGGCTTTCAACGGAAGCTGTAATTTGAAGTACCTCCTCTTCCGTCCGGCGTCCCAGGGGAATCAAATCCGTAACCTTAAGTTTTCCCATTGTCAAAGTCCCGGTTTTATCAAAGGCAACTACCCTCGTATCCGCCAATAGCTCCAGATAGGCCCCTCCTTTCATGAGAAGTCCCTTCCGTGCTCCGTTCGATACAGCAGATAATATAGCCGGCATGATAGAAGCAACAAGGGCACAAGGCGAAGCCACTACGAGAAATACCATAGCCTTATAAAAGGTATCTTCCAGAGCCCATTTCAGTAATAAGGGAGGAATAAGGATCATCATCAGCGTAACGGCCACAATTACTTTTGCATACCTGTGTTCAAATTTCTCAATAAACTGCTGGGAAGCAGGTTTCTCACTTTGAGCTTCCTGCACCAGTTTGATTATTTTGCTGAACAGACTGCTTTCACTTGTCCGGGTTACTTCCACAAACAAGGCTCCTTGCCCGTTTAACGTCCCCGCAAAGACATCGTCGCCGACTGTCTTATCAACCGGCTCTGATTCTCCGGTGAGGGAAGACTCATTTACAAATGACTGCCCTTCACTGACCCGTCCGTCAGCGGGAACCCGTTCCCCTGGCCTTACCAAAATCAGGTTTCCCACTTGAAGTTGTTCAATCGGCACTTCAGTCTCATGACCATCAGAATACAAAATGGCCGTCTCCGGTTTTAGCTCCATCAAAGCCGAAATATCTTTGGAACTGCGCCCCATTGTATAGCTTTCCAAAGCACCACTTACTGCAAAAATAAAAATCAGAACAGCTCCTTCCGCCCAATAGCCAATCGTGCAGGCTCCAATTGCCGCAAAGACCATCAGCAAGTTGACGTCAAGGTCCTTCTCCCTGATCAGGGTCACCAGTCCTTCTTTCGCTTTGCCAAATCCGCCTGCCACAAGAGAAAGTCCATACAAGAATGTAGAGAACAAAGCAGAAAATCCGGATATTGCCCAGGCGAGTACAAGGCATCCTCCGCACAGAAGAGCTGTGAGTACTTCCGGTTCCTCCCATAAGGCTTTCCGGAAAGAGCGTTTGCCGGAATTGTTTTTATGTTCGGAATCAGGATTAACCTTACCCATATCTATAGCAGTCATATCTCCCATCTCCTTTTATTTGATAATGAGTTTCATTTTTAAGCCCCTTAAAACGACTCATGCTGCCTCCGGGGCCGGAGGCAGCATGATAATTGAGAATGATTCTCTTTTTTTCCATATTCAATTTTGTTACTCCAAGGAAACTTTATTACGCTTAGTATACGTTGCTTTCCTCTTTTTGTAAACCGTTTGAATCTCTCATGACTAAAAGTCACGAGATTCCTAAGTACGGAAGCCTACCGGTTTCTAAATAAACAAAAAAACCGCCTGATTCATCTTTAGACGATTTCCAATTACGTGAAAAGATAATTTCATTCGTATTATCTTCTTTTCTTTAGCTGGGACTTATAGTATAAAGATTCTATGCCAGACTCTAATTCCACTATATACTGAATACCCGAAGATGTAATGCTGGCAATGGTTTTAACT
>Ga0224749_1092_pt1 | contig 10877 bp, 9 predicted proteins | sample LIM_F_Vancomycin_3_FD_182078 | JGI IMG/M metagenome (GOLD analysis project Ga0224749, IMG submission 182078) | Enriched cells from gastrointestinal tract of the lab mouse from Pacific Northwest National Laboratory (PNNL), Richland, Washington... | ecosystem: Host-associated > Mammals > Digestive... | reverse complement strand
GATACGGTAGGCCAGCGAGGGAACATAGGGATGAATCTTTACACGATCCCGCCAGCTTTCCGGGAGTGCCGTCACCATATTGCGGGCTGATGCTATTGTCACCTGTTCACCGGGCGATGGTAATCTGACACGTATCACAGCACCGTTTTGTGAAGCCCCAACGCCTTTCCCTGCTTCGATGAGTTCGTTGCGCGCCGGACATTCCAGAACGCCAGCCAACGGGCGGCCATTTTCCACAACGGCTATGCTAATACACCATTGATCCTGTCCAGCGATGTATGCACGGGTGCCGTCAATCGGATCGACAACGAAGGCGCGGCTGCGTTTTTCAGCCGCCCGTTCATCGACGGTCTCTTCCGATATCCAGCCATAATCTGGCCGCGCTTTCAAAAGAACATCCTTTAGATAGCGGTCAACAGCCAGATCAGCTTCACTGACCGGCGATGAACCATCCTTCAGCCAGACTTCCGGAGAACGACCGAAGTAGCGCATCGCGATACGTCCGGCTTCACGCGCAGCATCACGCAGAAGCGTCAGTTCACTGACAATTTCGTTGTGCCTGTCGGTTTCCGGCAAGAGTCATGCCTTCAATTACGAGTGTCGGTGCCGTCATCCCGAAGTTTCGGTCAATATCGGAGGCGGGTGTCATATTGAGGAACATGTCCTTGAGGTTCGAAGCAATCGTCACTTCACTGATCGGGTAGGCAAGTTCGCCATTTTCGATCCAAAACCCCGACGCGCCGCGGCTATATTGGCCCGTGATCATGTCAACGCCCTGCCCGAATACCTCTGTCACATAAAAACCTGTGCCTATTGCACGGATCAATTCCTCCGGCGACTGCGAACCGGGCTCGATGGCAAAATTGGTTGAAGCAGGCGAAACGCCAGAGCCCGAACGAACACCACGACCATTGCCTTGCAGGCCCAGTTCCCGGGCGCTCGATCCAGAAAGCAGCCAGTGTTTGAGAACGCCATCCTCCACCATCGTCAAAGATTGCCCCTCAATCCCTTCGCCGTCGAACGGGCGCGAAGACGAACCGCGCACACGCAGCGGATTGTCAGTAACATTTATGCCGTTCTTGAGAACCTGTTTACCGAGACTGTCACGAAGAAAACTCGTCTTGCGTGCAACAGAAGCGCCATTAATCGCGCTTGCAAGATGTCCCGCAATACCGCGCGCAAGGCGAGGATCGTAGATAACGGTGACAGGCCCCGTCTTCGCCTGACGTGCACCCAACCGCCGCACAGCGCGTTCACCAGCGCGACGACCGATATCATCAGGCGTATCAAGATCAGAAAAATGCAGGCGCGAACTGAAATCATAATCGCGCTCCATTTTCGTGCCCTCGCCCGCAATGGCCGAGACCGATCGTCCAAAGCGTGTAGCAGCATAATGCCCCGAAAAGCCTGTCGATGTGACCAGCACCAGACCACCCAGGCTGCGCGAGGCACCAGCTCCGCCTGAATTCGTCACGCCGCTGACTGCGAGTGCAGCTGCTTCCGTCGCAAGTGCGTCCTGCGTCAAACGGTCGGAATCGATTTCCGTTGAATCGTAGAGATCAAGATCACGAGGCGAAACAACAAGCAGCGATGGGTCTGCGAGTTGCTCATAGGGATCCTCCGGCGCAACGCGTGCCATAGCAACAGCACGCTCGGCGAGACGGTCGGGATCGGCGCTCGCATTGGCCGAAACGCTCGCAATGCGACGGCCCACAAAAACGCGCAGAGCGAAATCGTCACTTTCCGACGATTCGGTTCCCTCAACCTTGCCCAACCTCACTGATACGCTAACTGACCGTGCTCGCATCACGACTGCGTCAGCCTGATCAGCTCCCGCCCGTTTGGCTGCAGCCACGAGAACGGCTGCGCGATCGACAAGTTTCTCCGCCGAATTATCTGAAATCATTATATAATCCGAGTTTCCCAAGTTCATCACGGTTCAACCTCGCAATACAATTTGCAGCGGGACCGAAACCGGGACTTGCTAAAAAATATCGTCAAATTGTTCGACATCGGGCTGATTACAGCCATATCTTGTTTCTATATTGCCGAAATCCTAGGGCTTCAAGGCAAGCCCTCCTACATTTCTCCAAATTCCAAGAGCTTGGCATGGTTGCAACTGGCGGAAGTCTCTACCTGCAGTGTCTGATGATTTTGGGCGGTGCGATTATCGCTGCGCCGCTGTTCAAGCGATTAGGGCTTGGTACAGTCCTCGGCTATCTTGCGGCAGGCATCACGATCGGACCCGTAGCTCGCCTCATTGCAGACGGCGAAGATTTCCTGCACTTCTCCGAGCTTGGTGTTGTCTTCCTTCTCTTCATCATCGGACTTGAGCTGAAACCCTCAAGACTTTGGGCGTTGCGCCAATCAATCTTCGGTCTTGGTACCGCGCAGGTTCTGCTTTGTGGAGCAGCCCTGACTGCTCTTGGCATCTACTTTGCGGGCCTCAGCCCCGAAGCAGGGATCATCATCGGTTTCGGTCTCGCACTTTCGTCTACGGCATTTGCCATGCAGGTTTTGGAGGACCGGGCCGAAACGAACCAGAAACACGGTCAACGTGCTTTTTCGATCCTGCTGTTCCAGGACCTCGCCATCGTGCCGATCCTTGCAATTATTCCGGCACTTTCGCCGACCGAACCGTCGCAGGCGAGCGCGGGTTTCCATCTTGCCACAGCAATTGCGGCCATCGCGGCACTGGTGGTCGCCGGACGTTATCTCATCAATCCGATGTTCCGCATTATCGCCAATACCGGCGCTCGCGAAGTGATGATCGCAGCAGCGCTTTTTGTGGTGCTCGGATCAGCCAGCCTGCTTCAGGCGGCTGGCCTTTCGATGGCCATGGGTGCATTTATCGCTGGTGTTTTGCTGGCGGAATCATCCTACCGACACGAACTTGAAGCGGATATCGAACCATTTCGCGGAATATTTCTCGGATTGTTTTTCGTGGCGGTTGGTCTTTCGCTGAACCTCACTGTGATCGTACAGTATTGGAAGGTTATCCTTCTTGCTGTTCCCATTTTCATGGCAACCAAGATCGCGATCATCTATCTGCTGTGCCGTGTCTTCCGGTCCAACCATAACGATGCTGTGCGAATTGCGTTTCTTCTGCCGCAAGGCGGCGAATTTGCCTTTGTTCTTTTCTCGGCAGCTTCTGCCGCGTCCATAATCTCAAGCGCACTCGGTTCAGAGCTTGTAGCCGCCGTCACCGTATCCATGGCGCTAACACCGCTTTCCGTTTTGATTGGCTCAAAGCTGCTTATCAAGGACAAGACTGTCGATGAAATTGAGGAAAACTTCGAAGGTGCCGGTTCTGACGTATTGATGATCGGCTTCTCGCGATACGGTCAGATTGCATCGCAAATCCTGCTCGCTGGCGGTATCGACGTAACCGTGATTGACAGTTCGCCCAATCGCGTGCGTGCTGCCGGAAAATTTGGCTTCCGTATTTATTTTGGCGACGGTACTCGTAAAGACGTGCTGGAAGCGGCAGGTATAAGAAAAGCGAAGATCGTTGCCATCTGTACCCACAAGAAGGAAACGACCAACCACATCATCAACCTTATACAATCCGAATACCCGGATGTGCGGCTGTTCGTTCGTTCATATGATCGGGAACATACGCTGCAACTGCGCGCTCAAGGTGTCGAGTATGAACTGCGCGAAACGTTCGAATCCGGTTTGCTGTTTGGTCAGCGTACACTCGAAGGGCTCGGCATAGCCGAAACCCAAGCCTACGAAATTCGTGAAGACGTTCGCCAGCGCGACGAAGATCGTCTCCACGTGCAGGCTTCGGAAGGAATCATGGCTGGTCGCCATCTGCTCTTTAACAAACTGCTGGCGTCGTGCAAGCGCCGATGACTGCATTCGTCATCATTCTGGAAATGACCGGCAATCATAACAACGTCATTCCACTCATGTGCGCATCGATGCTGGGCTATGGCACTGCACGGCTGATCTCTCACGAGCCGCTCTATCATGCTTTGTCACGTGACTACGTGGCAGACGTACTGCGCCAGCGCCGGGCGCGCGAAAAGAATACGCTCTCTCAATAGAGCGAAAATGGAGGAGAAAACTGTTCATGGATCGCAGAACATTCGCCAAGTCGCTTGCGGGACTTGGGGCAATGCCCTTTGTCGTCAATGCGGCATCGGCAGCTACTGAGGGAGGAGCAGGCATGCTGGAGCTTATGGGTGGAAGCATCACGGATGTACCCGGAATCAAGCTGGGACACCACACACTGACAAAACGCCCGACCGGGTGCACTGTTCTTCTCTGCGAAGAAGGCGCTTCCGCGGGTGTTGATGTACGCGGTTCGGCGCCCGGTACGCGTGAAACCGATCTGCTCGATCCGATCAATTATGTGCAGCAGGTTCAAGCTATTCTGCTTTCAGGCGGTAGTGCCTATGGTCTGGCGGCTGCGACTGGCGTTATGCGTTATCTTGAAGAGAACAATCTCGGCTTCAAGATCGGCAAAGGCGTCGTTCCGATTGTACCAGCAGCAATCCTGATGGATCTCGGTGTCGGAGATTTTTCTGTGCGCCCCGATGAGGAAGCCGGTTATCTGGCATGCCAGGCCGCCAAGGCTGAAGCTTCTGGAGAAGGCAACATCGGTGCTGGTGCAGGCGCTACCGTCGGCAAAATGTTCGGCATGGACTACGCCATGAAGGGTGGGCTCGGCACAGCCAGTTACAAGGTGCCTGGCACCGAAATCGTTGTCGGCGCGATTGTTGCCGTCAATGCTGTTGGTGACGTCTATGCGCCAAATTCACGCCAGATTCTGGCTGGCGCGCGGACCGAGGACGGCAAGGGCTTCCGTGATACGATGTCCGCCATCATGCAGGGCCATGGCGTGGTCAAGTCCGGCGGTGCCAACACCACGATTGGCGCAATAGCGACCAACGTCCCGTTCGACAAGGCTCAGCTGAAAAAGATTGCGGGCATGGCGCATGACGGTTTTGCGCGCACAATCAACCCAATCCATACCATGTGGGACGGTGACACGATCTTCGCACTTTCCACAGGCAAGGCAAAAGACGTGGAAGCCGATGTAACTGCGATTGGAGCAATTGCAGCGACTGTTATGGCAGAAGCCGTGGCACGTGCAGTTGTCAATGCAGACAGCCTTAAGGATTTGAATTTGCCAGCATATAAGGATTATGCCCCGCAGTAAGGTGGTTACCTGTCAACAATACTGTGCACTTCGGCGGCCCGTCAGATGCACAAAAGGCAGTCTGGACAGGCTGTAGAAGCGTGTTCTTTACAGAAGCGAATCCTTCTATAGTCCAACCATGCCAATTCGACACTTAAGCGAAACCATCATCAACCAGATCGCGGCGGGGGAAGTCATCGAACGCCCCGCCAGCGTTATCAAGGAACTTGTCGAAAATGCTATCGACGCTGGCGCGACCCGCATTGAGGTCGTGACCGGTGGCGGTGGCAAGACATTGTTGCGCGTGACTGATAATGGTTCGGGAATTCCGATCGATGAGCTTCCATTGGCAGTCTCCCGCCATTGTACCTCCAAGCTTTCGGACGATGTGCACGACATTCGCGCACTTGGGTTTCGTGGGGAGGCTCTGCCATCCATTGGCTCGATCGCAAAACTGACCCTCAAATCTCGTCCGCAGGACGCTGACTCCGGCTTTGAAGTATCGGTTTCCGGCGGACATCTCGACGGTCCCCGTCCTTCCGCGCTCAATCGCGGGACGATTGCCGAGGTCCGCGATCTTTTTTACGCGACGCCTGCCCGTCTCAAATTCATGAAAACGGATCGTGCGGAAGCTGCTGCCATAACCGACGTCGTCAAGCGCATCGCAATTGCCTTTCCCCATGTCCGCTTTTCGCTTGCAGGCACCGACAGGACACCGCTGGAACTGGCCGCAACCGGCAGCGGCGCAGAAGCAACGCTTGAGCGCATCAATCAGGTGCTCGGAAAAGAATTCGGCGAAAATGCGCTTGCCATTGACGCGGAACGCGACGGCGTGCGTCTGGCCGGGTTTGTCGGCATCCCCTCCCATAATCGTGGCAACGCCCTGCATCAGTTCGCCTATGTGAATGGGCGCCCGGTGCGGGACAAACAGCTTTTCGGCGCATTGCGTGGAGCCTATGCGGATGTCATGGCACGCGATCGTCATCCGGTTGCCGTACTGTTTCTGACGCTGGACCCGGCACTAGTCGACGTTAATGTGCATCCTGCCAAGGCTGACGTCCGTTTCCGTGATCCGGGTCTCGTGCGCGGACTGATCGTCGGGGCGATCAAACAAGCACTGGCGCAGTCAGGTATTCGGCCTGCGACCAGCGGTGCCGATGCCATGCTGCAAGCGTTCCGTGCAGAAGGATTCCAGCCGCCCTCACCATCATTCACATCGCGGCCTTCTTCGGCTGGTTATGCATCGGGGAGCTGGCACCCCGCAGTTTTCTCGCCGAGAACCGAATGGTCACCGCAGACCGCACATCCGGCGCATCGGCCGCTGGACTTGGGAGCGGCACGCTCCTTTCAGGAAAGTGACCAGGCGACGCTCGCCACCGTTAACGTGCTGGCGGCAGATGTCCGAGCGACGCGTGACGAAGCACCAGTGGAACTCCAGCAAAAGCCACTCGGGGCAGCCCGCGCGCAAATCCACGCGAACTATATTGTCTCCCAAACCGAAGACAGTCTCGTCATTGTAGATCAGCATGCGGCTCACGAACGTCTTGTTTACGAGGCGTTGAAAAACGCCCTGCATTCCCGCCCCATACCGGGACAAATGCTGCTTATTCCTGAAATTGTGGATCTGCCAGAAGAAGACGCCGAGCGACTGGCAACCCACGCGGAAACACTTGCCCGCTTTGGCCTTGGCATCGAGCAATTCGGACCCGGTGCCATCGCAGTGCGTGAAACGCCCGCAATGCTCGGAGAAATGAACGTGCAGCAGCTGATCCGCGATCTTTCGGATGAGATTGCGGAACACGACACATCTGAAGGATTGAAGGCCATGTTGAACCATGTGGCCGCAACAATGGCCTGTCATGGTTCCGTTCGCTCGGGGCGACGGTTGAAGCCTGAAGAAATGAATGCGCTCCTGCGTGAAATGGAAGCCACCCCCGGCTCAGGCACCTGCAATCACGGTCGCCCAACCTACATCGAACTGAAACTGACAGATATCGAACGGCTATTTGGCAGGCGCTGATAGAATTACAACGACGTATGATGTTGTACTGCTGGACGCAACGCACGACGCTTGCTAGAGTCGGCTACAAAGGTTTTACACACATGAATAAATTTGAATCCCCCCGTTCTTCTGAAGCTGTTCTGCGCTATCTCGACGGTGATTATGAAATCGTCAGGCATGGAGCCTATGTCGCGTGCGCGGTGACAGGCGCCCATATCCCGCTCGATGAACTCAAATATTGGAGTGTTTCGCGGCAGGAACCCTACGCAACAGGCCTGATTTCTTTTGAACGTGAGTTGGAAGTCAATCCTGAAATGCGTAGCCGAAAGAAGGCTTAAAATCAGCTTGCAACACGGCTTTTAAAGCGCTCGATGACCGTATCCAGAATGTGATCAAGCGCATCGTTGCGATCAAATTTGAGATCAACGTTAAGGACAGCGAGTTTCGTCAGAAAACCGGCAGGAACTCCAATCATCGTTGCCAGACGCACCTGATCCTTCGCCGTAGTGATCAATCCCAATCCCTGACGACGTGCTGTGTCTGTCAGATTGCGAATATCGTCTGATGCAAAGCTGTGATGATCGGGGAATGAGCGTGTTTCTACAATCTCACCGCCTGCTTCAGCAACACTTGCATAGAATTTTTCAGGATTACCTATGCCCGCAAATGCAAGCCAACGATTGCCCGCTACCGGTACGGTAGACGACGGCTTAAGCTGAGCTTCATATATCGGTCTACCTGCTCGTGCTGCCTGACGGATAACGAAATCAGCACCATCACCTTTGCCGATACGCAGCAAAGCGTCGGTCTTACGCATTTGATCTGTCAGTGGAGCCCGCAGGGGGCCTGCCGGTATGACCTTACCATTGCCAATACCACGGGCAGCATCCACAACCAGCAACGAAAAATCGGCAAAAAGTCGTGCGCTCTGGAAACCGTCATCCATGATGATAAAATCGCAACCGAGCGCCTGTAAATATCGAGCCGCCTTTAGCCTATCAGGACAGAGAGCCACCGAAGCATGACGTGCCAGCAGGAGTGGCTCATCTCCGACGTAACGCGCACTGTCATGCGCGGGATCAACAACGTGTAGTCCCTTGTAAGCGCCGCCATATCCGCGTGAGACAATTCCGGGGTTTAGACCTCGTGCTTTTGCACCAGCAGAAAAAGCAATTGCAGTCGGTGTTTTTCCGGCCCCACCTACGGTAAAATTGCCCACGCAAAGAACCGGCAGAGAAATTTTTGGTGGTTCCGCTTTCAAAAGCCGACGGCCCGCCACGGCTCCGTAGAGCCAGGCAGCAGGCGCCAAAGACAAAGCGCGCCAATCAGGTTTATCCCACCAGAAAGGCGGCGCTTCACTCACCATGCTCAGTGACCGCCTGTCTGATAGGCAGCCTCATTGCGATTGCCGGGTAACTGTGCCTGCAGGATCAATGGCTGGATAAACGGCTCGAGTGCGACAAGCGTACGATCCAGTGCGCCGCGCATATCCCTGACCGTGCTCACCCCGGCATTGATCATGGCACGGAGATGCTGAGGGTTGTTGAACAGGAAATTGATCGCTCCTGCGAGCATATTGCGATCCTTCACAATGCGTGCGCCCCCATTCTTGATGAGGCGTTGGAAGGATTCACGGAAATTCTGGACATTTCGTCCTGTTAACACAGCAGTTCCCATCATCGCCGGTTCCAGAGGGTTGTGTCCACCTTCCTTGGTCAGCGAATTGCCAATAAATGCTATTTCGGTGAGCTGAAGATAAAGTCCCATCTCCCCAATGGTATCTCCGAGCAGGATATCTGTGTCGGCTTCAATCGGCTCATTGGCGCTGCGACGCGCAACCTTGAGCCCCTTTTCAGCCAGCATAGCCTGAATGGCCGCAGCACGATCTGGATGACGCGGCACGATGATCGTGACAAGATGCGGATAGCGTACTTTCAGCATCTGATGAACTTCTGCTGTGATCGCTTCTTCGCCGTCATGGGTCGAAATTGCGGCCCACGTTCTCCGTCCACCGATCTGGCGTTGCAATGCGGCCAGAGCCTGTGGATCAGCCGGCGGCGGATTCGTATCGACCTTGAGATTACCTGAAACACTGACAGGCCGCGCTCCCAGCGTACGAAAGCGATCTGCATCTAGTTCCGACTGTGCGACCACATAGGCAAAATTTTCAAAGAGCGCTTCGGCCAGAGCCGGTCTTTTCTGCCAGGCAGCAAAAGAGCGGTCAGACATGCGCCCATTGACCAGAACCTGCGGCGTGTGGCGACTGCCAAGTGAAAGCACAGTAGCAGGCCAGACTTCAGATTCACAACCGATGGCAAGATCAGGTTTCCAGTGGTTGAGAAACCTGTTAACCGCCGGTTGCAAATCCAGCGGCGCGTATTGGTGAATGACCTTACTACCTAACTGATCTGCGACAACTTTTGCCGACGTCACAGTACCTGTCGTCAGCACGATATGGATACCAGTCGCAGCGATCCGCTCAATCAATGGCGTGATCGCGACGGTTTCACCAACGCTTGCCGCGTGGGCCCAGATAACCGGCCCTTGCGGACGTGCTATGGCGGATTTGCCGTAGCGCTCGCCGCGGCGCATGCGCTCTTCCTTGCCGCGAGACGCACGATAGGCGATGTAAGGCCCCATAAATGGATAGGCCGCGGAACCGAGTGCACGGTAGGCAGACAACATATTGCGCGCCCAGCGTTCGCTCATTTCGCTTTCTCCAACGCAGCATAGGCCTTGACGGTCGCGTCGTTGAGTTGGCGCGTTAGCTCCATGCGTTTTTCTTCCAATTGCGTTTCATCGGCATCCGCGTCGACCCATACATTGTCGCCGCGCACGATAATCGAACGCCCAAAGGGCAGCGGAATCGTCGTTTTATCCCAGGACTTTTCCAGAACATGGTTCCGTGAGAAAGCATAAGCAACCGGTATTATCGGACGACCGGACAATTTCGCCAATAAAATGATGCCTTCTCCGGCCTCACGCGCTTTGCCGTGAGCGATGTCCGCTATAATTGATGCCGACTGCCCGTTTTTGAGAGCATTCTTCAACGTCAGAAGCGCGCGCGCGCCTCCCTTTTCAGGCTTGGAGCGCGAACCTCGTCCACCAGAGCCACGCACTGTCAACAATCCAAGTTTTTCCGCAACACGAGCGTTCAGTTCCGCATCTGCACTGCGCGAAAACATGGCGACAAGTTCAATTCCCTTGGGGCAGATGAACGGTCCCATGAGATGTTGCCCATGCCAGAAAGTCACGATGAAAGGATCGTCTTTACCCACCAGCGCCTGTGGGTCTGCTGATTCTTTCAAGCGAGAATTTGTGAAATAGACAAGCTTGAAGTAGGAGGTGATCAGCCAGACCAGCATGGCTTTAACCACGGCAGACTGCGCCAGTGGCCCGCGAATACGTCGCCAGAGGCGCTTCGCGAATCCTTGCTTCTTATGCCCGGTGGTCTGACCCGGGCTATCTCCGCTTTGCATCCGATATTGGCCGGGAGCAGTCAAACTGCTCAATCCGCCTTCAGCGTCACGCCTTCTGGATCGAGCAACCGATGCAGGTGCACAATGAAATAGCGCATATGAGCATTGTCTACTGTTTGCTGTGCCTTCGACTTCCATGCGGTCTTGGCCGACTCGTAATCCGGGTAGATGCCAACGATATCGACGTTTTCAAGATCGCGGAACTCAACGGTACCGAGCTTTTTCAGCTCACCGCCGAACACCAGAT
>Ga0224749_1091_pt1 | contig 10942 bp, 3 predicted proteins | sample LIM_F_Vancomycin_3_FD_182078 | JGI IMG/M metagenome (GOLD analysis project Ga0224749, IMG submission 182078) | Enriched cells from gastrointestinal tract of the lab mouse from Pacific Northwest National Laboratory (PNNL), Richland, Washington... | ecosystem: Host-associated > Mammals > Digestive... | reverse complement strand
GGACGGATCCATAGTTTTGGCTTCTTTCGGAGAAATGCCAAACAACTCTGCATCGAATTTGTCTACATCCTTTAAGTAGCCACCTAGTTTATTGTCTTCTGCTTCTTCTTCTGTTAAAAATTGCGCGCCCATAAAATCAGCAAATCCCTTGTTGTTAACAATAGGTTTAATGTAATCTACCATTTCTTTTTGATAGGGCACCTTACAATCTAAAGCATTCATCAAGTTGTTCCAATATTCTTCGGTATTTTCTGCATTTGGCAACCGGCACGAGATGCCAATTACTGCGATATCTTCTTTTGCCTTGCTTTGGCTCTTCATCTCCATAAGCAATTGTTTGGCCTCTTCCGGTGACAGTCGCTTTTCGCTTACTTGCTTTAGAATGTAATTCTGAGCCATGCTCATATATCGACACTCCTTTTATTATTAGCTAGACCTTTAGAGTCTTCTGGTTGCTTCGCTTAGGTCCATTTCTCCTGAAGCCAATCTGCTTAAAATTTCGTCCATCTCTTCTTCCCCAAAATCTAATAACGTTGGCACTGCGGCTTCATTCGGCTCGCGAGGACTTACCGATTTTTTGATATACTCAGACATTTCGGAAATAGAAGGGTAGGTAAAGACGTCCGAGATATCGATTAGTGACGGGAATTCTTTCTCGATTTCTTTGACTAAGTAAATCGCGGAAATGGAATCGCCCCCCAGTTCATAAAACTTATCCTTTACATCGATCTCTTCTAAGCCGAGGGCTTCCATCCACGCCTTAGAAATTCTCCCTTCAATGGATTGGTAATCGACTTTGGCTATAGCATGTGAATCATCCTCCTTGCCATTCGAAGAAGTATCTTTCTCATTTGGCTTCATTATGTCCGAAGACAGTTCAAAGTCGATTTGGTCCAGGTGTTTTGCGAGAGACTGATAATCAAGTTCACCGATAATAATTTTAGAAATGTCTTTGTTCAGTGCCTTTTCAAAAGCATGAATCGCATCCTGCGTGTTAATCTTTCTAAACCCGCTATCGTCACTTATTTGCGCCCGATAATCCGTCTCGTTCAGTTCGCTTAAGTAATTGACGAGCATGCCAACATCGTTCCAGCCAGGCCAGTTTATCGTCAACGTTTTTTGTTCGGGAAAGATAAGCTTTCGATAATCGACGAAAGAATCCAAATAACTATTGGCCGCAGTGTAGTCGGATTGCCCCATGCTTCCGTTAAGTGAAGAAATGGATGAGAACATGATGAAAAAGTCCAAATGCTCGGATGCTGTTAATTGATTGATTATCCAAGTGCCTTGAATTTTTGGCCTGATCACTTCATCGAATTTGCCTTTGTTTTTATTGATTATCAATCCGCCGCCGGCCACTCCTGCGCTGTGAATGACCCCGTCGATACAGCCGTATCGGGTTTTAATATCCGAAATGACAGCCTCCATCTCTTTCAGTTCAGCGACATTCGCTTGATAATAATCGAGAGTCGAGCCTGACGCCCTGATTTCTTCAATTACTTTAGCTTTATTTGCGGTATTACCATGTTGAGATGTTGCCGGAGAACGTCCAATCAATTGCAAATGAACATTAGCCTGGGATGAGAGGAACTTTGCTATCTCCAAACCAATGCCGCCAAGCCCTCCGGTAATCACATAAACCCCATTCGGCTTAACTCGTGAAGGCTTCTCCTCCCAAACTTGGAGATTTATCTTCTGCAATTGCTGCACGAATCTCTGACCCTTCCGGTATGCGATATGCTCGACTTCTTTCTCCGTGTTAATCTCGGCTAGCGCGTCTTCCGTTCGAAAATAACGGTCTGTATCCATGCATCTGACTCGAATCTTGGTGTATTCTTTTCCGACTACTTTTCCCATTCCAAAGAAAGCAGCGTTATGAGGTCGGAGAGTCTCTTCAAGCCCACTAACTTGGTACGCATAATCCGATATCAATAACAGTTCAACCGGCTGTCTGAGTTGCTTGATCATAGCTTTTGTCATGTACAATAGGCTGTCTACACCCTTGAAAATATGAAGCTCCAGTTGATCAAGCTGTTCTCTGGCATCTGATTGGCCAAAAGTCAGCAGATGAACAATTTGAGTAATGCCACGGTTCTTGATATCCGTAAAAAGTTGCTGGTAGTCTTCCTCTGTTCCAGAGATGGTGTAACGATTACTGCCGTTATTGGAATACTGATGGTCCAAAGTGACTTCAATGACGGTTCTACCTTGATTGCGCAGGGCATCAGCTAGCTTGTCCGAGAAACCATTTTCCTCTTTAAAGAGTAGAATCGGTCCTGACTTCTCCGCATTAGGTTTAGGTTGAGCCCCATTTGCCTTTGCCGCAATCCAGTTCAATTGATGATACAGATTGGTTTCAAGCCCTTTACTAAGGCTTAGAATGTCTGCTTTTTTCACGATATAGTTAGAGATTTGTCCAAAGACCTCACCACGAGGTGTCAGTAAGAAAATATCGAACCGGCCCGTTTCTTCATTCTCACTGCTCTTCTTTAATAGATAGCTATAGAATTGAGAAGGCGTTGGTCCGGCAATCTTAAATTCCTTGTAGGAATAGGGTAGATAGGTTGCGTCATCAAGCATGAACGTTCCGGCATTAACCGCACAATCTAACATAGCAGGATGCAAGAAAAATGTATGTAAATCTGCTCTATAGTACTCAGGGAGCTCTATCTCACATAAGATGCTATCTGAATTCGCATAGACAACATTAGTGCATTTCCATCTGTCTCCGACCGCAACGATACTTTCCGGACGTTTCTTGTCTTCAATGACATGTACCGAAGCATAGTTGGCTATGCTCGAATTCTGAAAGCCAGGCTTATTTATGATGTAAACCTCGCTATAATTTTTCTTCAATTGATCCATATCGAAGTGCTGAGGGATCTGCTTGGGCTCTCGGATAATAACGGCCTCAGCATGCTTCATCCATTCATTCTCACGATCTTTGCTAACGACATGAAACTCCAAGGTCTCCGAGTTCGTACAACCAATCGTCGTATGAACTTCACGGACCTCATCTTCCTCAATAGCCAACAGATTGTAGAACATTACATTTTTCAGGGTAATATTCCACTCAGGTCCGAAGTACTTGCCGCCAAGATCTCTGGCCATGTCCAGATAAGTCGTACCCGGAACAACATAAGCGCCATTCACCTGATGTTCATGAAGAACCCATTCTTCCTGCACCCGTAAATAAGAAACATATACTTCTAAATTCATTGATTTCAATACCTGTTGTTGCATGATCGGATGTGGATAAGATTTATCTGAAACAGGTTCTTTACGCTTCTCGAATTCCACCCATAATCTCTTGCTATCAAACGAATATGTAGGAAGACTTAGTTTTTGACATTGCATTCTTTCATAAAGTGCATCAAACTCGATCGCTTCGCCGCTGCAATATATACGGCACAGCCATTCAAAGATAGGCCAGGATTCTTCATCTTGGCTTCTCTTTATCCGCATGATCGCTTCGTCAATCTCATATTTGGCGATCCGCGGACGGTCATTTGAGCTCTTCTGATAAAATCTATGGTGTGTTTCATCGCTCTTTAATTCTCGTAAAAAAGCTTCAAGATTCTCAATTAATTCCGTTTTGGTGGCAATGAAAGTGGCAAATCTATAGGAATAGGCCCCTCTTCCTGTATTCACCGTATAGCAAATATCGCTTAATCTGTGAGTATGATCTCCTCTCAAATAGGCGATATACTTTGATATCATTTTCTTTAAAGCAGATTCTGTTTTCGCCGACAGAGTGAATAGGTGCCGCTGGAAAACTTCTTGATCAGATGGATCTTGCTGAGGAGTTTCCTCCAGAATGACGTGACAATTCGTCCCACTTAGACCAAAGCTGCTGATTCCGCATCGGTAAAAACCATGCTCCGTTTTCCAATCAGACAAGCGATCATTAACATAAACCGGCGACGCGCTAAAATTGATATTCCGATTCGGTACGTGAAAGTTTAAACTTGGCGGAAGTTTCTTATGTTTTAACGCTAAGACTGCTTTTATCAACCCCGCCAAACCAGCCAAACTGTCCATATGCCCAATGTTGGTTTTGGAAGAACCAATAGCACAGAATTGTTTTTTGTCCGTAAAATGTTCAAAGGCACCTTGGATAGCACTGACTTCAATGGGATCCCCCAATTTAGTACCTGTTCCATGAGCCTCAATATAGGAGATCGTCTCCGGATCAATCTTGGCCTCTTTCCATGCTTCCAAAATTACCTTTTCCTGTGCAAGCACATTTGGTGCGGTAATACCGATCGAGCTCCCATCTTGATTAATCGAGCTTCCTTTAATGACTGCGTAGATATGATCCCGGTCTCGAATAGCCTTGGCGAGCGGCTTAATCAGGATCGAGGCCACTCCTTCGCCGCTGATTGTTCCATCAGCTTTGTCGTCAAAAGCTTTGATTTTAAAATCGGAGGAAGCATTCCCGATGTTTCCTTGATGCTCTTTTTCCGTCTTAGGAAAGATTTTGAGGTTGACCCCCCCTACCAAGGCGGCGTCGCACTGTTTGTCCCGAAGCGCCTGGCAAGCGATATGAAGGGCAACCAACGACGACGAACAAGCAGTATCGATAATCATGGACGGTCCTTGAAGATCTAGAATGTAAGACAGTCGGCTTGCAATGATTGATTTGATATTGCCGGCGGTCGACAAACCGATAAAGGAGGGTGCTCCCTGTTCGATTAACCGAAAGTACTCATTTGATCCATCACTACTTAAACCTAGATAAATTCCGGTACGTGTCCCCCTTAATTTGTCCCCTCCATAGCCTGCATCTTCTAGAGTGCTCCAAGCCGTTTCTAAAAATAGACGCTGTCTCGGATCCATGTAACGAGCTTCGTTCGGAAGAATTCCGAAAAATTGGCAATCGAAAGAATCGACCCTATCCAAGTAAGCCGTTTTTATATAGGGTATTTCTTCGGTTTCTTGTTTTTTCCACAAAACTCCAAGTAGCTATCGGCATCCTTTTTGCGTTGGATGGGAAGTTCCCGAATCCCTTCTTTACCTTCTGCGAGCAACTCCCAATACGCATTCAGATGTTCCGCTTCCCCAAATTTGCACGAAATGCCAATGATAGCGATGTCTTGTTTTTCTGCGGAGCTCTGAAGCATTTGGTTATATAGCGGTTCCTCTTCAACCTCTAGGGTCGCTAAATGTTGCAACGATGATTTCAACTCATTGATTCGGATTGAGTTTTTCCGCATTTTTCCACCTCTCTACTTCTCTTGCCTTGTCGATCATTGCCTGTTAAATTTCAAAATCTTTAAAATAAGCACCGGTGTTGGTTTCCTGGAACAATTGTTGAAATCTAGCCACTTGCTCCTCTATCGGAGTTTTTTTCGTACGAAATACGGATTTAAGCATGTCCACGGCCAGCTGCATATGATCGAAGTCTGCTTCTCGACCCGATTGCTCAAGCTCTGACTGTACTTGGGCTACCTTTTCATAGGGCTCAACCACTCCTTTTTGATACTCGTCTTTATCCCAATTGTTGTTTTTCGTGGCTACGGCGATCCCCATGCTTCGTGAAAGGATCGAATAGAATTTCGTCTGTTTTTCTTTTCCCCCCAATGCCTCTTTCAACTGGGTAATATCTTCATCTTTGTCGTAACTGAAAGCTTTAACAATGGAGGTGTTCGAATTAACCAGGTTTTTCAACACGACTTTAGGACCAAATTCGATTACCGTATCAACCGCATTCTGTTCGAGTACTTTCATGATAGACGTCCATTTGACCGGTTTGACGATTTGTTCGGACAAGAGCTCAACGATTTGTTCTTTATTTTCATAAGGAGAAGCTGTAACATTAGACAAAACCATATATGCCGGATCGCTGAATGCATACTTACATAGCTCACTTTTTAGCTTCTTGCCAGCCACCTCCATGATCGGTGAATGGAAGGCAGCGCTCACTTGGAGTTTGAAAATATCGGCCCCAAGGTTTTTCAGAGTATCACTTAACTGTTCTACCGCTGCCGTCGACCCTGAAATCACCACATCGCGCTCCCCGTTATAGTTGGAGATTCCAATAATATGACCCTCGGCACTTAGCTTTTGCGCTTCAATTTCAACGGTCTTTTCGTCCATGTTGCGAATTGCGGTCATAGCCCCGCTTCCTTGCTCAGATGCTTCCTTCATAAATAGTCCTCTTGCTCTCACCAGCCTTAATGCATCGGCGAAAGTAATTGCCCCGGCTGCAACCAAAGCCGAATATTCACCTAAGCTGTGTCCTGCCAAAAAGGCCGGCTTAACTCCGATCTCCTGCATATAAACCCGGAATTGAGCAATACTTGTCGTTAAAATTGCTGGTTGCGTGACCTCCGTTTGAGCAAGTTCTTCAGGACTGCCTTGAAAGCAGAGTCGGCCCAGGTCAAAACCCAGCACTTCGCTGGCTTCCTCATACACTTGCTTGGCAACGTCATAATTTTCATATAGTCTTTTGCCCATTCCGGAATACTGCGATCCTTGACCCGAGAAAACGAAACCTAGTTTAGCCATGATCTTACCTCCACGAATTTTTTGTATTAGTTTTTGGTTTTCCCTGCATCTAGCGAAAATGCAGGGAAAGACCTATACATCGCGCTATTCAGCGCTTCTTATTACTGCGTGAATCAATTTCAGATAGCTCTGGAACAATTCTTGAATCCTATCATGCTTCAGTCTATTCTCGTTATAGGAACAACGGAATTCAATGCCATCTGTACGATCGTCAACTTCCATGATTAAATCAAAGTAACTGGGAACATTCGCCGTTAGCTGTGTTGTTTTTTTCACAAACAGCGGAACAATTTTATTTCCCCTATCCTCTTGATGCACGTCTCTTTGAACAGGTAACGAAGACAGAGAATCTAACGAATATTCGAGTTGACTCTTTATTTTAGTCACTAGATCGTCAAATTGTTGAACTTGAGCAAGATCGACATCAATTAGACTTAAAGTGTCATTTATTGCGCATAGAATGGCGAGCTCGTCTTGTCCGCAAATGTCCGATAATAAGAAGACATAAGCAGCCAGCAATAAGTGATCAGCCTCATAGTCGTTTTGTTTGCAGAGACCGGCTAGCTCAACTTGCATTCTTGGCTTCAGTTTGTACTTGAACACTCGGCCATCTTTCGGTTCATTAGGCTGAATGAAGTAATCAGACGGGAACAACAGGTTTGGTGTTTCCCGAATTGATGTGGCGGCAACCTCAGCAAGAGGCATAATCTGAGACTCGAGATAAGCTGAAAGCTTTGCAATCGTCGGGTAAGCGAATATATCTGTAATTTGGCTAACATTTGGATAAATTCGCTGAAGTTTGTTGTGGAGAGCAAACGATTTAATCGAGTTGCCACCCGCTTCAAAAAAGTTGTCATGGATACCGACTTTCTGGGCACCGAGCACTTCACGCCAAATCTTGGAGACCAATTGTTGAATTTCTGTTTCCGTTGCTTCGTCATCCGTTTTTGATTCTAGTTGATGAAGCGTCGGTTTGGGCAATGCCTTCCGGTTTAATTTGCCGTTATCCGTAAGCGGAATGGCATCCATCTGCATATAAAAATGCGGAATCATATAACTCGGTAGTTTGGACGACAAATGCTCAATAAGTGCTGGAACGCTCACCGGCTCTGTGACGGTGTAATAAAGCGCCAAATCTTGACCGCCCCACTGATTTACCCTTCCGACTGCCACGCTTTCCTCAAGACTTTCAAACTGATTCGCCACCTGTTCAATCTCCATCAATTCGATGCGATAACCGCTGATTTTCACTTGATGATCTATTCTCCCGATAATATCTACCTCACCGTTCGGAAGCCATCTTGCCAAATCACCGGTTTTGTACATTTTTTCGCCGACAACAAAGGGATGAGCGATGAATTTCTGTCTCGTCATTTTCTCCTGATACAGATAGCCTTGGGCTAAACCATCACCTGCGATGCACAGTTCACCTGCGATACCTTCCGGAAGCAGCTTGCCGTTCTCATCTAAAACATAAAATTGAGTGTTAGCAATCGGCTTACCCGCAGTAATGCCGTCTTCTCCGGTTAATTCCTTCACACTGGACCAAATTGTCGTTTCTGTCGGACCGTACATGTTGTAAATCTTTAGATCGTTGGATAACGCCTTTACTTGCGTGAACACGTCTTTAGGAAACGCCTCTCCTCCTACCAAGAGAATGTTTAGTGATTTCAAACATTCTCTGGCATTACCGCATTGCAACATTAACTTTAATCTAGAGGGCGTAACTTGAACGACATTGATGCCTGAACCCATCACTAATTGATTCAGTATGAAAGGATCCTTTTGCTCAGCCTCGCTCGCTATCACGACTTTCAATCCTTGCGTGAGGGGTAAAATCGTTTCTAGAACAAAAATATCGAACGAGCAAGTGGTAACGGTTAGCATCGTATGTTCGTCGGTAAAAGAAATTTGATCCATAATGCCATGAATAAAATTGTTTACCGAGCGATGGCTGATGGCGACTCCCTTTGGTTTGCCTGTTGATCCTGAAGTGTAGATCACATAGGCAAGATCTGTTGCCTGATTGGTTCTGGCGAGATTGGAGCTTCGTTCCTCGTCTAGATTTTGAGAATCCATTTCAAGAATGAAGCCATCAAATTCGTAATCATGAGCATTCACCAGTTCCTTTTCTGTCAAAAGTACGGTAGCTTTGCTATGCTGCAGCATATAATTGATTCGATCTTTCGGATATTCTGGATCAAGCGGCAAATAACAGCTACCCGTTTTTAAGACTCCAAGAATTGCCACGATTAGATTGAAGGACCTCGTGACCAAAATCGGTACGATTGCCTTCGGGTGAACTCTATTTCTTCTCAACACGCGAGCCAGTTTATTGGCTCTTTCATTCAGTTCTCTATAAGTTAGAGTATGACCTTGGAATTCAAGTGCGACCGCCTCTGGTGTCCTAGCCGCTTGTTCCTCAAACAACTCATGGATCAGCTTGTCTTTAGCATAGCTTCGCTCAGTCTGATTAAATGACGTTAACAGTTTTTGTCTCTCTTCTTCAGTCACGATATTCATTTCAGACAACCGAATTTCCGGTGTATTTGCAATTTGGTATAGCAGCTGGCTCAAGTGGCCTAGAGTTGCTTGAATCGTCTGACTACTATATAGATTTCCGTTATAAATCACCTTGAATTGCAAGTTGTTTCCTGGCGCAATCAGCAGCTCAAGATCATAATTGGTTTGTTCAAAACTATGGGTCTTGGCAATGCTAACGAGAAATTGTCCCGACTTCTGGAAATGGAACAGCTCCCTATCGATAGGTTGGTTTTCATAAATCACGACATGGTTAATCAACGGCTGTTTCTTACCGGTGGCGCCTTGAACCTCAAGTAATGAACAATAGCTGTATTTATTGGCTTGGATAATATCGCCATTTAGTTTTTTGGACAGTTCGATAAAAGAAGGATCGCCTTCGCCATTCACTCGAATAGGTACCGTATTTATCAGCAGTCCAACCATGCGTTCCATGCCTTTTAGTTCGGCTGCTCTTCCAGATACGACCGAGCCGAATACCACATCTGTCGAACGGTTATACTTTTGAAGCAAAATGCCCCATGCTGCCTGAACGATTGCACTTAAGGTAAGATTGTTAGCTTCCCCAATTGCCTTCAGCTTGGCCGTAATCTCCTCATCTATCGTTCGTAACACTTCTTCGTGCTTGAAGCCTGCGGTCAACTGTTCTTTTATTGGAATTGATGTTTCCCGTTCGCAATCTCTCAAGTAATCATTCCAATAATCAAGTGCTAAAGTCTTATCCTGTTGGTCGAGCCAATGCAAATAATCGCTGTAAGGGACAGCCTTCTCCTCTTGAAACGGCTTTTCTTCCAGTAAGGACTTATATTGATCCAAGGCCTCCTGGAATAGGATGCCAACGCTCCATCCATCCAAAATAATATGATGGAAACTATAAATCAGTTTAAAGGCTTCCGTATCTGTTCGAATAACAGATACGCGGATCAAACAATCTTCTCGAAGATGGAAACCACGAGTTCGATCGTGTTGTTTAAAATGTTCTATCCATTCGCGTTGGTCTTCCTTGTTTAGCCTACGGATATCTATTTCTTCAATTCGGATTTTTCTTTCCGTTAGCACCGCTTGCTTCATCCGATCCAAGCCTTCATGATAAAAGGCCGTTCTCAAGACTTCATATTTTTCAACCAGGCGATTCAAGATGCTATTCAATAAGTCAAGGCGAAGTGGCCCTTCCATTTCCAGTTCGCTTTGTTCCACATAGGCATGCGTCCCCGGATTAAGGATCGAGTAAGCCATCATTCCTTCCTGCATCGGAGAAAGGGAATGAATCTTCTCAATCGAGCGTCCACTTGACAGGATTGTCTCTAATACCTCAAGACTTAAGTCAGGATCGCCATAGTCCCAAGGCGTTTTTTCCGCTTGTTTCTTGCTGATGCAGTGCTCAATAACGGTCTGTAAACTATCGGCATAAGACTTCGCAAAAGCTTCCATCGTTTCTTTTTTGTAGCGTTTTGTGTTGTAGTTCAACCGGAATGTCAGATTTCCGTCCATAATATAGCCATTCATTTCGATATCGGTTGCTCTATCATTATTGGCGGAAATCGCGGTTCCAGATGATAACTTGGAGAATTGAAAGGTTCTTTCACTCACTGATTGCCCGAACTCGCCTAAATAGTTAAAGCTAATCTCTGGCTCTAATATTAGGAAGTCTTGCTCCAAAACGGTTAAATATTTCAATATCCCATAACCGATTCCGTTATTTGGAATATGCCGGATCATTTCTTTTGTAAGTTTTATCGTAGTCGCGATATCCTCACTCGAAGTCATATCTAGCACTACGGGGTATAAAGACGTGAACCAGCCGACGGTTCTATTAATGGCCACACCCTTCACGATTTCTTCTCTGCCGTGTCCTTCCAAACTAATTGCTACTTTCTCTTGGCCGGACCAC
>Ga0224749_1090_pt1 | contig 10984 bp, 11 predicted proteins | sample LIM_F_Vancomycin_3_FD_182078 | JGI IMG/M metagenome (GOLD analysis project Ga0224749, IMG submission 182078) | Enriched cells from gastrointestinal tract of the lab mouse from Pacific Northwest National Laboratory (PNNL), Richland, Washington... | ecosystem: Host-associated > Mammals > Digestive... | reverse complement strand
GTCGACCTCGGCGTGGACATCATCGCCACCAAGGGCGATTGGTTTGCGGTGTGCATCGTGCAGACCGGTTCGGGCACGGTGCGGAACCTCCTCGGCAAGCAGACCGCCCGAAAGAACGCACTCTCGGGCGTCTTCCCGACACGTCTAGCGATGACGAGGGCCGGGGAAACCGCTCCACCGAACACGCTCACCCCCGCGCAGTTGGACAACTCGTCGACGTGGATTCCGTGGATGTTCATGGGTCAGTCGCTGGGCCTGATCAAGATCAGCCTTGTCGACTTGTTCGACCGTGCGAATGCGTCCACCATCGGGCCGAACTGGGCGACGTACGGCGTAGGTATGGACATCGTGTCGGGTGTCGCGAGGTGCAAGCGCATCAACCGCGGCAACCTCACCGCCCGCGTGGAGGACCGTTCGCAAGGGGTGTACGTCTCGCAGTTGGCGACGGACACGATGTCGGTGTCGGTGAAGATCGACGCGTTCGACAGGTCGCATGCCGATACCGAGGACAATCCTCGGGCGCAGGCCGCGGTGCGCTCGAACCCCGACATGACTCGGTTCGTTGCGGTTGGTATCCGGTTTGGGTTGATCGAGATCCGCGCCTACTCTGCTACGAACCCTGCTGGTGTGACTAAGAATTCGACGACCCGAACGTGGGCGAACGGTGACCTGGTCGAGTTGCGTGCTACTGATGATGTCGGTACCGGGAAGACGGACTTCACGGCGTACGTGAATGGATCACCTGTGTTGTCGTGGACGGACGCGACGAGTGAGGCGAGTAAGGGTGCGGCGTTCCGGCGTGCAGCGTTCGAGACTGCTTCCACGCACCGCGGTGCGATCTTCGGTTACTTCTCTGTCCCGGCTGGGGGCGTCAACGAGTGGAAGGCGAAAGACCTATGAGCACATTCACCGTCGACGGACTCGACGGCATCACGTTCACCGCCGAGTTCAATCCGGGCGAGAACTGGCTGACTATTTCCGGGCATGATCGCGATGGGGATCTGGTGTCCAAGTCCGGTATCTCCGTGACTCCTGATCCGATCGAAGATATCGCTGTCACACCGGAAGTCGTGGTGGACCCGGATGCTGACCTCACGGCCGACGCCGAAGACCACTTCATCGAGGCGCTCGAAGCGGAGGGGGAGTGATGGCGGGACTTGGTTGGACCCCGTACTACGAAGACATCAATCTTCGGACTGGGCAGGACTGGATTCTTGAGATACCTCGTGAGGAAGGCCCAATCGCTCCGGCCACTGTCGCGGAAGTGAAGTGGGCGAACGGCACCACGTGGGCCGGGTCTATCGATGGCGACACCCTCGTGTTCCGTGTCGAGTCGACGCAAGCAGACCTGATCCCGAATGGCACCGCGTACGTCCTGTGGGTCCGATACCCGAACAGCGCGACAAGTACGACCGACGACTACCAACTGTTCGCGGGTAAGGCCCGACGCGACATGATCACAGTGAGGAACTGACATGGCACTTTCCGTATCGGCAACAAAGAACGCGATGGCTGACTACTGGGCATCGCTCGGTACGTCGTACAGCCTGCACACAGCTGATCCCGGCGCGGGCGGAACTGCGAACGAGGTGACGAACGGTTCGTACGCACGGCAGACCACTACGTGGGGTGCCGCGTCGGGTGGTGTTGTCACGGGTTCGCAGTTGACGTTCGCTGTCTCGTCGTCGACGACCGTGACGCACGTGTGCCGGTGGAGCGGTTCGACGTTGCGGGACATCATCGACAACTACTGCCCGTTCGGTGGTTACCGCGAGTGCTTCAGGTTCCGGTACAGCGACGGCTGCTGTCACAGCTGTGACCTTCCAAGCTTCTGGGATGTCGAAGAGCGGCAATCAGACGATCACGGCGACTTCGATCTCGGAGATCACTGGTTGGACTCCCGATGCTGGATCGACAGTGGACAGCAATGCGCTCGTCCCTGGCGGGTCGAAGGTCGGCGCAACTGTGTCGTTCAGCATGAGCGTCTACAACGGTGGCAGTGCACAGGTGTTCTCGCTGTACCTGTTCCGCAATGGTGTGCAGGTCGGCTCGACAGTGACGAAGAGCGTCGGCTTCAGTTCAACGGACACGCTCACTGGAAGTCAGACGTTGACTGTGGCGCCTACGGATCGGTTCAAGCTGTACGTGTCTCGACAGTTCGGCATCGACCACACAGTGAATGCGGGAGCGAACACCTACATCCGCATCACCTGACTGTTAGACGACTGACGCCCCATCCTCTTTGCGAGGGTGGGGCGTCTTTTGTCGTTTCAGGCGGATATGCCGATGCCCACCTGTGCTGCCGAATGAGTCAGGTGGGCATCGAACTATTCAGTTGTGGTGTGGGCGATCTTTGACGGCTTCCCTTCCGTATCCTGCCAACAGTGCCGACGCTACCAGGTATCGAACAGATGTGCGAGGGAAAGTGTTGGGTAAGAATCGCGATTTACTCCACACTTTGGATTCTTAAACTGTTAAGCGCACGGTATTTCAACGTAGCGGTAGGGTGAAACCAGTAGTCCGACTGCCGGTTTCGCGCAGGCCAGACCACGAAAACGGTAGCAATCGAACGCATATTCGATCACAGAATAGAGAAGCCCTAGCGATTCAACGTAGGACCCGGGTTCAATTCCCGGCAGCTCCACAACAGGTCGGGCCGGAGAGCACACGCTCTCCGGCCCGACCTTTTTGCGGTCTTGCTGCGGCACTCTGCTGAGCGCCCGGGACTTCTTGCGATCAGGAGCCGAAGAATCCCAGGTCGACCGAGCCGACGAAGCCGGGAGCTTCCTTGGCCAGCGGCTTTCCGTCCAGATCGGCAGGCAATGCAACGCCCAGGCTTTGGAGGATGGTCGGCGTGATGTCGGCGATCGTGTACGCGTCGGTGGTCTTGCCGGCCGCGTATCCCGCACCGCGTGCAATGACGAATGTCGTTGCTTCCGCCGGCGTCTGGCCACCGTGCCCTCCGGCAGGCTTGTGGCCGTGATCCGCAGTGACCAGAACCGTCCACTTCTCACCGGTCTTCGCTGCGCGTTGATCAACGGCATCGACAATCTTGCCCACCTGAGCGTCGACCGAGGCAATGGACTCTTCGTACGCAGCGCCGTTGGTGCCGCCGCTGTGCCCCGCGCCGTCCACCTGATCGAGTTGGGTGAAGATCAGGTCAGGTCCCTTGTCAGTGATGTCGCGGGCGACGGCGTCAGCGGTCGCAGCATCGGTGGCCGCTCCGGAACCTGCATCGGCAGTGGTGACGACAACGTCGGCTTTCGGCGTGCCGCTGGATGCGATGTTGTCGATGCCGCCCCAGGTGGAGATCGACTCGGTGAGCAGAGAGGGCTGTGCTGTTTCCAACCGTGTGAACACGCTCGGGTAGAGGTCGAAGCGGGCGCCTGCGTACGTGTTGTCCTTGACACCGTGCTTGGTGTCCCAGACTCCGGTCAGGATGGTCGACCACGACGGTCCGGAGATGGTGGTGTGGCCGAGGATGGAGGATTCGCCGCTGGTTCCTTCGGCGATCAGTTTCTGGAGACGGGGAGCGTCGGCGGTCTTGATGTGGCTGAGCATGGTGCCGTCAAGGCCGATGACAACTGTCTTCTCAGCGGCCGACGGATTGAGGTCGAACGATCCGGGAATTGCTGCAGCAGTTGCAGTTCCGGCAGCAACAGCGCCGGCGAGGAGGAGTGTGATAGCGGCTGAGGTGCGTGCGATTTTCTTGGTCACGCTAAAGATATTGCGATAGGACTAGACCAATTGCACTACCTGAATGCGAGGGTTGTCCGATTGTTCACGACGGATTCAGATTGGACTAGACCAATGTTTGCTCACGCGGCCCAGCCGTCAAGGATGACGCTGACCGCGTGATCGAGGTGGAGGGGCTCTCCGCTCCACGCCGGTACGATCGCGTCGTCGGGTACGTCTCCGCGCAATAGGTCATCGGCGAACCCCTCTGTTGGCGGTGCTGGGTCGATGACGTCGCCATTGGCGTAATGAAACTCGAACTTCTGCTCGCCGAGTGCAGAGATCGTGAACTGGCCGTCGTGCAGCGCGCGGTGGCAGGTACCGCAAAGCATGATCAAATTGTCCAAGTCCGTATTGCCGCCGCGTCCCCAGAATTTCACGTGATGTGCGTGCAGGAAGCGGGTCCGTCCGCATCCTGGTGTGCGGCAGCATCCGTCGCGGTAGTTCAATGCCAACATTTGTTTAGCGCTGACGACGCGAGTCCGCCGACCTAGATTCAGAACGCATCCTTCCTTGGTCGTTCCCAGGCGAAGCTTGGCGTTGCAGAGCACTTCCTCAGCGGCATTTTGAGGCAATGCGGGTCCGCTCGGCACTCGGACGGTGTTCGCTTCGTGGAAGAACACAACTTCGTTCGCGGCGGCCTTGGGCGTGCGGTCCGTGACTGCGGCGGTGGCGAGCTCTGCCATCGCGACGAGACCTGGCCCGATATTTCCGACCGGGTTCTTTGCGGCCTTCTCGTCTACGGGGCGGATGGCGGCGATTCGGGTGCGTTCACGTTCCGCCACAGCTAACGCTGCGAGGATTCGGGCGCCGTCCTGCGCAGGCAGGCGTCCTTTGATGACAAATTCGCCCGTATCCGGGTCCCAATGCCAGCGGACCTGAAGATGTTCGACCGCTTTGGTTTTGCCGGATTCGTTGTCGGTTGCTTTACGCAGACCTGCGGCGAGACGATCGATCTGGGCTGCGGGCGCCTCACATCCGAACCGAACCATCTGCTTTTCGTTGGAGGGCGTGGTGACCCGGGTGAGGGCGCGAACCTTCGAGTAGGACAGGCGGCCTTGCTCGAAGGCCTTCCGCATCTCGGGCAAAGGTCGGAGCGCTTTGGCGACGCGAACGTATTCACGGCCGGTGTGCAGGCTCATTCCGCACTTCCACGACAACCAGTGGGCGCACGAGTGAAGTCCCGGACCGGTCCATCCGCGGTCTTCGTCGAATTTCGACAGGAGGGTAAGGAATCGAGCCGTGGCCGCGGCGATCTGGCCGGCGAGGGCGCAGATTTCCGAGCCGAGCTGATCCACGTCGTCTCGGTTGGAACCCTGCGTATCTTCATCGATCGGTGGTGCGTTCTCGGTTAATGCTGCGTTCATGGTTGCCCCCCGGCTCGCGTCCGACATCATTTCGAATGTACGTTCGATGATAGATGTGGGTGCCGACACCTTCACGGATACGGGGTGAAAGCGTCCCCGTGGGGACGTCTAACTGCTTCCGATCGAGTACTCGGCGTAGGTGCCGACATCCCTGAAGCCGAGGTTTCGATAGAGCTGTGCGCCGTCGCTGGACGCCTGAAGTACTGCTGTTCGGGCACCTCGCTCGCGGGCGATGTCGAGTGCGGCAAGGGTGACCGCCGAGCCGAATCCGCGTCGGCGAGCCGTTTCGAGTGTGACGACGCCATACAGGCCGGCGACGCCGGCGGCAAAGTGGACCTCGGCTCCGGCGACAGGCTGGGAGTTCGCGTACCCCACGACAAACGAACTCCGCGAACGCTCATCGAGGGCGGTATCAGCGGTGTCTTCGAAGAATCCAATTACTGCGGCTGAGGGCGGCGACCAGTTGGCGGCCATCACGGCGGCATAGTCGGCGAGCTGGGTACGAGTAGTCACCCGATGAACGGAGAGTTTTGGGACAGGCGTCGGATGAGGGACGACGTCAAGGTCCGCCGTCATCGCTCGTTCTTCCTCGGAGCGCACGCAGCCGAGGGCGGACAGGCGAGCCCCGAGGTCAGAGGGATTATCGCGGGGGCCGGTCCACCAGGAGAACGGACGTCCGGTTGCCCGAATCGAGGCGAGGATGTCGATCAGTCGCCGATCTTCGGGCCCGTCGGCAGGTACGGCGAAGCGAGCACCAGCGATGATGTTGAAAGTGTCGTCGGCGAGGCCGCTGTCTGCGACGACAACATCTGCGGTGACCGTGACCGATGCAGTCGGCAAGTGTTCATGCAGGTGGCAGGCATGGGAAACCAAGTTGGCGTCCATGGCGTCGAGGACGTCACCGACGAGTGCTTCACGATTCACAAAAGAAATTCTACGAACCCCATCCAAATGGTTTTCGGCTCCGAATGCCATGCATGACGCCCAGCCGACGGCAACAGCAGGACGGTGACCAGCACCTGGTGGTGCTCGTGCTGCCTGGAGGAAAGGTCTCGAGCCGTCGCCCGGCTCGCGGCTGGCATCTGTCCAACCTTCGGATGCGCCCGTTCACCGCTCAGCTTCGCCGCTCCGGTGTGAGAGCGGTGCAGGCTCGCTATCGGGTTCGTGGTTGGAACGGTGCCGAGCGCAGTCCGGTCGCCGACGCTCGAGTCGAACTCGACGCGATAACGAAACGTAATGCACAAGCTCGGGTGATTTTGCTGGGGCACTCGATGGGCGGACGGGTCGCCGCCGAACTGTGTGGCGATCCGGCGGTGGTCGGTGTGGTTGCGCTGGCGCCGTGGTGGCCCGATGGAACCTCGGTGAATCTGCATTCGGACACACCACTGGTTGTGCTCCACGGCACGGCCGACTCGTGGACCGACCCGGCAGCGTCTCGTCGGAAAGTTGACGAACTGCAGAAGTCGGGTAAGAGCGCTGAATGGATCGGCATCGACGGCGCAGGCCACTTCATGCTCCGTCGGGCGGCGACCTGGCATCGCCTCGTCGCGGATGCAATCGCACGAATGAGTCGCGGGGTAGCCGCAACAAAGATGGGAGAACGACGATGAGTTCCGACAAGCGCAAGGTGGCCGTCGTCGGTAGTGGTGTCGCAGGTCTGACAGCGGCGTGGGTGCTCAGTAAGGACAGTGACGTCACCCTCTACGAAGCGGATTCACGGCTCGGCGGGCACGCGGACACCCATTCGGTCACCGACCCGGAAGGGCGAAGCCTCGCCATCGACACGGGGTTCATCGTTCACAACGATCGCACCTATCCGACATTGTTGCGATTGTTCGCAGAACTCGATGTGCCTACGCAGGAATCCGACATGAGTATGTCGGTCAGGTGTGGGGGTTGCGGTCTCGAGTACTCGGGAGGCCAAGGGTTGCGCGGCGTTCTCCCGACGCCGGGGCTTCTTGTCAACGGCAGCTTTCTGTCCATGTTGATGGAGGTCAAGCGCTTCCATCGCCGTGCCCGCGCCCTGCTCGACAACACGGATCCGTCGGCACCCGACCAGACACTGGGAGTGTTTCTGCGCAGCGGCCGGTTCTCCGACTACTTCACCGCTCACTTCATGACTCCGCTCGTGTCGGCAGTCTGGTCGTGTGATCCCGGCTCGGCGCTGAAGTATCCCGCGCGGTACCTGTTCTCGTTCCTCGATCACCACGGAATGCTGAGCGTCACTGGATCGCCGACCTGGCGAACAGTCACCGGTGGATCGGGCGAATACGTTCGTCTCGTCGCCAAAAGTATCGGGGATATCCGCCTGAACACGCCAGTTCGCGCCGTCCACCGGTTTGACGATCGCGTCGACATTCGTGACGGCGACGACCAGATCCAGACCTTCGACGCAGTTGTGGTCGCAACGCATCCGCAGCAAGCACTGAAGATTTTGGCGGATCCGACGCCTGCCGAATCCCAGGTCCTCGGCGCAATGCCGTACTCCGTCAACCACACCCAACTTCACACGGACGAAAATGTGCTGCCCGGCAACACCAATGCGCGCGCGTCGTGGAACTACTACATCCCTGAATGCAACGCGAAGCCAGATCACGTTCTGGTCAGCTACGACATGACGAGGTTGCAGCGGCTGCCGGAGACCGGTCGGCGCTACCTGGTGACGTTGGGGGGAGACGAAATGGTGTCCCCGGACTCGGTGATCGATCAGATGACCTACGAGCATCCGCAGTACACACCCACCTCCGTCGCCGCTCAAGCGCGGCTTCCCGAGTTGGACTCGGACGTGCTCGCGTTTGCCGGTGCGTACCACGGATGGGGTTTCCACGAGGACGGTGCACTGTCTGGCCTGCGTGCCGCCGAACGCGTCGGAGGTCGGTGGCCGTGACTGCACCCATCACGCCGTCCATCGTTCATACGAGCATCCGACACGTACGAACGGAGCCGTTGCACAACGAGTTCGAGTACCGAAGCTACAGCTGGCTCGTCGACGTCGACGATCTGCCCGAGCTCCCGAAGGCACTGCGATCCTTGGCGAAGTTCGACGCCGGAGATCACCTCGGCGACCCCACCCGATCGATTCGTGCCAACGTCGAGTCTTTTCTGGCAACTAACGGATTGGAGTTCGCCGGCGGCCGCATCCTCATGCTTGCGAACGCACGTGTTCTCGGGCATGTGTTCAACCCACTGAGTGTGTTCTGGTGTCTGAACGACGACGGCAGTCAGCGGTGCGTCGTTGCCGAGGTTCACAACACCTACGGCGAGCGGCATTGCTACCTGCTCGAAACCGACGAACGCGGCGGGGCTCGCACGTCCAAAGAGTTCTACGTGTCTCCGTTCAACGATCTGGACGGCGAGTACCGGATGCGATTACCGCTACCCGACACCGCGCTCGCGCTCTCGATAGTTCTGGCCCGTGACGGCAAGGCGCCATTCGTAGCCACGGTGTCCGGTCGTTGTGTGCCGGCGACGACGCGCGAGATCGTCCGCAGTGCGCTCTCCATCCCGCTGGCTCCGCTCCGAGTCGCCGCGCAGATCAGATTTCAAGGAATCCGGCTGTGGGCCAGGCGCTTACCTATCGTTCCCCGACCGCAACATCACCCGCAGGAGGCAGTGCAATGACCACGACCACTCTCGGCACCGAACCTTCCGCTCACACGATCGAATCCGAGCGGTGGCCGGGCGTTGCCACGGTGCCCAGCGGTTTCAAAGTGAGGGTTGCGTCGCCGGTTGCCCGCGCTCTGTTCCACAAGGCGGTCGCGCGCTTGCCGCTGCGCGTTCAGATGCCCAACGGTGAGTTCTCCGGTGGAGGTAGTCCGGATTCGCCGTTGATGGTCATCCACCGTCCAGACGACTTCGCTGCTCGTGTGGGCGACAGTGGGTTGATCGGATTCGGCGAGTCGTACATGGCGGGCGATTGGGAAGCCTCCGACCTCACCGCGGTCCTGGAAGTCTTCGCCTCCCGGGTGGCGACGCTGATTCCCGACTTCCTGCAGCGGCTACGAGGCCTCTACATTCCGAAGCAGCCTCGCAGTGAGCGGAATTCGACGCAGAACACGCGCTCGAACATCTCCCGGCACTACGACCTCTCGAACGAGATGTTCGAACTGTTCCTCGACGACACCATGACGTATTCCAGTGCTCTCTTCGAGGATCTGTCGGTGGGAGCTACCCCGTCGTGGGACGCGTTCGCAGCGGCTCAGCATCGGAAGATCGATCGCCTGCTGGACGGTGCGGGTGTCGGTCCCGGTTCGCGAGTACTCGAAATCGGCACAGGCTGGGGAGAATTGGCGATCCGAGCAGCCGAGCGCGGAGCAACGGTGCGCTCAGTGACACTGTCGGTCGAACAGCAGGAATTGGCGGCGAAGCGGATAAGCGCTGCGGGACTGGCCGATCGCGTTCAGGTCGACCTTCTCGACTATCGGCAAGTGCAGGGGGAGTACGACGCCGTCGTGTCGGTCGAGATGATCGAGGCTGTCGGCCACCAGTACTGGGGAAGTTACTTCCAGACGATCGACGCCCTGCTGGCGCCGGGTGGGCGCGCGGCGATCCAAGCCATCACGATGCCGCATGATCGGATGCTCGCGACCCGCAACACCTACACCTGGGTGCACAAGTACATCTTCCCCGGCGGATTTCTCCCGTCGGTGCGGGCGATAGAGGACGTCACCGAACGCATGACAACCCTTCGGGTGCGTGAGCGGATGTCGATGGGCGATCACTACGCGCAGACGTTGCGGCTGTGGGACGAGCGTTTCAGTGCTCGCACCGACGAAGCGTCCGCGCTCGGGTTCGACGCAGTGTTCGCGCGCATGTGGCATTTCTATCTCTGCTACTCCGAGGCGGGGTTTCGCTCGGGATATCTCGACGTCCAGCAAATTGTTCTCGATCGGAGGAATCAGCGATGACCGCCACGATGGATCGAACGGCACAAGGTACCGGCGTTGCGGGCCGTCTCTCGGACATCCTCAGTCCACTTGTCGGCGGCGAACTTCCGGTGAGATTGACTGCCTGGGACGGCAGCACAGCAGGTCCGGAAGATGCTCCGAAAGTGACGCTCTACAGCCCGAATGTGCTGCGACGCTTGCTCTGGAATCCCGGCGAGTTGGGAGCGGCGCAGGCATATGTTCTCGGTGAACTTGACGTCGAAGGCGATCTCGGTGATGCGCTCACACACGTGTGGAAGGTCTCTGCCGAGCGGGGGTTCGGGTCGATCACCCCGACCCCGTCTCTCGTCCTGGCCGCGGTCAAGGCTGCGCGATCCTTCGGTGCTTTCGGGAGACCTTTGGCTCCACCGTCGTCGCAGGCTCAGGTGAAGGGCCGCTTGCACAGTCTCGCCCGCGACCGCGAAGCGATCGGGCACCACTACGATTTGTCGAACGATTTCTACCAACTGATCCTCGATCAGAACATGGCGTACTCCTCGGGCTATTGGACTTCCGATGCGCCGGAATACACGCTCGAAGACTCACAGACAGACAAGCTGGATCTGGTGTGCCGCAAGGTCGGTCTCGATCGGGCGCGAGGCCTACGGTTCCTCGATGTCGGCTGTGGTTGGGGCTCGCTGAGCCTGCATGCAGCGCGTGAGTACGGCGCTCGGGTTGTCGGCATCACGATCTCGGCGGAGCAGAAGGCTTTTGTCGACGCGAAGATCCGCGCACTCGGTTTGGAAGACTGGGTCGAGATCCGGCTCCAAGATTATCGTGAGATTCCAGACGGTCCCTTCGATGCGGTCGCGTCGATCGAGATGGGTGAGCACGTCGGTGAGGACAACTATCCGACATACGTGAAAGCGCTCCACGACAACGTTATTGCCGGTGGCCGTGTGCTGATTCAGCAGATGTCACGCACCGGTGCGCACCCCGGGGGAGGTCCGTTCATCG
>Ga0224749_1089_pt1 | contig 11003 bp, 10 predicted proteins | sample LIM_F_Vancomycin_3_FD_182078 | JGI IMG/M metagenome (GOLD analysis project Ga0224749, IMG submission 182078) | Enriched cells from gastrointestinal tract of the lab mouse from Pacific Northwest National Laboratory (PNNL), Richland, Washington... | ecosystem: Host-associated > Mammals > Digestive... | reverse complement strand
AACGTATTCCTGAGCGTGTCGTACATGCCAGAGGTGCCGGAGCTTATGGTGTTTTCCGTCCGGAAAGATCCATGGCCGCTTATACCAAAGCTGATTTTTTACAGGACCCGGCCAAAGAGACACGGGTGTTTGTCCGTTTCTCCACGGTTATTCATCCGAGCGGATCTCCCGAAACACTGCGCGATCCCCGGGGGTTTGCCGTTAAGTTTTATACGGAAGAAGGAAATTACGATCTTGTGGGTAACAACCTGCCCATCTTTTTTATCCGGGATGCCATTAAGTTCCCCGATCTTATTCATTCTTTAAAACCTGCTTCCCATACGAATTTGCAGACACCGAATCATTATTGGGATTTCATGTCCCATACACCGGAATCAACTCATATGATCACCTGGTTGTTTTCGGATTTGGGAATTCCGCGGAATTACCGTACGATGGAGGGGTTCGGAGTCCATGCATTCAAGTGGGTAAATAAAGAAGGAAAAGTAACCTATATAAAATATCATTGGAAACCTCTCCAGGGTGTGTACTCTTTGACCTCAGAACAGGCTAAGGCAGTGGCCGCTGAAGATTTTAATCATGCGACACGGGACTTATATGAATCCATTGAAAATGGGGATTTCCCTTCCTGGGATTTGTATGTGCAGATGCTTGAGCCAGAACGTCTTGATGATTTTTCATTTGACCCGCTTGATCCTACAAAAGTATGGCCGGAAGAGGATCTTCCCCTGATAAAGGTTGGCTGTATGACACTGAATGAAAATCCGGTGAACTATTTCGCAGAAGTAGAACAGTCCGCCTTTTCCCCCAGCGCTACTGTTCCCGGTATTGAACCTTCCGAAGACAAACTCTTGCAGGGACGTCTTTTCTCGTACCCCGATACTCAGCGCCACCGCCTCGGACCGAATTATTTGCAGATTCCGGTTAACTGTCCGTTTGCCAAAGTGCATAATTACCAGAGAGACGGACAAATGACGGTGCATGCTAATCCGTCTCCAATCAATTACGAGCCTAACAGTTACGAAGAGGCACCGAAGGAGGCAGAGGCGAAATTCGAGGATAGTAAAGCACCTTTGAAGGGAACGATTGTGCGTCAGGCTATTGACAAAAAAGATCTGTTCACACAAGCGGGTGAAAGGTATGAAAACTATACACCGGAAGTTAGAAACCGACTGGTTCAGAATTTGGTGGAAGATATGAAATCTGTTGATCCTGCTATTCAGCTGCGAGTGATCTGCAATTTCTTCCGGGCACATCCTGAATTTGGTTCCAGAGTGGCCGAAGGACTTGGTATTTCCTTAGATGAATACCTGCCCCGGCAATAAGTGAAGACAGCCCGGCTATCATGGCCGGGCTTTCATATATTCAGGAAAGGATAGAAAGGTTTTTCTTCAATGGGAGGAGGTTCTGTGATAGTGTTAGGAGAAGACAGTATTCAGTTAAAGGAATTTAAGGAAGATTAATGAAAGGGTGTTAATGGTGAAAGAATCTCGGTTTGTTAGCGAAGTTTGGACAGAGCGGGGAGGATTCACGGAGGGGATAGAGGGGCCTGCATGCGATAAGGAAGGAAATGTATATGCGGTTAACTATGAACGGGAGGGTACAATTGGTAGGGTGACGCCGGAGGGGGAATGCTCTGTCTTCCTGGAGCTTCCACCCGGCAGTATTGGGAACGGAATCAGGTTTGACAGTAGAGGAAATATGCTGATTGCCGACTATGTCGGACACCGAATATGGCGTGTACATATGGAAAATGTTGAGCTCAAGGTATGGGTACACGAACCCCGGATGAATCAGCCTAACGACATTGCGATTATGGCAAACGATACCGTTTTTGCCAGTGATCCCAATTGGGCCGAATCAACCGGGCAATTGTGGAAAATTAACCCCGATGGAAGTACGGTTTTGCTGGAAACAGGTATGGGAACCACGAATGGCCTGGAAGTAAGCCCGGATGAACGGACCCTTTATGTGAACGAGTCCGTACAAAGAATTATATGGGCATATGATTTAACTGCAGAAGGGAAAATCCACTCAAAGAGAAAACTGATCAAGTTTCCCGATTATGGACTGGATGGTATGCGCTGTGATATCCACGGAAATTTGTATGTGGCCCGTTTCGGGAAAGGTACGGTTATCAAGGTATCTCCGGATGGTGAGGTACTTCAGGAAGTCCAGCTTCACGGAACCAACTGTACCAACGTGACATTTGGCGGCGAAGACGGTTGTACCCTGTATGTTACTGTTGCTGATCAGGGAAATATTGAACAGTTCCGTACGGATGCCCCTGGAAGATGCCGAAAACTTTGCGGCATGGTGAGAAGTTAACAAACAAACTTTATACCAAAATTCCTCATATAATTAATAAAGAAAAAATGACGTGCAACGGTTTCCCGTATACACGTCATTTTTTGCTTGCTTGAGAGCTTTATTGGCCTGCTTTTACGACGAACTTGTTGGACTTGGAAATCTCTACATCTTTTGTATCGATGATGACTGTCTGAATTTCCAGATCGCGCGGTTTTTTCACCCATTCTTTAGGAACGGAAGCGATGACCGTATTTTTATCGACATATTTAGCCGTTACTTTTTCCCCGTTAATCAGGACAGACATTTCGGGAACAAAGACAGAGCCTTTCAGGGTTATAGTTCCATTGCCGCTGCTGTCTGTTTGTACAGGAGAAGCTTCGTTAATCTTCATATCTCCGTATCCAAGAACGAAGTTTTGATCAACAATCTTATCTTGGATTGCGGTTTTTTCGTAGCCAAACTGATGTCCGAACATAATATCGTATTGCAGCATATTGTACGGTTTCAAATCATCCTTGTTGATTTTCATCTCGTCATACATATTTTCCGGTGGAATAACCGGATATTTTTTGTACATTTCCATGAGGAAATCTGTGTAATAGCTTCCTTCAATCTGCGCCCGGTTTAACATATAAGCCCCTAAGTAAGAAGGGCTCATATGAAGCTGGTCGTTATTTTGGGGAAGAAAGTTATCCCAGACGAAGAACGGCGTGCTATACATTTTGTTCACAAAGTCAGGATCATCTTCCGAGATATACTTGATATCCTTGTAAACAGAATAATTGTCGCCCATAAGCGGCAGGTGATCACCAAAGAAAATGATGATTGTAGGTTCCCCTTTTTGGGTGAAATGATCAGTTAACGTTTTGATCATCTTATCCGAATCATGGATACCGGTAGCGTATGTTTCAAGAATATCCCTGGATTCTTGGGACATATCTCCGGAAACAGTGAAAGTATTGCCACCGTTACTCGAATAGCGGTCCTTATCAAAAGGAGCGTGATTCTGCATCGTATTGGCGAAAATAAAAGACGGTTTGTCCGAATTATCAGTTGCTTCTATGATTTTATCCGTTACGGACTTGTCTGACAAATAGGGGCCCTTATAATCCGGAGTAAAGAACTCTGAACTGATAAAGTTGTGGAATCCGAAGTTCTTGTATACTGTCCGGCTGTTATAAAACCAGTTATGAAACGGGTTCACCGCTGTCGTATTGTATCCTTTGCGGGCAAAAATGCCGGCAAGTGAATCGACCTCATGGTTCACATACTGGATATAAGCAAGTGAGCCTTGGGGCATAAACCTCATAGAGTTGCCGGTCAGCACCTCAAACTCAACGTTCGCCGTACCTCCTCCAAATTGTGGAGACAGGATGGTACCATGCGGATGTGTTTTTTGAATTTCATGAAGCGTAGGAAGCGGGTCTTCATTGAACTTGATGTCTTTAACGATCGTAGGATCCCAGAAAGCTTCGCTAAGAATAACAATTACATTCGGTTTCTTGCCGTTATCGGGATAAGACTGTTTCGGAATCCCGTCCACGAGTTTACTAATCGTTTGCTGGCTATAATTCTCGGGTTCGTTAACAAAAATATAGTCAAGATTCAATGCTGTCGTTAAAATAAGTCCATTACGATCATAGTTTGCAGCCTGGTCCCAAGGAATTGTGTAGGGATCAAAAGCACTTCTAATCTTAACAGGCTTGTCATAATATACGCCGGTAAAAACAAGAACAGCTAAGCAGACAAAAATAAGGCGCTCAATCCAGCCTACTTTAATTTTAAAATTAGGCACTTTGCGGATCAGGATAATGGCTAAAACAAAATAAACAAATATAACCAGCAGGATCTTCCAATTAACGAGACCATTTAAATATTGCACGATATCCGTTGCTTCACTGGTTTGGAATATATCCCACGGTAAAAGCGGGAGCCCAAGCATTTTAAACTTGATTCCGCTGACCAGACCGACAACAAGTAAAATTCCGGTCAATACCCAGAAAGCAATGCGCGTTCGGCCAATGAGGGCGGTAAACAGCAGAAACAGTCCAAGCACCATGATATAGTTGAGCAGGAGCTCAAGAGGCTGCTGGTATACCCAATCAAGTGTCTTATAGACGCTTCCGCGATTGAGATACTCAACTAGCATTTCCATCATCAAAGCAAGAAACAAGATATGAGCTCTGGTCTTTATATAATTCCAGAGAGCTTTGGGAATTTTATAGTGAAAGATGATTTAGCATTATTCATTTCGTTGAAGGGGGGAACCCGCTCATGACACTTGGAGCCAGAGTACTTAAAACAGGAATAGCAGTCACTCTCTCCCTTTATCTAAGTATGTTCATCAATGCGCAGTTAGGACTTCTCGCGGCGGTTGCCTCCATCTTTGCCATGCAGCCCTCCATTTACCGATCCTGGAGGTATTTTCTTGATCAGCTGCAAACGAATACACTTGGTGCTCTGCTGGCGATAACGGCCAGTTCTATTTTTCCTAAAGACCCTGTTGCTGTAGGGATTGTAGCCATTGTTACAATTATGATCTGTTTAAAAATTAAGATGGGGCAAAATATTGGCTTGACCCTTGTTACCGTCGTAGCGATCATGGAGGCTTCCGGTACACACTGGACTTATGCATTTGACCGTTTCCTGCTGACTTCACTGGGAATTGCCTGTGCATTTCTAATCAATATCCTGTTTATGCCCCCAAATCTTAAGAACAGATTCAAACGGCAGGTAGAACAGGTCCTGAATCAACTCTCTTTGCTGCTGCGTACAGTTATTTCCAATGAGATGAAGAAAAATGTGTTTCATGAGATGAAAGACAGTTTGGAGGAATCGCTTCAGTCCCTGGAGGATAAGTACAAACTATTCGAAGAAGAGAACAAAAAGATGAAACGGATGAAATACAGCCAGACAAGGCTGCTCGTAGTTTACAAACAGGCGCTTCAAACCCTGCGTAAGGGACTTGATATCCTTGATTCGGTAGAAGAGCATTATTTCCAGGCAGAGCGGTCACCGGAAACCCATGCTTATTTTGACGATCATCTGGAAAAATTGACAAAATATCATGAGTATGTATTTATGAAATTTGAACAAAAGGTAAAGCCGGATCATCGTGACATGCACGACAGCATGGAGCATGAAAATATCGAGTTTTTAAGACTGATTATAGAGTACGGTGAATGGGGGGAAGGAAAGCACCGCCTGCATATTGTCGCTTCGGAGATTTACGACTACGGATATCAAATAGGACGTCTTGATAAACTGGTGGAACAGTACAACAAGGGACAGGACCAAGAAGAAGCGGCTAAACAAGAGCATTGAGCTGTGTTTTACTGATTCTATATAAAAACGTGTATGCTGGCGCATACACGTTTTTGTGCGTAAGCCTCAAATGAAATCAATGGCAGGAATATCACGCTCATCTGCCGCTTGAGGGGTCTCAACAGGCTGTCCGCTACGACGAACCAAAGTATAGTATTCCATCGGAAGCAGAACATCCAACTTCCCTTCCATAACTCCCGGAAACGTCCGGTTCACAGAAAATACCTGGCTTTGGTGGGCTTGTAAAGCACGGGCCTTCGTTTCCCTGTAGTCCCCCATCTCCACCTTGCAGGAAGGCAGATTCACCCCTTGTCTTCTAAAAGCGACTTGAGGGGGGAGTGCAATAAAATACAGATCGGGGTAAAGATCCGGACTCATATCCTGCTCAGCCTGCTGGACTGCACGCTGGACAGCAAACGAAATAGCAATGTGATCAGGGTGACCCGATATTCCATCCGGAGGAAATGTAACAATGACGTCCGGGGCTTCTTCCAGAATGGTGGCAGCTATCCGGTCCGTCAATTCTTTTTTGCCCACCTGGTTTACTTCACCGTCTAAATAACGATACAAAATCAGTTTATCTACACCCAGGATACCGCAGGCTCTCTGCAGCTCTCCCTCCCGGTGTTTAGCTTTTTCCTCCCTGGTGGTAAGTTGAAACGGCCCCGGTTTCCCTTTACATCCGGAAGTGGCACTGACAAGTGATATCGAAGCTCCTGCATGGTGGTATTTAGGGATCGTTCCGCCGCAGCTAAATGATTCGTCATCCGGATGGGCAAACACGAACAGCAGTTTTTTATTCATAAAAAATCCTTCTTTCTTATAATTAGATACTAATATAAGGTTAGTATATCTTATCAGCAGCTCTTCTGCAAAAAGGAGAATAAGCGACACAGGTTCCTGTCAAAAAAACATTTCTTTTCCTCCCCATTCTTCTTAATATCTTTTTTTCCACATATAAATAAGTCTGAAAACGTTCAAATTTGGAAGGAATGATCTCATATGCTTGGTGTTCAGTTAACGTTATGGATTCTTGGTTTTTTGGGTATTCTGGGAACTGTTTTATTCTTTCTTGTTAAATTTATCCGGACAGATTCCTTCTTGTATGACAACGACTTTGTCTGGTCGCGAAAAGTAAGTTCCGAGGAAATCGAGGATATCCCTAACAAAAATAGGTCTAAATAGTTTCCACCCCCGTCTAAAATCTCCATCTTCCCTACCGTATGTCCAATCGTACAACCCTTTTTTCTCATAAACTAAAGTGTTCCGAAAAACTTATGCGAAAGGAGAATTGCGTAATGGGTTGGTATGGAGCCGGATATGGATATGGATATGGAAATGGATACGGATATGGGTGTGGATATGGGTATGGATATGACTACGGCAAAGGATATGGAGGTTTTATTTCCACTGGTACTATTCTTGTTTTGTTCATTCTGCTTGTTATCATTCTCCGCACTTTTCTGTAGCCAATAAAAGATCGGATAACGATTTACACCCGGATCACCCGATTCGGGTGTCTTTTCCAATTTTTCATGGTATGGAAACCGGACATCTGTTAAAATAAGGGGTGTGTCTTTCATTTTCTGAGACAGGAATAGGAGGGTGAATCTGTTGAACAAAGTACTTGTTTTGGGAGGAACCCGTTTTTTTGGAAAAAGGCTCGTACGGGGCCTGCTGGAATACGGGGCAGATGTCACATTAGTGACGAGAGGCAATATTGACAATCCTTTCGGCTACCAAGTGAAATGGCGGCAAGCTGACCGGAACGATAGCCACGCGTTAGCAGATGCGCTTCGTGGACAGTCATGGGATGTAGTATATGATCAAATCTGCTATACTCCTGCCCAGGCTGAAGATGCCGTTTCTTTATTTGAAGGCCGAACCGGCAAATACGTATTGACCTCCACCCTTTCTGTCTACCAAGGTGATAAAATCCCTTTTACAGAAGAAGATTTTGACCCTGTGCATGATCCCCAACAGTTAGAACGTTCTGACACACTGGATTATGGAGAAGCTAAACGGAGTACCGAAGCTGTGCTGTTTCAGCGCTCCTCATTCCCTGTAACAGCTGTCCGTTTTCCCATTGTAATGGGATTGGATGATTATACAAAAAGGCTTCGTTTTCATATTGAGCATGTTCTTCAGGAAAAAACCATCGGAGTACCGAATCCATTAGCGGAGATGGGCTACATTTCTTCTCAGGAAGCGGCTGATTTTTTGCTTTGGCTGGGAGATTCGAAATTCGCCGGAACGATTAACGCTTGCTCCGACGGGGTCATTTCATTGGCCGACTTACTACTGTTTATTGAAGACGCTACAGGAAAAAAAGCGATTACTGCACCGGATACTCCAAAGGAAGACCAGTCTCCTTATGGAGTCAAGCAATCCTGGTATATGGATAATGCCAAAGCTACCCGGAACGGGTACCATTTTATGAGACTGATGGAATGGTTGCCCGGATTAATACATGATATGACGCAAGAAGTAAAGCTCAGGGAGTAGTTCCGCCTTGTACATATACATTTCCCGGAAAGGCCGGCTTTATGTTTTAAGCCCTGCCGGTTCCGGGTTTTTTTATGCTTCATGATGTTCTTTTTTTTGCCGTTTTATTTTCTTGAAATTTTGTGCAGGGGGAAGGATTGCCAGTTCCGTCTATTTCTCACAGAGCAATTAATTCATAATGGAGGATAACTATGATTGAAATCAAACAGCTGAGCCACGAATTCCGAATCGGAAAGAGAGGAAAAGAACGGGTTGTCCCGGTTCTGCATGATATTGATCTGACTGTACAAAAGGGAGAGATTGTAACGATTGTCGGCCGGAGCGGATCGGGTAAATCCACTTTGCTGAACCTCATTTCCGGTTATATTCGCCCAACTGCCGGGCGCATCATCATTGACGGCCATGATGTGACCGGTTACAACGAGGGACAATGGGCAGATTTCCGGCTCCGGCATTTCGGATTTATTTTTCAGACGTTCCAGCTCATTCCCAGTATGACCGCCTTTGAAAATGTAGAACTGCCTCTGGTACTCAAAGGAGTCCCGGAAAGAGAGCGCAGGAAGAGTACACAGGAAATGCTCACACGCGCAGGGCTTCTGGAATATGCGGATCATTATCCGGGAGAACTGTCAGGAGGACAGCAGCAGCGTGTCTCTATTGCCCGGGCTCTTATTGTAAATCCCCCAATTATCCTCGCGGATGAACCAACAGGGAGCTTGGATTCGGAGAATGAACAGCAGCTCCTTCATTTCATCCGGCAATTAAATCAGGAACTGGGCATTACCTTCCTGATCATTACCCATGATGATCAGGTGGCTGCCATCGGGGACCGTACGGTTATTTTACAGGATGGGCGCCTGCTGCAAGCCGAGCCTGCAAGCAAGTAATCAGGATATTTATTAATCTGGAGGAAACTGGACTCATGAATGCTAAAGATAAATTTCGATTTGTACGTAAAAATATGAAGAAAAATAAGACACGTGTCTTTATGACGGTACTGGCAACGGCCATGGGCTGTGCCTTCTTGATCGTACTGGCATCCGTCGGATTCGGCCTGCAAAAAAGCATTGTCGACAGGATGCTGCAGGACAGTCTGGTAACCAAAATCACGGTCTATCCGAAGATGACGGAAAAAACAGATCAGCCCCCCCCAAATACTGGACAAGGACCTGGAGTATTTTAAAAGTATTCCGCATGTACAGGCCGTATCATACAGAAATGAAATGATGCAGAAGCCGGATATCACTATAGACAATGAAACCATGGTAGAAGGACATGTAAAAGCTGTAGATTTCGAGCAGGAGACGAAAGCAGGCTTTGAATTATCAGAAGGCAGAATGCCGGCTAATGCCAATGAAGTCGTGATCACTTACGATTTTCGTGGAGGGTTCCAAAACAAATCAGCAGAGGGTAAAACATCTGATGAAAAGGATGGTCAACCAGCAAGCAAAAACAGATCTTCCTCCCCTGCCAAAGAATGGATCGGGAAAACCTTTAACATGGAAGTGAAACAGCTGATAGACGGAAAAGAGCAGACCAAAACTTTCCCTCTGACCATTGTTGGGGTAACTAAAAAGCCGACTCGGGAATGGCTGAAACCTACCGAGTTATACATGAGTATTGATAAGTTAAAGGAAGTGGAGGCTTTCACCGGAACATTGTCAGGGGAATTGAATCCGGAAAATGCCAACGAGCAATTGCCTGATCCGAAACCGAATACGGCCCCCCGTGAATATGCAGATATCAACGTTTATGTAGATTCTGCCGAGCATGTTAAAGCAGTTGGAGATAAATTGAAGGAAAAGTATTCGGTTTATAGCATCGCCAGTGAGATAGAACAAATCAATACGATCTTCCTTGTCATGAAAATCGGCCTCATTTTCGTGGGGACTATTGCTCTCTTGATCGCTTCCATCGGTATTTTCAACACGATGACCATGGCTGTTACGGAAAGATCCCAGGATATCGGAATAATGAAAGCTATTGGTGCCCATCCGAAAACAATTAAAAGCGTGTTCTTGATTGAGAGCAGCTATATTGGACTTATGGGAGCCCTGTTTGGTACCATCGTCGCCTATATGATTTCCTTCGGCGTCAATGCTGCCATGCCGCTTATTATCAGATCATTTATGAACGATAGATTGCCGGAAGGATTTATGCTCAGCCATATTCCGGTTTACCTTACACTGATCTGTGTGGCTATTTCGCTGACCGTCGCTATCATCTCAGGTTATCGTCCTGCCAAAAAAGCCACTAAAGTGGATGTGCTGAAAGCACTTCGCCGGGACGTGTAGGATTGGGCTTACCCGGACCGGGAGAAACTCCATATTAAAAAAGAAAAGTCACCCAAGAAGGGAACTTTTCTCATCTATCTATATACGTTTTAATCCAAAAAACCTTGATTTATAAGGTTTTTTTCTTTCCCCATTTCCTTCTTTCCCCTTATATTCTTATACAATGATGTACATTCCGTCCCCAATTCGTCCCCATTGAGGACACTTCCGCTAAGAGAAAAAATCTCTTATATTCTTGTAAATCTACCATTTAAAAAAGAACAGGCATGAATCCTTGTGGGAGGATTTCAAACCTGTTCTTTTTACTAGTTTAAATAAGCTATAGAATAATATCAGCAAGAGCTTCAGCAGTTTTTTCTGGTACTCCTACTGCTATTAAAGCCTTAACAACAGCACCTCTTGAAGCACTGTTTAACCTTTCGGTAGCTTCCGCAATTTTATGAGCCCATTGACTGAACATTTTTGCTTTGGAAGGGTATAAAGGTTTAATCTGAGACTCATACTCTACATATGGACCCAATGAATTTTATCGCTTTTAGACCATGACCAAATATTCCCCTAGGCTGTATT
>Ga0224749_1087_pt1 | contig 11108 bp, 6 predicted proteins | sample LIM_F_Vancomycin_3_FD_182078 | JGI IMG/M metagenome (GOLD analysis project Ga0224749, IMG submission 182078) | Enriched cells from gastrointestinal tract of the lab mouse from Pacific Northwest National Laboratory (PNNL), Richland, Washington... | ecosystem: Host-associated > Mammals > Digestive... | reverse complement strand
TGAAAGTCATGCAAAGATCGCATCCCGCCCTCAGAAGAAGGTAAAATAAAATCAGGAACAAGCTGTCCGATTTGGACGTGACTCATGAGAATCTCCCCTCCTATACTTTGTTTATCCGTATACTTCCATTGTAACGGATTCAAGCGGAAACGCAAAAGATGCCTATTTATTTGTCTGATTTCGGATTTGGCTCTGCTTGCGGTCTTGGATGCCCCTTTCTTCCAATCCATTCTTTTAAAGCCGGTGCGATCTGTTCCTTCAACTTGCTGAACAGCTGCGCCTCACCAATGCCTTTCTTGGAGGCAATTTCCTTAAGAGACTTCCCTGCTCTCAGTTCTTTTTTCAATTCTTCCTTGGAAACCCCCAGAGCAGTTGCCCGCTTCTTCAAGGCCAAAATGGGTACCAAAACGTGAAGCCCGTTTCCATTTATCTAGGCATCCATCCTCATAATTCGGATTTTTAACCGCCTTTTGAATAAACTTGGCGGCATGCTCCTTTAACTTTGTTCGCCTTTTCTTCACTCAGTCTCTTATCTTTCACAGCCTGATCAATCTCTTGACCATGATTAAATAAAGGAAAAAACGCGGATCATTTCGGCCTGTTTATCATATATGAAATACATGTAGATTCACAATGACTTGCGGCACGACTTTTTTTACCTCTATAATAAAACCATGTCATTCTATTTATATATAGAAGAATATGAAAAAATCCGCGTTATGAGACGGATTAAATTCTATCGAAATCCGGCATGGACAAGTCAAATGCCAGATTCATGAAAGGAAATCTTGTATGAGAAGATTAATAAAGACCCTTATGTTGTTGATGGGCCTCTTTATCCTTGGTTCCGCAAGTTTGTACTCTTATAACTTATACTCGGCAGCAAGCGCATTCTCCAAAAATAAATTTGCTGGTGACGATGAGTACTCGCCTCCAGCCTGGGAAGGAAATGAAAGAGTCAATATTCTGCTGCTGGGCGGAGACTCCCGCGGACAAAAGGAAGAGGACCAAACGAATCAGCGCTCCGATTCCATGATGATAGCATCCATTGACCCTGTAACTAAAAAAGCTTCCCTTCTATCCGTTTTGCGTGATACCTATGTAGATATTCCAGGGAAGAATCGGCAGGACCGGATTAACGCCGCCTTTGCAACCGGAGGTCCGAAACTGGCGATGAAAACCGTCAGCGAACTACTGAACATCCCGATTCAGTACTATATATATACGGACTTTAAAGGCTTCATTAATGTAGTGGATTCTATTGGCGGCATAGATCTGGATGTCGAAAAAGATATGGATTATACAGACTCGGGCGACGGCCATGAATTTGATATTCATCTGAAAAAAGGCATGCAGCATATGGACGGGAAAACGGCTCTCCAATATGTCCGCTTCCGCCACGATGCCCAGTCTGACTTTGCCCGTTCCGAACGGCAACGCAAGTTCCTGACGGAAATCGCTAAAAAAATGCAGACGACAAGCTCTTTAAAGAAACTGCCTGATATTGTCCGGGACATGGAGCCGTACATTGATACGAATCTGAACATTACGGATATGATCAAGCTTGCTACCCTAGGTTTTCAAGTCCAGACTTCCGATCTGCCAACCACACAGATTCCTCCAAATGAACTGCTTGTGGAGAAACGGATTAATGGAGCCCAGGTTTTGACTACTGATAAGATCAGATTAAGAAAATATGTGCGCGATTTTATGAACGGCACTGCAGATTCCGGCTCATCCTCCAAGGATGCAGGCAGCAGTTCCGGCAATACAAATAAAACCGGTACAGGCGGAAACAAGTCGAATACGAAGAAATAAATAACATAGGTATATTTCGTCCCTACTTTTCCTTGCTATATTAATAAAAAAAATTCCAGTTTATTCATAAAGGAGATCATTCAAAAATGTCACGTATCCAATCTGAACAGCTCTATGAACAAGCCCTACAATATATTGTAGGGGGTGTTAACAGCCCTTCCCGTTCGTTTATGGCTGTCGGCGGGGGTGCCCCGGTATTTATGAAACGTGCGGAAGGAGCGTATTTCTGGGACGTAGACGGAAACCGGTACATTGATTATCTAGCCGCCTATGGACCGATTATTACCGGGCATGCCCATCACCATGTAACAGAAGCGATCTGCAACACGGCCCGCAACGGAACCCTATACGGGACTCCGACAGAACTTGAGATCACGTTCAGCAGGATGCTCAAAGAAGCTATTCCGTCAATGGATAAGGTACGGTTTGTCAACTCTGGTACGGAAGCTGTGATGACTACGATCCGTGTAGCCCGTGCATTCACCGGAAGAACCAAGATTATCAAGTTTGCCGGTTGTTACCACGGCCATTCCGACCTCGTGCTTGTAGCAGCAGGATCGGGACCTTCCACTCTCGGAACCCCGGACAGCGCAGGGGTACCCTCTACCATCGCCCAGGAGGTTATCACGGTACCGTTTAATGACGTGGCGGCATTAAAAGCAGCCTTGGAACGTTGGGGTGAAGACGTGGCTGCCGTCATGGTCGAACCCATCGTCGGCAACTTTGGCATGGTCATGCCGAAACCCGGCTTCCTCGAAGGCCTGTGTAAAGCCGCCAGGGAGAACGGCTCTCTCGTAATCTATGATGAGGTTATCACCGGCTTCCGTTTCCATTACGGAGCTGCTCAAAACTATAGTGGCCTCGGTAACCGCGAGGCCATCGAACCAGACCTTACAGCCCTGGGCAAAATCATCGGCGGAGGACTGCCGATTGGAGCTTATGGCGGCCGTAAGGAGATTATGGAGCAGGTCGCCCCACTGGGACCTGCTTACCAGGCCGGCACGATGGCGGGAAATCCAGCTTCCATCTCAGCCGGAATCGCCTGCCTGGAAGTGCTGCGGCAGCCTGGTACCTATGAAAAGATGGACCGCCTTGCTGCTGTCCTGACGAATGGACTGGCTGAATCCGCCAGGCGCCATGGAATACCGCTCACCATCAACCGGATTGCAGGTGCTTTCTCCACTCATTTCTGCAGCCATCCGGTAACGAATTATGAAGAAGCTCAGGATACAGACAGCGAACAGTTCGCCAAGTTCTTCCGTCTTATGCTGGATCAGGGTATTAACCTCGCTCCGTCCAAGTATGAAGCATGGTTTCTGACAACGGCTCACACCGAGGAAGATATATCGGCGACCTTGGAAGCCGGAGAAAAAACTTTTGCCGAAATGGCCCGTGCCTAAAAACCAAAACCGCATTGAAACTTTTTTATGGCGTGATCAAAATATTTTATCCAAAACACGAACTATGAGTCTTATCAGACCATAGTTCGTTCCATTTTAGTCCGAAAACAGTGGTTATGGGAACACTCCGCCAGTTTTGAATTTATGTAATAACATCAGCGTGTTCATGACATTTTTTCTTTTTCCTTCCTATTGTCGGTCCGAATAATTCATGGTATTCTATTCTTACTTTACCCACTTAAAGTTATGTCTTATATAGCTGCCGTTTACGTTAATTGTGTATTTAATCGGCAGCTTAGGCTGGAGTATATAAACATTCTTTAATGGTTTAATGCACATTAGTCTGTCGGTAGAAAGCTAAGTCTTGGTCGAATTCATAAACATGTTCAGTTATGGACTTGTTTTCCCAAAACAGAAGTGCATCTTTATTCACTACCGTGCATGTATATTTTCTTTCGGCAGATCTCCGTACTTCCTCATGAAAAACCTAAACAGGAGGTGAAGGTCAGAGTAACTGGCCATACCTATGAACCAAGCTATGCGAAACGAAGGTCGCTTTCAGCAGCTGCTCCTGACAGAGCACGACAGCTGCGGAATTGTCTGTGTAATCGAGAAAGACGGTCACCCTTCCCGTGACAATATTCAACGTACGATTGATGCCCTGGTTAAGATGGAACACCGTTCCGGGTTTATCAATGGTGAGGGTGACGGATGCGGAATTTTGACTGATATCCCGCGCGCCCTCTGGCAATCCAAACTGGAAAAAGCCGGACTTGACGGAAAGCTGGCTTATGACGAACGGTTTTCCATTGCCCATATTTTTGTTCCGCGCCGGGGTGAACTGAGTCCTGACGAGATTCAAAACGAGGTAAGATCCCTGTTCACCTCCATGGAAGTCTCCATTCTGCTGGAACAGGAAAATGAAGTGGATAATAGCGTACTCGGCCCCAACGGCCTCAATGACGAACCCATCTTCTGGCAGATTGCCTCCCTATGCAGCAAAGCCGAAATTCACGTACCGGACCATCTGTTTGAGGTTCATATTGCCATCGAGGAGAAGGTGCCCGTTCACGTCGCCTCCTTCAGCAACGTAACGGCCGCCTACAAAGTGATGGGAACCGCCAGCATCCTGCCAAAATATTTCAATGATACCCGTAATCCGTTATTTGCCTCCCAAGTCACGATCGGACATAACCGTTATTCTACCAATACACTCTCAAGCTTTTTCCGGGTGCAGCCTTTTTCATTGCTCGGCCATAACGGAGAGATTAATACCGTAAAAAAAATGCGCTATGAAGCGGAAATGATCGGTGTTCCCCTGGTAGAAGGCGGAAGCGATTCCCAGGATATGAACCGTACGATTGAAACCTTTATTCACCGCTTTGGGATGAGTTTATTTGAAGCAATGGAACTTGTTTTCCCTCCTATTATTCATGAGATGAAATTGTTTAAACCTGAGCTGCAGGATTTGTACGTTTACTACCGCCAAATCTGGGGTCATTATGCACAGGGGCCGGCCGGCATTGTTTCCCGGTACGGGGATGAATGTATATTCAGTGTTGATGCGTTAGGGTTGCGTCCCGTCTGGATGGTAGAAACAGGGAAATCCCTGTACTTTTCCTCCGAGCAGGGGATCGTTCAGGTTGGGGAAATGGTGGCGGAACCCAAACCCATCGCCCCCGGGGAGAAGGTCGGTGTAAGGCTTCATCCTGGTGCTCCTATTGAGGTCATTCCCTATGAGCAGGTCCAGGCTCTAGTCTATGAACGGACTACATCAAGAGTCAATGTATCCGGCATGCGCAGGCACCTGGAAGGCGGAGAATTCGAAAAAGCCGAAGAAAGCATCCCGGACCTTGCCATCACGGATTCCCTCTACAGCTCATTCGGTTGGGACCGGGAAGGCATTCAGATGATCGAAACCATGTCTGAAACAGGGGCGGAACCAATCCGTTCTTTGGGTCATGACGGACCGCTGGCTGCTATTCACTGGGAACGCCAAAACATTCCCGATTTCATTAAGGAAAGTGTAGCGGTCGTAACAAACCCGGCCATTGACCGGGACCGGGAAACCGAACATTTCTCTACAAGAGTTGTAATGGGTCCCCGGCCTTCCATCTATGGGAACGTGGATGACCGCTACCGGGTCGAACTTCTCACTCCCCTTCTGCTTGAGGGTTCCAATGGACATGAAAGCCAGAGCAAGCTGGGTCAGCCCTCCCTGGAAGACTTGATTCAATCCTTTAAGGAAAAGGACCCCGGTTCCGTGGATCTGTTACCCCTTACTTTCAAAAAAGGCACTTCCATTGAAGAGGCTTTGGAACGTTTGGCTGAAGAGGCGGTGCAGCTTATTAGTGGGGGCACCTCCCTTCTGATTCTGGACGACAGCGAGGCCCATCAGAATGATAATCTGTGGCTCGACCCTCATTTGGCCGTGTCCAAGTTGGATATCGCCCTGCGCAGTCAAAAGCTCGCATTTGGAGATAACCTGCGCCGGCATGTGTCCCTGGTTCTGCGTTCTGCAGCGGTCCGTAACCTGCATGATATCATTGTAGCCTGCGGTCTCGGTGTGGATGCGGTATCACCGTACCTGCTTTTTGCCACAGCATCCGCTGAGGAAGGACCGGCTGCAGCCCATAAAGTATACTCGGCCTTAACCAAAGGAATTGAGAAAGTAATTTCGACAATAGGCACGCATGAACTGCGTGGATATACCCGTTTCTTCTCATCAATCGGCCTGAAACCGGAAATTGCCGAAGTATTGGATATTATAAATTATCTGGGCAGTGAAACAGCCGGTACAGGATTTGCCTCCCTGGAAGAACAGGCAGAAGCCAGATATGCTGATTTTATCACTACCAAAGCAAAGGCGGCCCGTAACTTCCATTTCTTTAACCGGATGTGGAAGGCGCTTGGGGAAGCGGCATCAGGAACGGCTCCTTATGAAAACTACCGCGACAAGCTGGCGGAGGAAGAAGCCAAAAATCCGATTTCCATTCGTCATCTTGCCGCCTTTGAAGAAGGTCGGAATTCGATTGATCCGTCCCTTGTCGATATCTCGGTCGGTGATCACGATCTTCCTATGCTGATCTCCTCCATGTCATTCGGCTCCCAGAACGAGACAGCTTTCCGTGCCTATGCGGAAGCCGGGGAGCGCTTGAATATGGTAACAATGAACGGAGAAGGCGGAGAAATTAAAGACATGCTGGGCAAGTACAAGAGGACCCGTGGGGCTCAGGTAGCTTCCGGACGTTTCGGGGTCAATGTTGAACTAGCCAATGCCGTGGCTTTCCTTGAAATTAAAATCGGCCAGGGGGCCAAGCCTGGAGAAGGCGGGCATTTACCGGGTTCCAAGGTTACGGCCAAAGTGGCGGCGGCCCGGAATGCCACTATCGGTTCCGATTTGATCTCGCCGTCCAACAACCATGATATTTATTCGATTGAAGACTTGGCCCAGATCCTCTCCGAGCTGAAAGAAGCAAGAGGCCGTAAAGCCAAGATCATTGTGAAAGTTCCTGTCGTTCCGGGAATCGGCACTATCGCAGTAGGCGTTGCCAAAGCGGGCGCTGACGTCATCACACTTTCCGGGTTCGATGGAGGTACAGGAGCCGCGCGTATTCATTCCTTGACTCATGTAGGATTGCCGACAGAGATCGGAACAAAACTGGCCCATGTGGCCCTAATTGAGGCAGGTCTGCGGCATAAAATTGAGATCTGGTCGGATGGCGGAATGAAATCCGGCACCGATGTATTGAAGATGATCCTGCTTGGCGCAAACCGCTGCGGATTCGGCAGTCTGGCCATGCAGGCCATAGGTTGTACCGCGTGCCGTGGTTGTCATCTCGATACTTGTCATGTGGGAATCGCGACGCAAATAGACTCCTTGGAGGAAGCAGAAGAAAAGGGACTCCGCCGTTTTGTTCCCCGCGAATATGATAAAGCTGTTGACGGGCTTGTCCGCCTGTTTGGCGCCATGGGGGAAGAAATCAGGAAAATAACGGCGGATCTGGGCTTTACCCGCACACAGGATCTGGTGGGACGCTCCGATCTGTTGAAACAAGTCCGCCAATTGGACCGTTTGGATCTCAGCGATATTCTTCGTCCGGCACCGGTTGAATTCATTAATCCGGCCCAAGCGGTAGAAGAGGCTGCGGTAGCATCCTCTGACATCAAGATCGCTGCAGGTGCCGAAGGCCAGGAATTTTTCCCGGATACGCTATCCTTGGATGCCCCTATCCAGCGCATCTGGTCTAGGGTAAATGCCGAATCCCGTATTCTGGGCAGCCGATACGCCAGCCACCGGGTAAGAAACCGCTTCGATGGTTCCTACGACTTATTACCGGAAGTCTCCCTGCGGCTGGTTGACGGTTCCGTTCCGGGTAACGGTCTTGGCGCCTTCAATTCCCGCGGCCTGAACATTACCGTTCAGGGAGGTGCTGAAGACGGCGTCGGCAAAATGGCATTTGGCGGCAAAGTATCTGTACTGAAATCACCTGACCGGCATGGCAGGTTCATTAACGGCAGTGTAGGCAAATCCTTTGGGTACGGAGCCCAGAAAGGTTTATTCCTGATACAAGGGAACGCCGATACCCGTGCCTGTATCCGTTTCTCCGGGGCAGACGTGGTCTTTGGAGGAGAAGTTACCGAACCGCTGCGTGATGAACTCGGCTGCCTTGCAGGGCGTGCTAATCTTAAAGGCTTTGCCTTCGAATATATGACAAACGGCCGTGCAGTTGTACTTGGTGATCCCGGACCGTGGATTTGTGCCGGTATGACAGGCGGAGTAATCTATCAACGTATTCAGCCTGAACTTGGCTTGGACGAAGCGGCTATTCAGCGCCGTATTGCCAAAGGGGCCAAGGTCCGGATAGAAGCACTGGGTAAGAAAGGTGAACAGGACCTAAAGGAACTGCTCGGCGCTTACCGCAATGAACTAGTCGAAAGCGGCCAGAGCCAAGCCGTGGTGAAGATTGACGGACTTCTTTCTAATCTTGGTTCCAACTTTATTCGTATCGCCCCTGCCCGTCTCCAGGCAGATCAGTCTGTAGCAACAGAATAAAAACAAAACCCCCTCATTCCGGCCAGCCTAAAGCAATGGGACGGAATAGGGGGTTTTAGTTCTTATTGCGGGAACTTATAGCGCACAAGTTTCAATTTCAAATCCCATATCTTCCAACATCTGATAGTCCTTGGTTTGCTCTTGTCCTTTTGTTGTCAGGTAATCTCCAATAAAAATGGAATTGGCCGCATACAATCCAAGAGGCTGCAGACTGCGCAAATGAATTTCCCGTCCCCCTGCAATCCGGATTTCCTTAGTGGGACAAACAAGACGGATTAGCGCCAGCGTTCGCAAACATTGGCGGGGATTCAACTGGGAGTGACCTTCCAGCGGCGTCCCTTCAATGGGATTGAGGAAATTTACCGGAATAGAATCCACGTCCAGTCCCCTAAGGGCATAAGCCATGTCCAGAACGTCCTGGTCGCTTTCTTTCATGCCAATAATGACGCCTGAACAAGGAGACATTCCCGAACGTTTCACATTATTTACAGTCTCTACCCGGTCCGAATACGTATGAGTGCTCGTAATCCGGGCATGGTTGGAACTGCTCGTATTCAGGTTATGATTATAACGGTCTACACCTGCCGCCTGCAGCCGTGCAGCTTGTTCGTCAGACAATCTTCCCAGACAGGCACAGATTTTTAGGGGCATAATCGCCTTGATCTCTTCGACAGCCTCAATAACCTGACCCAACTCGCGATTTGTCGGACCCCGGCCGCTTGCCACAATGCAATAAGTACCTACATTAAGCTTTAAAGCCTGTCTGGCCCCCTCTATAAGCACCTCTTTTTCAAGTAAAGGATATTTGACAATAGGGGCTTTGGATACAACAGATTGCGAGCAGTATCCGCAGTCCTCAGGGCAAAGGCCGCTCTTAGCGTTGATAATCAGATTCAATTTAACTTTGTTTCCGTAAAAATGAAAACGGACCCGGTAAGCAGCATGGAGTAAAGCAAGAAGTTCTTCGTCTTTGGACCTGAGCACAGCAAGCCCTTCTTCCCTTGTCAGGCATTTTCTGCGCATCGATTTCTCCGCAAGCTCATTCCAGCAAATCGTCTTTTTTGTTATGGTTCGCGTCATAGTATCCTCCCAGTAAGGAAGCGGAAAACTCCCTTTAATATGTTAACCAATTTCTTTAAAATAATGTTAACATATAAAGTATATTACCAGATTACTTCCTGGAGAGCTACTTGTCCGCAGTAAAAAAATCCTCCATTCTAAAATATGGAGGACTCTTATTCTATAAATAATTGTCCTGAAGCCACTTATAGCTAATGGCTACGCTTCAAGAGAGGAGTTTTGGCATACATCCTGCTCAACTACAAGCCACTCTGCCCCAGCTTTTTCTGCAGCCGCAATGACTGCTTTCTGATCCACTTCACCCCTGCCTACTTCCACTGTCAGCGGTGAACCGTCTGCTTGTTTGAGCAGATCTTTCAGATGGACCAAGGACAGGCGTGGCACGAAAAAGAGCGTCGAACATCAGCTCTTGAGTCCGGTCTCTTCCAGTACCTCTCTCAGCCCCTGAGGAGACAATCCCCCATAACCTGCAAATTTCGACACCTTCATAACCGATTTCAGCTACCTTCTTCAACGTACCGACAAAATCCTCCTCCATTACATCACGAAGCGTATACATACGGTTAAAGTTTTCGTATCAATACGGGAAATGGCTGAGCCTTGGGTTCAGGCTCAGCCATTTATACCGATTGTTCGTCTAGTTAAACGCCGGCTGGTTCATGCCGTTTCAGCATGTCCAAAAGCTCGTCATGAATATGCCCGTTCGTGGCTGCAACATGACGGGTTCCCAAATGATAAGGACGGCCTTCCGTATCCGTCACTTTTCCGCCGGATTCTTGTACAAGCAGAACGCCTGCTGCCAAATCCCAGACATTCAGGCCAACTTCCCAATAACCGCTTAAACGCCCGGCTGCTACATAGGCCAGATGCAAAGCAGCCGATCCTCCTGCCCGGATATTTCTTACTTTCGGAACGAGTGCATTTAGAGCAGTCATATTAGTGGAGAGATTGACATCCCGGTCTGTTGGAAATCCGGTAGCCAGCAGACTTTCATCCAAAACCTTTTCTTCGGAAACCTTGGTAGTGACTCCCCGTACGTAGGCTCCTTTTCCCTTCTCCCCGACAAATATTTCATCCCGTGAAGGATCATATACTACTCCCACGATCACTTCTCCCTTATGGGCAAGTGCAATTGAAATCGAGAAAAAAGGAAAACCGTGAATATAATTGGTCGTGCCGTCAATCGGGTCCACAATCCATAAATACTCTGCATCTTTGTAATCCCGGAGAGCTTTGGTGGAGGCCTCCGGTCCCGGTTCTACTCCTTCTTCTCCCAAAAAGGAGTGATGGGGAAAATGGGTCATGATCAGATTGCGGATAAGAGTCTCTGTCCCCTTATCCACCTCTGTGACCAGATCACGTGAGGAACTTTTTTTATGGATGTGACGGATATCTCCAAGTTTGCTTTTAATCCATTCTCCTGCTTTGGCTGCACAATTGACTGCAACCGCCGTGAAGTTTTTTCCGCCAACGCGGAATACTTCCTCTTTGCTCATGTCTATCAACTCTTTTCTTCTATTTCTCAGTACTAGTATAGTAAATTTCGGCCAGGAGATGCTACATGACTTCACCCAAAGTTCGTCATAATAACGTACAATTCTGTTAACTCTGACCATTCTCTTTCCTATTACCCTCCTCTATTAACCTGACTGGGAAATAGATCATGTTCTGAAAAGTCACAGAAATAAAATGAGCTGCCCCATGTTTGGACAAGGCCGGAAAGCATTGAACCAGCCAAAAAAAATCAGGCTCCC
>Ga0224749_1085_pt1 | contig 11310 bp, 6 predicted proteins | sample LIM_F_Vancomycin_3_FD_182078 | JGI IMG/M metagenome (GOLD analysis project Ga0224749, IMG submission 182078) | Enriched cells from gastrointestinal tract of the lab mouse from Pacific Northwest National Laboratory (PNNL), Richland, Washington... | ecosystem: Host-associated > Mammals > Digestive... | reverse complement strand
CAACGGGTGGCGATTGCTAGGGCACTGGTGACAAAGCCTTCATTGATACTGGCAGATGAGCCCACAGGGAACTTAGACTACGCCAATGCGCAGGCGGTGTTTGAAATTCTGTCAGAGCTACAAAAAGATTTTAATACGGCGCTGTTGATGGTCACCCATGACCGGCAATTGGCACAGTTGGCGGATAAACAATTGGCGTTACAAAATGGTACGTGGGTGGCTTAATACTCATCGAGTAGCCAACCGCTGATAAAAGCAAAGTATTCGCGAAACCACACATTTGGACGGATATACCAAGGGGTGTCAGACCCGACCACCTGTAAATTGGTATATCCTTGTCGTTTGCCAATAAGGCTTGCGCGCAAGGTGTGAAAATCACTGGTGACTGCGATTATCGGTTGATTTAAGGCAATCCCTTGCTGCGCTAAAATCTTTTTGCTATGGACAAAGTTAAGCTCGGTACTGGTGCTTTGTTCTTCAAGCGCAATATGCGCCAAACTGATGCCATAGGTATCATGTAAATAGTCCGCCATCGCTTTGGCTTCACTGACATCCTCCCCAGCATCAAAACCACCACTGGTTATCACAAGTGCGTTTGCAAAACGGTTGATGACTTCAGAGGCTTTATCCAAACGCAGTTTTACCGCATCGGTCGGCTTGTTATCTTTTGTTCCACCACCTAAGACAATAATCGCTTGCGCTGCTTTAGGATGGTTATCGGTGTTAAAGTGCTGTTTTAAATAGCTGACAAAGACACAAAAACTTATCAACCATACAAAAAATAGTAGCCAAACCAGCTGCCATAATTTTTTTAATGACGGCTGTGACGCCAAATAAAGTTGGATACGCTCCCAGTACACCGCATGACCTAAAAAAATTAGCCCTATGCCCAATGGCACTAGGGTAACAATATGAAAAACACGATTGGCCAGCAATAGCCCACAGTCAACAACCAGTATCAATCCTGCAATCCCTAGAGTGATTTGGATACTTTTTTTCCCTACGGCTGAGGCATTGTCATTGCCGCTACTAAATTGAGTCAACATCGATTAATAATTTCCAAAAGTTGCTATTTGTTTTACTATATCGTTCATTCGATAATTGTAAGGGAAGTAGCGGGCTATCGCTATCTTTATCAAGGATGAAACATGATTTGGCTCATCACAGTTGCCAGTTTGTTGGGGTTTTTAGTTGTCAATACACTAGCAAACCAACCCTTGATGACAGGTTATGCGCTGACAAGTTATGAGATAGCCAGTTATGATGCAAAAATTTGGCAGATTTTATTAGTAGCCCTCTTGATAGCGCTGCTAATCAATGTAGGTTTATACCATGGCTGCAACCGTAAACAGCTAAAACGAGCATCGCCAAACCTTGCATTCGCCTACCGTTTTGCCTTACCGTTATTATCAAGCTTTATCTTTTTGCTGACGCTCATGTTGAGTGCCAGTTATGGTTTTTATCATTATAAACGGTATGAAAACGCGTTATTGCCCTCAGCGCTCACAGTGGATGCTATCGTTGAATCGCATCAAATCAGCGATACGGTGACGCAAATGAGCCCATTATCAAATGATACTGTCCTGATTGGCAATGGTTTCATCAAACAAATTCTGCAAGTCCGCGTTGATAAGGACGGTGATGCTGATGCATCGTCAGCAACCCCTCAACCACCGCTAACGGCACTCATTACCGCTAACATCAAAGACAACCCTGAATGGGAAGCGACCTTGTCGCAGTTAAGACCTGGCATGCAGCTTAATGTAAAATTGCAGCTTGAGCCCATTGCAAAGCCTAAGCCTACAAGCTTACCCAGCAATGCTAAACCGCTCATGCTAGGATTTGATGAAGCGCAATGGTTGAGACAGCGTGGGGTGCAAGCAAAGGGAGTGATCATCGGTATTGAAAAAACGAGCATACATGAATTTAATGTAACCCATGTGAAAGACCGTATGGTTATTGCTATCGAACAATTGCGCTGGCAACTACGCCAAAAAATTCTCGCCAATTTGCATACAACCATGCTGAAACAATCGACGTCTATAGTCACTTCTAAAAATACCGATATTGCCCAAACTGCTTTTCAAACTTCTGGTCAAAGTTCGGGTCAAACTTCTAGTCAGAGTTCCATTCAGAGCGCTATCCAAAGCCATGCAATCTTATTAGGACTGTTAACCGGTGATAAAAGCCTGATGGATAGCGACCTTAAGAATCGCTATCAAGTCACGGGGATTAGCCATTTATTGGCAATTTCAGGCCCGCATGTGCTGATGCTAGCTTCTATCGTATCTGTTTTTTTATTATGGCTCGTTAAGTGGCTTGCGCCGCAGTTGTTGGTCAAATTACCGAGTAGTTTGTTGGTGCTCTGGGTGAGTGTGGTGATGGCAGGGTTTTATGCGCTGCTGGTGGGTTTTGAAATACCTGCGCAGCGGACATTTTGGATGCTGTTACTGCTCACGCTGTCGAAACAGTTATTGGTTAATTTTTCTGCTTATCGGCTATTGGCGTGGGTTGCACTAGGCATGATTTGGCTAGAACCGATGGCAGTCGGGCAAGCAGGGTTTTGGTTGTCCTTTGTGGCGGTGGTTTTACTGTTAAAATTTAGCGAGACAATAGGGACAGTTAGCGCCATTGAAATTAAGGATGTTAGTCAGTTACTAGCGCCTACTGCACGCAGCGATGTGCTGAGTGGTTTTGTTAAAATCATCAGCCATCAATTCAAGACGTTACTAAAACTACAAATTTGGCTATTTGTTTGGATGCTGCCTATCGTGGTGTGGTTTTTTGGCAAAGTATCGGTCATCGGCATCTTGGTAAACTTGCTAGCCGTACCATTTTTAGGCTTGGTTATTGTACCTTTGGATATGTTGGCAGGCGTCGTTAGTTGGCTACCCGTGGTAGGGGATTGGCTAAGCCAAATCATTTGGTCGCTGCTAACAACCCTGCTCAATGTATTTCATCTTTTACTTAAGCAACTTATCGACATGGGTGTTGCCAAACAATCATTTTTCGCCTTGTCACAAACCCAGCTTGTCCTGTGTTTGTTCATTGCGTTACTGGGGTTGTTAAAAGGCTTGTTGCCTAGAATGCTGATGTTGCCACTGGCTATCCTGTTGATATTATTGCCACTACAGCAGCGAAGTTTAAGTAACAACAAACCGACTCTAGCAGTTGGTGATAACCCTAAACTGGTCATCAGTTTATTAAAGAAAGGCGATGATAGCTGGCTGATTTTGTCCGATAACCAAGTCAAAGCCGCGCAGACGGATAAACCCAATTTTTTGAAAAGCAAACCAGCTATCCGTAATGTTGCAGTTGATGAAGAAATCAGTTCGCTGTTGAACCGTGATATTTATCCGCTGTTAGCAAATCAGCAGGTTCATCGATTAACTGGGGTGATTAGTCAAACGCCCAGTGTCCGCGTCAATGAGCTGGTGCAACAACTGGCCACCCATGTACCTGTTAAAGCCTATTGGCTGGCAGGGTATGATGTCGAACACAGCAGGCTTGATGTGACAGATAAGGCTGTATCTGCAAGTTTTCGTGCGATTACACCTCGCAGTTGCCAAACCGCGCAACGTTGGCAACAAGATGGCTTGGAAGTGACAGCGGTGTCGGGATGGCACTTGGATTTAGCCTTAACCGATGAGCAAAAGCTAGCGACCCAAACCTGTTATATTCACATCCGTTTCAAGCCACCAACCAGCAAACCCTACGATGTGCTGATGTTGGCAGGTAATAGCGATATCCCCATGCAAATGACTGAAAAATTATGCACGGTATCGGCGACGCATTTACTCATTCAGCCCTATAATTTATCCATTAAACCATCGTGGCTATCATTGACAAAACCTTCCTTGCTGCATGTGGTGACAGGCGCGTATAAGTCGCAAAAACTGGGCGAAGATAGCCAATTATCACTGGCTAGTTGGTCAGTGGATAAGCCTGCCGACCACCCATTCGAAGTCCTGTATGCCGATCAAGTGGGCGCGGTAATTTACACGCTCCCCCCAGATGATACGGACTGATACTTGACGATTTGGCTACAAGGCAGTGATTGTAATTTTGACCGCTTCCCCCTATCATGGGCGGTAAATTACCTATTGCTAAGGAACTTTTATGTCAGATAATTGGCCACCCGATCCCAACCAACCCTCACAGTCAAAGCCACCTGTTCAACCAAACCATGCACAAAACTTGCCACCCAATGCGCCATACGCAGGCAAAGAATGGCAATTGCTAGAAAAAACCCTGATGGCAAGCCTTGTGGAGCAGCGCCGTGCAAGACGCTGGGGTATTTTCTTTAAGCTTATCACCTTGGGGTATGTGCTACTATTTGGCGCGGTAGTGGCAAAAGGCTGTAGTGGCTCTGCCAAAAGTGGCATGAGTGATATCGATATGAGCAAACCGCATTTAGCCGTCGTCGATGTCAAAGGCGTTATCAGCAGCGACAATGAAGCCAATAGTCAAGCGGTGGGCGAAGCATTGACGGAAGCGTTTAACAACGACCAAGCGCAAGCGGTGGCGTTACGCATCAACTCACCGGGTGGTTCGCCTGTACAATCCGATGAAATCTGGCAAACCATGACCGAATTGAGAAAAGCCCATCCTAACAAAAAACTGTATGCCGTTATCGAAGATATGGGTGCTTCGGGCGCGTATTATATCGCATCTGCGGCAGATGAAATTTGGGTCAATCCCTCAAGCTTGGTCGGCTCAATTGGCGTGATTATGCCAAGCTACAATGTCCAAGGTTTGATGGATAAACTAGGCGTTAAAGATGGCACCATGACAGCCGGTGCGCACAAAGATATTTTAAGCATGAGCCGCCCGCTCTCCGAGTTTGAGCGCCAACATGTACAAGGTGTCCTTGATAACACCCACGCCCATTTTATCAATGCTGTCAAACAAGGTCGCGGCAATCGCCTCAAAAACCCTGACGCCAATCAGCTTTTTTCTGGGTTATTCTGGAGTGGTGAGCAAGCGATTAATCTCGGTTTGGCAGATAAAAAAGGCGGCATCAGCACCCTTGAGTCTCAGCTAAAACTAGACAATGTCGTGGAATATAACCCAGAAGACCCGGTGAAAAAAGTGTTGGGTAAATTTGCCAGCCAAATCGGCTATGGGTTTGGCGAAACGGTCTCCAAAGGCTTTGCCAGCCAATTAACCCACGCGGCTGCAAATGACAAAGGGATGCAATAGCCATGTCATCTGAGATTAGCCAGCATCCATTAGCCCATCGTTTGCTGTCTGCGCATCTAGCGACAGGCATAGAAGTGGCAGGACAAAAACCGCTGATACACTTTGCGCATGCCAATGGGATTCCATCACGAACCTATCAATATCTGTTTGATTTGCTGAGTGATGAATTTGATATTGTCTATATTCCAGCGTTAGGCATTGACCCGCGTTATCCGGTTGACAATCATTGGCAAAAACTGACCCAACAAGTGATTGATAGCATCCAAGCGCACTTAAGCGCCCGCGGGCAAACCAAGGTCATCGGGCTAGGGCATTCGCTTGGTGCATTGTGCACGCTGCAAGCCAGCTATGAGGCGCCCGAGCTATTTAGCCAAGTGATTGCCTTAGACCCACCGCTCATTCATGGCTACTATTCGATGGCACTACATTGGGCAAAACGCTTTAGCCCACGGTTGGTAGATAGGCTCACGCCTGCAGGTCTATCAAGCCATCGCCGTGACACGTGGCCAAGCCGTGAAGTCGCCTACGAGCATCTGCGGCATAAGGCATTCTATCGATACTTTGATGAGCGCTGTTTTAATGATTTTATTCGTTATGGCTTGACTGATACGGCAGATGGCCAAGTGACGCTTACCATTCCAAAAGCGGTGGAAGTAGCGGTGTTTCGCACTAATCCCTCACTTTACTGGCAAAAACCTAACCATCCGCCGGCTGTCCCTGCCAAGCAAATAATTGGTAAAGACAGCCTGTTTCTCAAACGTGGGTTTCCTGCGCTGGTCAAACGGCGTATGGGCATTGATTTTGAAGTGCATGAAGGCGGACATATGTTCCCGTTAGAATACCCAGCCAGTACGGTTGAACGAATCAAAGCGCTTATTCACTCAGTCAATCATGATATCCAGTAACAACACAAACATCCATTCAAAGGTTTAATGTGCAAAATTTATCGTTACAGCCTAGTACCCCCATCTACGATTTGCCAAAGACCATTGTGCTATCTATGGTGTTATTGGCGGTGTTTTTTGCCAGTCAATTGATGGGCGTGGTGTTATTTGCACCATGGGTGCTACAAGATGCCGCAAATTTGGATATCGCTGAAAAAGTGTTGCAGGGCAGTGAAAACGGCACGTTAATGAGTCTATCGCTAGGCTTTACCTTAGCCATGGTGCTCGGCTGCGTTTATTTGTTTATCCGATTTAAAAACAGCCGTATCAAAGATTATCTTGCCCTCAAGCCCTTTACTTGGTATCAGTTGTTACAATGTAGCGCGCTACTGATTGTGCTAAATGTTATCATCAATCTAGTTACCGTCTGGCTGGGTCGCGAGCCCATGATGTTTATGGACAATCTTGCCGAGTCCGCGCATCCACGGTGGCTGCTTGTGCTGGCGATGGTGGTATTTGCGCCGATTTATGAAGAAGTGATATTTCGCGGGTTTATGTGGACAGGGCTTGCCAGCTCAAAGCTTGGTATGTGGGGCGCCAGTGTGCTAACCAGTATCCTATTTGCGGTGATTCATATGCAATACGGGGTGGTCGAGTTGTTGGGGATTTTTTGTCTAGCGATGTTATTTAGCTATGGGCGTATCATGTCAGGGTCACTGTTATTGCCTGTGGTGTTGCATATGATGAATAATGGCTTGGCGATGTGGCAGTATTTATACAGTTAGTCTTTTTTAGCTAACTTTTAACCCACATTCAACGCCAATACCGATTCACCCGCTTCACGAACTTGGGCGACCGAGAGGGATTTTTGCCCGCTAAGCGCCTGACGCCATTTACGACTGCCTGTCAATCCTTGAAACAAGCCCAAATAATGGCGCATAATGACCGTCAAGGGTGTGCCACGCGCGTCACTGGCTGCCAAAAAATCCAGTAATTGATAAAAAATATCCGCTCGGCTAGGTACTGGCTCGTCCCACAGCTGCATGGCTTCGGCTAGAATATAAGGGTTGTGATAAGCTTCACGCCCAATCATCACACCATCGACTTTCGTCAGATGGGTTTTGATTTCATCAATAGTGGTGATACCGCCATTGATTTCCACGAATACATCGGGAAAATCCTGCTTTAAGCGGTACACATCCTCATAGCGAAGGGGCGGAATTTCACGATTTTGTTTAGGGCTTAAGCCTTGTAGCCAAGCGGTGCGCGCATGGACGATGACATGCTGACAACCTGCTTTTACCACATGATCTACAAAATCCGCCATAAACTCATAACTATCAAAATTATCAATGCCAATACGATGCTTGACAGTGATGGGAATATCCACCGCATCACGCATGGCAGAGACAATATCTGCCACCAATTTGGGCTCTGCCATCAAGCACGCCCCGATTTTGTAATGTTGTACCCGATCGGACGGGCAGCCGACATTTAGGTTAATTTCATCATAACCGTAGTCCTGTCCGATTTTTGCACAGCGCGCCAATTCGTCAGGATTTGAGCCGCCAAGCTGAAGCACCAAAGGATGTTCATTGGGATAAAATCGCAGCTGATAGTCTGTATCTCCCTGCAATATCGCCGAGGTACTGATCATTTCAGTATAAAGGTAAGTATAAGGATTGAATAATCGAGCAAAGTAACAGTAATCGCGTGTACTCCAATCAATCATCGGTGCGGTGGACAATCGTTTATGCTGCATTGTGGTCATAGGCAGCGTTATAGGCAGTGTCATAGGCAAATATTCAAACAAGTGGCTAATCTATAGCTAATCTGTCAAAGAAAGCACTAAAAAAAGCGATGGTAAAACAACTATCAGGGATGAAAAAGCTTAGGAATTCATCAGCCGCTTATCTTCCATGCGATACAAACCATGCAAATTGGTCAACAACATACCCATGATAATGCCAATCACACAGACAAACACCAGATACAAGGCGCTTGAAAGCATTAATTTATGTGAAAAATAAACCAATAGCACAGGCAATAATGCGCCTGTCAATGCATACGCCACGTTATAGGTAAAGCTAATACCGCTTAGGCGTACACTCACTGGAAACAGACGCACACAAATACTTGGGACTAAGCCAATCACGCCAGAGAAAAACCCTAAAATCGCATAGTTAATCAGTAGTAACTCGCTACTGTTTTTTAGTGAAACAAAGAAAATAACACTGGCAATGCTTAAAAATATACAGCCTAAAGTAAATACACGACCTGAGTTAAAACGATCGGCAAAATAACCATAGGTTAACGCCCCCAATCCACCAAAGATAATACCCACTCCATTGGATATCATCATCAAACTGGTATCGACATCAAAAAACTGGATGCCCAAAATCGGCAAAAGCAAATAAATCGTCAAATAAACACTGGCGGTAAACCAAGACAAACCCAGCGTCATCACCGTACCATAACGGTATTTGATAATAGCTCGGCGTATCGGCAGACGTTTAACCAAGCGATTTTTAGACTTAGCCATCAGCCAAAGCGGGGTTTCTTCAAGCTTGGCTCGTAACAGCACCGCAAATAGCGTACCGATACTGGCGAGGACAAAAGGAATACGCCAACCATACGATTGCATCTGGGTAGGGGTGAGCATATTTGATAAGGTGGCGCTTAAAATATTGCCCATCAAAGTCGACAAAATCAGCGCACTGATGAGGGCGCCACACACTGACCCTAATTGACGCCGTGGCATATGCTCAGCAATGTATACCCATGAAGCGGGCACCTCAGCCCCATAACCAAAGCCTTGAATTAAACGCAATAATAGCATGAGAACAATCGCTGCCACACCGATATGATGATAGGTAGGCAAACAGGCAATCACTAAACCAGACGCACCCACCAACAGCAAACTATAAAGCAACACATGTTTTCTGCCATGGTGATCGCCGATATCACCCAATATCAAACCGCCCAGCGGTCTTGACATATAACCGGCTAAAATCAGCAGCAAAAAACAAATCGACTTTAACGACTCAGGTATATTTTCTGGGAAAAAAGCTTGATTGATACTATCATTAAAATAAAAATAAATCGTAAAATCAAAGGAAGCAAAAAAAGCCCCAAAAATCGTTAAATACACCACGTTTTTTTCGTAGCGATTTAAATCCCTAATTTCTTCGTTGGCATCATGAAAAAATGGCATAGTTGACAATATTACCTAGAAGCTGGCTAAAGGTTTACAAGCTTTATAATCAATGGAAAAATAGGTTATTTAACGTGCTAAAAAATTAAATTCGTCACTATTCACATGACAAATTAAATCACTTGACAAATTGAACAATAATTTATCAAAACTGTAATAAATTTAATTATTTAAATAAATATTACAAGCAAACGTCATGATTTAACAGTTGAGATATATTACTTTTTGAAACCGCATACTATAGTGATTTTGATACTATTTTTATTATCAAAAATGTGTGTTTTTTGTAATATAGCCGCTTACAATAAGCGCTTAAATGGCAATGCAGAAAAAATCTTTAGCCAAAGTCCATTGACAAACGTCATATGCGGCTCTTTATCCAAAGTGATAAGCTTTTTATTGGTTTTATCATCATGGGTTTGCCACATCAATTGTCCATTATCATCGAGATTGACGCGGTAACTGACATTGAGCATGGAATTATCAAACGTATTATGGAAGGATTTGGCAAGCGCTTTATCTTCAATCAGTACACCAAGCTCAGTATTGATGTTGGCAGAGCGCGGATCCACATTGTAAGAGCCGATAAACGTGTATTTGTCATCCACGGCAAAGGCTTTGGTATGCAAACTGGTGCTGTATTTACTGCGATATAAGCTACGTTTTTTGCGGCGAAAATCTGCATCGGCAGAGGATTTTAGCTCATACAGTCCAATTCCCGCTTTGAGCATCGGCACGCGTGCCACGTTATAGCCTGAATGCACGATAGGCACATCGGTTGATTCATACGAGTTAGTAAAAATATTGATTTTTACCCCGTTTTCCATGAGTTTGCTTAGTTGCAGTACGCCCAAGTCAGTGGGCACAAAATACGATGAGACAATGGTAAATTGCTGTTTCGGGGTACCAATACGTGCTCGAAGCTTGGATACCAATCGGCTATTTTTATCATCTTGGTTGAGTAGTTTTTTGACATCATCTGCCAAAAATTCCATCGGTTGCCAACGAAATGGGACTTTTTTGTTATACAGTTGTTTATCGACTATCGCGCCATTTTGTACCCGATAAAGTTGCGAGCTTTTATGCAGATGGGACTGGCTATTGATCGGTGCAATCGCAGTCAAAGTCCCCAAAAATGGCTCATCGCTTTTATTACGAGCGGGGTTTTTTGAGGGTCTGACCAAACGCTCGATATCATACGATAGAGGACTGTCCCAATAATCTTCAAAACTCTCATTGATTTGGTTGACCACTTTGCCGGCAAGCAAAACATCCAAATCAGCAAACTCAGCGATGCTATCTTTACGCAGATATTCATCGCCAATATTGCGCCCACCAATGATGGATAACTGGCGGTCAAAGGTCATGCTTTTATTGTGCATGCGGCGTTGGTAGCGGGGCAGTGCTACCACAAAATTGGCGGGGGTAAAGCTGCGCACCACTTTGGGGTTAATCAATCGCACTTGGATATTAGGATGTGCAGCAAAAGCAAGTAGCTGTTGGTCAAGTTCAGGATTAGTGTTCAAATCATCGAGTAACAGTCGTATTTTGACACCACGATTGGCGGCTTGGTACAAGTCTTTGAGCATCAATTGTCCTGCTGCATCGTTGTGCCAAATATAGTATTGAATATCGATGGTCTGCTGAGCCATTTCGGTCAAAATGCTGCGTGAAGCAAACGCATCACTGCTATCAATCAGCGGATAATAACCGGAAAATTTGCTCGGTGAGGGGTTTTTGCTAGCACTGATACGGCTGATTAAATAATGACCTTGTACACGCGATTTTTCAGAAAATTTTTGCGCACCTGTCAGCTGCGATGACACAGTTGGCGTAGCGGTGATATGGGGATTGTTCGGCAACATTTGGCAAGCGGTAAGTGGCGTAAGTAGCAGCGTAAATAGCAATGGCAAGCAAAATGTCACAATCTTGGGCGTGAGTTTTTGCGATGCCAAGGTGACCAATACTAATTTGACAAAGCCAACAGATACTGAATAAAATGCTGCTACC
>Ga0224749_1084_pt1 | contig 11370 bp, 25 predicted proteins | sample LIM_F_Vancomycin_3_FD_182078 | JGI IMG/M metagenome (GOLD analysis project Ga0224749, IMG submission 182078) | Enriched cells from gastrointestinal tract of the lab mouse from Pacific Northwest National Laboratory (PNNL), Richland, Washington... | ecosystem: Host-associated > Mammals > Digestive... | reverse complement strand
AGACATGGTAAAGATTAAAACAAAAAAGGAAATGACGGGAGAATTAGGTTTAATTAATTGGTTAATGTGCAGATCATCATTCAACGAACGTATCTCATTACCTGTATCATAAAAGACATTGGCTAAATATCTGCCGAAAGCGTCATCTTTATACGTCTGAACATATATCTTTTTATTCTCTACACATTGCTTTGTAAAGTTAGTAGCTTTACTATAATTTTCTTGTCCTCTCTCTGGCGTATCAACATTGAGTAACCTGACACGCCTTTTAGCAAAAGTTTCAAACCCTAAATCTATATCTATATCTATCGTGTCCCCGTCAACAACATTGGTACATGTTGCTTTAAATGTGTATAGTTGGTTTTTGATATTCATCTCATACACTCCCTGTTACTGTGTTTATGTTCTTCTAATACTTTCATCACGACTTTATTGCTACCTACTTTAATTACAAAGCCCTGCACACCTTTTTCACGTAATTCACGATTAATCTGTGTAGGTGTCTTGCCTTTAGTGTTGTATCTATATTTCTGGTTGATCGTTGAAGATAGGTCGTATGTGCTAGTTGTCATTTTTTGTGTCCCACACATTGATTGCCATATCAACGCTTTCCTTTGCTTTCTTTAAATCTTCTAGTCCATTCTTTCTTGGGGCACGCATTAAATATTTCAAAGCATTCCCAACGTGATAGAAAACTGACGCAGATTTATATGTTTTGCCGACTGCTTCAATGATTACGTTTGCCGTAAATATTCCAAATTGATAATGTGGTGGTTGTTTAACCATATCCACTTTCTGATTACTAATAATTGTCATTATCATCTACACCTTTACTATGTCGTATTTTTCATCAATCACTACTAATTCACTACCTACTCGTACTTTTAGATATGGTTCGCCTTTAAAGTTGTAATGGAGTTCTTCCACAACTGCAGGGAATGAGTTGGTCGCGTTTGGATATTTGAACCAAATATCATCGCCTGTATTTAATTCATGTAATTCCATTCGCTTATCCCCTTTGTACTCTGCCGTATGAGTCGGTTTTAACTCTGGTAATTAGATTGTTTTTCTCTAAATTTCTGAAATAATTACTATCAACTCTGTTTTTTTCCAACATCTCTAATGATCGTTTAGCACGTGCTATTCTTTCTTCTCGACGCTTTCGTTTCAATTCTCTTTCATGTCTCATTTCTGCTTGTTGTAACTCATACAACTGTTTTGCACTTAAACCATCGCCTTTATTAAACTTCGGTATTTGTTCAATCAATTTGTTTTCTCCTTACCTTTTAAAATTTCTAGCCCTTTATAACCGTGCTTGATTCTATATTTAACTGTTGCTAGAGATATAAAGCCTTCTTTTGCTATTTCTTCCATAGTCATTCTTCGACCATCAATGTCATATTTTTTTGCTATAGTTCTTTTTCCTTTTGGATATGTCAAAGCTTGTTCTAGTGTGTAGTTACCATTTCTTAAACGACTTACTAAACTATCTTTACTTACACCATTGTCCTCCGCTTTCTTTAAATCTTCATCGCTTATACGATAGGTTTTATCGCCTGCTTTGATAATTCTGTAAAGTACGCCATCTTCAACTTCTGCTTTGGAATTTGTATACAATATTTTAGGTAACACTGCGTCTTTAACGCTCCACCCTCTATATAGTCTCCTCTGAATGATTCTGTATGAAACTCCGTGTTTTTCTGCAATTTTTATATCTTCGTTAGGCATTTTGACTTTCTTTCCTTTAACTTCGACCAATGCATATTCAACGCCATCTATTGTTTCTAATGTCCGTTTAACCATTTACTCCACCTCTACTAATTCAATCAGTTCTAAATCTTCATGCATCAATTCTTTTTCTGGGTTCTTTGCGATTAAATCTAAAATGCGTTCGCGTTCTTCTTCTGTAGTGATTCTGTTATTAATCCAAACAGGGTACTTCACACGCACTTTTAGTTTTGCTTCAACTTCGATTGTTTCTTCTCTGTGTTCCAATTAATCACCCTTTCTCTTTCTTACGTTGACGTCTCACTTTCACTAATTCGTCGTATTCAATCCAATCAAGGCCAGTATATTTGGGCGCTTTACATATCCATGTGAGCTTTACATCTCTGTATAAGTATCTGAATATCTTAGCTTTAAGTTTTGCCGTTTCAGTAGGTCTACCTTTAACATCTATCACTTCGACCAACTCATCATTGAGATATAATGCAAAATCTGCAATATATTCTGCCTTACGTTGCTTACCAAACTTAGGTACAAGCTCGTATCTTGGCTGTATTTCGATACGATCATAGTTAACGCCATTCATCTTACTTTCTAAATGTTGGTAATATTCACACTCTACTTTGCTATCGAATATAATACCTTTGTATTCAACTTTCTTCGCATTGTATTTACTCATATGCCACCTCTACAAATATTCGAATAGATTCGCTTGTAATCCTAGTTCTTGCTCATACAAGAGCCCATACACGCCTTTAAATCGTTTTATCTCACTATCTGTCATAATCTTCTTATCGTCGCTAAAATGGGCTCCTGTAAGCGAATAAACCTCATTGGTGTTATCTTCGTACTTGATGACCTTAATATCTTCTGTGCCATCAGCTCTATATAGGTAATATTTTTCCTTTGCCATTTATAACACTCCTAATATTCGACAATAGCAGGGCGTATACGACGTTCTGCAAGTTTTCTATAGTAAGTATCTTCTAACTTCTTTTCGTCGCCCTGTGCGTCGTCTATGAGTTTCTTAGCATACACATCAGAACACTCAAGATTTTGTTTGATTTCTTGTAATGTAATCAAAATTTAAGCCCCCTTGTTCTGTAATCTTGACCGTCCATTTTGATTAGCGTTGTATTACTCATAATTCTGCTAAATATACGTTGCATATCTTTATTTCTAGTCATTTCTTTTTCATCTAGGTTAGTTGTAAATATATTGTGTTTACCTACTCTGCTTTCGACTAACTCGAACATTTTGCTTGTCGCAAACTCATTCATGTTAATACCGAAGTCATCAAACACCATTAGATCAACATCACTAATAATTTGTGCTAACTCTTGCTCAGTCATACCGTTTCTGTTGTTGTAGGTATTTTTAATTGTGGAAATAAGCTGTGGTACATTCATATAAAGCACTGTGTAACCTTTTGCCTTTACTTCTTTTACAATACTCATAGATAGATGTGACTTACCTGTACCAAATGAACCTTGTATAAGTAGCGATTGTTTATTATCTAATGTGAAGTTTTGGGCATACCTTTGACATAAACCTTTAGCATACTTTAGCTTTTCTGATGTTGGTTCGTAGTTATCAAAAGTTACTTGAGCTAAGTTATCGTTAATAATCGATTGCTTAAATATCTTTTCTGCTTTTGCTTTACGTTGTTTCTTGCGATAGTTTTCAGTAGACTGTTTGGCTAGTGCTATCATTTCGCAGTCGCAACCGTCTTTAACTACTTGACCGTTATCAAATTCGTAATAGTTGTACGTTCGACCACAGTCGTTACACTTCAAACCGAATTCTTGTTTAACTATCTTATTTCTAAAACCTGCTTGCTTTGCTAGGTTCTGGAAAGCCTCCATCTCATCACTCCTTTAAAACGGTAAGTTTTCCATATCCAATGGCTGTGCATTTTCAAATGCGTTAGCGTATGGGTTGTTAGGTTGTGTATTAGTTTCTTGGTTGAGATATCCCTCAAATTTAGTGCCAAATAACGTTTCGGGCCTTAGATATTTTTCTTGGCTTGTTCCTAACCATTCTGATGTTTTTATATCTATCACTTTTTTAAAGTCATCTAATCTAAAATCTTCATTCCATCTTGCTTCAATACATCTTTTGCTTTTACCGGTATTATGTTTAAATTGTTTGCCTGCTTTTTCATTTAAATAACCAATAATTTCTTTATAGGGAATTGGAGAAGCAGTCGGGTCGCCCGACAATATATCTCTTGAAGAAGTCTCTGAAGTAGTCTCTTGTGTAGTCTCTGGTATTGGTTTGCTCATTTTGAGCTGTTCGACTTGCTCATTTTGAGCAACTCCATTTGCTCTTTTTGACCACATCGTTTGCTCATTTTGAGCAACTCGTTTGCTCACACCCTCGAGCTCTAAATAGTTGATTGTGTACCACTTCGTTTTGTCGAAACCCGCTTTATTGTAATTGCTTGTGATTATTAGGTTTTGTTTTTCTAAACTTGTGATCGTTCTACGTATTGTTACATTGCTCCAAAAAGGGAATTGTTCTTCCCATTCTTTATAGCTGTTATATATCCAGTTAAATCCATCATGTATGTGTTTGCTACTTCCTAACCAGTAGTGAATCTGTTGAAGTACAATAGCCTCGTTTAATCCGATTTCTGTAGCTAACTTAGGCAAAACTAATATTGGGTAATCGTCTATTAATAACTTACTCATTGCTGTCACTTCCATACAGAAGGTATTCTTCGCTATACTTTAGAATTCCGGCTATTTTAGGTATTGTTTCTTTTTTAGGTAAATGAACACCAGACTCCCATTTTTGAACTGTTGATTTAGTTGTGTCAGTTTTACTAGCTAATTCTTTTTGTGTCATTCCTAATCGAGTTCTTCGCTCATTTATACGTTCTCCTACATCAAATCTATCTACCATTTTTTACTCCTTTCAACATCGCATTAAGACGATCATCAACTTTGATCCAACTGTTTTGTAAGTGGTATTTTTCATCAAACGATTTAACACCAATCGCATGTTGTTCTGAATGATGGCGTCTACATAAAGCTAGTACATGCTTGTCGTAGTGATTCATCTTATTCCTGTTCATACCTCTACCTACTGTCTCGTAATGAGCTAAGTCACTACCTGGAGCACTACATATCACACAATTACGATTAACAGTTGCCCAATACAACATTGCCTGGTCTCCACTTAGTAACTTGCTTGTCTCTACTCTCATAGGTATTTGATGATGAAACATGAATGCGATGATCAATTCAATTAATTCTCTAGCTACTTTCATAGAACAATCTCGTAAACTTATTTCTTCATAACCGTTCATTATTTCAAGTTCTGCTTGAAACCTTTTTCTTAGTGATTCCACTGGTTCTCCCCAATGCATTTCAATATCTCTGCACATAGCAAAAATCTTTTTACGTTGTTCAATAGACAATCTTTTGTTATCCGGCACTTCCACTTCTGCATTAAGTGAGTAACCGTTATCTAATAAATCTATGTGACTTCGCTCTAGTTCAACACCAGTAGCAACGACGGAATAAGTACCGTCGTTATCTCGCTGGTATCTTGTAATGCGTTGCATTTAATCACATCCTAGAATGCTAAATCATCTTCATAACCTAATGGGTCATTGTTACCAAACGGGTTATCTTGGCTTGTCATTGGCGTTTGTTGTGAATTGCTTTTCTCTTCAGCTTTTTGCTTTTCGGTTTTAGGGATCGGTTTATTAATTATTCCTTCTCCATTTTTGTAAGGTTTAATAAATGAAAAATCAGTGAAATATTTACCTTCATCTTTATTGAATTTCCATTTCAAAACTAAATGACACGGTTTTCCAATTAATTCGTTAGTATCAAAGTCTAAACTTGGAAGATTTAATTTAATGCCTAATCTAGTTAGTAGTTCTATCAATTGTTTTTCTTGGAAATCATATTTGTAAGGTGGAACAAATTGATTGTGTTTGTATTGTTTACCTTCATCATTTTCGAATACGATTGTAAAATATCTATTCTCTCTATCATTAAATTCAATATTTTTAACTTTTACTGTGAATTCTCCAGCTTGAAAACCTGTTGTACCGTTATAGAACTTTTCTTGATTTGTTTCTTTAATATATTGAGCTTGTCCTGAAATTTTCATAATTGATTACCGTCCTTTATGTTATTTTTGTATAATATATTTAATTCTAATTTTTGAAAGTGAGTGATATTTTTGAAACGCAAAATTCTGTTGTTAAATACTCAAGGAAGTGCACACGGAAAGTATGAGATAGAGTTACCAAATTATTGTCCTTGGTGTAAATCTAAGATAAGTCCGTCTATATTAAGTTCAACTCCATTTGATACAAGTAATAGATATTTTCCAGTGTCAATAACTCTACAATGCCCTAGTTGTAATAAGCATTTTTTGCAAACCTATAAGGTTAATTTCACACCGGGAGGTTCCATTGCTGAACTTAAAATGGATAATGAAAAACCTATGCCTGAGACATTGTTCGAATATCCAAGTGAAATTGATGAAATAAGTCAAGAATTCAAAAATATTATTACTCAAAGTTCAAATGCAGAAGCTTTAAGATTTGATCATTTAGCTGGTATTGGTTATAGAAAAGCAATTGAATTTCTTGTTAAAGATTATTTAATTAAATGCAAAGACAAAGATGAGTCTAAAGTATCAACCCAACAACTTGGACAATGCATTTCTGATATTGATGATATAAGAATTAATAATTTAGCTCGTGCAGCTAGTTGGATTGGAAATGATGAAACACATTATGTTAGAAAACACGTTGATAAAGATGTACAAGACTTAAAGAAATTTTTACACGCTTTAACGGCTTTAGTAAGTTTAGAAATTAGTATTTCTGAAGCAAATGAATTTATTAATAAAGATTAAATGCTTTTTTCAAATATAAATGTGCCATTTAAGTCATAATATCTTTCAACTTTCCTAATAGGATCTTCGTTACCATTACCTTTCAGACAAATAATTTTAATTAATTTAACTACATCAACTGCTTCTGGTGGTTGATGTGTTATGTCATTTTTTTTCATAATTAATTACCGTCCTTTTAGTTTTTTAGTTTCCGTTTTGTGCCATATCTACAATTTTTGAAATTGAAGCATTTTTAATATTCGGATTATTGATTGTTACTTGCGGATTATGTCTAACTTTAGTTGTGTATAAATTAGAAGGTTCTACAGAAAACACATAATCATGTGTCGCGTTTCCATTCTCATCTGTATGATCTTCTATAAATGTATGTCCTATAATGTCAAACTGAGTTACTAAGTTATTGTGTATTGCTGGTTGTACTTCAATTGATATTCTAGGGTTAATAATCTTTCCGTTTTCATCTTTATCCTCTGAGTTAAGTCCTTCATGGCCTGTAAGTACAACGTGAAATCCGAGTTTGTCTTTAACCTTTAATAAATGTCTAACTGAATTAACAATTAATTTAGACGTTTCGCCATAATCTTGTATTCTTGCTTTTTTGACTTGGTGTGTATTCATTACATGCGTAAGTGTTATATCTCTTAATTTTTGCGCTGTTTCAATTACAACCACATCAATTAACTTTCCTTTTTGTCTACCTGCATTTACTATCTTTTCGATACTCGCTATCGTATTTCGAAAGGCGATATAATTATCAACTTTCTTAACAAAACCTTCTCTCGTTACCTGAATTCCATCTTCGTGGATATCGATAATAAATGCGTTGTTTTCTCTAGTTGCTAGAGTTGTTTTACCTGTACCGGACTTACCATATGCCATAATTGAATAATAGTTTTGAGTATCTTCATTAATCTCTTCTATACCTAACTCTTGCAGTATGTCAGATTGTTCAACATTTGATTCAGTCATCTACTTCACCACCAAACTAACTGTTTGTTTAAGTTGAGCTCCTGGTATTTCTTTGCCTGCTTTTAAATCATCAGTGAGCATTTTTGAATTAAGTTTAGGTGCTTGTGATACCCAGTATTCTTTAGGTATTTTAGATTCATCTATTACATCTTTACTCGCACCGTTTTTACGTTTGTAAATGTAGTTTTTAGATGTTCTGTAGTTATCTAACTGTCGTTGATCTAACATGTCAGAGAGATAACCTTTCAAACGGTCTGAAAATTTTACTTTTGATTTTTTCAACCCTTGTAGACGTTTAAGTTCTTTATTAATAGCGTCCACATCTGAATCAACACTGCGTTTAAGTCCTACAATGTTATCTACTTTTTCATTTAGTTCTAATTCGATTGAGTCTAATGTGTCTTGTATGATTTGTGGGTCAACATCTTCATCAGCCATATTTAAAACTGATAAGAATTTATCGTTAATTTGGTAAATGTTACTCATCTATCAAACACTCTCCTTTGATTACTTTTTTAGCTAGTTCAAAATTGGTTAGCATTTCACCTTCTGAATGAATGGTGTTATCTATTTGAAGAACGCTCACACCGTTTGTATGGTAATGTGAGAACCAAATAACATCGTATTTATAGTCAACTTGAAAACGATTGTTTGGTATCAAATCCATCAAATCATGTGCCATTCGTTTAAATTTATGTTGTTTCATTTGTACCTCCGTGATACATTAATAGTAGATATTTTGGGAAAATACGTTTACTTTTTTTGACTGTTTGCTAATGGCCGTTAGCATTCAGTCTTTTTTATTTGAAAAAATTCATATTCGAAAAATACAAATGCTGCGATACTAATTAACGTTGCGATACCTAATGCAGTTGTGAAGTAGATACCTGCAAATGTAAGTGATAGTGATAGTACAATCCATGATAGTAATGCGATTAAAAATGATTTGTTCATTGGTGACGCTCCTTTTTTAGATTCAATTAAATTCATATCTACAGAATGGACAAAAGTTTGCTGTTTTTAATGTGTGTCGATTACATTTTGGACATTGTTTTCCGATTCTTTCTGACAGTCCGAAATTCGTCACCGATACTTTTGGTTGACCTTCGCCATAACCTTTAGTGAATTTGTATTTGTTAATTGCTCCACCCTTAGCATTCCTAACTTCCTCAACCAAAAGTGCAGTTAGGAGTGCTAATTTAATGAGTTGTAGTTTGCTCATGTTTACCTCCCCTTTCCATGAATTTCTTCAAAATGTTCTTCGATGAACTTATTCATCTTTCTTGCGTTGAATCTCCAACGATTTAAACTCTCATCTGGATAATGTGCGATACCTTGTTTTTTAAGTAATTTCTCAAATTTAGGATTGAATAATAATCTGTCTTTTATAGTGTCGTCAGATGACATTTTTAATTTGCGTTTCAATTCTTTTAAGTCCCAAACTGGATCTAGTGAGTAATTTATTAACTCATCGTATTCATCTTTAGCGACAAGTACGTGTGTGTCTGGTATTGGTACAGATACGGTTAAAGTTTGTGTCATCTTAAATACTCCTTTCGTGTATAATTTATTTATCAACCTAAGGAGGTGGTTAAATATGAAACTAAATCATGATTGTATTCGAGACTTATTATTAGAGATTGAAGAAAAGAAGCCTTTCGAAACTATGTTAGTTACATATAATTTTCAAGATTATGAAGTATATAAAAACTATAATTTTAAGGAATTAATGTATTGCTTGTCTAAATTAAACGAAGCTGGCATTTTAGATGCACGAGTTGATATTGCAAACAATAATATTAATTACTATCAAATTGGTAATATCACTTTTTATGGTCATGAATTCTTAGATAATATTCGCGATGACGAAACTTGGAATGAAGTGAAACGTGTTGCTAAACAAACATCGAGCATGTCAGTAACTTTATTAAGTAGGCTTGCTTTTCAATATCTATCTAAAAAATTTAATCTAACTTAAATTCATTACCATCTAGTTGCATGTATAAGTTATTGATAGTTAATGGAAATTCTCGTTTTATATGCTCGATCCATTTTTCATCTAATAGAAAGTTTAGTTGCTTTTGATCATCTACACCTAAAGGTCGTCTATTGCTTTCTTCGTCATAGTAGTAATAGATGACTTTTTTATTTTCTTCTCGCATTCCATTCACTCCTTTAAGTTGTTTGTTCGATTGTGGGTAGGATGTCGTTATCTTTAAGTAATTCATAGATGAAAAGACGTCCTTTTTGTGTCCACTTGGTATTCATTCTTACTGATGTACTCCCATCTTTATGCTCAATTTCTGTAGTTGATGAATGTGTATAACCTTTGTCTTGAATATTTGAGTAAAGTAACCATTGTCCTGATTGTTTGTATTGAACTTTTAAATCATGAAGTAGTTTGTTTAATGCTTGAGCTGACATACCGTAATCTTTTGCAATTTGGCCAACAGTGACTAAACTTTTATTATTCAAGATAGTATCTAGATAAGATGCTTTAGGTTCATATTCGGCTATTTTCTGTTTGTTCATGTTATTTTCCAGTTCTAACTTCTCTTTTTCTTCTACTGTTTGAAGTAATTGTGATAACGCCTCTTTATATGTTCCAGGTAATCTGCTTTGAATCGCGTTCTCCATCTCATTAAATTTATTAATGTAGGCCATTTTGAATTCGTTGTGACCTTGAATATTGAACATGTATAAAGTGAAACCGTCTTTTGTTAGTAAGTATTCTTTTTGGTTTCGACCTCTAGAATCTTTATATTCACTAGGGATAATTAATGTCCCCACATTTGGGGATATTAAAATATTTTCTAAATCCCTTTTTACATGATCGTGTCTTCTCTCTAATTCGTTTGCTACTACTCGACTAGATACAACTGCTCCCAGTTCTGTGTTATTTTCAATTTGTATTTCTTGTAATAATTGCATTTAATTTCCTCCTTTAAGTGTCTTTTATGACACTAATTCTTCAAAAAAAATATCATTCATTTGTTCTCTAGTTAAATTGAGAACTTTAACTATAGTCTTAATTTCTTTGATGTCAAATTCTTGTTCTCCTCTAATCCTGCTATAGTAGGCACTTTTGGAAAGTTTTAGACCATGCTCATTTAACGCTTTTAAAAAATCATTTACATGCATCTCTTTCATTGCCAAAGCAGAATAAAGCTTTGCTTTGTTCATTATTTAACACCTCCGTGTCTTTTAGGATACTTTAATAATACACGCTAAAAATCATTGAGTCAATACAAAAGTGTCTAAAAATACATTTTTATTTTCATTTCCTATATAAGTGTTGCTTTTAAGATACTTAAGTGCTATATTTAATACATACCAATTAGGAGGAAATTTAACATGAAACCCGACATTAAAAGTAGACGTAAAGAATTGAATTTAACTCTAGAACAAGTTGGAGATTTAGTAGGCGTTGGAAAATCAACTGTAAGAAAATGGGAAACTGGCGACATAGAAAATATGAAAAGAGATAAGATTGTAAAATTAGCAAAAGCATTGAGAGTATCTCCTTCATATATTATGGGAATAGAAGAAGAACAACCTCAATTAGAAACTCTACCAGTCAAAAAGATTCCAGTTGTTTCAAAAATATCTGCTGGTTTACCTATCTATAGTGAAGAAAATTTAATTGATTACATATACTTTGCTACTAATAAACTTAATTCTGATAAAGAAGAATTTGGTTTGAAAGTATCTGGCGATAGCATGGATAAGATTTTCCAAGATGGCGATATAGTCGTAGTAGAAAAAGATTCTGTTGTCGAAAATGGTCAATTA
>Ga0224749_1047_pt1 | contig 11397 bp, 11 predicted proteins | sample LIM_F_Vancomycin_3_FD_182078 | JGI IMG/M metagenome (GOLD analysis project Ga0224749, IMG submission 182078) | Enriched cells from gastrointestinal tract of the lab mouse from Pacific Northwest National Laboratory (PNNL), Richland, Washington... | ecosystem: Host-associated > Mammals > Digestive... | reverse complement strand
CCTTCTGTCAGCTCCGACCGGAAAGATTTGAAAGAGGCTGTACAATTCTATTTGCCTGTTGGGGCCAAGCTGACCGTTCCCTTTGAGAATGGGGAACGGCAGAGTTCGATTATGGAGATGGATATGGATCGCGACGGCAATAAAGAGGCCGCTGCTTTCTATAAGCTGGAAAAGAATTCCGTTCAGCAGCTAGGCATTTTAATATTAAAGCAAAAGGACGGCTTATGGACAAAAATTGACGGAATACAAGACGCCGGTATGGATATTGATTTCGTCAAATTTGTAGATGTAAAAGGGGACGGAACCCAGCAAATGTTTGTTGGCTGGAGCGGGGGTGATAATCTGAACAAGGAAATGTACATTTACTCTCTCAATAATGAAAAGCTCAATCAAATTAGCAAGCTTTCCTATAACACCTTCTGTCAGCTCCGACCGGAAAGATTTGAAAGAGGCTGTACAATTCTATTTGCCTGTTGGGGCCAAGCTGACCGTTCCCTTTGAGAATGGGGAACGGCAGAGTTCGATTATGGAGATGGATATGGATCGCGACGGCAATAAAGAGGCCGCTGCTTTCTATAAGCTGGAAAAGAATTCCGTTCAGCAGCTAGGCATTTTAATATTAAAGCAAAAGGACGGCTTATGGACAAAAATTGACGGAATACAAGACGCCGGTATGGATATTGATTTCGTCAAATTTGTAGATGTAAAAGGGGACGGAACCCAGCAAATGTTTGTTGGCTGGAGCGGGGGTGATAATCTGAACAAGGAAATGTACATTTACTCTCTCAATAATGAAAAGCTCAATCAAATTAGCAAGCTTTCCTATAACAGTATTGATATCGGCAATTTGGGGGAAGATTCATCCCCTCAACTGGTAGTCCTGAATGCGGATGCTGATTCCGGAGAAGCAACCGCCGTAGTTTACGGTTTCAGGGGGGGAGCTCCTGTACTCCTGGACAAGAAAATCGTGGCAACAGGCATCACCAGTATCGAAAAAACGGTAATCGGCCAGGCTATGCCCAAGAAGAACGCGATGTTTATTGAATATATGCACACTGACGATTCTTACTCCACAGAAATATTATATCTGGAAAATAAAAAAATACAGACAGTATTTAGCGATATGACGGGCGGGGGCATGCACACCTATAAAGATTATCTGGCATCCAGTGAAGACGTGAACGGGGACGGGATTATCAAAATTCCGATTCCCAAGCCTTCTCCCTTTGCCAAGACTACATCTACAAACAAGTACCTGCATAAATGGTATCAGTGGGAAGGAAAAGAAAATTTGAAGCTTGTTTTTCAAAATTATTATGATTCCCAGATGGGCTACCGTTTTGACTTTCCGGATGAATGGCTCGATAAAATTGCGGTGGACCGGCTAAAGGATAAGAATACGGAAGGATTTTCCGTCTTGTATTACGTTCCGGGGATGGAAGAACGGATCGAACTGGTTAATTTCCGGTATTACAAGACAGAGGATTGGCAGCAGGAGTCGGAGAAGCTGGAGGATAACGGCATCAGCTATGTGATTATTGGAAGAAATAACGGCAAGGTTATTACGGCCTCCGTTCCGGAAAAAAACCCTCCTTTGAAAGGCCAGGCTCTGCAGCAATACAACAAGTTGAAAGTAACCAAGAAAGATTTGCAAGACAAGATAAAACTTAAACAAATCAAATGAATTCAAAGAGATCGTGAGGGGAAGCGCCATGAAAGTACTCATACTGGAAGATGAAGAAGCTATCCGCGGATTTGTCCGCATTAATCTGAAAAGAGAAGGCATTGAGGTTGTGGAAGCGGAAACCGGTGAGGAAGCCATTGCCCTGATAGCGCAGGATTCAGACATACAGATTGCTATTTTGGACGTCATGCTTCCTACGGAAATGAGCGGGTTTGATGTATGCCAGCAGCTGCGCGCCAAATACCCCAGGATGGGGATAATCATGCTGACCGCCAAATCCCAGGATACAGACAAGGTTATGGGACTTGAACTTGGAGCGGATGATTATGTCTCCAAACCTTTCAGCCCGGTTGAACTGGTTGCCAGGGTCAATGCCTTGAACAGGCGGCTTCAGCCCGTAGCGGAGGCGGATGAGAAGAACATCCTGGAGGCAGGACCGTTTATCATTCACCTCGATGAGCGCAAATTAACAAAGAACGGTAAGGAAATAGACCTCACGCCGACTGAGTTTGCAATTGTGAGGATGTTCCTGGAGAATCCGAACAAAAGCATTAACCGGGATGAAATTCTGGATGAAGTATGGGGCCGTCATTTTATAGGAGATTTTAAAATCGTTGATGTAAATATCCGCCGTATCCGGCAAAAGATCGAAGAGAACCCGTCCAAACCGGTTTATATTGAAACTGTATGGGGATATGGATATTTATGGAAGAGGGATAAGGCGCTTGAACTCCATTAAAAGCAGGATTCTCTGGTATTTTATGATCACCATCCTCTTTGTGGTGATGACGCTCGGAGGGTTTTTTATATTGACGATAACCCAGTATTACTACGGTTCTGTCACGCAAATTTTAAGTGAGCGGTCTAACATGGCAGTTTCCTACTATAATAAGTATTTGTCCAAATCCACTTTGTCCAAATCCACTTTACAGGACAATGTGCATCGCCTGCTGGAATTCATTTCTCGTGATGATTTCACCAAAATTGAATTTCTGGATACATCAGGTAAGTCGATTCTGGATTCTTACGGGCTTACTTCAAATAAAACCATAGATTCCCCTGATGTGAAAAAAGCCCTGAAAGGAGAAACAGAAAGCTGGATCGGCAAAAATCCGGAAACCGGGGAGCGCATTTTGTCTTTGTCCAATCCGCTTAAAGAGGGTGACAAAATCGTCGGTGTTATCCGCTACTCTACTTCAGTGGACAATATTGATAAAACGGTACGTAACATTACCATCGTTGCCATTTTCATTGTGGTTCTGGTTGTTTTTGTATCCTTAGCGGCCAGTTATTTGCTGGCTAAGCGTATAGTAAGGCCTCTTCAGGAGGTGACTCATGCAGCTAAAGAAATGGCCCTTGGGAATTTTGATACGAAGGCTGAGAAGCATCATGAGGATGAAGTCGGGCACCTTGCAGATACACTGAACTTTATGGCTGATGAGATTCAGAAGAACGATAAGCTGAAAAATGAATTTATTTCTTCGATTTCCCATGAGCTCCGAACCCCTTTGACCTCCATTAAAGGCTGGTCGGAAACACTCGTTTCAGGGGAATTTCAGGATCCCGAAGAAACCCGGCTTGGAATCAATATCATTTCCAAGGAAACAGACAGGTTAATCGGGCTTGTTGAGGATTTGCTGGATTTCTCCAAGCTGCAATCCGGCAACTTGAAAATATCGATGATCAAGCTGAAACTGAACCCTCTGGTAAAAGAGATAGGCACTCAATTTGGGGCCAGTTGTGCTCGCAAACAAATCCGTCTTGAAGTGCAGGCGGAAGAGGAGCCAATCCATATCATGGGTGACGGAAACCGGATTAAGCAGATCCTTATCAACTCCATTGATAATGCCATGAAGTTTACACCACAGGGCGGAGTGATAACGGTTAGCCTCAAACAGGAAGGAAAAGAGGCTTTGATAACCGTACAGGATACAGGAGAAGGGATACCTCCCGAGATTCTGAAGCATGTTACGGAGAAGTTCTTTAAAGGAACATCCCGGCAGGGGAACGGTCTCGGATTATCCATCTGCAAAGAGCTCGCCGAACTGCAGGGCGGTAAAATGACAATAGAGAGTGTATTTGGGGAGGGGACAACCATGAATATCCGGTTCCCTCTAGTTTCCCCTGAATAACTTGGACAACAAAAAAGCACGGTGACCTCCGGTCCGTGCTTTTTTGTCATGTTGTTCATTATTCAGCAAGATGTAATAAACGCTTTTTCAGACATGAACGGCATGAAGCTCCTTCACTTCGTTCAGAATGAATTTTGCCACCTGACGGGCGCTGGAGAAGGCTCGCTCTGCAAGCTCGCCTTTCCCGGAGCAGCCGTCTCCACAGAAATAAAATGGCACGTTTTCAATCTGATTTGGAAGAAGTTCATTGCTATCAATATTCTTTACACTGGTGACCATCGCCTTTTTGGATACCCTTTTGACTTCCGTGGCTTCCCGCCAGCCGGGGTAGTACGTATCGAAGAGATGTTCCATCTGGCGGGTTTTCTGCTCCAGGTATGCCTTTCGTTCTTCCTCACTGTCAAAGTGATCGTTAAGGTAAGCAATCCCTTGAAGCAGTTGTCCTCCTTCCGGAACCAGCGTATGGTCCGTAGCAGACACATCCGTAATAAACATTTTGTTGTCCATGTCGCTTATATAGTGGAACGGACGATTTACGATGTGTTTGAAACCGAGATCATACACCATAACTTCAGTAGCCGTATTGGTTTCATAAGGGGCCAGAAATGGTTCCCAGGCGGTTCCTTTAAGCAGTTTGACAACCTGTTGGACAGGCATGGCAAACACAATTTTATCGAAAGTTTGTTCCCCTTTTTTCGTTTTTAATATATATTGTCTTTGCTCGTAGCGGATTTCATCGACACCTTCCTTAAGACGGATGTTCCATCTGCCGGATTGAGTGATTTTTTCCTGAAGCTGGTTAGTAATAATAGCCCAACTCCCCAAAATATAGTTTACCGGTTTGGAAGACAGGAAAAGGTTATGATAATATTCGCTAATCACGGCCCCGGATACCTTACGGGCTTCTTCCGGGGTAATAAAGAAATTGGAACATACGAGGTGTTCCCACAGTTCTTTTACGTCCTCATCGGCTTCTGACTCAGCCAGATAATCGCCCAGAGTGGCATAGTTTTTCAATTGATGGATGTGCGCGATAATGGCGGCAACCTCTCCGACGAATTTGACTTTTTGCATCGTTTTCAGCAAATCCGTTTTCATGATATTTATAAAATCCAAGGGGGCGGGAGTAAGCTGTCCATGTTTGGCATACATGACCTTGCGCTTATCCACCTGCTTGGACGGAATGGCCAGATTCAGTTCTTTCTCCAGAGGGGTAATAGTATGGCGGTCGATGCCATAAATGGCATGAGCTCCATAGTTCAACGTAAATCCGGCTTTTTCATAAGTGAATGCGCGACCCCCGAGCTGAGGGCTCCGTTCAAATAAAACACCTTCAATCCCTTTATGTTCGGATAAATAGGCAGCAGCCGTAAGTCCTGCAAGTCCGCCGCCAATAATCGCTACCTTCATGTTTGCTTCCTCCTTAGAAACGGGTTCAAGTTGAAAAGTTGACCAAACATCCTCTGTGCATAGCCCGGGCCACGTATAAGCAAGCTGTCTCTTTACCCTAGGCAAAAGCGGCTGGTCCGGACCCCTGCACCATTCCAGGACGGTTCCTGCAAAACTGTCCGCCAGCGTTTCCGCCTGTTCCCGGTTTCCGAGTTTTTCACATATACTGCTGATGAGATGCCGTCTCTTCTTAAGTTCCAAATCCCGGATAATTCCTTCCTGCAAACCCAAAGCTACCAAACTTCTTACCAGGTTTTTCCTGGGTTCCAGATAAAGGGCGATGGTTACGAAAACCCGGTTGATATGCCCTTGCAAAGAGACCTCATGATTTCTGTCTTCCTCTCTCCATGCCTGGATGAGGGAGATTTCGGCCCGGGTGATTTCTCCGATGATTTCTTCTTTACTGCTGAAGTAATGATAAAACGTCCCTTTGGAAGTACCCGTAGCGGCAATAATGTCATCAACGGAAACGTTTTCATACCCATCTTTTAAAAACATCCGCAAAGCGGACTCCATCAATTCATTTCGTTTTCGTCGCGTGGAGGCTCTCATCAGGACGTTTAATTACCTCCTTTAATTGGTTTCCATTTTTAGTATATTCCAATTTAGACTGATAGTCTACAAATAAATAACCATTTTTATTATTCAGATGAAAAGAGACCAGAAAAATGTACCGGATGAGCAGATTGTGGCGTCGGACGCGAGAAAGAAAAAGCAGCCGATGGAAAGCCGCCGTGTCTTTCTAAAAGAGGCGGAAGAGTATTAGCAAACGGATAAAGTATAGGAGTCTGTGAGAGGATTCCATTTAGGATAAAGAATTCTCTTTCAGGCTTTCTTATTTTATTTTCCCAAAATATCCGATATGATAAGAATAACAGCAAGTTCATAATCCTTAAGGAGACTGTGCCTTTTCAACTGAATTATGTAAAATGGCCAAAGAATGATAAACAAAGGAAAGGGGTATTTAATGATGGATTGTATTTTTTGCAAGATTGTTAGCGGTGATATTCCGTCCAAAAAAGTGTATGAAGATAAGCAGGTGATTGCTTTTCATGATATTCGGCCGGCAGCACCTGTACATATTCTGGTCATTCCCAAAAAACATATTGCTTCCATGAACGAGGTAGAAGAAGGAGATTGGGGTTTAATTGGAGCCATGCATAAAGCTGCTCAGCAAATTGCCCGGGAAGTCGGGATTGCAGACAACGGATACCGGCTTATAAACAACTGTGGAAAAGACGGCGGGCAGGAAGTATTCCACATCCACTACCACCTGCTGGGGGGAACGAAAATGTCAACGCTCTTAGCCCGTTGATGCGTTCCTTGTCTTAACATTCCGGAGGGGAAATATAAGCTTTGTTTGCAAAGGGAGTCAGGTTGACACTGGGTTTTAATTTAACATATAATGAAGTTTGATGAACCGCTTTGTTTGGACGGTCTGTTCGGAGGGAGGGAAAACTGGTGTCAGAAACTCGAGTTCGCAAGAATGAAACTATAGATGCTGCACTTCGTCGCTTTAAGCGTTCCATCGCGAAAGATGGGGTACTAGCAGAAATTAAAAAACGCAAACACTATGAGAAGCCTAGCGTAAAGCGCAAGAAGAAGTCAGAGGCAGCTCGGAAGAGAAAGTTCTAGGAGGCAGGCAAGTCATGAGCTTAAGCGAACGTTTGAACGAAGATATGAAACAAGCGATGAAGAGTCAGGACAAGTTTAAACTCTCCGTAATCCGTATGGTCAAAGCTTCGATCAAGAACCTCGAGATCGATCAGCATAAAACCTTAGATGACAATGAAGTACTTGACGTTCTTAGTCGTGAGATCAAACAACGCAAAGATTCCCTCCAAGAATTTAAACAAGCCGGCCGGGACGACCTGGTACAAAAACTGGAGGCAGAAATTGCGATTCTGATGGAGTACATGCCGCAGCAATTATCCGAGGAAGAAATAAAAGTTATTGTACAACAGACTATCCAAGAAGTTGGTGCTACCTCGAAAGCGGACATGGGTAAAGTCATGGGTGCATTGATGCCGAAAGTGAAGGGACGTGCTGACGGGAAGCTGGTTAACCAGCTGGTTCAGCAATCTCTATAACCTTACTAAACAGCTAAGCCGTGAAGGGCAATCTGCCTTTCACGGCTTTTTCCTGTTCACCTCTGTCCCCCCTTCTAATCTATTGCTGCTTTCATATTTACCCCCTCCGGTGCATATGTTTGTATTAACGTCTGTTCGGAAGAGCTGCCACGTCATATAAGCTGAAGAGGAAGAGGAGGGATCGCGAAAAGCATGAGCCGCATAACCCGTAAAATCAACGAATTTACTGCTAAACTTCTCGATCTCCCTCAAGATATTGTCCATGACATTCCCCGTATCACCATGATCGGGAATATCCAGCTTTATGTGGAAAATCACCGGGGAGTACTGCATTTTTCAAGCGACTGCCTAAAGCTGGAGCTGACAACCGGCACAGTGGAAGTTCTGGGACAAAATCTTGTCATACGCGCTATTTTACCAGATGAAGTATTCATAGAAGGTACTATAGAAGATATCAAATATCGAACGTCCTAGTATCGGGGCAAGGAGGAAGCAGTATGCAGGCGAAGATGATTTCCTGGCTGCAGGGATACGTGAGCATAGAGATTCGGGGGAAAAGGATTGAGGCGTTTTTAAATGAAGCTATGGCGGCCAAGATTAGTATATGGGATATTCAATTCAAGGGAGAACATATTCTTACGCTGTTTATTTTAGTTCGTGATTTTTTTCGGATTCGTCCCCTTTTAAAGCGGACAGGCTGTAAACTTCATGTGAAAGAAAGATTCGGCCTCCCGTTCGCCACTCGTGTCATGCTCCAGAGGAAATGGTTCGCCGTGGGGCTGCTGAGTTTTATAGCGGGCTTATATCTGCTCTCATCGCTTGTCTGGTCCGTTACTGTTGAGGGGAATGAGAAAATACCTAAAGAACAAATTTTGTCCGCGGCCGCGAAGCAGGGGGTTCACCGCTTTCAATGGAAATTCAAACTGGGAGATTCCAAGGAACTGGCTTCCAAGCTGCAATCTTCTCTTCCGGGGGTTTCCTGGATCGGGGTGGAACTGCATGGGACAAGGCTAACGATCAAAGTTGTGGAGGCCAAGCTCCCTGAAGAAAAGAAAGACCAAACTCCCAAACATATTATTGCAGGAAAAAATGCTGTAATAACCGAAATATTAGCTAAAAAAGGGAAACCTCAAGTACGTCCCGGTTCGTATGTAAAGAAGGGAAGTATTTTAATTTCCGGTCTTATAGGGGATGAAGCCAATCAGGCCCAGGTAACAGCTGAAGGTACCGTCAAGGGTCTTGTATGGTACGAATCGGATATTGAGTCGCCACTTACCAGAACTTATCAAATATATACGGGAGAAAGTAAAGATAAAGGTTACCTGGTAATAGGGAACCGGGGCCTCCAGTTAACAGGGTATGGCAAAAATCCGTTTAAACAATCTGAAACCGTCCCCCGCTTTTCCGTGTTAACCATTAAAAACTGGAAGCTTCCTTTTGGCTGGCTGAATGAAAAAGTCATGGAGACGAAACTGGTTGAAGAACCAGTTAAATTGGAAGACGCCAAAAAGACCGGATTGGAACAGGCAAGAACCAAATTGTTAACCGAAGCAGGAAAGGATGCCCGGATTGTCAGTGAAAAAATTTTGCATGAGAAAACAGAGAGTGGTAAAGTTTATATGAAAGTGCATTTTGAAGTAGAACAGTATATGATGGAAGAACAACCTATTGGATAACAAGGAGATTGAGGCCTGTTGGTAGATCACGCACAGACTAGCAAAATCAGTTTGAACAATGCTGGGGAAGCACTTGCCTTATTCGGTCCCCAGGACAAATTTTTACATTTAATTGAACGGGAAACTCATGCACATATTTTTACGAGGGAAGCCGAATTAACTATCAGCGGTGATACAAAGAATGTTCGGATTGCAGAACATTTGTTCGAAGTTCTGCTGGAGTTGGTGCGAAATCAGTACATGTTGACAGAACGTGATGTACATTACGCAGTCGAATTGGCCAGACAGATGAAAGCGGACCAGCTTCTCGACCTGTTCAAGGGGGAGATTGCCTATACCGCAAAGGGAAAGCCCATCCGGATCAAAACGATTGGCCAGAAGCAGTATGTGGAATCGATTAAGAATAAAGACATTGTATTCGGCATTGGTCCGGCAGGGACAGGGAAAACCTACTTGGCTGTTGTGCTGGCAGTCACCGCCCTTAAAGAGGGCCGGATCAAGAGAATTGTGCTCACCCGGCCGGCTGTCGAGGCAGGGGAGAGTCTGGGTTTTTTGCCCGGGGATCTCCAGGAAAAAGTTGACCCCTATTTACGGCCATTGTATGATGCTCTTAATGATGTACTGGGACCTGAACAAGTGGCCAAATCTCTTGAACGTGGGCTGATTGAGATTGCCCCCCTCGCCTACATGCGGGGACGCACATTAGACGATTCGTTTATTATTCTGGACGAGGCGCAAAATACAACGCCTGAACAGATGAAAATGTTTTTGACCCGTCTTGGATTCGGTTCTAAGATGGTGATTACAGGAGATATTACGCAGATTGACTTGCCTCGGGGCAAAACATCCGGACTTGTTGAGTCGGAACGCATTCTGAGAGACATTGAGGAAATCGGATTCACTTATTTTGCCGACCAGGACGTTGTGCGTCATTCTTTAGTTCAGAAAATTATCGTCGCTTATCAGGAAGATCAGGAAAGACACGGTTGATCACTGTGGACGACCATGCTAGAGAGGATGACCGTCTGATGAAGAAGGAAGAAAGCCATACCCGGACCGCAAAATCAATTTTTTCCGCGAATGCAGGTTGGAAGACAAGCAAAGGCGTACGCTTCTTGCTGTATTTTATTTTGTCTTTGCTGATGTATTTGGCCTTGTTTTCCAAAATGGTTCCGCAAACCTATAATATCAGGCTTGGACAGGTCAGCGAGAAAACCATCTATGCGCCCAGACAAATTGAAAATGCGGTTGAGACAGAAAAGGCTAAAGAAGAGGCTGCAAAGAAACAGGGGCCTGTCTATAAATATGTCAATTTGAAAAATGATACCGTCGTGGATGCGATATATGATAAAATCCTGCAAATCAATGCGGACAATGAAGTTAATTTTGATGAAAAGGTAAGTATGTACCGCAGTGTAATCCCGCAGATCATTACCAATATGCAGGAATCAACTATTAAGGGTGTCCGTGATAAGGACAATGACGAGCTGATTCAGGAAATGATCGCTAAAGTGAGTGATCAGCAATATCGCATATCCGAAGATGTCTACTATAAAATACCGCGCTTAAGCAAGGAGGATATTTCCTCTATGCTGCCTATTACCCGGGATATTGTCAACAGGCTTATGAGTGACCAGGTGACAGAGGCCCAGAGTGCCCGGACTAAAGTGGCGGAGCTTGTTAACAGTTCCGAACTGACGAAGAACACACAGAGGGAACTAGTTGCGGAATTTGCACGTGCAGTAATAACACCGAACAAATTTTTTGACCAAAAAGCGACGGACGAAGCGAAGGCTCAGGCCCGCGAAAAAGTGGAGCCGGTCTATATTAAAAAAGATGACGTTTTGGTGAGTGACGGAGAGGTTGTTTCCGAAGAGATCTATCAACGTCTGAAAAATCTTGATATGCTTAGCGAAAAAGCTAACTATTGGCCTCATTTCGGTCTGGCTGTCTTTGTCGCCTTTCTCTCCAGCATGTTGTATTTGTATATTCGGCAGGGAAATTTAACATTGAAATCGAACAATTCTCCACTGCTTATGCTGGTCATTATTTACACGCTCAATCTGATTGGAATGAAAGTCATTGCGCTGGGGCAAAATCTGGAATATCCTTATATCGGCTTCCTTACTCCTGTAGCGGTAGGAAGCATGCTCATTGCTATTCTGGTCAATTATTCGCTAGCCATGTTCAGCACGGTCATTTTCAGTATATTAATGAGCATTATATTTAATGCGGAACGTTTACAACTGATGGATTACCGATACGGCATAGTTGCGCTTGTTGTCGGTTTTACGGCCGTGTTTGCCATCCACAAAGCCAGCCATCGCGGAGCTATTTTGAGAGCCGGAATCCTGACTTCATTGCTT